>Ga0115002_10002900_pt1 | contig 21931 bp, 22 predicted proteins | sample ArcticOcean_MG_C_8_FD_89576 | JGI IMG/M metagenome (GOLD analysis project Ga0115002, IMG submission 89576) | Marine microbial communities from western Arctic Ocean - ArcticOcean_MG_CB11_86 | ecosystem: Environmental > Aquatic > Marine > Oceanic | place: Arctic Ocean: Canada Basin | collected... | reverse complement strand
CTTCTTTGTCATAGAAGCCACTGACTTTGCGCAATACGAAGTCGAGTTTTCCGGATTCTTCGCCAGAAGCGATCATTTGCACGACCGTTTTTGGAAACAACGAACTCTTAAAGAGCGTATCGCAGATGCGATTTCCTTGGGAAATACTGTCAATCACTTCCAGCCAAACAGTTTCATAATATTGATTGCCAGAGACCTCGGCGGTCAACTGAATCGCGTCGAGCATCGAGACACCACTTTCAACCATGGCACCTAGCGTTCGCAAACAACGGCTGATAATCACCTTCCGAACGACTGGACCGATTACGGGCACGTTAATCGTCACGAAATCCTTAACCAATCGGCCTGTAGTGGTGCGAACTGCGTAGTAAAACGAACCGCCGAAAACTACCACGCCGAGAATCCAGAGATACCAATAACCAATCAGCGAACCGGAAAGAAAAATGAGAAAATCGGTCGTCCAAGGTAGATCGATGCCTTTGCTTTCAAAGACCGGAATGAATTTTGGCATGATGTAGGTCAACAAGAAGATCGTAATCCCAAAGGCGATCGTTGCCATGATGCCAGGATAAGCGAGAGCACCTGTGACCTTTGCGCGGGTTTCAACTTCGGCCTGCATATAACCAGACACCGTGTCCAGCATTTCAGCGAGTTGTCCGGTCTGTTCACTGGCTTTGATAAGAGCCACAAATGATTTATCGAAATACTTTGGATACTGTTCGAGTGCATTTGAGAAATCACCACCGGATTCGACTCGGTCTTTGATTTCTCCCAGGATCCGTCTGAGGGTCGGATTGTCACACTGTTCGTGAATGCCGTCGAGAGCAGTGGCCAACGAGATGCCGGTGTCCACCATGATGGACAACTGGGCCGTTGCATAAATGATTTCTTTTTTCGAGATACCGCGGGGGAAGATTCCGCCGGACCGCTTGGTTTCCTCGATCTCGACGATGGTAAAACCGTCCCGTTTTAGATTCTGGACCGCTTCCTCTTCGTTATCGGCTGAAACCTCACCGTCGTGCTTGGTTCCAAGAGTGTCTTGAACGACATAGGAGTAAGACGTCATTTCACTTCCTCAATTTATTCGCGAGGTGGTCCTAACAATTATATTTTCACAGCCAATCCAACTTCACCGGTAATTGGCAGCACTTCTTCAAGCGTCGTCATTCCCTCTTTGATTTTGCGGAACCCGTCGGTTTGAAGTGTGATCATTCCGGCGTCGAGAGCGATCTTCTTTAACGCGGTGATATTCGGTTCCGCAACGATCGCATCTCGCAACTCATCATTAACGACTAAGATCTCGTGGATCCCAACTCGACCGGAGTAGCCCGTGTTGCGGCATTTACGGCAACCGTCACCTCGATAAAGGACGCTTGCTTCCAGTCCCATCCGTTCCAGTGCTTTCCGCAACGTCCGCGGCGGCTCGAATTCTTGTTTACACTTACCGCAGACTCGGCGAACTAAGCGCTGCGCCAATATCATATTCAGCGCGGCACTTATCAAGTAGCTTTCTACGCCCATATTGCCGAGTCGTGTGATGGCGGAAGGAGCGTCCCTGGTATGCAGAGTGGACAAAACTAAGTGCCCCGTCAACGCCGCCTGAATTGCAGTTCGCGCAGTCTCTTCATCTCGAATTTCGCCCAGCATGATGACATCGGGATCTTGCCGAAGCAGGGTTCTTAGTGCGCGAGGGAAGTCCAATCCAATCCGTTCCTGTACCTGGAATTGATTGATCAACGGCATGTTGTATTCGATCGGGTCTTCCACTGTACAGATGTTGTTCTCTTCCGACGCGATTTCATTCAAAGCTGCATAAAGAGTGGTGGACTTACCGCTTCCCGTTGGTCCGGTGACCAGAACGATTCCGTTGGGAGCGCGGACGTTCGCCTGAAATTGAGTGAGAATGTCTTCGGCAAAACCAAGATCGCGAAGGTTCAACGATACGGTGCTAGTATCGAGAACACGAATTACGGTTTTTTCTCCGCGACTGGACGGAAAAGTACTGACACGAAGGTCGATTTTGCGGCGATCCAACAAGACGTGAATGCGACCATCCTGTGGCAGCCTGCGTTCACTAATGTCCATACCAGCCATGATTTTGATACGGCTAGTCACTGCACCCAGCAACTTCAACGGGACTTCGAGAGACTTGTAGAGTTTTCCGTCAATTCGATTGCGGACGCGAAGTGTTCGCTCGCCACCTTCAATGTGAATATCACTGGCACCGTCTCGTACGGCGTTAAAAATCATATAGTTTACAAGCCGAATGACCGGAGACTGACGTGCGATCTCTTCGACATCTCCGATGTCCTCAATTGCCGACTCAATCAGAGTCACTTCCGCTTGACCGGAGTCTTCGATGATGTCGTCGATGACGAACGTTTTCGAGTCCGGTAACGTCGTAATCATCCGCCGAATATCTTTGGCGGTCGTCGCAACTATCTGAACCTCTTTCCCGGTCAACGAACGAAGTTCGTCGATCAAGAACAAGTTTGTCGGTTCGGCGACTGCGACGGTCAACACGCCTCGAACACAAAACAGCGGGAAGACTAGATTGCGTTCGATATATTCCCGTTCGAGATGGTCGAGAACTCCGACATCCTGTAATGCCGGTTCGAGTTTGGCGTACGGCACACCGCAAACGACGGCAAGACATTCGGTGATCTGGTCTTCAGTACAGAGATCCAGGTCCGAAATAATTTCGCCAAGGAGCTTTTTCCCACCACCTTGCTTTTGATGATCTAGCGCACCCTGCAACTGCTCGACCGAGAGATATCCTCGTTCGATGAGCACGTTTCCTAGTCGCCTGGGCGCAGCAGTAGTCGTTTGCATAAGGGAGGACTCGACTTGCTCAGTTTGTTAGTTGAAGCTTTTGATGGCGTCCACGACGTCAGAAAACACTTCGATTTGATGTTCCAAACGCGTAATCTCGAAGATTTTGCGATTATTTGCTTCCGTGGTCACGACCTTGAGATCGCCACCACAAGACCTTAATTCATCTTGGACATCCAACAGTGACGCCAATCCCATGCTATCGATGGATTCAGTGCCATCCATGTCGACGACGATATTGAGTTGTTCCAGCCCGCTAAGAAATTCAGCCGCGTCAGCCGCGTGATCCTGAACTAACTCTTCCGGAGTGTGGACAACAATTACGTCGCCGAAAACTTCAGTGGGTAGCTTCATTGCACAATATCCAAATCGGACTTAAATATCTAAGACGTGTTGGGCTGGCGCTGGGGTTGCGTGCCCGGTTTCGAGAATCTGCTCGACCAATCGATGTAGTTCTCGAGGGCTGAAGGGCTTTGCCAACAACGCTAACACACCGTAGGCCTCTTCCAATTCGGCGGGCGACAACTCAAATCCTTTTGCGGACAACATGACGCCGGGCAAATCGAGTGTCGGGTCGTCCTTAATTCGTGTGGCCATGCCAAGACCATCCAGTCGCGGCATTTGGCAATCTGTCACGACGATGTCAGGAAGCCGTTCTTGAATTTGGGTCCAGCCATCTTCACCATCGTACGCACAGCGAACGTCAAACCCAGATCTGCGAAACTTAGATTCGGCAGCCCGCAGAATATGAGGTTCGTCGTCACAGAGTAGGATGCTCTTACTCATCGTTCTCTCGCAATTAGTTACAAACGGCCTAACACGAATTTCAACTTACGATTTATTCAGTTCTTGAGCACTAGGCAAAGTCGCTCGGAATATACTTCCTTCGCCCAACTCACTGATCACCGTCAGTTTTCCACCGTGAACGTCCTCGGTAATGTGTTTTGCCAACGGTAGGCCGAGTCCCGTCCCAGGGGCCATGTTGGAATGTTTCTTCACACGATAAAACTTCTCGAATACGCGAGCGGCATCTTCAGGGGATAAACCAACTCCTGTATCCACGACCTCAAATGCTGCATGGAAGTCATCATCAAGACGACTCTTCAACGTCACTGTTCCACGAGGAGACGTGTACTTGATACCGTTGGACAGCAAGTTAATCGCAACTTGCATCAGCATGTCTCTGTCGGCCAATACGCCGATGTAAATCGAACTGATTGCGTTGACTAGTTCGATTCCTTTCTGTTCCGCAGCGGGCTGTACGACGTTGAAAGCCTCTTCGAGGACTTCGTTCAACGACTGAGCTTTCTTTTTCACTTTGACAACACCCGCTTCGATTCGAGCGATGTTCAGCAGATTTTCGATCAACCTTTGAAGTCGATCTGCTTGCCCATTAATAATCTCTAGAAACTCGTCCTGAGTTTCCTCGTCTTCGGCATCTCCGTCAGCCAGCAGTTCGACGTATGCCTTGATACTAGCGAGTGGCGTTTTCATTTCGTGACTAACCGACGACACAAACTCCGCGTTTCTTCTCTGAATCGCTTTTTCGTTACTTACGTCATTTAGAATTGCTACCACACCCGTCGACTTTGGCTCTTCGTCTTCGCCTTCGCCTTCGACCTTAGAAAACATATTCCGGCAGATGGCTCGATAGTATTTGGCCTCTCCGTCGTCATCCACAAAGACAATATCGCCGGTTCGTTGCGATTGAGTTCGGTGCTTTCGAGTATCGGTCATTAGATTCACGAGCGTTTCGCAACGCACCAGGGAACCGAGAGCGCGATTATCGCTCTGTTCAACACTCCCAATCTCGAACAGTTCTTCTGCACTCGAATTGGTCAAAACGAGTTCATCGTAATCATCGATCGCGAGAACAGGTTCGGGCAGTGCCGTTAAGATCCCCAACGCTCGCTCGTGTTCGCCTTCCAAATTCCGGACTCGAACTTCCGAACCGGCGCGAGCGTGTTCAACATCCTCAAGCCGCCGGCAGTTCTCTTGAATTCGATGATGCAGTTTCTGTGCAGCTTCGTACCATTGATTGTCCACTTTGAGGTGAGGTAGGGCCTCATGCGGAACATTGTCTGATAATTCGCGAGGATCGAGCTGCGCCATCACTTCGATAAATCGATGTATGGCCTTCTCTTTCCGAGAGTTTTTCTGGACTGCTCGTAGCACGAGGGCGGCGGAAACTGCAGTAAGTCCCCCCAGCAGCATTGCCCTGGCGAAGAATGAAAATCCAAGGCTGAGATTGATCAACCACGAACAGGCGAAACTAGCTGTCAAAATGGCGAGTAACGCCACTGGAAGATCGCTCCATTTCAATTTGAATTTCATAGTTGTCTACCTTCAAGCACACTTCGGCTACAGTTTTTCCTTTGAAAGATAGGTCAGCCAATTGAGGTTGTCCAAACGCAACAAGACCGATGGAAGAACTTTTGTTGCCCGAACCATGTGCTGACTGACCAAATGAAGACGGTCGTAGCGGTTATGGCAATCGTCATGCCGGTAACGTCTCGATCCAGAGAGGATCATTCGATGCGAAAGTGAGCCTAGTAGGAGCGAATTGCAACCGCCAACTCAAAGCCTTCAAATTCGCGTAGGACGTGACCGCGATGGCTCGATGCAAGAATGCCCGTTCGAAAAGAAAAGGCGACGTCAGAACGACAGAGCCCCCCGACCCGTCGTTCTGCGCCGCGATAAGATTCGCTACCAACGATCGCTTTAGAATACCATTAAGAAGGCAAGCGGATCATCGGCTGTCGTTTGCTCAGAGATTTGTTCGATTCTTCATTTTCCGTGGGCATGGATTCGAGAATCGCCTTCAATTCCTCGACTCGTTCTTCGATTCCCGGACCGCCAACAGCAGTCTCTGGGTAGTCCAGTTGCGGATCGAGTTGAGTTTGGTTTGAGCTCGTGTTATCGGAGTCGTTGAATCGTAAAGTCAACCCTTCGGAAGCTCCTTCTGCCCCGGAAAAGACTGGGATATTTGCGGTCGCAAGAACAACGGAGGAAGCTTCCTCATTCATTGATCGGATCGCTGCGCTAGTCGTCTCCTGAGACAATTTAAACAGTTCATTTCTAGGATCCAAACGAATGGCGGCGTCAAAGTGTTGCCCAGCACCTACGACATCTCCTTTTTGCTCGAGCACTAGCGCCATCGCATGCTGCACGTCGGCATTTTTGGGATACTGATTGAGAGCCATTTTCAATTGATCTTCGGCGAGTTCAATACGATCTGTAGCCGCATACAGGTCAGCCAACATCAATTGCGCTGCCACGCAATCGGGACTACGCGAAAGCAATGCCATGAGCGTAGCTTCGCAGCCACGGACATCGTTACTCAGCCAACGAGCATCGGCGGCGCTAAGCAACGCTTTGTCACGAGTACTCTCGAATTGTTTGACCGTCTCTTCTTTGGAAGGTTCGGTGGCCGAGTCGGTAGAGACGATGGCTTCTTCTAATGGCTGCACCCAACCCTTCATCGTCGAGCAACCAGCGAGCGTCGACAATGCCGTCGCCGTCAGCGCCATGTATCCCAGGTAATTCACGAGGGGCTTGGTCATTATTACTCTCCATTTTCGTAAGGTGCGATCGTATACGACTCGGTCGTTTTGCCAGGATCATACAACTCGGGGAAGGACGATGGCTCTCGCGTGAACTGCCCTGGCGTTTTCCAAGAATGTCCATGACGAGAATAGTCACGCCGCGGGCCCCTCAAAGGCGCCAACCCTTCCCGCAAATGCATGTCGATACGTGGATCGCCTGCATTCGTGCTCGTCACGATCATCTCACGCAACGAAATCGCGTCGCGATCGAGCCGATTGAAGTGAATCGATAAATTGACGTACCGCAAAGCCGCATTGGCATCACCCGCATTCCAAGCTGCCCGAGCAAGACGTAAGTAACGACGAGCGTAGGCACGTTTTCCAATCGGGTTCATTTTGTCGGCAAATACTTTAGTCCGGTTGTCAAACTGCCCGCCATAATGTGCCGATTCCTCGTCCGAAATCGGATCGTGAATGATTCGAGGAGTAAGCAAGACAATGATCTCGTTTCGATCAGTCGACTCCAACGTACTGCGGAACAATGGACCGACATAAGGTAAGCTTCCAAACAACGGCACTTGGCTCGCCGAGCTAACAAGGTCCTCGCGAATCAGCCCGCCAAGAATGACAGTGTGCCCGTCCCGACAACTTACATTAGTAGTAACCTGAGTGACCTCTTTGTCCGGTAGCGTGAATCCTTGTTCAATCCTCACGCTTCCCGTCGATAATTCCGGATGCACTTCCATCCGTATAATTCCATCAGATGAAATGTAGGGTCGGATTCGAAGTTGAGTTCCAACTTCCAAGAACTCAACTGCCTGCGTCGCCGCGTTTTCGGTTACGGTTGTACTGACATAGCCTAGCTCCGAACCTATCAATATTTCGGCTCGCTGCTTATTGAGACATAATAGACGTGGGGCAGCGATCACATTGGTATCTCCGATACTCTCCAACGCTGTCACCAACGACGACACCGAACCGGAAAGTAACCCGAAACGCACTCCAGTTCCCGTCAGACTAATGGTGCTCAAATCGTCGATAGTCGAGTTTGTGATCAGTCGTGAATTCGAGTGATCTCGAAGAAACTCAAAGTTGACTCCCATCTCGTTACTATCATCCAATTTCACACTCAGTATCATCGCCTCAATAGAAACCTGCATTGGACGGCGGTCGACCTGTTGGACTATTTGATCGATCTCCCAGAGTGAGGTCGCCAAATCCTGGACGATTACCACTTCCGTGCCACCGAAATCGTCGCCTCCGGCCGCTGAAGCGTCTGCTGCAATTCCGATTTCAGGCGCCGTATTGGTAACAACCGTTCCGGTTTCGGTTAAGAATGGAGTGATCAGCGTGGTCAGTTCTTTGGCCGACACGTAATTGGGATAATAGATCCGTCGCTCGACCTTGTCACCGTAGTGCTTAATCGCCAAGATATCTGATGCGGTCCCCAGATAAAGCATTTGTCCCGACTGAAACGATTCGTACCCCGTCACTCGGAGAAACTCATTCATCGCAGTCTCGAAAGTAACTTCCTTAAGCGAGAACCATTGAACGCGGCCCTCGACACTCGGCGTCGACACAATATTCAGCTCGGTTTGAGCATCGAAAATGTTTATGCAATCTGCGACCGTCGTCTCTTTGAATCGAACGGATATTAGGCCATTCTCATTCTTTTGAATGTCTGTGATTGCCAGAGCTGGCGGGACGGGAGGACGCTCTTCGCGACTCGAAGGAAGTTCCTCAACGTTTCTAGGTCTAGGATTAGCACCGGGCTCATCTTCAGCCGCTGGTTGAAGGAACGACGGCGCCAGCCGCTCTATTTCTTTCAATCTCGCGTTCTGCAAAACTTGCTGACGCTCAATCGCTGCGTTTGTTTTTTCAAGCAACTCGGAAACTCCAACCTGATTCGCTACTGGAGGTCGGAGCTGCGCGGGTACCGGCGCCCAAGGGGCCGGCCCGCCCGGTTGTTGAGAAGACATCGCCGCACCGCTTTCAGCGTCACCAATTTGGTCAACCGCTGGATTGGAAACGGGCGGAGTAGAATGGTTGGATGCCACCAACGGATCGGACGTATTTGCAGGGTCATTTTCGAGCGGCTGATGCAGCGTGAGCGCAACCGCTACGGCTAAAGCTAGCCCGGTCGTTGCGAAGACGACCAAAATCATGACTCGTAAAAATTGCTGCATCGGTCTTCCGTGACCTAACTCTGCTGTTAGTTACATTGGTGAATCGTCACCTAGAAATTCCCAGCCGGTAATTTCCATTCTCAATCCTCAATCCTCAATCCTCAATCCTCAATCCTCAATCCTCAATCCTCAATCCTCAATCCTCAACACCTCGTCGGTCCCTCGTCTGGTCCGTTGCTACTTGAGTTGCTCGTGGTTTGTCAGCTGATAACTCGATTTTGCGTGACTGTTCTTCGTAACCAATCACAATAAAATCGGAATCGACGTGCCTCAATTCAAGAGCCAATCTCATTGTCTCGGGATTGGATGGATGTGGTACGTCAAAACGTCCTTTCTCAATGACAACCTGATCATTGATACTCGCCATTCGTGTTCGGCCTACAAAAACGCCTCGCAACTTCAAATCGATTTGGTCAATCGTAAACTTCGGTTGTTCTGGTTCTTTTGGATCTTGAGCAACAACGTTCACTGGCGATTCCTTCACGATTTCCGCAAACGGATTGCGAGCATCGATCGCTCGTCGCACGGGTCGCTTGAAAGTGTCGCTTTCAGCTTGTTTTGCAATCTCAGTCCAATTTGGATCTGAACTATTGTCTGTATTTGGATCTGGTGCGATTGTGTTTCCGGTCACCGTAGGCAAGTTTAACGTCGGACTGGGTAAGTCTGGAGTAGCAGCAGGCGAATCTGCGGCGACCGAATCGGAAGACCCCTTGCTAAAAGGCAATAGGCTCCAAAAGACCGGTCCGCAATAGAATACGGCCACTAATGTCAAAACCCCCATGGCCCCAGTTTTGACCGGGCTTCGCAGCACTTCCTTTTTGACGTATTTAGCTGTTTTAACTATGTCCACTTAATCGATGCCGGACAATAATGCCTGGCTCCTCTTGTATCGGTAATTGCTACGGTCAAACTAACTGGATTTATCCGTTTTATCGACAAAAATTCGCATCTCCAGCGCAACTTGCACATCCTCCCCCTTTTGCCGTTGAAAGGTGGCTTGGTCGATCCAGATCACTTGTGGCATTGCCTCGAGTTCAGCGATGAAGTTGGCGATGCTATTGAATTTTCCGGAGTAGGTAAGTGACAAACCGAGCGGCTCGAGCAACGCCATAGACTCGGATGGTTTCGGCTTGAATTCGACCATTTGCAGTTTGTTGTCTGCGGCAATTTGTGAAACGGCTCCATAGACGACCGATCTGGATGCCGTGGCACCGGCCGACTTTTCCCATTCGGACTGAGCTTCTCGAATTCGGCCCATCTTGCCTTCAATCTCTTCAATTTCCAGCGTGAGTTGACTGGAGACTTGAATGTAGCTACGCAATTCAGTTACCTCGTCATCCAACTGAGCGATAGCTCGGTTGCCAGGTAGGAACACGAACACGAGGTAAGCAATGAGGCTCGCCATGGTAAATAGCAGCGTAAAAACGCTGCGGAATTTTCGAGCGAATTTCATCGAGGCTGGCCTCCTTGGATTAGAGCCACATCGGCCGAGCGAGGTTGCTGGAGTCCGTCGGGCAGTCCATAAGCCCTTTCGACTGAGATCGAAACGGTAAAGACTAACTCGGTCAAAGCGTTCAGGGCATTCTTGCTTTGCGACGATTCCAGCTTCGCGAACTTGATCAAGCGAGATTCGTTCAGTGCAGCGACATAGATATGCAGCGCGGCGATATTGGATGACTTGCCTGACAAGTGAACTACCGTCGTCGCGGCTTTGGCTTGGCCTTGCAGCAACTGCAAGTCTCGTTTCGCTTTTTCTTCACGAGTTCCTGCGTCGCCTGATTCACCTTCTTCGTTCGATGGGCTCGGCCGGTTACTACCTTCATCATTCTGTTGAGTGAACGTCAGTTGAGTGAGAACAATTTCGTCGGGCAACGGCGAGACGATTTCGTTGAGGACCTGAGATGTGGGCCACGGGTGTTTCAAGAAGGAATAGAGTTGAACAGGAACTTGTAACTGAGTGTGTTCCGATTTCAAACTTGTGTGTCGATCGTACCGATCGGTCGCCAGAGTCTGCTCGCGTCTGAGCGAGCTAACACGGTGCTCAGCTTGTCTACGTTGAGCCAATTGCCACACGGAAGCTAGACCGATGGACATGATAACGATCGCGACCACAGTCAAATGCGACAACATCGCTTTGCGATCGTCATGCTTCTGTCGGTATGTTGGTGGCAAATATTCTAATGAGAGCATTACTTCACCTCACGTAAGGCCAAGCCAATTGGTACATCCCACTGGCCGGATCGTCCGCCGTGACACTTTGTCTCAAATCGCCGAAATGGGTCGCTTATTTCGCAGTCGAGGTCGAGTCGTTTTCCCAAAGCGTTCGCTAGTTCTTCGTTTGCTTCGGGTCCGCCCAAGACCATGCGTCCGATCGGTTTTCCACGAAACGTAACGCTGTGGTAGCGCAGGCACATAGCCAATTCTTTGAACAATCGATCCATGACGGGTCGAGTCGCTTGATTGACAGACCGTTCAATTTCAGGATCGCGACGGTCCTCTCGCCTCTCGCCGTTGAACCGGCGTAAGGAACATGCATCGTAACGATCGAGGTCGAGGAACTGTGCCAACGCGTCGTCCATATCCCGTCCACCGACATCCACATATTTGACAAAGAAAACTTCTTCGCCTTCGGCAATCATGACAAGAGTTGCCGAGTGTCCAACGTGGAGTACCAAGGTTCGAACTTTACCGTCTTCTTGCCGACTGTATTGATTAACAAAAGTTCGTAGCACCGCCGCGGGCTCAAGGTCAATGGAAACCGGAATGAGTCCTGCGGCTTCCACGCGACTAATGAGTTTCGCAATCGTCGCTTTCTGGCAAGCAAACAGAATGACTTCTCGCATGACGTTGTCGCCTTGCTTGACATCGCTAGATTCCATGTAGCGGATCTCAGCTTCATCTACGGCATAAGGCAAACGACCAACAGCTTCCTGATGAACGGAGCGTTCGATTTCCGCCGGCGTTCCCTTGGGCACTCGAATATTCTGAATAAACAAATCGCGATTGGTTAAGCAGATAATTGCTTCTTTACCATTAAAATTGTGGGCGTCACGGGCCTGAGCAATCGCATCGGCAACACAATCTTCGTAGTCTTGCTCATCCAACGTTGAGCCATCCGTCGGGCCAAAATCCCAACGGGCTGTATCTACTAATTTTTTGCCGAAGTCGGAAAACTGTACGAGTTTTACCGCGCGAGTACCAACGTCCACGCCAATTCGCGTATTTGAGAGTCCACCCATTTTGATCATAGCGATAACCTCTCAAAGGCTATTATAGGACTCTTAACCTGAATATCGCCGATCTTGGCGAGTCCGGTAATGGGGTTGATGTCGACGTAGATGTATCGTCGAGCGGCACCATGACCACATCCAAACCAGATACGAGTAACGACATTGCGATTTACCGTCTCTCCCAGCGGTCCGAAATCGACGTCTGTAAACGTGTTTCCTGAAATATCCTGGACGACGACAAGATTCGGAGGAACTCCAATTCCACTGCCTCCGATTACATAGGAGTATTCAGTCCCAGTCTTGTTTGCCGTCATGAATGGAGAATCAGGCAACACGTCGAATGCAGAGTTCGTCCCGGTGTGACGAATTACGATCGAATTAATATCGACGTCAAATTCAATTTGGTATTGGGAATTGTTGGTGACCGCCAACTCCCGCAGGAAGATGATGTCTGCGATCATGACTTCGGAAGCGGACTTTAATCGGTCCGGGGTATCCGCCTCAGTGGCTTGCACTGTCATCGCAGCCAAGATTGCCATGAATAGAACGACAATCAGTACTTCGACCAGCGTAAAAGCTCGTCGGTTATCGGGCGCGGGTGTTTGTCGTCTTTTGCTGCGCATCGGAGGAAGTCAGTTTCGTAAGCAGTTTGTTTTGTTCGACAAGTAGCGTATTGATCTTTTTAAGTTCGCGAATCATATCGTTTCGCTGATCGATCGAATTGGCAAACGGCTGAACTCCACCTTGAGGCGCAGCGCCGATTGGTCCATACAAACTTAGCATGCACCAAACCAAAACATTGGCGGCAACCAACAAAGTCCATTTCGTACAATTTTGACGTGTCATAACTCGTGCCTTCCCAATAATTGAACTGATACAACACCACAACTCGGCGGACATAACGTTTATATCGGCTAAAGGGGCAGGACTCGTCTATTTGTTTACGTCGAAAAACCGAGCAGCAGACCAAAAGAAGGGAATTCGTTCATCGCCAGAGTCTAATTGCATCTCGATCGGACAGCGAACCTGCCGCAATCCCACGCTGTCACTGTAAATCCCTTGCACCCAGGGGACGTCTTCCCACGCAATGTTGGAAGCTTCGTAGTCAGCCATGATGGCGTCGGAAGGCTGCAGAATTGAAACGAAACGAATCCAGCCGTATGTTGTCGAGGAGATCGTTACGGTATCGAGAAGATGTGTTAATTCGACCCCGTCGGTGTCAGCATTGTCCTGAATTGTATCGATCAAGTCACTCCACGCGCTCGTCTCTGTATACGCTGGCGCACTGGACGAATCGTCTGCGTCCCGGATCTCCATCAATCGATTCTTTTCGGTAGGATGAGGACAGAATACGATTAACTCGTTCACCAACGGCAGACCGTCGGGATTTGTCGCCGATGATTCTGGACTCCAAACAATGAGTCGATCGGGAGCTCCATCGCGAAGCGACACAATTACTCCAGGAAACTCGTCGCTTGTATGGCAGTTCGAAACCGTCCGCTGCATTCGGTTGAGCACAACACGTGAATGCTGCATGATCGTCTGACGACTATAGGTATGATCGTGGCTCATCTGCACTGCAGTTGTGAGTCCGGCCAATCCGAGCATCATGATCGACAGAATCGCTACGGCCATGATTAACTCCACGGACGTAAAGGCTCTTCGCCTTATGGAGTTTCGCTTATTGTCCCAGGAATGAATATACACGCCGAATCCTGTAGATTTCGCGATCGGTGTCGCCAACGCTGTCAAAGATAATGACATTCGCCGAACGATAATCGCTGGTACCCGAAGACAGATCCTGTGAAAGATCGTTTGGATCTGCGTATTTGACTTGAATTAGTGCGTACCAAGTATCGAACAAATCGTTTTGCACATGGGCAACCTCAAGTCGTTGCCCGGCAGAATTGTAGGCATCTTTACCAAGCTCAACTCCAAATCGATTCGAGAGCGGTGAAGCGACGTACAAGTTAAAATCGCCCGTGTCGTCAAAACCAACTCGCGATCCATAATAGTATCCATCTGCAAGAGTTACGTACTCGCCAGTTTCAGGTTTGGGAGTCGCTTGATTTCCACCTTCCGGGTCGTCCATATATGGAAAGCTGAGCACTTCGTCCATCAAACGTTCGGCGAATCCTCTCGCCATGAGTTGTTCGAGGGAATCGTCAGCGGTGTCAATCGATGTATTGGATACCATTAGCAAGATCGAACCGGCAAAGGACATCATCGAAAGTGCCATGATCGCTTCGACCAAAGAGAATCCGCTACGCTTTTTCCGCAACGATCGCTTGGAAGCAGTAGATAGAGAGATCAGAGAATTCATGAGCAGTCCAACACTTAGAACTATTCGAAATAAAACACGGCGGGGTCCCCTCAAGCTCCCAGCTATCCCCGCCGTGTAAATGCCCCCGATCCCCTCCCCAAGGTCCGGGTGCAAGTTAACAATAGGTTGGACCTTCAACCAGTCAAATGATTCCTGAAGAAGATTCGCCTAATAACTGAGGCGAGTCTGGAAACCGCCAACATCGTGTTGAATTCGGTATTCGTGGGGTTTGAGAGCGTTGCTTCCCGTCAACAATCACCCCGAAGATGTTGACAACAGTCACCGAATTCGCTCTGCTCAGTCGCCGAACGAACCACGGCCCAACCACTCATTTCTCGGCTCCAAACTGTTTTGTTTGTCTGTAGCCGGACGAGTGCAGACTTGACCAGCGCTTGCGAGTCCGATTTTGAGTTCAGTGACACTTCAGGAGAATTGGATATGCATCGTCTTATCAGCTTTGTTGCCGAAGCGCGTTTAGCCGTCTTCATACTGGCGAGCTGCACTATTTGTTGCCAAGTAGAGCGCGCTCTTGCTGCCGACCCAGCCCTTAAGACTTACGTTAACAAACCGGATGCCAACTACCGCTGGGAGGAGCGTCGCCGAGGGGAATTGGGTTCATCCAAATTCGTCGAACTCACCCTGACCTCGCAAAAGTGGCGAAATGTGTTGTGGCGGCATCAACTATTCATCATCCGCCCCAGCAACATTGATAAGAACTCAAAACAGGCAATGTTGATTATTGGTGGTGGAGCTTGGAACGAGTCCCGTGCCGACAAGGAAAACCTAGAAGGCATACCGTCCCAAGCCCAGCTTTTCGCGATCGCGGCCGAACAACTTAAAACGACAGTTGCCGTCTTGTTGCAAGTTCCTCACCAGCCAATTTTCGAGGGCAAATACGAAGACGCTGCCATTGCACACACGTTCAGCGAATTCCTCAAAGGTGGAGAATCCGATTGGCCATTGTTGCTTCCCATGACCAAGAGCGCCACCAAAGCGATGGACGCGGTGCAAGAGTTCTCGCAACAAGAGTGGAAAACGGAAATCCAAGAATTCACCGTCACAGGCGCATCCAAACGCGGCTGGACAACTTGGCTCACCGGTGCTGTTGATCCTCGAGTCGCCGGAATCGCTCCGATGGTGATCGACATGCTCAAAATGGAGGCGCACCTAAAACACCAAAAGGAGAGCTGGGGAAAACTATCAAGAATGATCGAGGACTACACCGAAAAAGGACTCGACAAACACCTCAGCACGCCCCGCGGTAAACAACTGCAACAGATCGTCGATCCATTCCATTATCGCGATCAGCTCAAACAACCCAAGCTGATCATCATTGGAACGAATGACGACTACTGGCCACTCGACTCGTTGAACATCTATTGGAAAGACCTCCTCGGACCCAAATACATTTTATATGTACCGAACAATCGGCACGGCTTGAAAGATTTCCCGAGACTGATTGGTTCGATGAAGGCGTTGCACGACAGCCTCGGAAAAAATGGCAAACCGCTGCCAAAGCTCACATGGAAATTCCAAAAGACTGACGCCGATACCACGATGTCTATCCAATCCGACATCGCACCTAAAAAGGTGCGAGCATGGATTGCCACATCCAAAACTCGGGATTTCCGCAACTCCAAATGGATCTCAGTGGATGCTCAGCCGAATGGCAATGGTAGTTTTGTCTATCAGCTTCGCGCTCCCCAAGAAGGATTCGCAGCAGTTTTTGGAGAAGCTGTCTTTGAGCAAGATCCAATTCCCTTCTACTTATCCACGACAGTTCATATTCGCACAACGGACTAGAAAACACCGACGAGAAAACACCGACGAGAAAACACTGTGGTCGAGACTCTAACGTACGACGTCATCGTGGTAGGAGGCGGTGGATCGGGACTGGCCGCTGCGGTCAGTTGCATCGAGGGCGGTCTGCGAGTCCTCCTGTTGGAAAAACATGAACAGCTGGGCGGAACAACCGGAATCGCCATCGGCTCGTTCACCGCAAGTGGAACGCGATTTCAGCAGCGAGAACATATTGTCGACAACCCAGACGATCACGATATCGACGCGGGCCAGTTCGCCAGTGAAGAAATCGAGTCTCGCAACAACGCTGCTTTACGAAAGTATTTCCTTTCGCATGCGGCCGAGACGCTACACTGGCTGGCCGACAAGGGATTGGCATTTCACGGCCCCTCGCCAGAGCCGCCCAATCGAGTGCATCGCATGCACAATGTCGTCCCCAATGCGAAGGCCTACATTGCGACACTGCACTCCGAGTTGCTTCGCGGCGGTGGAATCGTCGAGTGCCAGGCGGAAGTTGTCGAGCTCGTCATCGAAAACGCGCGAGTTTGTGGCGTCGTTGTAAAACGGCCGGGCGGCGACACACTTCGCGCGACGGCGCATCGTGGAGTGGTCCTCGCGGCAGGGGATTACGCGGCGGCGAGCGACCTGATCACGGAGTATAAAGGCGAGCAGTTTGCCGCCATCGACGGAATCAACGCCCGCGCCATCGGCGATGGGCATCGTCTGGTCGACTCCGTCGGCGGTGAGTTGGTGAACATGGACGTCACCTACGGTCCAGAGATCCGTTTCGTTGCTCCTGAATCTCAGCGAGGCGTATTCTCGCAGTTGCTGCCGACGTCCGGTCCATTTTCGCGACTGCTCGCCAAACTATTACCGTTCGCGCCGAAGTTCATTGTGCAAAGCTTTATCAAACGCTTGCTCGTGACTTGGCAACATCCAGAAAACTCTCTTTTCGACGATGGAGCGATCCTGGTCAATCAAAAAGGAAAACGTTTTACCGACGAACAAAATTGGCCAACTCGGGAAATTGAGTTGGCTCAACAGCCAGACAAGATCGGCTACATGCTGTTAGATGAATCGCTAATCCAGCGTTACAACGAGTGGCCGAATTTCATCTCGACTGCTCCAGAAATCGCCTACGCTTACGTCGACGACTATCTTCGCCTGCGCCCCGACGTGGCAGCGAAATCCGATTCACTCGAGCAACTGGCCAAGCAAAGAAACATTCCACTCGCTGCTCTTGCTGAGACTATTGAGCAATACAACAAGTCACAAGACGGTCAGCAACGTCGCGAGTTAAAGGGAGAGCAGTGGGTGCTTCTGGGGCCAGTAAAATCGTACTTCACGACCACCGAAGGCGGCGCCGCCATCAGCCAACAGTTCGAAGTACTCACATCTACGGGTGAAGCAATCCCCGGTCTTTACGCTGTGGGACAAACCGGATTAGGCGGCCAAATTCTTTGGGGCCACGGACTCCACATAGCCTGGGCAATGACAAGCGGACGACTAGTTGGACAACATTTGTCTTCGCTCGGCGCAAGTTGAAATAGTTCAGAGGGAATCTCCCACAGCCTTGCGTTCTTGCTTCGCGGGATTCATGGAATTCGTGGTGTTCCGATGTCCTTAACGGACGCCAGTTGAGCACCAGGAATCACGCGAATGATACGAATCCGTTTGAGTGAAAGCGAAGTGTTTCCGCGGCACGAATAACGGCGCTCCACACCTTTCGTAGCATCCCTTAGATTTCGGAGGTAATTTTGGAATTCCTACCAGCGTCTGGCTATTTGTCATCGAGTTAGCCAAACATATTTATGCAAGGACTCAACCCACTGGTGCAAAGAAGTTGGGGGATAACCCGAGCGTCGCAGACAATTCAAACGCTAATCGTGCAAGACCGTCACATAGGTGTTTGGCAGATCGGCTCGCATTCTTTCGATAGCGGTGCGTCTGAAGCTACCCTTTTCGATTAGCAGCCAGCGGAGTTTTCGCAATTCGGAAATGCGCTGAATCCCGGTGTCCGATAGTCTGGTGCCCGAGATTACTAGTCCCTGGAGTTCAGGGATTTGTAATAATTGCTCGACGATTCTGTCGTCGCACGTCTTGCCAATGAGAACGATCGATCTCAGTTCCTCGCAATGCCCTAGCCATTGCAGCCGTTCTGGGGTCCAGCGAATTGTGTCAAATCGGGCCTCTTGTACTGTGCCTACCACCGCTGAAGCGGCGAAGGCCTTGTCGACTTCCGCTGACGAGTTGATGTCGTCATTCTCATTGAAACTAATCGCGCCGACATCGTAACGAAACCACTTGGGCAGTTTGTCGAGAATCCACTTGTAGTCGCGATCGACTAAAAACTCGGCGCGAGGCTTGTAAGAAAAAACGTCTCGTTTCGGATTAATTGATCTGAGCAAAAGCTGACAACGAGTTTGCGCCCGATAGCGATTTCCCTCGTAGGCCAACAACGCTGCCAACACAGAAATGCCAATCAAGATCGTCCGCATACTAAAACGCAAGCGACGTAATAACTTCCAACCGCGAGGCGAGGGCGGCGAGTCGTTTGGCGGCGAGGATAAATCCATCAGGGCTTTACGCCTTTCATTTCGGGAGGGATGTCCGACCCTGGCGTAAACATCTCAGGCCACCGCGCACCGCAGATGTCTATCTGCATCCGCGGGGCCGAGGATTCGTCCAAGTGGTCTCCCGATTCCAGTCGATCTGCGACTCTCGTTAGCCAGGCGCGAAACGACGGAGCTTCATATGTCGCGTAACCCATTTCATCTGTTGTCAAAATGTGCCCCGTCTCGATATCGACGCAAATGGAATCAGCATCCCATCCTGCAATTGGAACCACTCCTGGATGAATCCAGTCGTCATCGAGTCTTAGACTACCGGGAAACTCCGTCCCGAATTCCGCTCGCCATTCCCACTCGTTGTGAATGCTGCCTGCCGAATACATGGACCAAACCGGCCATTCCGCGTGTCGCTTGAGAGATGCCTTGAGGTCGCCGGGTAGTCGATAGCCAACCATCTGTTCGATATCAACCAATTGAGCGTCGGTTGCTGGAAGCGGCAATTTCTCCAACGTCCCGGGGTAACTCTCTTCGACAAACTTCTCGATGCGAATCCAGATCGCGTTCATTTCGGCTTGCACATTTTCGTCGTAGCGCTGCGACTGACGAACGAAATGCGAATCCAACTTATTGGGATTCCGATTATCGGGCTGCCAATAAAAATAGGCGAATAAAAGCAACGCCGGTAATGCCAGCCATCTTAATATTCGTCGCGGACGTTTTATCAAAGCATCTATCCCGCTGATTATTAAGGCAAGTGTTCTTTCTACGAACGTGGTTTTCGAGCTGGTTTGCCGACAACTTGCAAGATCGGCAACTGAGCTAAACCGCCGTGAAACGTTCGACCGTTTTCCAAATAGTGGTCGAACGTAAACGCACCTGCTCGTGAATTCCCTGTCGCTTGAGCTCGCAAAATTGAAGGCTCGCCACAAGTTGGACAGACCACTCGTAAACCGTGGCTATCGAGTAGCCGGTGCACTCGAGTGGCAAAAGTTTGCTTGTCTCGCAGACTATTGCTGGTCCAACCCTTGAGATGCGATAACGTGTTCTCGATACAGCGGCGAATTGCAGCTTGGTGACTGCTAATCTCCTGTTCCAGTGAATCGAGTTGAGCAGTAGCAGAATCGAGCGAACTTCCGGTTTCCTGGACGGCTCCGCTCAGCATGCTCTGGCGGACCCGATGTTGAATCCCTGCGACGAGGATTCCAGCGATGGCATTCGCCAACATTAGGTAGCCTGTCTGAGCCGCTTTCGTGCGACCTCTGACCGGACGCGGTCCAAGGCAAACCTCCAAAACTCCTATCACATCACCATCGTGAATCAAAGGCGATACCAACAAAGCAGAGTCGGTTGGGTTGCTGACCTTAGCCCTGGCGCGGGGAGCCGAAGTGGGAGATACGTAAACCGGATCGCCGCGTCGTAACAAATCGTCAATTAAAGAACGATGAATCGGCTCGCTCTCGCCAAGCCCCATGCGACCGAAGTTCCATTGAGACGTCAGTTGTGCTTCGGTACGCAACGGGTTCCAAAACCACATCGCAGTCGCCGTCGCACCAAATATCTCGCCGGTAAGTCGAGCCGATTCGGTGAAAAACTCACTCAGCAGCAAATCACTTTTCGCCAACGCCGCGACTTCATCAATTCGAGCCTGAACCTCCGTGCGGACATCTGCAAAGTGTTCCCGCAAAATAGTAGCTACCGCCGTCATTGATCGACTCCCCACCGCGTCGCAGAAACATCGAGCACTTCTTCACCCGAAGCTAACTGCGCTGCCCAATGATCGAACGACTGGCAGTACTCGGGATCGCACGATGTTTGGTCGTAAGTCATATCGCTTGCCACCGATGCCTGAATAAAATCTAGGATGTGTTGCGAAGAAATCACGACTTCGTCATGGCGATCACCGCTCGTTTTTTCCTGCGGGATGAGCGACTGCCCAATAGTTGATTTCTCCGCAAACACAGCATCGAGTGCCAACACAACGACATCGGAAGAAGCGTTCGTAAATGCAGAATCGGTTCCGGGCTGAATCTCGCTTGATATAGCCAGCGGTGTCTCTTCACCAAGATCCGATGCCTGCCCATCTTCCGCGAAAAACCACAACGACGGGTCGTCGAAAAAAGGCAGGGCGCCATCCATGACTGGTAAGAATCCACTCAGCGAATGACGTAACTCAAGACGCTCGAACTTTAACCTGCGCTGTTCAAGCGCCCGCCTTCGCCGCGTTTTTCCAACTTGGATTTCGTCCATCCCGTCGTCCGCCTCAACGTAGTGAGCGCCCGTAAGCCAAACGTGAATCCACCAATCGTGATTTCAGTAGTGCACTTAAACTATTATCCAAATGACGTCTTGACAACAGTATAACATTAAGTAAATACCTTTAGTATACCACGCTTACTCATTGGGAGAGCCGAAACCATGCAATTTTCCAAACGCGATGTAATCGCCCGGGCTGCTATTTTGTTAGTATTTATTTCGATTACGGCAGAGAAATCCGTCGTTTTCGGGGCGGAGGCTATCACATTAGAACGCTGCTTGATCATGGAGAAGGACAAAGCCCAAGTGCCAGCTCGCGAAGCTGGAGTTATACAAACATTGGAAATTAAGGAAGGCGACCTCGTAAAACAGGGGCAATAACTGGGCAATGTGGACACGAAGGAGCTTCAAAAACAGCTGCAATTAGCTCGTGTACGAGCGGCGGCTGCCGCGGCGGAAGCAAAATCCACAGCGAAACTAGTCGTCGCCGAGAAAACCCTAGCCGTTGCCGAAACGGAATTGGAAGTTTCCAGAGAGTTACGGGAAAGAGGCACGGTTACAAAGGCCGATCACCGTCGCCAGGGATTGCTACGCGACCGGGCGGTTGGAGAAATCGCGGTCGCCAACCTCGAGCGACTAGTACTGGAGTTCGAACTTCAGGTTCGCAACGCCGAAGTCGACATAGCGCTGGAGGCTATCGAACGCAGAAAAGTCCGCACGCCGTTGGAGGGTGTCGTCGTGAACCTCCATCGACGAGTTGGCGAATGGGTCCAACCCGGCGACCCCGTCGCGGAAATCGTTCGACTCGACAAACTCGTCATTGAAGGCATGCTCTCAGCTGAAAACGGCACGCCAGAAAAACTGATTGGCCAAACGGCAACAATATCAGTCTATCGGGGCGGTGAATACGTGAAGGCCAAAGGCAAGATTGTTTTCGTCAATCCAATCGTAGAAGCGACGGGTGAACTGCGAATTCGCGCCGAATTTGATAACCGTCGGATCGACGGCAGCTGGTTCTTCCGCCCCGGTCAACAAGCTACGCTGTCCATCGAAACGAAATAATTCTCGGCCAACTGAGTAGCAGCTTTTCGTAATAGACGTCGCCAGACTTCTGGCAAAGATAAGACCGTGGCATGGCCAGCCGGGATGGCCATTACCCACATTTTTTCCATTCAGCGCCGATAGTAGCCCT
>Ga0115002_10002899_pt1 | contig 21932 bp, 10 predicted proteins | sample ArcticOcean_MG_C_8_FD_89576 | JGI IMG/M metagenome (GOLD analysis project Ga0115002, IMG submission 89576) | Marine microbial communities from western Arctic Ocean - ArcticOcean_MG_CB11_86 | ecosystem: Environmental > Aquatic > Marine > Oceanic | place: Arctic Ocean: Canada Basin | collected... | reverse complement strand
TGATTGATGCTCCTGAAACCAGTCGGTATCGGAAAAGCCCTCCGATGTATTCAGGAGGGGGCGGGCTGGTTTCCACGGCACGTGACTACAGCCGCTTCTGCCAGATGGTCGTCGGTGAGGGCGAGTTGGGTGGCCAGCATCTCTTGAAGAACGACACACTCCAGCTCATGACACGCAACCACATTCCGAAAGACGCGCTGCCGATTGTGCAGGGATTTCCTCGTGTCGGTTGGGGATTCGGGCTTGGTTGGGCTGTGCGTTATGGGAAAGACGTTGAGAACACGAACAGCCCCATCGGCGAATGCCGCTGGGGCGGGGCGGCCAGTACGCATTTCTGGTTTTCGCCGAAAGACGAACTCGCCGTGGTCGTGATGCAGCAGCATCGCCCATTCATTCGCATTCTCGAGACCGCCATCAAGCCGATCGTGTACTCGGCGATCGAGAAGTGACCTTGGAGCGTTCGTAGTTGTTCGTGCTACCCATCCGGTCCAAGGGCAAGTAGGATTGAGTTTGGTGTCACGATATCCCATCTGAAGGATTGCCAGCATGAATTCCTGTAAGCGTAGTTTGATGACGTCCGCCTTGGCTTTTCTGGTCACGATCGGCGCAGTCACCTCTGCGAACTCTGCCGAGCCGATTGATGTGGGCAACCGATTAGAGCTGTTTGTTGACGGTCACCTGATCGGCGAAACGACCGGCGATGTTCGCCAAGAGCTGCTGAAGCCGGAACCCAAAGAAGTCGTCTTCATGGCGGACCAACCTTGGGAAGGCAACACGAGTGGGTATTACAGCTACTTTCGGGACGGCGACATTTACCGCATGATTTATCGCGGCTGGCAACACGACGAGAAGAAGAAGGCGGCTCACAAGGAAATTACCTGCTACGCCGAAAGCAAAGACGGCATCCATTGGACCAAGCCGGACTTGGGGTTGTTCGCATGGAACGGTTCCAAGAAGAACAACATTGTTTGGCTCGGGCCTGGCACGCATAACTTTACGGCGTTTCGCGATGACAACCCGGCCACGCCGGCCGAGGCGCGATACAAAGCCTTTGGTGGCGGCAGGGGAGGCTTGCTGGCGTTTCAATCGTCCGACTGCAAGCATTGGAAGCTCATCCAAGATAAACCGGTGATCACAAACGGCGCGTTCGACTCTCAGAACCTCGCCTTCTGGGATACCGATCGTGGCGAGTACCGTGCTTACTGGCGATACTTCGGTAAGGGGGTCCGCTCGATTCGTACGTCGACTTCAAAAGATTTCATCAACTGGAAAAACGAAGCCGACCTGTCCTACACGAAGGGCACGCCGACCGAGCATCTCTACACCAATGCGATCCAGAAGTACTTCCGGGCACCGCATTTGTTTGTTGGTTTCCCCACGCGATTCGAACCGAAAAGCCAACAGGTCGAACCCATCCTGATGACAAGCCGCGACGGCCGGCTGTTTCATCGCTACGCTGAGGCCGTGGTTCCGCAGACGGCTCCGAAAGACCGCAACCACAACCGCAGCAATTACATGGCCTGGGGCATGTTCCAATTGCCCGGAAAGCCGAAAGAAATTTCCGTCTACGCCACGGAGAATTACTACGAATCGACACCAGGTCGCGTGCGGCGATTTGTGTATCGCGTGGACGGTTTCGTTGCCCTGCGTGGCGGCGCAAAGGGCGGCCAGGTCACCACCAAACCGTTGCGATACAAGGGCGAACGGTTGCTGGTCAATTACGTTGTACGAACGGGCGGCACTTTGACGATCGAAGCTGTTGATGAATCAGGGAAAGTCGTCGGCACATCGAAACCTCTCACTGGCGACGCGATTGATGCCACGGTCGCTTGGAAGCAAGCTCCCGACTTCAAGCAGGGCGTCGTCCAGTTGCGTTTTTCACTTAAGAACGCAGACGTGTTTTCGCTTCGGTTTGATTGACGTTGCCCCTGTGAGGCGGCAACGATCTCCCTCACGCCGGGCGTGTCGGTACTCAAGACTCGATGGGCTGTCACAGCGTCGAGCTACGGCAACATCAACACCTTGATTTTCGACGCCATCGTCGCCGAGCGGAACACGCGTTGCGTTGCCTTTCGGTAATCCGACGGCTTGGCGTGGAAGATGTCGGTGAAGACCTGCGGATTGCGATCGACGAGTGGGAACCACGAGCTTTGCACCTGCACCATAATGCGGTGGCCGGAACGGAAGCTGTGGTACGTGTCGGGTAACGTGAATCGCACGCGGGTCGGTTTGTTGGGTTCAAACGGTTCCGGATTTTCGAGACTGTTGCGGAATTTTCCGCGCATCACGTCGCCGCGCACCAGTTGTTGGTAGCCCCCCATGTGGACTTGCTTGGGGTTTTCTTTGGCGTCGGGATAGTCATCCGGGTAAACGTCGATCAGCTTGACGATCCAATCGCTGTCGGTCCCGGATGTCGAAACGGCCAGGTCGACTTCAATCGGTCCGGCGATCGTCACGTCCTCGGTGAGTTCACCCGTTTGGTAGACCAACACGTCGGGCCGCCGCGCGGCGAAACGCTGGTCTGCGATCATGTATTCTGCGTCCATACCGGTCGCGATTTTGTTGATGTAGCCGACCGGCTTGTTCGGGTCGCTGAGGAACTCATCGAAAATATCTTGTTTTCCCTTGCTCGTCGGGGCATCGAGGGAGAGTCGCTGGCCGGCTCGAAAGTGCAACGACCGCAACTGCGCTTTGCGGGGCGGCCATTTGTCGTACTTTTTCCACTGATTGGTCCCCGTCTCGAATACCCAGGCCTCGGGGTTTTCTGTTTCGCCTTTGCCCTTCAAGTGCCGTTGGAAGAACGGGAACTCGATTTTCTCGCGGTAGAACTCGGATGTTTTCGAGTTGAACGGGATATCGCCGTACGACGCCCCATCACCCCGCGACCAGCCACCGTGTCGCCAAGGCCCCATCACAAGCGTGTTGAACGTTTGCGGGTTGTTGCGTTCGATGGACTTGTAGGTTTCCAACGCTCCGAAAAGGTTTTCCGCGTCGAACCAGCCCCCGACGGTCATCACTGCGGGTTTGATGTTCTTCAAGTGCGGACGAATGTTGCGAGACTTCCAGAAGTCATCGTAGGTGCCGTGTTTCATCGTCTCGTTCCAGAAGGCCACTTTTCCCTTCAGGTACTTCGGGTCGATTTCTTGTAGAGTTTTCATGCGGCGGAAGAACTCGAAGCCATCGGGCGTTTCGTAGTCGAAGGTGAAGCGAAACTTCTTGGTCGGTTCGGGGCGATCTCGTCCGCTGCGTGACATCCAGTTGAACATGTGCGCCAAAAAGAACGCTCCGTTGTGGTGCCAGTCATCGCCGGCGAACCAATCGTTGACCGGTGCCTGGGGTGAGGCCGCTTTGATGGCCGGATGCGAATCGATAATGCCGGCGGCGGTGTAGAAGCCGGGGTAGGAAATCCCGGCGATGCCGACGCGACCGTTGTTGCCTTTCACATGTTTGACCAGCCAGTCAACGGTGTCCCAGGTGTCGGTGCTTTCGTCGAAATCGCGCGGTCCGTTCTTCTTCGGTTTGTGAGGTCGCATCTGGACGAAGTCGCCTTCCGACATCCAGCGTCCGCGCACGTCCTGGTAAACGAAAATGTAACCCTCTTTGCCGAACAAAGGCGACGGCCCCAGGTTTTCAGGATACTGGTCGGCTCCGTATGGTTTAGCGCTGTACGGGGTTCGCTTCAACAGAATCGGATACGATTCCGAGTCGTCCTTCGGCACATAGACCGATGTGAAGAGCCGCTTGCCGTCACGCATGGGGATGCGGTACTCGTACTTCGTGTAATTCGCCTTGATGTGCTCGACGCCTTGGGCAGCCACAACTCGCGGCAGGCACGCACCCAGCAGCGCGCTGACAACAACGAGTAACGAAATTCTGAACTGGGCCATGTTGTGTTCCCCCGGAATGGGTTGATCTGCGATCGAACTGTAAGTCGTCTGATGATTGTCCACGATCATGCTGAGATTACGAGTCCGGCGACGATTTAGAAGCTGCAATCCTCATGCGAACATCCCAGACGGTCTTTCGTCGGCTGGTCCTGATACAATGCGGGAAGGCCGTGTTGCACTCGTCTCTCCCATCCTTTGGAAGTAGAACTTTATGTTTCGTGCTGTCATCGCGTCGTTGATCGTTCTTCTCGCAAACGTCGTTGGCGAAGTTGAGGCCGCACTTCCCAAGCGGCCGAACATCGTACTCATCATGGCGGACGACCTGGGGATCGAGTGCCTTGGTTGTTACGGGGGCACCGACTACGCGACTCCCGCACTCGATCGGCTCGCAAAGACGGGGTTACGTTTTGCGCACGCGTATTCGCAACCGCTTTGCACGCCGACCCGGTTGCAAATCATGACGGGCAAGTACAACCACCGAAACTGGTTGTCGTTCGGAATTCTCCCCAAGGGCGAGAAAACGTTCGGCCATCTGATGAGCACGTTCGGGTATCGCACCTGTATTGCTGGCAAATGGCAGTTGGCCTCCTACGACCCGCCCGAGTTTCCCAACGCGAAGCAGCGTCGCGGGACCGGGACACATCCGAAAGATGCCGGGTTCGACGAGTATTCGCTGTTCCATTCCGAAGAGACCGAAGACAAAGGATCGCGTTACGCCAACCCGACGTTCCTGCGCAACGGGAAACTTCACAAAGCCGTTGACGGAGCTTATGGCGAAGACCTGACGGTCGATTACATCCTCGACTATCTGGGCAAAGCCAAAGACAAGCCGGCGTTCGTTTATTACCCGATGGCGTTGCCGCATTCCCCGCACGTCCCGACGCCGCACTCAAAAATCTGGAAAGACCCCAAGCACCGCCTCGACGACGACGTGAAGTATTTCAAAGACATGGTCGAATACACGGATGTCATTGTCGGTCGGTTAATCAAAGGCATCGACAAACTTGGGCTCCGCGACAACACGATCGTGATGTTCTACTCCGACAACGGCACCAATCGACTCATGACTTCGCACATGGGTGAACAGGCAATGCGGGGGGGTAAAGGGGACGAAACGCAGAACGGCATTCGTGTGCCCTTGATTGTCAACTGGCCCGGCGCGATCAAGCCGGGCGTGTCTCGCGATCTCATCGATGCGACCGACTTTCTGCCCACGCTGGCGGAGTTGGCCGGTCGCAAAGTTCCCACCAACTGGAAAGCCGAAGGGGTAAGTTTCGTACCGCAACTATTCGGCAAGGCTGGCCGCCCCCGCGAGTCGGTGTTCTTCTGGTACGATCCACGTCCCGGTTGGAACAAGGAACGGTTTCATCGGCACATCTTTGCGTTGGATCACAACTACAAACTCTTCACGGATGGCCGATTGTTTGATATTCGAGGTGAGGTCTTTCGCGAAGTGGAACTCGATTTGAAGAAACTTTCCCCGGAGGCGAAAGCCGCCCAACGAAAGTTGCGAAACAAGATTAACACGATGATGAAACCACCTTTCTCGTCGCGTGTCGACCGGGAAGTCGACACGTATGGTCAGCCGGTCACGAAGAAATGATTCATTCCCCTCACGAACTTAAAGCACGGACAACCAAGATGAAATCCAAACTCCTGCTGACTTCACTGGTCGCATTGCTCATCCTGGGAGCGACGACCGCCCCACTCTCGGCACAACAGGCGAATGACGTCGCGGGTTTTGAGATCCCGGCGACCGACAAGGGGCTTCCCGGTGCCGGTCCGATTCGGCGTTACGGCTGGTTCAAAAAACTATGGGAGAGAAAACGGAGCGGTTGGGCGAAGCAAGTGCAGAGAGATCAAAACGCGGTCGTCTTCCTCGGTGACTCGATTACCCAAGGCTGGGGTGACGCGATGGGCGGCCATTTTATCGGCATGAAATTCGCCAACCGTGGCATCAGCGGCGATACAACCCGCGGCATGCTCATCCGCTTGAAAGAAGACGTGCTGGCGTTGAATCCTCGCGCCGTCGTCATGCTGATGGGCACGAACGATCTCGAAGAGAAGGCCGAGCCGGAAACGATCGCCGTGAACGCGAAGCTCATAATTGCCGCGTTGAAAAAGCACAACGCGAAGATGCCCATTATCCTCTGCAAGGTGTTTCCCAGTTCGGCCCGCAAGAGCCGCTCGGCCGAGAAGATTCGGAAGATCAACGAACTCTATGCGGCCGCCGTCAAAGGCGATTCGCAGGTCATTGTGATGGAAACCTGGGTTCTCTTTGCCGATGAACAGGGTGATGCGAAGAAAGCCGAGTTCCCTGACCTGTTGCATCCGAACAAGACAGGCTATGCGAAGTGGGCAGCCACGTTGCGTCCGATTTTCGCAACGCTGGGCTATCTCGAAACCAAACCGGCCGAATTCAAATTGGAGCCGGGCTTCGTCAGCCTGTTCAACGGCAAGGATCTCACTGGCTGGGGCTTTCGCGCTACGCCTTCGTCGAAGGGGAAGAAGAAACGCAATCCGAACTCCAATCGTCCTGCTCGCAGGATCATTGAGAAAGACATTGCGTTCGACGGCAAGACGTCCAGCGACGATGGCCGCTACGTGGCCGTGAATGGTCGACTTGTCGTAACGACACCGGCGGAAGGCCGACGAATTCAGCAACTGTGGACCACGCGAGAATTCCCCAAAGACTTCGTTCTCAAACTTGAATTCCGCGCCACCCCGTATGCCGACAGCGGCGTTTTTATCCGGCGTCCCCAGTTGCAATGCCGTGACTATCTGCTGGCCGGGCCTTACACGGATCTGAAGAACTACAAACCCCAAGACTGGAACGAACTCGTCGTCACAGTCAAAGACGAAGTCGCCCATTGCACCTGCAACGGTGAAGTCCTTGAAGCGTCGTTACCCGTTCCTGCGACAGGCGGCATCGGCCTGGAAGGTGATCGCGGGCAGGTGGAATATCGTCGGATACGAATCAAGGAACGACCCTGACCGGACAACAAAGAATGGGCCGCGGATGACGCGAATGAAAGTAGATTGCCGCGGGTGTAATACAGATGTTTATATGCGACAATCCGCGTACGAAGTCAGCGTGCCGACAGGCCTGCGGGCAATTCTTTGTCTCTTCGAGTCTTGTCGTTTGATTCATTGAAGAACGAGGTTGGCCGTAATTAATGACGACAGCCACCCAGCATGGCACCGTAAGAACTCTTGCGTGGTGGCCCGTTGCTAGCGGATAATGGACCGGGTCACCTTCCTCGACGCCGACTTGCCCCGCCCGAGTCCGGCTCGAATAATCTGGTTAGGAACATTCGATGCCCAGTGAGTTTTTCCTGCGAGTCTCTGTTTCGACGTTATCGCTCGTCCTCTTTGCAGTGACCGCTCGTGCGGACGATACCAAGTTGCGGACTGCCAGGTCACTGACTTACGAGAAAGACGTTCGTCCGATCTTTCGCGCGCATTGCTTCGATTGTCACGGTGCGACTGCTGAGCTGAAAGGTGGTCTCGATCTGCGGCTGGTGCGGACCATCACCAAAGGAGGGGAAACCGGCCCCGCCATCGTCCCCGGGAAACCCGCAGCCAGCCTGTTGTTAGAGCGAGTCACCAACGGCGAAATGCCACCGGGTGACACACGACTGTCGACTCAAGAAATCGCGACCCTCAAAAAGTGGCTGACTCAGGGGGCCAAGGCCGCACGGCCGGAACCCGAGACACTCGGGGTGGGGCTTGGGATTACCCCCGAAGAGCGGGCCTACTGGGCGTTCCAACCGATCAAGCGACCCAAACCATTACCACAAGCGGCATCAGCACGGGTTCGCTCGCCTCTGGATGCGTTGTTGTTGCAAGCGATGCCCAAAGGTCTGACCTTCGCGCCTGATGCGGATCGATTGACGTTAATCAAGCGGGCCTATTTCGACCTCATCGGTTTGCCGCCGAGTGAGAAGGAACTGGCGATGGCTTTGAAAGACACAGGGTCTGACTGGTACGGAAAACTGATCGACCGCTTGCTGGATTCGCCGCATTACGGGGAACGCTGGGGTCGGCATTGGCTGGATGTCGCGGGGTATGCCGATTCGGAAGGCTCTACCACCAAAGACGAAATTCGCCCTTGGGCCTGGAAGTATCGCGATTATGTCATCGCTTCGCTGAACAAGGACAAACCGTTCGACAGGTTCGTCGTCGAGCAACTCGCTGGCGACGAATTGGCCGGCCCGCGCACGGGTGATTTGACGGCCGAGCAGTTAGAACTTTTCGCAGCCACCGGTTACTTGCGCATGGCGGCCGACGGCACGGGCAGCGGAGCCAACACTCCCGAAGGCCGCAATAAGGTGATGGTCGATACGATCAAGATTGTCAGTTCGTCTCTGCTGGGGATGAGCGTGGCCTGCGCGCAGTGTCACGATCATCGTTACGACCCTATTCCACAGACCGACTACTACGCATTACGGGCCGTGCTGGAACCGGCATTGAACTGGCAGAAATGGCAAACACCACAGCAGCGCCGCGTCTCGCTGTATACCGCAGCCGATCGCAAGCGGGCAGCGGAAGTCGAAGCTGAAGCGAAAAAGATCGCGGTGGAGAAGGGCAAGAAGCAAGCCGAATACATGGCGCAAGCGCTCGCGAAGGAATTGGAAAAGTACAAGCAACCGCTGCGAGACCAATTGCACGCAGCCTATAAATCTCCCGTCAAGAAACGCACCGCCGCGCAAAAGGAATTGCTGAAGAAACATCCCAGCGTCAACATCACGACCGGAAACTTGTATCAGTATTTACCTAAGTCGAGAGAAGACCTGAAGAAGTACGACGCGCGCATCGCGACCATCCGTGCCAAGAAACCGAAGGAAGAGTTTCTCCGGGTGTTGTTGGAACAACCGGGGCAAGCCATCGAAACGAAACTGTTTCATCGTGGGGATCACAAACAACCTAAGCAGATTGTGCAGCCGGGCGGGTTGTCGGTTGTTTCATCTACCGGGGGACGTGAGCAATTTTCTGCGAACGATTCCAAACGCCCCACAACTGGACGCCGGCTTGCTTTCGCACGCTGGTTGACCAATGGTGAAAATCCGCTTGTTGCACGCGTGATTGCCAACCGGATTTGGCTGCATCATTTCGGTCGGGGCATTGTCGGCACACCGGGCGATTTCGGACAGCTCGGCATGACACCCACGCATCCGGAATTGCTCGACTGGTTGGCGGATGAATTCATGCAGCAAGGGTGGAGTATGAAAAAACTGCACCGCACGATCATGCTCTCGACCGCCTATCGGCAGTCGTCGGTTCGCAGTGAGAAAAGCAATGCCATCGACCCCGACAACTTCTATTACTCGCGAAAACCGCTGATGCGACTGGAAGCCGAGATCATCCGTGATCGCATGCTGGCGACTGCCGGTGTGCTCGACCGCAAGTTGTTCGGATCGCCGCTGGCAATCAAGGAAGACGACGCCGGCATGGTGATCGTTAACGGAGACCAGAAACGCCGCAGCATCTACGTCCAAGTTCGACGCAGCCAGCCGATTGCCATGTTGCAGGCGTTCGATGCACCGGTGATGGAAACTAACTGCGATATTCGCACCGCTTCGACTGTCGCCACTCAGTCGCTCATGCTGCTGAATGGCAGTTTCGTTCTCAAGCAGGCAAGGGCGCTGGCCGATCGTGCGGGCAAGGATGCCACGCCACTTTCCGCCAAACTGACCGCCGCCTTGCCGAAGCTCCCTTCGCCGACTGCACCGGTTTGGCAGTTCGGTTACGGCGGCTTCGATACCGAAGAGAAGACTGTACAATTCACGCCACTGCCGCACTTCACAGGGTCTTCCTGGCAAGGCGGATCGAAACTGCCCGACCCCAAACTCAACTGGGCCATCCTGAACGCCAACGGTGGCCATCCGGGAAGCAGCCCCGGCTTCAACGTTATTCGTCGTTGGGTCGCCCCGACTTCCGGAACACTGTCGATCACTGGCAAGCTGTCGCATGGAAGCGAAAACGGGGACGGTGTGCGTGGCCGTATTGTGTCGAGTCGCAATGGTCTTGCGGGAGAGTGGAAGGTTCACAAGAGTGGGGCCGACACGAATGTGGCGGGCATGGCAGTCGAAGCGGGTGACACCATCGACTTCATTACCGACGGTATCACAGCCGTGACATCCGACTCCTTTTCTTGGCCTGTGCAGTTAACACTCAAAGGCAAGGAAACACCGGCTGCGAAATGGTCTTCGACTTCCGGCTTCCACGGGCCGGTTCAGACCGAAGGGTACGCCAACCTTCCCGCTCAGGCGGCCCGCGCTTGGCAACTCGCCTATTGCCGTGATCCCGGACCGGACGATTTGAAACTGGCGACTGAGTTTCTGGTTAGGCAACTCGAGCACATCACTAAGCACAGCAGTCAGTTACCGAAAGACACAACGGCCGGCCGCCAGGCGCTGACGAACTTCTGTCAGGCGCTGATGACTTCCAATGAGTTCTTGTACGTTGAATAAGTAAGAGGAAACCAGCCCGCAGCGCGAGCAAGGGGGCAGACAGTAACAGCAATCCCTTGTTCGCGCTGCGGACTGGTAGCGCTACGAGATCGTCTTTGACAACACTTTGATATCAGACGAACGGACATAAATATGACATTTTCTCGTCGACAATTCCTTGCCGATAACGCAATGGGCATCGGATCGGTCGCGCTGGCTTGGTTGCTCAATCAGGAGAATCTGCTGGCCAAGCCGAAGGGGATTGAAAGTGAGACGGTACACTTCGACCTCAAGCCGAAGCAGCCGCATTTCGAGCCGCAAGCGAAGGCGATGATCTCCATGTTTCAGCATGGTGGTCCGGCCCATATGGACTTGACCGACCCCAAACCCGAACTGCAGAAACGCGGCGGCACCGATTTCAAAGGCGACATCCAATACAGCTTCGTCAATCAGGCCAGCAAGAAACTGCTCGCCAGTCCGTTCAAATTCAAACAGCACGGCGAGTGTGGCACTGAAGTCTCGGAAATCGTGCCTCACTTGGCTGAAATCGTCGACGACATCTGTCTGATCCGCTCGATGCACACTGGAGCCAACGGACACGAAGTCTCCATCCGCTATTTTCATGGGGGCATCCCCGGCGTGCTTGGCCGGCCGACGCTTGGTTCGTGGCTGACATACGGCCTGGGGGCCGAGTCCCAGGAACTGCCCGCCTACATGGTGCTCACCGATCCCGGCGGGCTACCGGTTGACGGCGTGACCAACTGGTCGAACGGTTTCATGCCGTCGCTGTTTCAGGGGACCGTGTTGCGCCCTAAGGAACCGCGGATTCTCAACCTCGACGCACCATCTCACCTGCGCGGCGAACTCCAGCGGCAAAACCTTGACCTGCTGCAAACGCTGAACCGCCGACACTTGGAGCGTCATCCCGGGGAATCCGACCTTGAGGCCCGTATTGCCAGTTACGAACTGGCCGCCCACATGCAGACGGCCGCCCGCGAAGCACTCGACATCACCAAAGAAACTAAAGCAACGCAGGAACTGTACGGGTTGGACCAACCCACCACCCGCGAGTACGGCACGCGTTGTCTCATCGCCCGGCGACTTGTCGAACGGGGCGTGCGGTTCGTGCAGCTTTTCCTCGGCGGACAACCGTGGGACAATCACAGCAGCATCGCCACTGCCTTGCCCAGCATTTGCCGTCGCACCGACAAACCGGCGGCCGCCTTGGTCAAAGACCTCAAACAACGCGGTCTTTTGGACAGCACTCTTGTACATTGGGGCGGCGAAATCGGCCGGTTGCCTGTCACCCAAAGTAAAGGCGACCCGAAGAAAGCAGGACGCGACCACAACGGCCAGGGCTTCAGCATCTGGCTGGCTGGCGGTGGAATCAAACCGGGGATGACCTTTGGCGAAACCGACGAGTTCGGACACCGGGCCGTCACCAACATCGTTACCCCCAACGACTACCAGGCCACGTTATTGCACCTCTTCGGCCTCGATCACAAGCAACTGGCGTACTACTTCAATGGCCAGGAACAAATCATCACAAACAAACGCCCGGCCCGCGTGGTGTCAGAGGTGTTGGTGAAGGGGGAGCAGCTGGTTCCCTGAATGGGCGGCTGTTTCTGACTCTGCTCTACCGGTGTGCTTCTGAGTGAACGCAGCTCTGCTGTCTCGGTTTTCAGGTTTTAAGAGTCAACCGTCGACGTTGAAGTGGTGGAATGAATAATCAGCTTTCAAGAACAACGCTCATCGCGGTGATGCTGGGCTGTCTGCTTGTTGTGGACAGCATCGGATCTGGCGCAGAGCCTGTCGACTTTCGGAGCGATGTGGCTCCAATTCTGCAGCGACGATGCCTGAGCTGCCACAACGACCGCGATCATCGAGGCGGGTTGTCTTTGCAGTCGGCGGAGGCAACGAAGAAAGGCGGAGAGAGTGGAAAGGTCATCGATCCTGGGAAGGCAGCGTCGAGTTATCTGCTGGACCTGCTGATCCCGACGGATGGCGTGGCCGAGATGCCCAAAGGTGAGCCGCCACTCAAACCCGCTGAAGTCGCCGTGATTCGGCGCTGGATCGTCGAGGGGGCTGCTTGGCCGAAAGACTTGCTGCTCAAGCCGCCGGTATTGTGGTCGTTGCAGCCTCTCAAACGGCCTGATATGCCGACGGGTATTGCCCGGACCGATGCGTTTCCAATTCGCAATCCGATCGATGCGTTTGTTGCGGCCAGACATCGGAACGCCGGGCTGAAGACGGCTGCTCAGGCGGATCGTCGCACGTTGATTCGGCGTTTGTCTCTGGACATCACGGGCCTGCCTCCCGCGCCGGAAAATGTCGAGGCCTTTGTCGCGGACCGGGAACCAAAGGCCTATGAGCGACTTGTGGATGAGTTGCTGAAGTCTCCGCATTACGGTGAGCGTTGGGGGCGGTATTGGCTGGATCTCGCTCGGTATGCCGACAGCGAAGGTTATCTGGGAGACAGCCTGCGGCCGCATGCCTGGGTTTATCGCGAGTGGGTGATTGATGCCATCAACCACGACCTGCCGTTCGATCAATTTACGATCGAGCAGCTTGCCGGAGACCTGCTTGAGAAGCCCACGCTGGAACAGAAGATTGCCACGGGTTTTCATCGGAACACATTGCGTAACACCGAGGCCGGCGTTGATCTGGAATTGTATCGCACCAAAGAAATTATCGACCGTGTGAACACGACGGGAATGGTCTGGCTGGGTTTGACGCTCGGCTGCGCGGAATGTCACGACCACAAGAACGACCCGATCAGTCAGACCGAGTTCTACAAGCTTTACGCATTCTTCAACAACGCGAACGAAGTCGGTGTCACGGCGACGAAACCCTGGGAGATGGCCGAGTACAAGAAAGCCATGCGGGATTGGCAGCCGGCATGGAATCGATTTGTTGTGGAATTGCGGTCGTTTGAAAAAGACGATCTTGACGAGGGTCAGCGGGCGGCGATTTCCAAAGCACTCGCCGGCAACAGCAAGTCGTTCGACTGGAAAACGATCGTCGACTCTTACCAGACGAAAGAACCCGGTTGGGACAAGCTGAAGACGAAGGTTGACGCCCACTTGAAGAAGAAGCCGACGGCACCCGCCACAAAGGCCCGCGCGTTTGCCAAACGCACAAAGAATCGCCGCGACACCTTCGTGCATCTCCGCGGCGTCTACACTCGGCACGGCGACAAAGTGAGTCCGGGGACGCCCGCCATCCTGCCTGATCTCAAGAAACGCGGCGCGGAATCTGATCGGCTCGATCTGGCGAAGTGGCTGTTTCACAAAGAGAATCCACTGACCGCTCGCGTGGCCGTGAATCGGATTTGGCAGCATCTGTTCGGCCAGGGGCTGGTCTCGACGCCGAACGACTTCGGGAACAAGGGAGCCAGGCCGACTCATCCGTTGTTACTCGACTGGCTGGCGACCGAGTACCCTCGCCTGGGGTGGAGTCGTAAGGCGATGATCCGCATGATTGTCACATCATCGACGTACCGCCTCACGTCGGCGGCCAACGCGGTTGCTACTCAGGAGCAGGACAGCAATCGGTTGTTGTGGCGGCAAAACAGCTACCGAGTCAGTGCGGAGACCGTTCGCGATCTGCATTTAACGGCCAGCGGGTTGCTGGATCGAACGATCGGACGACGCGGAATTCGTCCGCCATTACCTCCCTTCGTCACCGAAGTCGGCCGCAGCGTCAAATGGCCTGTCAGTCAGGGCAGCGAGCTGTATCGACGCGGCATGTATATTTTCTTCAAGCGGACGGTCCCCTACCCGATGCTGATGACGTTCGACGCTCCCGACGCAACTGTCTCGTGCGGTCGCCGCGAACGATCCAACACGCCGCTGCAGGCACTGACGCTGCTGAACGATCCGGTCTTCTATCAATGCGCAGTCACGCTGGGGCGGCAAATCGTCAAGCAGCATCCGGATGATCTTTCCGCAGCGATTGACGATCTGTTCCTGCGATGCCTGGGAAGACGGCCTGTTACTCGGGAACGAATCGCTCTGACAGCCGCCTGGAAGGATGTGCTTCGGTTGAAGGAGAACGAGAGCAAACAGACGAAGCAGGACGAAATTCCGAAAGTGGCCGCCATGATTGCGATCACAAGAATCGTGATGAACCTTGATGAGTTTATTACGCGAGACTGACCGTCTCGTGCAGAAGATAGCAGACGAATATGACCTCGAAGACTCCAAATCAAGACGAACTCGACCTCGCGGCAATGAACCGACGGCGGTTCTTTGTGACGGGTGCCAGTGGTCTCGGCACGTTGGCGTTGGCCTCGCTGCTGAATGAAGAGGGCGCTCTCGGGGCTGACGTTCCGCCGCAGCTCGCGCATTTTGCGCCGCGTGCGAAGCGTTGTATCTACCTCTTCATGGAGGGTGGCCCCAGTCAGATGGATCTTTTCGATCCAAAGCCGAAACTGAACGAACTCGATGGGCAACCGATGCCCGAGTCGATTCTCAAAGAGATCAAGTTCGCCTTCATCCAAAAGGAGAGCGCGCGGCTGATGGGCAGCCCGCGAACGTTTCGTCGCTACGGCGAATGTGGCATGGAACTGTCAGACCTGTTGCCGCATCTGAGCACCTGTGTCGACGACATCGCACTCGTTCGCTCGATCCACGGCGAGCAGTTCAATCATCTGCCGGGCCAGTTAATGATGCTCTCCGGATCGGCGTTGCAGGGCTGGCCGACGCTTGGTTCGTGGCTGAACTACGGACTCGGCAGCGAGTCACAAAACCTGCCGAGTTACGTTGTGTTGGCGACACTGGGCCGCGGTTTGCCGGGCGGTGCATCGAGTTGGTCGAGCGGATTTTTACCCTCTCAATTCTCGGGCACACTGTTTCGCAATCAGGGAAGCCCGGTTCTCAATCTGGCGAATCCTCCTGGCATGTCGCGCGATGTTCAGTCGCGGAGCCTGCAAGCCATCAATGAATTGAATCGTTTTCGCCTGGACAAGGTAGGAAACCCGGAAGTCGCCAGTCGCATTAAGGCGTATGAACTCGCTTTCCGGATGCAACAGACGGCACCGGAGTTACTCGATCTCTCTGGAGAAACAAAGGCCACGCTGGAAGAGTACGGCGTCACACGCGAAGAGGCATCCGATAAGTCCGGCTTCTTGGGGTCGTATGCCAGAAACTGTCTGCTGGCGCGACGCATGATCGAACGCGGAGTGCGCTTCGTCACACTTTTCCTGTCGACGTGGGATCATCACAGTTACTTGGACAGCGGGCTGAAACGCTACACACAGATCTCCGATCAACCGGTCGCCGCGCTGCTGAAAGACCTGAAGCGTCGCGGACTACTGGATGAAACGCTGGTCGTCTGGGGCGGTGAATTCGGTCGCACACCGTTGGGTGAAAACCGCGCCAACTTCAAGAAAGTCACCGGCCGCGACCATCACCCGTATTCCTTCAGCATGTGGCTGGCCGGCGGTGGCGTGAAAGGCGGTCAGGTGATTGGCGAGACCGACGAAATCGGTTGGGGCGTCACGAAAGACCCCGTCCACGTCCACGATATGCACGCGACGATTTTGCATCTGTTCGGCCTGGACCACAAAAGACTGACCTTCCCGTTCCAAGGCCGCGACTTCCGACTCACCGACGTGTCGGGCAACGTTGTCAAACAGCTCTTGGAAGTTGACGCCTAACGGTCGCCAACGCTGGCAAACCGCCCAGCGGTCTGGTTGTCGTCACGACCGAACCGCGCACTTCAAATACTGTCTGAAAGAGAATTACTGACCGAGACAGCACGGATATTGATGAATCTATGGCATTCTAACCGAGTCCTGCCTACGATGGATGTGGATTCATAGGCTCTTTTTTTTTCATCTCTGAAGAACCTCTGTCAACTTCGCCGGCGGCATTCCCATTGCGCCCCCGTCGGAACGATTTCAAACACAAGCTTCGCTGAGAACCAACCGATGAATGGCTTCCACTGTCATCTCACCATGCGCCACTTGGCCCTGTCTGTGGCCTGCTTGTGCGGCCTGGGTTGCGAGGCACGTCAGTCAACCACGCCCCGGAAGACGATACCCCGGCCAGTCACCGTGATGACCTTACGAGAGTCCAGCCCCGCGCGTCTCGACCGAGTCGCCGGGTCGGTCGCCTCCTGGAAGACCGAAAATATTGGGTTCGAGGTTTCCGGACGCGTGCGATTCGTGGTCGAACCCGATACCGACGTCGAGGGACGTTCGTATGTCGATGGCGGCGAGAATCAGACGCCGGGTACGGTTCTGGCGAGTCTTGACCCCGAACGGTACGACTTAGCAGTCAAGAGTGCGCTGGCTCAGCTTGACACAACGAAGCGACAGCGCGAGGCCGTGCGAATCGAAGTCGATGATGTCATCCCCGCCCAAGGCAGTGCCGCGATCGCTCAACGGACACTCGCCTCCAACGTGCTGACACGCAACAAAGGCCTGTTCGACAAGAAGGTCATCACGAAGGAGCAACTGGACGAATCACAGGCCAAGTACGACACGGCCTTGGCCAACGTCTTAAAACTCGTGGCCGACCGAGAAGCCAAAAAAGCCGAACTGACATCCTTCGATGCGAAAATCGAACAAAACAAGAACGCCGTCAGCGAAGCAAATCGCGACAGGGCCGACTGCGAACTCCGTTCCTTCTTCCGTGGCCAGGTCGCCGAGGTGCATGTGATTCCCGGCGGCTTCGTCGAACGGGGCAGCCCTGTGCTCACCGTGCAGATGATGGACCCCATCAAGATCGAATTCGAGGTCTCGGCGGACACCGCCCGCACGCTCAACTATCGAGACCTAATCCCGATCACGGTCCCCCTTCCCGACGGAAGCGAACTCGATCTCGAAGGCGTGATTTACATCATCGAACCGACCGCCAACCTTGAAACCCGGACATTCACAGTCACCGTCCTGACCAGAAACCAGCGTGTGCAGGCCGAACTGCCCCCCGCGCTGAAAGACGCTTCCCTAGTGCGAACACAAGACCAATGGCGTTTGCAATCGGGACTCATCCCGGGAACAGAGGATGGATACTTCGTCGAAGAGCATGCCATTCAGGAAGATGCCCAGGGAAAGTACCTCTGGAAAATCACCGAACGAAAGGCCATCAGCGAGCATTGGACCGGCGGACGATTGCTGAAGGTCAAGAAAATCCGTGTCACGGTCCCCCCCGGTTCGCTCAAAGCGCCGTTTCTCGACATCTGGACGTTCCAGGAAGTCGCCATCGATGAAGGTCAGCCGTTCGATCCGCTCACCGATATTGTCGTCGGAAAACTCATCCTTTCAAAAGACGCCGAGCAACTCGCCGAGCAACTCGCAGACGACGGAACCGTACTCTTTGAACGCAACCGTTGGCTGCTGAGGCCCGGCGATCTCGTGCGCGTGGCGCTCGAAGCCGTCAAAACTTCCCCCGGTTTCTACGTGCCGATGAACGCCATCAAAGACAACGCCGGGGTGAAACACGTAATGGTCGCCATCAATAACAAAGACGGCTCGGCGAAGGCAAAACTCATTCCCGTCAACGTTCATGAAAGTCACAACACTTCCAAACGTGTGACGGCGGTCGATGGAAAGTCGCTGCAAGCGAATATGTCACTGATCGTCGAAGGAGTTCATTACCTCGTCGACAATGAACTTATCTCGCCTACGAGCAAGACGGGAGCCGAAGAATGAATCTTCCTGCTCTCGCGCTGCGCTATCGTGCAGTCGTGATCACCTTCGTCCTGATGCTGCTGGGATGGGGCGGAATGTCCTTCTTTACGATGCCCCGTCGTGAAGATCCCGAATACACCGTCCGCACCTGTGCCGTAACAACGATCTGGCCCGGTGCGCCCGCGCAGAAGGTCGAGGAGTTAATCACCGATCCACTCGAAGAGGCGATCAACTCGATCGACGAAATCGATATCCTGCGATCCACAACAACGACCGGCGTGTCGACCATCTATGTCGACGCCGAAGACACCGTCTCGCCGGAAACCATCGACAACGTCTGGGACAAGGTCCGTGCCCGCGTCGCACGCGTGGAAATGCCCGAATCAGGTATCACTCCCGACGTCAACGACGAGTACGGCGACACCTACGTTCTCCTGCTGGGTGTTTACCAGATTCCGCTCGCAGGCGAGAAAACCATCGACGAGGCCAACCGGTATACGCCGCGGCAACTCGATATCATCTCCGAGAAAATCAAGGATCAACTCCGGCTACTCGACGGCGTGGCCAAATCCGAACAATACGGCGTGCAGGAAGAAGCCATCTACGTCGAAACCAATATGGAAAGCTGGTCGCAGTTGGCGTTAACAAGTGCCAAACTCGGAGGCCTTGCCGAAGCACGCAATATCGTGGCGCCAGGCGGGAACCTCGAAACTTCGGAGGGTCGCTACTCAGTCAAACCGGGCGGAGAATTCGATGCCGTCAGCCAGATGGAATCCCTCATTGTCGGCATGGTCAGGAACAAGGATTTGCCAAGGCCCGTCTATCTGAAAGATGTCGGACTGACGTTAAAACGTGAATACCAGGATCCCCCTTCCTTGATCTGCCGATTTGGCGACGCCCAGTCTTCTCAGCCGGCGGTCATCGTGGCGCTGACGATGAAATCCGGTGCCAACATCGTCGATGTCTGCAACGCTGCCAAAAAACGTGTCACCGACATGCAAGGCTTTGAGCAAGCACTGCCGCGAGACATCGGCGTCCGTCCCGTCTCCGATCAATCCGAGAACGTCGAAGCCAAGATCGACCAGGTCGTCAGCAATGTCGTCGGCGCAATTCTCATCGTCGTGATCGTTGTCTATCTGGTCGTCGGCATGCGAACCGCAGCCGTCATGGCGGCTAACATTCCGGTCGTTGTGTTAGCCGCGATCGGTTTGATTACGCTCTTCGACGTCCAACTCGAACAGATCTCACTCGCCTCGATTATCATCGCGCTGGGCCTGCTGGTCGACAACGCGGTCCAGGTCTGTGATCAATCACGGACCAACCAAATCGCCGGCATGGGACCACGCGAGGCCACGATTGTCGGGTCCAATCAACTGGCCGGGCCGATGCTTAACGGCACAGCCACCACCGTTGCCGCCTTTTTTCCGATGCTCATCGGCCTGATCGGCTCGAAAAAGGAATATGTCTACAGCCTGCCGGTCACTCTTTCGGTCACCCTTGGGATCAGTTGGATTCTCGCGATGACATTTTGCAGTATTCTGGCGGCCTCCTTCATTCGACCTCCCGCCGACCCGAACAAACCGTCTTCACCGCTAGGCTGGCTGCTCGACAAACTCCAGCGCATGTTCGCCCGCAAGAGCAACAAACCCGACACAGGCGACCCCCCGCAAGACCTGATTGGCGATATTTTTCGTAACACCGTACGAGCCGCGTTGAAAGCCAAATTTGTCACCGTAGGCGTCGCTGTGGCGTTGCTGTTCGGTGTGCTCATGCTGCCGATCAGTTCGGAGTTTTTCCCGAAGGACTTGCGCGACCAGTTCGCAGTAGAGATTTGGCTTCCCGAGACGGCGTCCATCGAACAGACCAACGCCGTGGCCTTGCAGGTTGAGGAGATACTCCGCAAGTTGAGCCCGAACGCGGATCCTCAGTTCGATCACAAAGAAAAAATTCGCGCCCTGCGGACGATGGTCGGTGGCGGAGGTTCACGATGGTATTTGGGTTGGAATCCGGAACCGCGCAAACCCAACTACGCAGAAATTCTCGTGCGCACCACAGGTGCCCAATTCACATCAGATTTGGCAAAACAAGTCCGGGAGATTTGCCAACAAGGCGACGCCACACTGAAGATCAAACCGATCGTCGGCGCACGCATCATTCCGCAAGAATTGTTCCTCGGGCCATCAGCCGATCCCGTTACGATTCGCGTGATCGGCGACGGGTTCGCCAACATGCAGGTCCTGCAGAAAAACGCAGCACGAGTGAAACAAATGATTCGCGCACAGCCCGGCACCTGGGATGTCAACGATTCCTGGGGTGTTCCGGGTTACCAACTCCGCGTCGAGGTCGACGAAGAGAAAGCCAACCGTGCAGGCGTCACCAATGCGCATGTGGCTAACACACTCAATGCGTATTTCTCGGGCCAAAGGCTGACCACCTTCCGCGAAGGCGACCACCAAATCCCTGTCTATCTGCGACTAGGCCACGAAGAACGTACAACGCTCGACCGCATCCACACGGCCTATGTCGAAGGCATCAACGGCAAGGTGCCATTGGCATCGATCGCCACCATGCTCCCCCGCTGGGAACCGGCCACCATCGACCGCCGCGATCTCAACCGGGTCATCGAAGTCCGCGCACAAGTTGAACCAGGCATCATGGGCAACGATGTCGTCAACACCATCATGGCCTCCGACGAGATGCAGCAACTGGAAGAAAATCTGCCCGACGGATTCCGCATCGAAGTCGGCGGCACACTCGAGGAATCGCAAGAAAGTGCCGAGCAGATGGGCGCCTGCTTCAGCATGTCGATTGTGGCCATCGTGCTCTGCCTGGTCATTCAATACAACGGATGGGTCAAGCCGATCATCATTCTCAGCACGCTCCCGATGGCACTCATCGGCGCGCTGCCCGGGCTGTACTTCACGGGGAACCCGCTGGGGTTCATGTCGCAACTGGGAATTCTGGCGTTGTTCGGCATCGTGCTGAACACGGGCATCATCTTCATGGAATTCGCCGACACCCGCATTAAGGAAGCCGCCGAGAAATCCGACGGCAGCGGCCCCATCATCGGGTTAACCAAAGACCAATTCCGCAATTGCCTCGTCGATGCCTGCTACATGCGACTGCTGCCCATCTTCCTAACCACCGCCACCACCATCGGCGGCCTGATCCCACTAGCGCTGGCTGGCGGCCCCCTCTGGGAAGGCCTCGCCTGGGCCATGATCACCGGCCTCATGGTTGCTACTGTGTTAACGCTCTTGGTGATTCCTGCGATGTATGCGGTCTTTGTGGAGACGTTTGGTTTGAAGCCGGTGCGGCTGGAGGAGTGACGGTTCGGCGCGTTCACGTAGCCACGTTCGCAGAATTCCTACCAGCCCGAAGCGCGAGCGAGTGGGTAGCCCGGCAGCAGTAAATCCGTTCTGACTTTGTAGGAAATCTGAATAGCGATGTTCATTATAGAACGTTTTGACCAGCTAAATGCACTTGTCCGAGCGCTCCACGCTGCGAAGTTCACAGTGCCAGCAGAAAAGAACCCCATCTTCGCAGGTAGTCCCATTCTTGCAGATGTAATGGACGAAGCGTACGACGCACTTCTCGCCGCCGCCGTCACGGAGGTTGAGAAGAACATAGCTCGTTCATTTCGAACAGGCCGAGCCCTGAAAAAGCGTGACGACGTCCAACGAGTTGTTCTAGAACACCTTAGGCTGACATGCCAAGACAGAATTTGGGGCCAGTGGACGAAGCAAGATCGCTTCGATTTCGTGAGAATTCTCATACGCCCGTATTGTGCTGACGACGAACTTGTCGAGGACTTGCTACAGCGTCCTGAGCAGAGTCCATAGCGAGGTAGTAGTCTGCCCATCGCTACTTGTCGGGTATGGGATACAGGCTTTTCAGTTTGATTCTGGCATCTGTGGTCGTGAATTGTCAGTTGGCTCCGAGGTGTTGTTCGTTGCG
>Ga0115002_10002894_pt1 | contig 21948 bp, 18 predicted proteins | sample ArcticOcean_MG_C_8_FD_89576 | JGI IMG/M metagenome (GOLD analysis project Ga0115002, IMG submission 89576) | Marine microbial communities from western Arctic Ocean - ArcticOcean_MG_CB11_86 | ecosystem: Environmental > Aquatic > Marine > Oceanic | place: Arctic Ocean: Canada Basin | collected... | reverse complement strand
CTCGGGTGATTCGATGAGACTTTTCCTGAAGATCGAGGAGCAACGAATCTCGAGGGCCTCATTCCTCACGACCGGCGGTCCAGCATCGATCGCCACTGCCTCGGTGGCAACGGACCTCGTGATCGGTAGGACTCTCGACGAGGCCATCGCGATCACGCGTGAGCAGCTCGTGGATGCTGTCGGTGGACTACCGCCCTCGAAGATCCAGTGCTCGGTGATTGCGGCAGCCGCGATCCGAAACGCTGTTGCCAAATGGCGACACAGGACCGGCGCCCCCGCCACAGGAAGTAAAGCATGACCATCGCTACGATTCTGCTCGCCGGCGGTGCCTCTTCGAGGATGGGCAGCCCAAAGCCGCTGATCCCGTGGGGCAACCAATCCTTGATCTCATGGGAGATCGACCAACTGATAGCGTCATGCGTCGACGAAATCGTGGTGGTCCTCGGGAGCCGTGCCGAGGACGTGCGTCGTTCCCTGGGCGACCGCGCCCGTTACTGCATCTTCAATCAACGTTGGCAGCACGGTCGATCGACTTCGCTGGTGAAGGGCGCAATCACGCTGCTGAGCAAGGACCGTCCGATGCCCGACGCAACCGTGATTCAGAACGTCGACCAGCCGACGCGATCAGACATCATCGATCGGCTTGTCGACGAGTTGGTCCGTGGACGATTCGATGCAGTGCAGCCCTCGTTCGAGGGCCATGGTGGACATCCGGTGGTTCTCGCGGGGCACGTACTGCCGCTCATGGCGAATGCTGATGAGCGCACGCTCGGGCTGCGTGGGGTGCTGATTCAACACCCGCCGGTACAGATTCCGATGAACGATGAACCGGTCGTTGCACTCGATCTCGACACTCCGGACCGATTGCCGCACGCTCGGTTTTTACTCGGCATCCGGGAATCCTTATGACCACGCTTCATGTGCTGAACGTCTTCACCGCGCTCGATGGCTCCGAGGGGAACCCGCTCGGCGTGTTCCTCGATGGCGCCGCCATCGACGAGGAGCGTCGTCAGGCCGTGGCAGCGGACCTCGGTTACAGCGAGACCGTGTTCGTCGACGAACTCGAGACGGCGAGTCTGCAGATTTACACACCGGCAAACCAGCTTCCGTTCGCGGGGCATCCGCTGGTGGGGATTTCATGGCTGCTCGCACGGACGCAGGACTGCGCGCCTGAGGTGCTGCGGCCACCGGCGGGCGCGGTACCGACCTGGATCGAAGACGGCGCGACCTGGATCCGAGGGCGAGTGGAATGGATTCCGGATTTCACGTTCCTGCAGCTCGACGTCTCCGATGGGGAGGTGGCGGCGCTCACCGCCCCACCGGGAGACGTTGCGGATGCCTATTGTTGGGAGTGGGAAGACGAGGTAGCGGGTCGCCTTCGCTCACGCAATTTCATCCCGATGCTTGGTGTCCCTGAGGACCCGGCGACAGGATCTGCCGCGCTCGGTCTCGCGGCTCGCCTCGGGCGGCGAATCTTGATCACGCAGGGCAACGGCTGCATCTTGGACGCGCGAGTCGGTCCAGAGGGGACAGCGGAGGTTGGTGGTCTCGTCATTCTCGCGGAAACGCGCGAGTACTAGAGGCCGGTCCCCTGTAACTCCCTCGCAGATACGTCCGACCAGTCCTCGGGTAGCTCGAGTAACGACCCGGTGAGGTCCGACCACCAGCCTGTCCCCGGCGCACCGAAAGGTGAGGTGCGACCTTCGATCAGCTCGACAACTCACTCGCCATCGGCGCGAACAGCAGCAGTGAACTAGGGCGCATTGATACCGTCCTCAATGCAGGCCGTGAGTTCGCCTTTGTCCTTCCAGCGCCACTTGAGATCGAGCGAGGCAACGATGCCCAACGTGTGGTTGCGGGTATCGACGCCGACCTAGGTACGAACGAACGGCGATTCGAGGTTCACATACCACCAGCCAAAGCGCCCACGAGCTCTCTCGCAACGGGGCCTAGACCCGGAATGGTTCGCCAGAGTTAGAGAAAGAGCAAAATGTGGTAATCCCACGTAGATGGTGTCGTGTGTGAGGAAGAGTACGAGCCGTTCCTCGGAATCCTCGACGTAGGGGATGGGGTAGTCGGTGTCGACCATCGATCGGTCGTAGGCCTAGTACCGGAAGACAAGTGTGTCGCCGGGGAATCAGCGGGCCATGAGCTCACCTCGATTAGGCGCCGCGGTCGATGTCGCAGTATGCCCAGTGGCGGTCTCGCCAGCTCAGATCGGGTTACCACTCGGTCCATACATCTCCGAACGGCAACTCGCGCCGCTGGATTTCCTCGATCACTCGATTGCCCTCGGTACGGATGGAGTCTGCGGAATTAGCCAGGTAGAAGCCCTCCTTGACCTGTTCCACCAGTTCGGCTGCATCCTTCCAGCGCCATTCGATGTCGGGGGTAACGATCGATCATGTGATCGTTCGTGTTGAAGCCTATCCCCGTCCGCAGTGAGGCTTCTCTATGTTCACGTAATAAGTCGTACTATGACGCGCGCCGTCTTCGTGTTCCCAGAACATCCAGATCGAGTCGTGCTCGCAAGTCCCTTCCGGTAAGAGTCGGCGGAAACACTTATAGACCGTGCCTTTCTTGAGTTTTAGAGCGCGAGTAGATCCTCGCGATCCTCGACGACCGTGAAGTGCCTGGACATACCGGACCGGCCATCGCGTGTGATGTAGCGACGAACGGCGATTTCGCCGGGATTCTAGCGTCGTGCGAGCTGTTCGGAGCCGTTGGTCGTCGCGGTCCATCTGTCTAATTCACCCCTCGCTTACGGTGTCGGCACGAAGAGCCATCCGCTCCGCCCTCCGGGTACCTTGTGCTAGGATTCACGGAACTCTGGACCGGTAGATGCGGGTCAGGCGAGGCAAACTGATCGCGGAGCGCGGATAGACGCGCAGATGCGAACGATTGAAAGCGGGCTGCATGGCCTACGGCAAGGGCGTGATGAAGGGGATGTTGCTGACGTTGCAGCACGTCTTCAAGCCACCGATTACCGTCAATTATCCGGAGTACGAACGCGAAGTCCCGGTGCGGGCGCGCACGAACTTGCTGTGGTTTGAAGAACGCTGTACTGGCTGCTCCACTTGTGCTCAGGCCTGTCCGGACGGCTGCATTTTGGTCCAGACATCCCCTCGTGAGGATGGCACGCTGGAGATTGAGCGCTACGAAATCGATTTTCGCATCTGCATGTACTGCGGACTGTGTACCGAGGCTTGCCCGTACCAAGCAATTCAGGCTGGTGGGCGTTATGACGATGCGCAGTACATCTTCGAAAGCATGTACCGGAACCGGGAGACCCTGACCAGTGAGGCCCAGAAATATTTGACCTCCACGGACGGTCGTTACCCGAACGGTCAGACCCAGGATGAAAACCCACTGATTACGGCGATGCCGACCGCGCGTTCGCGGATCGACATCGCGGGTGAGGGTGGCCCTTTGGGACCGCAGCACCTACCTGCTCGCAAGCAAGGCTAAGCGCGACCAGCACAGAACAGCACGAGGACAGGCAAGGGGAGTCGCGTGGCGACGATCACGTTGAACGGCTCGGTCATCGAAGTCGACGAGGGGCGTCCCTTGGTCGAGGTGATCAAGGCCCAGGGCATCACGATCACGAACCTCTGCTATATCGATGGTCTGGCGCCATACGCCGGCTGCCGGACCTGCATCGTGGAGATCGAAGGGGCGCGGCCGACGCCGATCCAGCTCTCCTGCACATCGGTGAGCGCGGACGGCATGGTGGTAAACACCGACAGTCCGGCCATCCAGCGCCAGCGGCAGAGCATCATGTCGATGATCCTAGCGAACCATCCGGACCGCTGCCTGACCTGTCATCGCCGCGTGCACTGTATGCCAGGCGACATCTGTCTCCGCGACGATGTGGTCACGCACCGCTGTCTGACCTGTTCCAAGAACTACCGCTGCGAACTACAGACCTCCTGCGAAATCGTCGAAATGGGCGACTTCGAGGAACCTTGGGTCGGTGAGAGCCGCTCTTACTACGAGACGCCTCCGCCTGAGCCAGACCGAGGCAACCCGTTTCTAGAGTTCGATCCGCAGATGTGTATCATCTGCACCCGCTGCGTCCGAGCCTGCGATGAGATTCGCCACACCGGCGCGCTGACGCTGAGTGGCAAGGGGCACACTACCCAAATCGCCTTCGGCACCGGTGGCCAGATTCACGAGTCCGACTGCGATTTTTGCGGCGCCTGCATTGATGTCTGCCCTACGGCGACGCTGATGGAGAAACCGAACAAGTGGCGCGGCCTAGCTGAGGACTGGACGAATTCGGCCTGCAACGGCTGTTCCGTGGGCTGCACGGTCAGCTATGGCATGACCGACGACAAGCCCGTGATCGTCCGTCCGGATCGCATCAACCCGGTGAGCCGTGACCAGATTTGCGTGCGCGGCCGCTTCGGTTACACGGACCTAGGAGAACGCGAACTCCTGACGCGTTCCCTAGTGCGCGAGAGCGACCGGTTGCTCCCGGCTCCGCCGGAAGCCGCACTGGCGCGTGCCGCAGAGGAGTTGATCGCGGTGAAGCGTAGCTCCGGCCCGAACGCAATTGCGGTGCTCGGATCGCCGCTCGCGACGACCGAAGAGGCTTATCTACTCGCACGCCTCGGGCGCGAAGCAATCGGCACATCGAATATCGATTTCTCGCACGGGCCGCTTCATCGCGGTGTGACCGGCACGTTCCGTGCTGCATTCGGCACTGACCTGCTACCGGCGGACCTCGCGAACGTCGAACAGGCTGGCACGATCGTCATCGTCGGTGGGGATATCGAAGAATCGCACCAGGTAATTTCGTTGCGAGTAAAGGACGCTGTGGTGAAGCGCGGGGCAAAGCTGGTACTGATCTCCAGCCGCTGGAGCGAACTCGCGCGATTCGCCGAGGCGTGGATCCGTCCGACGCCCGGTCACGAGGCAGCGGCAACGCAAGCGTTGGCCGAGGGACTTACCGGCGGCACGACCGCCAACATCTCCGGGATTGAAGATCAGACGGCGACAGCAGCAACCTCGGCACTGCGAGCAGCCCTTGAGGATACCGAGCAGGGCGTGGCCGTGATCTTCGCCCCCACGGCAGCACATGGCGCTGCGCGTGCGACTTCCGAGGCGGCGGCGAGCGCCAACCTAGTGATCGCGCTGCGAGGCGGAAACGCCGCGAACCACCTGCATTACCTACCGACCGACGCAAACGTATTGGGCATCAGTGACGCTGGCATCGGTCCTTCCGATCAGGGTCTTGCCTTCCCGCAGATCATCGAGGGCGCGCGCAATGGCTCGATCAAGGCGCTCGTCATTCACGCTGACAACCCACTGCTGAACGCGCCTGGAACGACGGAGATCGAGGCGGCACTAGAGAATTTGGACGCACTCGTCGTGATCGACTCGCTACGGTCGACAACCGCCGAGTACGCGACAGTGGTGCTCGCGGAACTTCCATTCCACGCAGAGGATGGCACGCTAACCTCCGCCGACCGTCGGATCATCCGTCAGCGACCGGCGGCCATCTCACAGCGTGAGGAGCAGTCTGGTCTTTCGATTATCAGCGCACTCGGCAATGCACTCGGCGCCTCGTTCAGCTACGACACCGCCGACGACGTAATGCGCGATATCGCGACCAGTAGCGCTGGTTACGTGCCCTACGCCGAACTAAATCGCTCTCCGGGTAAGGTGCGCGCGCTACCAACCTCGCAGTCGCTGACGGCAAACACGCAGTCGATCCCATCTATCGCTGCGGCGGGCCAAGGGCTCACAATTATCAGCGGTCGCTCGCTGTTCACCTCGTGGGCAGGGGCATCGACACGTTCGGACGAGGCCGACAAGCTGCACCGAGAAGAGTCTGCCCTCGTTCACCCGCAGGACGCGGAGGCGATTGGAGCACGCGAGGGTGACGAAGCGGTGCTGACCAACGGCAGCAACGAACTGCACATCCGAATCCATCTGGACGATGGCATCGCGCCAGGTTCGGTCTACGTGCCGCACTACTACGATGGCGGCGCGCTGATGCGACTGCTGCCACTCGATGGCAGCGCTACACCTGTCCAGGTGCAATTACGGGCGTTGCAGCCAGCCTGACCACATCACTGGATGCGGTGATCGTGTGGGCGAGAACTGAGCTGTTCGTATACTCCGCTCGGGTCCCGACAGCCGATCGGGAATTCGTTGTTCAGATGGTGAGTGATGCTGCTTGGGACGGCAACTACGATCAGCGAGACAGCACCATCTCCACCGGCATCGCACTCCGCGGGGGTTGTTCGTGCTGGCAACCGTCATATTGCTGTTCCTAGTACAGGTGGTCCACACATGAGCACGCTTCGATTGTTCCTGTTGAACACGGTGCTGCTGCCGGTTATGGAACTCCCATTGAACGTGTTCGAGGCACGCTATCGCCGACTCGTCTCGGAGTGCCTCGAACTAAACGAACCGTTCGGTGTCGTGCTGATCCGCAATGGCTTCGCGGCGAGCAACGACAACGCAGAGGCGTACTCGGTGGGCTGTACAGCACGGATCGAGAACGCGACGCCAAGCGACGGTGAGCGGATGCTGATCTCCACACGTGGTGAGCAGCGCTTCCGAATCCTAGAGATGCACCGCGACGAACCCTATCCGAGTGCGACCGTGGAGTACCCGGTCGATGAACTGAGCGAGGTGCCGGAGTCGCTGATCGAACGCGCTGGGGAAGGATACCGCCAGCTCCTCAAGCTCCGCATGATGGCTGAAGGTAGCTTCCAGCGAGAAATACACTCGCCCGCTAATCCTGGAGTACTAGCCGATCGAATTGCGACGGGGGCGAGTGGGATTATTGAACCTGCCCGGCTGCAGCCGGTCCTCGAGGCGTTCGACGTTCATCGCAGACTGGAAACAGCAGTGGATCTGCTTATACCGATCATCGAGGCGGCACACAAGCAGGCTCAGAGTTCCGTGCAAAGTCGAATCGGCGGGCCTGAGTGGCTGAATTGAAGACGGTTGCGGTGAACCAGGTCCGACACGAGATATCCGAAATTTTCCATCTCGACGAGCTGTGCCTCGACACCCAGTTGCTGTATCCCCAGGCGACCACTGAGGTACCGGACTCACACGATCGGAAGCTGGAGCGTGATAGCCTTCGTCGTTTCAGCGGTATTCCGAGTGTCCCGCGCATGGAGCGGTAGCTGAGTTCTATACGCTGGTAGAGTTCAGCGTGGACCAAGGGCAACTCGACCTAGCAGTGCTCGTCGGTATCACATTCGCCCCGCTGAGTTGGGTAGCGTTCGAATTCATTGCGGTCCCGTACTGCAAACGCCGTCCCCGTTAGCTTGACTCTCTGCCGGCGTATCTAGATCTCCATCTCGTAGCCGGCGGCTGACCAATCGTCGTGCCCGCCTTCTACGTTGTAGAGATCCGCGTGTCCGAGCGACGCTGCAAATTCGGCCGCTACGGCGGAGCGTTGGCCTGATTTACAGATAAAGAGAATCGGCGTGTCGCTCGCCAGATCATTGGCACGCGTCAGCGTCGCCATGTGAGGAATGTTCAGTGAGCCTGGGACGTGACCGTCAGCATGCTCGTGCATTTCGCGTGAATCGATCACCTGCACGTCGCCGTTGTCGATCATCTCTTTGGCTTCAGTTACGTCGATACGAGTAAAGGGCTCGCCCTCGTTCTTCACTGCCACCGAGTATCCTCCGAATTAGATTTGTTATTATTGAGTAAGTTTTCCTAGACTACCTTGAAATCCAGAGTACCAGAGCGACTGTTCACGGTCGGAATCGACCTTCGCTCCGGACCGCGCTGCCCCACGCGGCATCGAGTACGGTAAGCCCCGTAGGGCAGCGCAGAATTCACCGCATCCGCACGGACGATCAGATCGTGAATACCATCGAGCTCTTGCGACCTGAGCTGACGGCAATCGACGCGTTACTCAGACTGCCAGAGTGACACTGCCGCACCAATACCGAATACGCGCAATTTGGGATCATGCGCGAAGTCGATTGTGGCTGCGCCACCGCGGGCTACGGCCGTTTCCCTTGCTGTTGCCCTCGATGGTGCGGTGGACCGAGCGAGGGATCGCGCTCTACAAAGTGCTCGCGAGCTCCGGACACTGGGTCGTGGAGATTTATCCAAGAATAGCCCGGAACGTGCTCGACATCCCTCGGAAGGGCCGGGGAGTGGACCTGCTTCGGTAGATCTTGAAGCGCCGGTGTTCGCGACATCCATCGGAAGCAGCGCGTCAGTCAAGACGAACTGGCCCCGATCACCTGTGCGCTGTTCGCTTAGCTAGAATTGGCCGGCTGCGCCGAGATAAAGGGCCCGTATATGCCGATCCCGTTGATTCTCCCACGCCGAACGCCCGCTACAATCTACGTGTGAAACAACTCGCATACACGCGTCTCGGCAGCCGCACCGAAACTAGGGAGTTCCGACCTGCGAATGGTGATCGCATTGGGCGATCTTACTCAGGACAGGCTGCTCCAAAAATCGCGATTGAAGACACCTTCCACCTCGACCCTCGGGAGTATCAACGATGACTGATCAATCAGACAAGATGGACCAGAGCCAGATCAGTGGACGTCTCTGGCTAGCTGAGGCGTTGTGGAAACTCGGTTCCATCCAGTTCGGCGATTTCACGCTGGGCCGTACCGTCCGCAATTCGCCCGTCTACCTGAACGCCAAGCTGCTGATTTCTCGTCCTGTAGATCTCCGCCGGACCGCCCAGCTGATCGCCGATGAGCTCCGCATGGGGCAGGCAATGCGCAATCGGCAGGTCGAGCCGTTCGATGCCATCGCCGGAGTTCCGATCGGCGGCCTCCATATCGCGACTGCGCTGTCCCTAGAACTCGACCAGCCGCTGCTCTACGTTCGCCCGGCGCGTACGGGGAATGTCGAACACTCATCACACATCGAAGGCATCTATCGTCCGGGCGAGGCGACGGTGATCGTCGATGACCTCGCGGCTGGCGGAGGATCACTGGTCGAAACCGTCGAGCGTCTACGCGAAGCGGGAGTTCGAGTGCATGATGCCGTAGTGCTGATCGACCGGGAGCAGGGCGCGTCTGGCCGCTTGCGGATGATGGGCGTACGCCTCCACTCGGTCCTCACGCTCGACGTAATCTTGGAACATCTCCACGCACGCGGCCACGTGCGGGACGAAGACTTCGAGCGGTCCCGTGGTTACTTCGCTCGCGAAGGGCAACGACGTTCCGAGTCTGACTAAAACCAACCATTCCACCTGGGAAGGTCGCCTACGGCACCTGTGCGCCGTTGCGTCCAACGACTGGAAAGCCTTCGAACATCTTCGCCCTGGATTCGAACGCATCACGTCTGGGCTACTGTGCACCGTCTCCGCGTGCCGCCCACGCTGCGCTCAGTAGACCGAAGAGCATCCGCGCGCGTGAAGGCTAAGACAACTTTCGCTAAGCGATCGAGAGCGTGACAGTCCTCGGACAGGCCGGTCAGGGCAAGCCGGGAGACTTCGGCCAGTCTAAGATGCGCCCGAGCCAAGATCCGGAACTCTCCGGTCGACCGGAGCACACACCGCCGAACAACTCCTAGGGCGGCAACCCCAACAGAGACTAGTCCTGATGTCCCCTGAAGCAGCTCCGCCTCACAGTCGAGGTGCTTCAGCAACTGGGCCTCCTCACCCATGGGAAGTAGCCGCGAGTCAATTTTTTTCCTCGTTCTCCCGTACGCTAATCCCTAGGAGGCATGCCATGAGCGAGCTATTGGATGACTTGGTAGCAGAACAGAACTACCTCGACACTGCGGTGCGTGATGTTCCCGAAGAACGTTGGAACTCCCCGTCACCGGCCGATGGCTGGCTAATGCGCGACTGCATCGCCCACCTGGCGGAAATGGACGACCTTGCCGCCCAGATCGCCAAGCACGGTTTCTACCCCGAACGAGAGAGTCGAGAGGGTGACGGCGTGGTGACAGCGACCCAGCTTGATAGCCGAGCAATGAGCATCCCAGAGTTGCTCGATTGGTGGCGAGGCTGCCGTGCGCGGATGGATGCGGCACTTCGGTCACTGGACATGCGCGATCGCCTCCCGTGGGCGGGCAACACGATGAGCGTTCGCTCTTTCTCTACTGCACGATTGATGGAGGCATGGTCACACGGTCTGGACGCTTTGGACGCAGCCGGTATCGAACCGACCGATTCCGACCGGCTCAAGAACATTGCTCATCTCGGCTTCGCGACGCGCAAATTCGCTTATCAGAACCGTAGCATCACACCGAATACGGATCCGCTGCGGGTGGAGTTAGCCGCGCCATCCGGGGCTCTGTGGGTGTGGGGTCCTGAGGATACCGCGAATCGAGTCACGGGTAATGCCGGAGATTTCTGTCGCGTGGTCACACAACGGATCCACTATAGCGACACCTCGTTGGAATACACCGCAGGCGCTGCCGAGGACTTTTTACAGGTTGCCCAGGCATTCGCGGGCCCGCCTGGTGATGGTCGCCCGCCACAGAACGATGGGTAGCGTGAACTAGTTCGCCGGCAGCCTGCTCGCCTCGGATGCCGTGCTCCGACAATCGAGTCGCCGTGCCACTTCGTTCATCCCAAGCACGAGCAAGAGGCCGAAGGCCATCAGCAGGAGCGGGCTGACCAAGTCCACGTCTGGAGTGCCGAGCGTTGTGCTGTTCAACCCATCGGGCCACGGCCAGAGAACGCGAGTCGACCCGGCCATCAGGCCGATCAAGACAGCCATCACAGAGTCGTAGTGGCTGTTCAGTGCCCAGTGTAATAGCTGCGAGAAGAGTGCGAGGCCGAGTGTCGCTCCGGCGAGGAACAGTGCCAGGTAGCCCAGTTCCCGGTCCGCCACCGCCGCCAACACTGGTCCGTACATGCCCAGCATCACCAGCAAGAGTGATCCGCTGATACCCGGCAAAATCATGACACAGATGGCGACAGCACCAGCAAGGAAGAAGGACCAAGCCGCGGCGTCATCCGCCTGTGTCACGGTCTCGTCGGAGAGTCCTTCGCGGGCACCAAGAAGAACGAACAGCACCACACCCACGATCGCGATGATGACGAGTCGCGGTGCGTCGCGGCGATCGAGCAGCCGCCATGCGACTACGATCGAACCGAGCACCAACCCCAAGAACAGCGCTGCTACCTGCACGGGGCGATCATACAACTGTGTTTCGATTACACCGGACAGCGCCACGATAGCGAGCGCCATTCCGGCGAGCAATGGCACGAGGAACAGCCATTCCACGCGAGCCAGCCAGTTGAGTCCACCCCCGACATCCGCCCGCGCGAACGAGCCGAGCGAGGAGCTACCCGAGCGAATCGACCCGACCAGCCGTCGATAGATACCGAATATCAGCGCAACGGTCCCGCCGGAGACGCCCGGAACCACGTCCGCTGAACCCATCACAAAGCCACGGAGGACATTTCCAAGCAGTGTAATCACCATCGGATAAGTGTAAATGCCTCATCGAGCAGGCACCTCAGATCCTGCATCGCACTACAATCTCACCACTCGCCGCGAATCTGTGCATTCTGAGTTCATCCTCATCACGCCCAATCTCCGTGGGATGTAGCAGCGGAAGGGCTCAAGTATACGAACCTGCCTCAGGCTTCGGGCTGAACATTTTAGGCACCACCGCACTCGCTCGCAGCCTGCTCGACGACTGTAGCGATCGAGGGCTAATCACTCTCTCAGTCGATGATGGTCAGACGAACACCGATACTAGCCTGCTCCTACTCGGCGACTTGCCCGTGGGCAAATGGGACCAGCGAGACGAGCAGGCGCGCAGCGCGGAATTGCTACCAACAGGCACGAACCTCACGCCTGACCCCGATCTGCCAGCAGCATGCCAAGAGTTGGAGAGGGCGATGCTAGTTTTGCCATCCACACTGGGTGACAGCGAACCGATTGCCAGTAGTGGCCATTCATTCTCTATCGTCGGTCAACCTCTCAGCACTCAGATCAGGAGTTCAACAGAGTCGTATCTGAGTACTCGGAAGATGCCACGGCCGCGGATGAGCCGTCGCGGAGCACGTTCGACCCGGACGGCATCGAGGATCGCCTGCTCTCAGCGCACGGTTCGCCCTCGGAAGCCGTCATCGAGATCGAGGGCTTTCAGATGGTTCGGTCAGACTACGTGCGGGAGGATTAGACGGCGTTGCAGATCTGGGTGGGTGAGGTCGCGTTCACCCTGCCGATCCAGCACAGCATCCACGCGCACCTATTCAACCGTGATAACACTCTGGTGATGTATCTTGAATCCAAGTTCAACGGGGAGGAGTTCGAATCGCTCCACGGCGAACTGCCCGAGACGTTTGCCGGACGAGTCGGGGCTGCGCAGCAATAGCCGCATGACGCTACCGACGCATCGCTTAGGGTGATTGATCACCTGGGAGTGCGAATCCTCATTGAGGAACCGAATGGTTTAGAGGAGGCGGCGAATCGGCTTCCGGCCCGGGCGCGGGTCGTAGCTCGATTTGAAGATATCGAGCTTGTCACGCTCGATCAGGTACTTACCTGCGAACAGTGTCGCCGGTACGCGACCCTGTTTGATAAGGCGCCGCAAACTCTGGGGGTGAATACCCAGTTCACGCGCGGCCTCAACGAGGTCCAAGTAATTATCGAATGGGGAGTCGGTCACGTCTTGCATCCCTCGCTAGTGGCGAACTTCGCACCCCACTAGTCGTTGATGATCTAGTGTGTCGGCAGGTACGAAACTCTACTATTGCTGAACTGCGTAGGCGAGGGTACCCAACTTATCGACAAAATGTAAAGCGTATAAGCAAAATAGCGTCGCTTTCCGCCTCAAGTAGCCAATCTGATGAGGAGTTTCGGGAATTAGACGAGCGGCGATCCCGACGCTACAGCCCGATGACCGGCACCACGTCTGCCCGGAGTTGCGCGACTGCTTGCGGGAGTACAGAGGCGACGTAGTCAACGTCCGCCTCGGTCATCGAGGGCCAGAGCGTTATCCGCAGCGAGCCGATCGCGAGTTCCAGAGGCACATTCATCGCCACTAGGACGTGACTGGGTTCCCAGGTCGCCGAGGTACAGGCGGCGCCGGCCGAGCATTCGATGCCGCGCGCGTCCAGTGCCTCAACGAGCGACTCGCCCTCAATGCCAGGGAAGCAAAGGTGGAGATTGTGCGGCAGGTGCTCGGTCGGGTGGCCGTTGAGGCAGACGTCCGGACAAGCCTCGTGGATTTTCGAGTAGAGGCGTTCGCGGAGAGTGGTGGTGCGCTTATGAAATTCGTCACGCTCGGCCTGGGCGAGTCGCAGTGCTATGGCCATGCCAGCAACGCCGGGCACATTCTCCGTACCCGAACGGCGCTGGCGCTCCTGTCCGCCGCCGGAGGCTTGCTCAAGGAACGGCACTCCTCGGCGGATGTAGAGCAGGCCAGTGCCCTTCGGACCCCCAAATTTGTGGCCGGAAAGGGATAGAAGTTCCACCCCCAGCAAGTCCACGTTGAGTGGGAGCGCGTTCACTGCCTGTACTGCGTCCGTGTGCAGTGGAATTGTCCGCCCCAACTCGGAGGCACGCGCCTTGAGGGCCTTCGATATGGCCGCGATCGGTTGGACAGTGCCGACCTCGTTGTTGGCATACCCGATCGAGACGAGAACTGTGTCCTCTCGAACCGCTTCCGCCACATCTTCGGGAGTCACACACCCGTACTCGTCCACTGGCAGCAATTCGACTTCGAATCCAAATCGCTCGAGAAAGTGCGCAGAGTGGAGGACAGCGTGGTGTTCAACTTCTGTGGTGATGATGTGGCGTCCGACACCGGCGTCGGATTGGGCGAAGGCGACACCCTTAAGCGCGGAGTTAATACTCTCGGTACCGCCGGATGTGAAAACAACTTCCTCGGCCAGCGCGCCCAGTACCTCGGCGGCGGTCTCGCGTGCGGTGTCGAGTGCTCCGACGGCGCGGCGGCCGCCCGCGTGGTGTGCGGAGGGGTTGGCAAAATCATCGGAAAACAGTGGCAACATCACTTGGAGCGCCTCGGGGCGGACGGCGGTGGACGCAGAGTTATCCATATAGATGTGGCGACCGGCGACAGGGAAATCAGTCATCCAGCGACGATACCTATCGGGGGTACGAGGGGTCAACGGAGCGACGGATCGATCTGGAATGCCGCCACGTGATCGGACTACCGCTTGTGAATGACGTTGAGCATGTTCCCGTCCGGGTCGTGGAAACCGCCTGGTTCACCCACTATGTTGTCTAACCAGGTGACGCCCTTGAACTCTAGGTCAGCCTGCGCCGCTTCGAAATCATCAGCAGTCTCGAACTCAAGGTAATCGACGCCCACCGGTGACATCGGCATCCCGTCATCGTGGCCGATCTCGTTGGTCGCGCTGGTTTCGAAGATGTAGAAAGCAACGTCGCCGATGCTATCGCCGAATGATGTCCCGTCCTCGGACAGCGGGGCTGCTTTGCAGCCGAACGCTTCCGTATAAAATGGATTCGCTTCACCTCGCAACGGGAGATATCGATGTTGTCGAACCGCTTGAGCGTCATCGCGCGTACCTTTTCTGTCGAGCCCTAATCGAGGGCACACGAGTGAGAGTTCCCCTCACTGAGGCTGTGGTAAACGTCACCGATCATACCCGCCTCGATAAGTGAGGCCTCGAAGTTGACGGCGTCCCACCCGGCGATCGAATCCTCAAAGACGGCACGTTCATCGGGCACTCCGAGGACGTTGGCGACGTCTTGCGCGTGGTGCGGGAAGTTGGAGTAGATCTGGATGCAGCGCTGGTCGCGGGTGCAACAGGCATCGAAGAATAACGCCCGTGCCTCGACGGGGGTTGCAGTTCAGGTGGATCAGTCACTCGATGGACAAGCCGACGACTGAGCCGACGCGGTCGACAGTGATTGGCTGGCTATCCCACCGCGTGCCTTGAATAGCTCCGTCACAGCGAGCGCAGCCTCGGTGACGAAAACCGTATATCTCGATTCACCGTGAATAGTGAATGTACGGGAGAGCACTGAACTCGAAGCAATCGAGGTTGGGCGAAGCATCGCCGGTCAGGGAGTACTGCGCAGCAACGTGATCGACGCTCGCTGTGCGGTCACTCACCATGTGCTCCTCGGTGGGAGCACGTCGTCCTCGACGCTACGCCTCAGCGCCGACGGTGTGGTAGTCGACGATGCGGCCAAGCGCCTGTGCACCGCGCTGGAAGGATGGATAGACGGCGAAACCACGCGCGACTACGCGGTCTTTGACCTGAGCAGCTTCTTCGGTGTTACCGGACAACACGCCATGAGTTGGCATCAGCAAGATCACCGGATGGTCGGTCTTGTTCCGGTAATCATCGAGCAAATCCAGAATTTCGTCGAGATCCCCTGGCTTCTCGAATCCCCGCGAGCGGAACTCGAGGGCGACACCAGCGTCGATGACGGATTCGTCGGCGAGGATTTCGAGAATTTTCTGGAGATTTTCGGCCTCGCTGCGGATCGTCGATGCCGCATCAAACGGGTTGCGGTAGGAGCCACCGATGACGGTGAAGAACTCCGCGAACCGCGCGTAGGAAGCATCGCTCAACTCTGGGATGTTGAACCCATAGCTCTCGAATTGGTCGGTGATCGCGACGGACTGACCGCCGGTCATGGCGATCAGCGCGATGTTGCGGCCAGTCGGCTGTTTCGTGTGCACGAGTCCGGCGATGGCGTCAACGGCCTCCTCGATGGAGGCAACAGCGATAGCTCCAGTTTGCTTGAGCATCGCGTCCCAGATCGCCTGCGAGGAGGCAAGGGATCCAGTGTGGGAGTTCACGGCGCGAGCGCCGGCGGTGGAGCGGCCACCCTTCCAGACAATCACTGGCTTCTTCTTCGTCGCCTGACGGAGGATGTTAGAGAAGCGGCGGCCGTCCTTGGTGCCTTCGAGATACATGGCAATCGCTGGGGTCTCCGGATCGTTCATCAGGTACGCGAGGTAATCCGACTCGTTGAGGATGATCGAATTACCGATCGAGATTGTTCGTCGCACCTTCACACCGGCACTCTGTGCGCCGTTGGTTATGCCGATGCCGTGAGTTCCGCTCTGGGAGATGACGGAGATATCACCGCCGTCGCCATGCTCCAAGCCGTTGCCGAATTTCACGGCGAGATGACGGTCGTAGACCCCCATGCAGTTAGGACCAACCAGCGGCATGCCGGCGTCCGTGCACATCTGGACCAGCTTCTCTTGCAGCTCGATGCCCTGTGGCTCCTTCGTTTCAGCGAAGCCGGAGGTGAACATGCTGATACCGCCGACTCCCTTCTCAATCGCGTCCGCGACGACGTAAGGCGCAACTTGGCGCGGCACGGCGCAGATTACGAGGTCGATGTCGCCGGGGATGTCCTTTAGCGATTTGTAGTTGGTGATCCCCTTCTCCTCGATCCCCGGAATTTCGTTCTCATCAAGCTGCACCGAGTACAATTCGCCGGTAAAGTCCTTCTGGTTGGTAAGCCAGTTGTACTGTGGTCCCTTGTCTCCCACGACAGCGAGGGTGCGGGGGTTGAGGGCGCGGTGCAGCCGTTCCTGATCGATGAGCGCCATTACGCAACCTCACTCGAAAGTACAATGTGTGCATCCACGGCGATCGCGCCATCGGTGTATGCGAACACTGGGTTCAGGTCTAACTCGGCGATGTCCGGGTTGTCTTCCATCACCGCGGAGACCTTGAGTACGAGCTGCTCGAGAGCAGCGACGTCGGCCTTTTCTTGGCCGCGCGCACCGTCCAGCAGTGGGAATCCCTTGATCTCGCGAATTAGGTCATGAGCGTCGCGCTGCTCCAGCGGTACGATCCGGAACGACACGTCCTCGAGGATTTCGACAAATACGCCGCCGAGGCCAAACATCATCACCGGTCCAAACTGTGGGTCAGTGGTGCCGCCGACAATCACCTCGGTGCCCTGCGGCACCATTGCCTGGACGGCGATGCCATCGACGTCTGCGTTCGGTGCTGCCTTCGCCACAGCGTCGGTAATCTTTGCGAAGGCCGCGCTGACGCTAGTCGCGTTTTCGACTCCGAGGACGACACCGCCGATGTCGGACTTGTGCGCGATCTCAGGTGAGACAATTTTCATCACCACCGGGTAGCCAATTGAGTCGGCGGCACTGACCGCTTCTTCGGCTGTCGTGGCCAGCCGCGTGTCCGCAACGGGTACGCCGCCGGCACCGAGCAACTGCTTTGCCTCAACTTCAGTCAACTGAGATCTCCCACGGGCGCGCGCAGCCGCGATTATGTCGTTCATTCACCGCTCCATTCGAGGTGACTAGACCCGCGGGTCGCCCCATTCGTGGACGCCGGGTCGAAGGAGCCGCAAGCATATGGGCGCCGCATATCACCCGCAATAACGAGGACATCACGCACAGGGCTTTTAAACGGCAGATCGTGACCAAGTTGTGGTCGGTGAAGGTTCGACCGGCCCGGTATTCGCCGTCCCTTTACGTCAGGCTCACAGGTACAGTGGAAACCCCAACACCTTCGTAACAGCAAGGGACTCTCTAGGAAGCTGGGGACCGGTGCGCTCGAGCAGCGCCCGGAAGCCAAGCCTGGCAGAACAAGCAGAAACGCCTGCTCTTTGTGCACTGGAACAGTATTTTTCCTATGTCCTGACTGGTGCCTGCACGACCCGCAAGCTTTACAGGCTGGATTCCACGTCGCCCCCGCCAAGACATGAACAAGGAAGAGCGAGCTCAAATACCGAATCGAGGTCGCTTTTGAACCTACTCATCAACAAGGCGAACACGAACGAACCAGCTCGCTGTTGACCAACTGTACATTTCCTAAACTCCATCCACTTGCGCCCTGTGCCGTCTCCCCTCGACGATGGCTATATGTCGCTGAAGAGTCGATTTACTGGATTTCGTGGTTCACTCAAGGCGCGCCAGCACGATGCGCCCGCGGATCAGACAGCGCTCGAAGGGGACAATCGTCGCCCGCGCCTGATCGTGGGTCTCGGTAATCCCGGCGCCGAATATGGAAACACCCGCCACAACGTGGGAGCGTGGACGGTGAATCTTCTGGCCAAGCGCCACGGTGTGCCGCTCGAACGGCACGGTAAAATCGACCGCGCCTCGATCACAGTCGATGGCCACCGGGTGGTGCTCGCACGGCCTCGCGCCTACATGAATGTCTGCGGCCCACCGATCGCCGCCGAGTCGAAGCGCCTCAACATCCCAGCGGAGTCCTTACTCGTGATCTACGACGAACTGGATCTGCCTATCGGGCGAATCCGGCTTCGTCACGCCGGCAGCCACGGCGGTAACAACGGCATGAAATCGCTAATCAGCGCCGTCGGCAGCCCCGACTTCATGCGTGTGCGAATCGGGGTGGACCGGCCGTACGAAGACGGCAAGGGTGTGCGCGACCCTGACAAGATCGCGGAGTGGGTGCTCTCGCAGCCCTCGCCAGACCAGCGACGCCTGCTGGATGCGGCGGTCGAACGAGCGGCGGATGCGGTTGAGCTCGCGGTGCGTGACGGTCTCGATGCCGCGATGGGGCGTTTTAATCGCGCCGAACAGGATGGACAAGGCCGCGCGGACGCAGCAACCCGCTAGACTGGTCGTAGGACAGATCTCAGGGCCACCTACAGGGGGTGACCCTTCTCGTATGTGAGGACTCGCGCGGCTCGTGGATCTCAGCCTCGCCCTGCCACTTTTACAGGCCGTCGAACCGCTGACGGAAGTGTACGCTCGCCTTGATGCAGGTGAGCGAGTCACGCTGGGCACACCGGACGCCGGCAAAGCCCTCACTGCCGCGTTGCTCTGGCGACGCACCAGAAAACCCACACTACTGATCGTCGCGCGTGAGACCGATGCGCAATCCTATGCCGAGCAGCTTGCCGCGTGGACCGGTGGCGCGGCGTTCCTTTACCCCTCACACGGCACGATGCCCTACACGCGCGAAGCGCCGAACCGCGAGGTGGTGGCGGACCGACTGCGCACCCTCAGTCTGATCGCCGGAGCGACGGCCGATAGCGCACCGCTGATCGTCGCATCGGCTGGCGCGGTCACCAGCCGTACGCTGCTGCCATCAGATCTCTCGCGGGGCCCCGGCACGATTCGTAATGGCAACCATCTCGCTTTGGATCAGCTTGCACGCGGGCTCGTCGACGGCGGGTACGAACAGGGGCCATTGGTCGAAGCACCCGGGCAGGTAGCACGACGTGGTGGACTGCTTGATGTTTTCCCGCCAGTGCAGCCGTTTCCTGTCCGCATCGAATTCTTCGGTAACGAAATTGAATCAATCCGCGCGTTCGATACGGACACTCAGCGCACCCTCGAACAGCTCGATCAGATCACCCTTGGACCGGCGCGCGAGTGGTTCGCCGACCCCGGAGACCTCGCTCGCCTCGCTGCGCGGATCGGTGACGTGAACAGCGAGGATGCCTCGGCCGAACTCGCCACGCTCCGGCGAGGCGAGATGCCTGCGCCCGAGCGCTATGGTCCGCTCGCATCCGAATCAACACTACTCGACCACCTCGGACGTGACGCGCTCGTAATCCTCGACGAACGAGAGACAATCGAAGCCGCGGCGAGCGATCAAGACGAACTGTCCGAGGAGCGCCGTGCAGACCTCGCGAGCCATCAGGACCTCGATCCGGACGCACCGCTGCCGCACGCCGGGCGCGCGGAGTTCGTGTCCGCACTGGAGGCGCACCCGCGACGCGTGGAACTAGCGCGCTGGGCGACCGGCCGCGAACCGGGTGCCTTCCGGCTGCCGTTCGCCACCGCCAACGCCTACGCCGGCCGACTCCTCTCCGCTGCCACTGATCACGCTCGCCAGCTTGCCCGAGGGGACCGCGTCATCGTAGTCACGCAGCAGGCGCAGCGTTACGCAGAAGTGCTGGAGCAAAATGGCATCCGAACCCCGGTCACGGCAGAGATCGAACAGTCGCCCGTCGGGGGTGGCGTTTCGCTTGTTCAAGGCGCGCTACCCGAGGGGTGGACGATCTCAACGCGCTCAGGAATCGTCGATCTCAGTACCGACCGCGAATTGTTCGGATTCGTGAAACAGCGTCGCAAACTACGCACGCGTGCCAGCCACCGTTCGCAGTTCCTAGCGGAGGTGCAGCCCGGCGATTTCGTCGTCCACTCGGAACACGGAATCGCGCGCTTCGGCGGTATCATCCGCCGTCCCGTCGACAGCGAGGACCGCGACTACCTCGAACTGCGTTACTCGGGGGAGGACAAGCTCTACGTCCCGGTTGAGCAGGTTGATCGGGTGTCGCGCTACAGCGGCCCATCCAGCCACGCGCCTCGGCTGACCCGGCTTGGCAGCCAGGAGTGGACGCGCGCTCGGGCGAAGGTGAAAGAGGCGGTATCTATCGTCGCGGCGGACCTCGTGCGGCTCTACGCGGCGCGACAGATGCTGCAGGGCCACGCCTTCGGCCCGGACACGCCGTGGCAGCGGGACTTGGAATCCTCGTTCCCATACGAGGAGACCGAGGATCAACTCGAGGCAATCGTCGCCGTGAAGGCGGACATGCAGTCGGAACAACCGATGGACCGAGTCATCTGCGGTGATGTCGGGTTCGGAAAGACCGAGGTGGCGATTCGTGCGGCGTTCAAGGCGGTGCAGGACGGGTACCAAGTGGCAGTGCTCGTCCCCACCACCGTGTTGGCACAGCAGCACCTAAAGACGTTCCGAGAGCGAGTCGCCGGATTCCCAGTCACCGTCGATGTACTCTCGCGCTTCCGCACGGACGCCGAAGCACGTGACATCATCGGCCGCACTCGGCGAGGTGAGGTCGACATTTTAATCGGAACGCATCGGATGCTCGACCCGTCGATCCAGTTCGCCAACCTCGGGCTGGTAATCGTCGACGAAGAGCAGCGCTTCGGTGTAACTCACAAGGAGCGACTGAAGCGAATGCGGTTGGAGGTGGACGTGCTAACCCTCACCGCCACGCCAATCCCTCGCACGATGCACATGGCGCTGAGCGGCATTCGTGACATGTCGACAATCGACACACCTCCCGCTGGGCGGCAGGCAGTGCAGACCTACGTCACCGAGTGGGACCCGACAATCGTCCGCGAGGCAATCTTGCATGAAATCGAACGTGGCGGGCAGGTCTACATGGTCCACAATCGCGTTCGTAGCATCGATCGTTTCGCCGACGAACTACGCGCAATGATCCCGGAGGCTCGTGTTGTCGTCGGGCACGGTCAGATGCCGGAGTCGTTACTCGAGCAGGTGATGTCGAAGTTCGCCGAGGGTGAATTCGACGTACTCGTCTGCACCACGATTATCGAGTCTGGCATCGACATCCCAAACGTCAATACGATGATCGTCGACCGTGCGGACCGGCTCGGTCTGGCTCAGATGTACCAACTCCGAGGGCGTGTCGGTCGCTCCACCAATCAGGCCTATGCCTACCTGACACATCCGAAACACAGCGTGTTGACCGAGGTCGCACAACAGCGTCTCTCGACGATCTTCGAAGCGAGCGAGCTGGGCGCCGGGTTCCAGGTAGCGCTGCGTGACCTCGAAATCCGTGGCGCCGGCAACCTGCTGGGCGCGGAGCAGAGCGGCAGCATCGCCTCGGTGGGTTTCGACCTGTACACGCAGATGTTGGCCGAGGCGGTTGAGGAACTCAAGGCATCACACGAACGTCGCGCGCCGCAGCAACTCCCGCACGAGCGCCAGCGTGCGCTGCGGTCCGTGGTGATCGACCTGCCGGTCGCCGCCTTCATCCCCGAGCCATACATCGACGAGATCGATGGCCGCCTCGCGCTTTACCAGCGCATCGCCTCGCTGACAACGCGAGAAGAGACCCAAGCCCTTCAACAGGAGACGATCGACCGTTTCGGCGAGCTACCTAGACCACTCGAACAGCTCTTCGCGCTCGTGCGTCTGCGCCTTGCGGCGGCGTCTGCCGAGCTTGCCTCGGTGCGGCTCGATGGCGCCGACGTCCTACTGACGGGCGCCGGTCGCCCGTTCTCTAGTCGGCTGTTGCCCGCGCTCCCGCAAGGTGTCCGTCGAGGAGCCAACCAGCTTCGAGTTGAACAACT
>Ga0115002_10002886_pt1 | contig 21969 bp, 16 predicted proteins | sample ArcticOcean_MG_C_8_FD_89576 | JGI IMG/M metagenome (GOLD analysis project Ga0115002, IMG submission 89576) | Marine microbial communities from western Arctic Ocean - ArcticOcean_MG_CB11_86 | ecosystem: Environmental > Aquatic > Marine > Oceanic | place: Arctic Ocean: Canada Basin | collected... | reverse complement strand
CGGCAGGCGATGATTGGCAACGGCGATTCGCCATTGCGACCATAGAACGCTTGCAATAAGTCGGATTGTTCGGTTTTCGTCGGCAGGCCAGTACTCGGACCACCGCGCTGCACGTTGATGATAATCATGGGCAGTTCGAGGATCATGCCCAAGCCCATCGCTTCACCTTTGAGTGCGATGCCAGGGCCGCTGGATGTCGTTACCGCCATCGATCCTGCGAAAGCTGCTCCGATGGTCGAACAGATCGCAGCGATCTCGTCTTCCGCTTGGAATGTGCGAACATTGTGATTTTTGAAGGTGCTGAGGTAGTGCAGTATGTCACTGGCGGGAGTAATAGGGTATGTACCGTAAAACATATCCTTGTCGCTTAAGTGAGCTGCAGTTACCAATCCCCAAGCGAGTGCTTCGTTACCCATCACATTGCGGTACGTGCCGCGGCCAAGCTTGGCTGGGTTAACCTGATAATTCGAAACAAAAGCTTCGGTCGTTTCGCCGAAGAACCAGCCAGCCTTGAGGGCTTTGAGGTTGGCGTCGGCGATTTCAGGTTTCTTCCCGAATTTTGTATTGATGAAGCGGACAGTCGCGTCCAGCTCTCGACCGTACAGCCAGTACAGCATTCCGATAGCGAAGAAGTTCTTACAGCGGTCGGCGAACTTCTGAGAAAGTCCACAGTCTGCGACAGCTCCACGAGTCAATTTGGTCATGGGAACTTTGATGAGCCGGTAGTTTTCTAAACTACCGTCTTCCAATGGATTTGTATCCATCTTGGCGAGTTTGAATTCTTTAGCGATGAACTGATCTTCGTTGACGATCAGCAAACCGCCTTTGCGAAGGTCGCCGATGTTGGTGATCAGAGCCGCGGGATTCATTGCGACCAAGGAGTCGATCTCATCGCCGGGAGTAAAAATGTCGGTATCGGCAAATTTCACCTGGAAGCCCGAGACACCTGCGCGAGTCCCTTTGGGGGCTCGAATTTCAGCCGGAAAATCCGGGAATGTCGCGACGTCGTTGCCTGCCAGTGCGGAGGTGTTGGTCAACTGACTACCAGTGATCTGCATCCCGTCGCCCGAGTCACCAGCCAGGCGAACGGTCGCGGAATTAATGACCTCAGTTGGTTTCTTGGACTTGGGCAGCTCGGCAGTGGACATAACTAGCTCACATTCTCTGTGTGAATAAAGTCTGAAATTAGTGATTTAGGGCAGTGAATTATTGGTCGCGAGGCGGGAGAGGCAATGGGCAACCAGGAGGGATTATGCGCCTTCTCGATTGTTCATGGAGTGATTCGGTTTCGGCGGAAGATTGTAGATCGCCATCGGGAAGTGCTCCACGAAATAGTGAAGCAACCCCACCACGCTGACAACTCCCGTCGGTAGTCCGTCAATATCAACGATCGGCATCCGGCGATACCCACCCGCAGACATTTTTTCAATCGCAGAACTAACAGAGTCCGTTTCGGACAATGTAACGGCTGGATGGGCCATCAGTTCGCCGATTGGAGTATCCAATGGCGTGCCTTTGGCCATGACCTTCAGCGCGTCGCGTTCCGTGAAAATACCCACTAAACTCGTGTTTTCTGCGACTAAGGCACAACCACTTGGGTGCTCCTTCAATAGCAAAAGCACGTCGCGCAGATGTTTTTCTGGCTCGACAAGCAGGGGCTGGTGAGGATGGGCATGAGCGACTGTATCAGTCGTCAAATTCAGTTGGAAGTCCATAGAGAGACTCGGCGAGAGAATGAATTGCTAACCGCCTTTGAATACTTTTAGCCGGGAAGTTGGAATGTCAAAAACACGTCCATCGGGGAATGATGGAAATGGCCGTGATATTCCTGGCATCGGCCGCGACTACAAGTACAAGACTTGGGGGAAGAGGGAAAAAATTCGCCCCTGCCCAACCGTTGAAATTTAACATGATGCCAAGTTGGGTAAAACCGCAAATCAACAATATTCGATCGAATTGACCCGAATTCCGGCGTGAAGGCCGAATTGTCAAGCATCCGATAATTCCGAAGTGTAGGGAAAGATCTGCGGGGCTTAGGCGACGTTTCCAAAGATAGATTTGCGGGGGACGACTCGGTCCATCCAGGCACGCCCGGAGCGTGACCCAGAGCGTGACCCAGAGCTTTGCCGTGCGTGTGACACGCGAGTCCTAGATCTGCGAGTTTTTCGGCACCCCCGGCTACTTCTAGCTCGGCCCTTCAGGCGGAGTGTAGAATTTTGTGAGGTCGATCGAGTCCTTGCGCTGCTCGTCTTCAAGGAATTTTAGGCGAGTTTCCAGTCGATCGATGTGTTTTTGTAGCATGGGAACGATGCTTTTCACCGGATCTGCCTTGGCCGGACGGGGAACTTGAGGATACGACAGGTGGCGCTGTAGCGCAGAGAACAAGAACAGCGGGTCCTTGCCGATGTTGGCCAGTGCAATTCGACCCTCCTTTTCCCCAAACAGCACCGGTTTCGGCTCTTCGTCCTCAATTCCTCGCCGCTCGCGATCTTTCTTGTAATGCTCACTTCGGACGTAAACGAGGTTAGCAAAGTCCACTAAGCCAACTTGGCGTCGAACAGTGTGGATCCATTCACGCCATTGGCCGTTAAAGTTGGGATCGCCGGCAATAGCATCCAATCCGTGATCGTAACGAAGTCGATTCCGGCAAAGGGTCTCGAACTGGAACAGAAAGAGCCCCTCGGTTTGAATGGCGTCGCTACCTCGATAATCCGCTTCGGCGGCTAACACTTGCAGGGAAATTCGCATGTCCACGCGACCTTGATCGTCTTCGGCGGCCGCGATCATATAAGTCTGAAACGGCGTGAAGTAATGAGCCAATCGCGACATGGCGGAACTAATTGTCCCAATATGGATCAATTCGCTCAGCAAGAAATCGATAGCCATCGGGAGTTTTGTGCTGGCCAGAACCTCCTGGCGGAGATATGCCAAGAGCTCCTGTATCGGAATTCCCTCTTCTAATCGTTCCGACAAGACACGAAAGAAGTGGCTTTGTTCGACATACTCTTCGCGGTCCAACATGAATCTACACCGATACTCGAAGGTTTACGGCCCGCACGGGTCACCGCTCCCTAGAAGAAAGCGCTGCCCCCCGGCTATAATAAAGCCAGCCAATATTTCTTGGCCAACCCTTACAACACTATACGCTTTCACCATACCTTTGGTACAGCGTTTAAGTTTGATTCACACTAGGTCGCACTAACGCGAAGGAATTTCCATGGCTCGCGATTTTTCATCTGTTCAAGCCGCTGTTGACGCAATCGGTCGAGGTGAAGTCATCATTGTCGTCGATGCCGAAGATCGTGAAAATGAAGGCGACTATGTCTGCGCTGCCGAATTGGCGACTCCAGAAGTTGTCAATTTCATCCTCGGCGGACGGGGCGAATTTTGTGTGCCGATTTTGCCCGCGGCTTGCCGACGATTCGATTTGGCCCCGATCGTCGACTCCAATACCGCACCGCTCGGAACGGGATTCCTAACGCCAATCGATCACGTCGATTGCAAAACGGGAATCACCGTCGACGAACGTTCACTCACCGTGCGGACAATGGTCGACCCCGATGCCGTCGCCAGCGATTTCGTGCGACCCGGTCACGTTCACCCCCTGTTGGCAAAAGAAGGTGGCGTGCTCCGTCGAGCTGGACATACCGAAGCTGCCGTCGACTTGGCTCGCATGGCCGGTTTGGCTCCAGCTGGAGTGTTATGTGAAATTCTCAATGAGAAAGGTGATCGAGCATCGCGCGAAGAACTCCTTGAACTCGCCGAAAAACACAACCTCGAGATTATCTCCATCGAAGAGATTATCAAATACCGACGAGTCAGCGAAAAACTCGTCTCCCGCGCCGCGTCGGCAGAGCTTCCCACGCGGTACGGGCAGTTCAATATCATTGTCTACGATGTCAAGTTCGAGTCGCAACATCCTGTCGTGCTCGTTATGGGAGATCTCTCCACTGCTACCGAACCACTCGTCCGCCTTCACTCGAGTTGCTTCACTGGCGACTTGATCGAGTCGCTGCGGTGCGATTGTGGAGATCAACTACACATGGCGCTCGATATGATCAAACGTGAAGGTGCTGGTGTTCTTGTCTATCTCCCTCAAGAGGGCCGAGGTATCGGACTCACCGAAAAAATCAAAGCCTACGCGTTGCAAGACGGCGGACTGGATACCGTGGAAGCAAACAAAGCTCTCGGATTCAAAGCCGACATGCGAGACTATGGAGTCGGCATACAGATTCTTAAGGACCTAGGACTGCACACCGTTCGCTTACTGACGAACAATCCCAAAAAGACAGATGCTTTCATCTACCATGGCTTCGATCTAAAAGTGGTCGATCAAGTTCCGATTCTCTCGCCCGTCAACGAACACAACGCGCATTACTTGGCAACCAAGCGCGACAAAATGGGCCACCAATTACCCGGCGATCCCACCGATTAAGTCACCGCCGTTTGTCTGTAATGGCGACCCCTACTCCGCCACCGCTTCTTAGGCAACTTGTCGGTTTCCCGATGGCTTGCACGAGCTGGTGATTACTGCGCGAAAAACGCTCTGCCTCGGCGAGGAAGCGACTATGGTTACGCTACTCCCGATGTCATCTTCAAACGGCGGGACGAATTGAAGGCCGTAGCTGGGCTCGCCAGAGCTCAGGCCGTCGAATCCCCCGCGGTTTGAAACGCATCCGGAAGTCTGGCTACATCCGCGACGAACTGCATAACAATTGGCCATTTCAGACGGAATCTGTAGGAATCTTCTCCGGTTTCTTCCTCATTTCCGTTTCGCTACAGTTCACTCGGTTTTATAATGCGGGTCGAACGCGCCTCGCTCGATCTTGAAACTCGAATGAAGAAACAGGACTACAAAAAATGGCTCGCCAAAGAAGATTGAAATTGGAGCACCTCGAAACGCGAACTCTGCTGGCAACTTTGCAAGGAGATGTTTTCGAAGATGCCAACGGCAATCAGACGTACGATCAATTTATTGGGGACTCGAAGATTCCGGGTTGGACCGTTTTTCTCGACGCCAACCAAAACGGTCAACTCGATGGTGAGAGCGTCGAGCCCGATGACTTTCCGTTTTTCGAAAACCTAAACGTCGTCAATCCACACGTCACATTACTGAAGGTCGACAGCGCAAATCAGCCTCGCGCATTTGGCGATGTCGAACCGAGGGCCGATGTAAACCGTTCGACGGGTAATCTTGTGTTCGACGGGTTTTGGAATACCAATACGCGTTTAAGAGCGGATTTCACGAATTCGGTTTCGTGGGTAGCTCTCGATGCCAATGGAGGGAACGGCGTCATGGGCAGGCTCGAAGTTTACAATTCCAACGATCAATTGTTGACTTCCATTGACACTTAGCCACTCGACGGCCGCTATGAGCGTATGTTTATTTCGCGTCCAACCGATGACATCGCGTATGCAATTGCATATACCAACGGCAATTTCCTGCGACTCGATAATCTACAATTCGGTTCCTCAACGCTCGGCGAAGCGACGGCAAAGACTAACTTTGAGGGAAGCTATTCGTTTAACAATCTCGCTGCGGGTACTTATGATGTGGCAACTGTCGAGCGAATCGATTGGTCGCGCACGACCCCAACCATTCCGGCTGGGCATACCGTGACAGTTTCGAGCGTCGATACCACGACTGGTTTGGACTTCGGCTTTGCAACGCTGAATTCGACGCAAGTTATCAGTGGTGTCATTTATCACGATTACAATCACGAAGGAAATACCAAAGAACGCTTCGAGCAGGGCGTAGCAGGTCGACGAGTCTACGCCGATCAAAACTCCAATGGCGCATTCGACAACACGGAGCCAACTGCAATCACCAACGAATGGGGAGGATATGATCTCCGTGTTTTCGCCACGGGGCTGTTCAATGTTAGAGCTGTGACACCCGCGGGTTGGAGTCAGACGTTCCCAGAGAACGACGCGCCGCGATCGGTTTTGGTCAATGGAGTCGATACGATCGTCGACATGAATTTTGGAGTCCGGCGAAACAACGTTCCGTTTACTCCGGGTAATATTCTTGTCAATCGATCGAGTTGGGTAACGACCGACATGCTGCTCGAGTTAAATCGCGACGGCGAAATACTGCAGGGCATCTCAGTACCTGGAACGGAAGATTTCAGTCGCACTCGCATCCAAGACCTCGCAATAGATTCAAACGGCGACGTTCAGTTCATCGTTCATTCCGACGCTGGAAACTCCTTGCGAACTTATCATCAGTCATCCGGGACGTTCTCGACGCTTAATATTCCATAATGGGATACGGACTTTGTCCAAGAAAACGATGATCAGATGGCAGTCTTTGGAGACTATCTCTTCGTGACTGACCACGGCACGGGAGATAATGACGCTGGGATTATTCGTATCGATGTGACAGACATGTCGTGGGAACGATTTTCAGATGGAATCAATGAACCGTACGAAGTTGCAATTGGCCAGGATGGATTTTTGTACGCGATGGAGGTCGGTTCCAGCAACAGTGTCGTCAATGTCTTTCATCCGAATTCGCGAGTATTCTTTGAGACTTTTATCGACTCCAGCAACGGAGGAGAAACTTACGCCATTTTCAATGAGCTCCCCGTAACAGGGCCGATTACCGTCGAGTCAATTGTTGTAAATGGTGGAATTGTCGATCCTCCCGACGTTCAAGGTAAAGGCGAACAACCCTCGAATTGGTTGGAGCAAAGAAGCGATATCCAGACAATCGTCGTGACAATGACGGAGCCCGTCTTGGCGGTAGCCAGCGACATTGTGTTGGTAAACGTCGGAGTGGACGCTCCCAACGAAGCCGATGTGGCATTCCCGCTGGACGAAGATCATGTAACCGTCGTCGGCAATGTTATCACCATCACATTTGACAACGATGAACTGGATGAAGGTGTTTACGACCTTATTCTGTTGAACTCAGTGACGGATGCCAGTGGCGGCGCCATCGATGGCAATGGCGATGGGACACGGGGAGACGCTTTCGTTCATCGCGGTTCCGAAGAGAATGCTTTTTACAAATTCCGAGCGGACTGGAATGGCGATAACGGTACGTCCGTTTTCGATTTCGCGGCGTTCTCGTATTGGTTTGGTCTGCCAGTTCCCAATGCTCCTGCCTACATGGATCTGAATGGAGATGGCGGAGTAAGCGTTTTCGACTTCGACCACTTTGCCAGTAACTTTGGCTTGGGCGTGACGTTTGAAAATGCGTTTGCACAAGCAGTCGGAATACCTGGAAACGAAACACATCTAAATGAAACTCCTCTAAATTGGGGCGACGAAACGTTTGACGTTGTCCCAAGCGACGTTGCCCCAAGCGACGCTGCCGTACAGCAACGGGTTCGCTCCGCTGACATCTGGATCGACGTCGATTGGAATACCAATCGACCGGCAGAGGACCTCTCGGGTTCTTTGGTAAACGACTCTTTGGCAAACGACGTGGCATTGAATGAGTTTCTCGCGGAGTTTGTCAATGGTTTTCCCCTCTTAGATTTCTGACGAAACTACTCGAATGCAGCGGAAGGTATTGCGATGTCCGACGAGCAATCCGGGAATGACCAGTCCGCCGATGATGGCGCGTCTAAGATTTGGGAATCGATCGAAAGTCTGGCGGAAAGTCAGATCGATCAACTCGTCGAGTTGTATCGCGGCGAGTGGTGGTGTTCAGAGCGAGAGCGGGCCGACGTCGAGAAAATGTTAACAGAAACGGATCTCGTTTTCGGGATTCAGCGCAAAGACGATTTGTCCTTAATCGGATTCGCTCGAGCCCTAACCGACTTTAGTTATCACGCATTAATTTTTGACGTCATCGTGGCGCCCGAATATCGGGGGCTTGGGTTGGGGCGAGCATTGATGCTTCAGATAGTCGAGCACCCACGTTTGGAAACGATTGGCGTGAAATGGCTCTGCTGTCTTCCAGAGATGCGCAAATTCTACGAACAGTGGGGATTCTCCGCCGAGCTTGGGCAATTGATTTGGATGCGATGCCCATCTCTCGATGAGTAATGGGCCCCCGTCGCAATCGCCCCCGTCTCAATCGCCCTAGCTGCTACAAATCCACCTCACCTGTGGCTGTATTCTGTGGCCGTATTTGGCCATTCGAGAAAATACGCTTTCTGCACTCCTTGATGCAAAATCGCAACCTATGTTTCCAATGTGCAACGTTTCCAATGTGAAACGGCGGCGTAGTTGCCAGAGCTATTTGGTCTGAAGTGATTGATTGATTGATGGTTGGGTGAATGAAACGAATTTTACTAGGCCTAGTGACGAGTCTCGCAGTTTGCGCGATTGCTGAATTCGCATTTGCGATTGAGCAGGACACGACCGCCCGACTTTTGGCCGACGCATCGGATCAGGTTCTCGATAACATTGATTTTCTCGATGCCTGCGTCGTCAGTGGCGGGGCGGACGACTTTGAACGAATCGTACATTGCCGCGCTACTTTCTCACAGCACAAGATTCGCTTGAAGAAATTGGTCGATGAACACCGAGTCGCGAAGGCAGAATTGCCGAGATTCGTATTTCGATATCTACAGCAAGAGATTCTCATTGGCCCTTATCAAACTCTTTGCACTGACGTCCGCCGGACGCTCAATGAAGGCGCCTACAATTGTGTCACGGCATCTGTCCTTTACGCTTGCCTTTGCCAGGAATACGGGGTTATCGTCGAAATTCATGCGGCCACTGGTCACGTCTTTTGCCGATTGAGATCGACTCAAGCCATAATCGAAACGACTTGTTCCAATTGGTTTCAGCTCGCTCCAGAACAACGAAATCTCAATATTTATCGCGCTTCGCGGTGTTTGAGTGAAGTGCAGTTGTTGGGGAAAGTGTTTTACAACCGCGGCATTCAAGCGGCACAGGTAAAGGAGTTTGCAGTGGCAGTCAAGTTGTTTCGCTACGGCGTACAGCTAGACGCTCAGGATGTAGCCGCGAAGGAAAACCTCTTGGCGACTCTCAATAACTGGGCGCTGCACGAGTGTCAGTTGGAACGATTTCAACGGGCAGTAAAGTTGTTGGAAATCGGTACGTCTTTAGATCCGAAGTACCAGCCGTTGCTCAACAACGACATTCACATTCACCAGCGTTGGGTCGCCAAGCTTTGTCGCGACGGTCGCTGGGAGAAAGCCATTGGGGTTTTAGAGCAGTGCTGTTCGCGGCGAGTTGATGTCTCTCTCTTTCATCAAATGAAGCACGCTGTAGAACGTAACCGCAACGCCGAAATTGCGAACGGAATTTGACGTTAACCGTCATAATCGCTGCAGGCTGTTTCTCCCGAAATTGCTTTGACGAATCGACGCTCGTAACGTACATATAGTTTGTCGCCAATTGTCTCATCGAAGGCGGCATGGTTCTAGCGAACCGCCTTGCTTCTCTTTTCTCATCTCACGTTCGTTTAGATTGTTCGCTGAATTGACTTGTTCACAGTGAAGATTGGGTACGGATATATGATCTCAACCGATTCGCCTTTTTCCACGCTCGCTACGGAATCAACCAATGATCATGACTTTCAGAACCGAGTGACTCAGGTTCTGAAGTACGCTCAAAGTGGAGTGGTTACTGACGAACGCCGCAGCGATATGCGCCATCCATTTCCTTATCCCATCCGGTTAGTTCCCGTCATGCGGAACACGTTGGAGCCGATTGGAAGCGAAGTTGTTGGAGTTGGAAAGTACATCTCACCTCGTGGATTCGACTTCTATTACAACGAGCCGCTACCATATCGTTGGGCCATCGCATCATTGCAGACGAGCCAACACGAATCCGTGGAAGTGTTGGTCAATTTAGAGTGGTGTCGATTCGGCGAGCACGGATGGTACGTCAACGTAGCCCGCTTCGTTCACATCGTGTAGCTCAAGTTTGCCGCGAGTAGTTCTCACTCAAGTTCGTTAGTATCAGGCGCAAAAAAAAGAGCAACAACGGACTCATTCCGCTACTGCTCTTTGGTAACTTTTCACAACGGATAGACGTCGTTTTAGTTCTATCTCGTTCTATTCTGCGTTTTCGTTTTATTCTTTTTCGAGTAACTCTTTGATCTTGGCTTTGAGTTGCCCGACGTTGTGTGAAACGCCGGCGATATTGCCTTCAGCGTCGATCACCATCATAGTTGGAATACCGCGGACGCCGTACTTTTGGGCGGCCTCTTGAGCTTTGTCGCCAGCAATGTTTGCCCAGGTGATCTGGTTTTCATTGATATAGGTAACAAGCGCTTCCATGTCTTGGTCGAGGCTGACTCCAACGACTTCAAAATCTTTGTCTTGCAGTTCGTTGTAGAGTTGTTTGACATGTGGCATTTCTTTTCGGCATGGACCGCACCAAGTTGCCCAGAAATCGACAAGGACAACTTTGCCGCGATATGCGTCCCAGACAAAGTCGGCACCGTCTACGGTTTCACCTTCGAGTTCAAGTGGTTTGCCAACGAGATCTGTTACCGCCGGTGGTTTCACTTTGGCGAGTTTTTTGCCGTAACGCGATAGCTCTCGGTCGCGACTCTCGCTAAAGATGCCACCAAATTCTTTGAAATGCTCTTCTCGTTTTTCGCTGTCTTCCAGTCGGTTGATCGCATGGACAGTCGACGAAGCGATGCGAAGATGTTTGTCTGTCAGTTTTGCATTGGCATAGAACGTTTTCAGTTCAGTGAGCAACACGGGGACGTCTTCGAGTTTGGCTTCGTCGACATCGATGACTCGTCTCTCCAGTTGAAAGAACTCCACTTCGTTTTTGATCTTCTCGCGACCGTCGTCTTTCATTGAAACAACGAATTCCATTAGCTGCTTGTCCGCTTTTTCATTTCCGAACGAAGCGTCCCAATGGAGAACACGGAATTTTTCCATCGCGGCGATCACTTGATACTTTTCTTTTGTGTCGCGTTTCATCATGCGATCCGCAGCGACAACAACTGCATCGGTGTAACCAGGGCGATGTTTTATTGATTTGGGTTTGGCGGCCATCGAGAAAAGAAAGTCGAGCAATTCCAAGTCGGAGAGGTCTTCTCGAGGAAGGTAAGGATTTTCGGTTAGCTTGAGGACGTCTTCGTCTTCCTCGGCATCCTTCTCTTCGTCGGCGTCCTTTTCTTCGGCGTCCTCGTCAGTATCCTTGTCGTCAGCATCCTTGTCGTCAGCGGCGGCTGGTTTTGTCTCATTATCGAGAACTGTCGATACCAAGTAAGTCGGGATATCCCGGGACTCAATCGACTGCGAATTCCCTTCCGGTTTGGGTGGATTAAGTTCCAGTGGAACTTCTTCGGCTTGAGGGGCTTCTGCTTTCTTAGGATCGGTAGTCTCAGCAGGGGCAGCCTTTTCAGCAGGCGGTGTAGTCTCAGCTGGAGCAGCCTTCTCGGCTGGCGGTGTGTTCTCGGCTGGTTTTTCTTCGCCCGTAGGAGCGGTGTTGTTTTCCGATTCGGGCTGGGGATCTTCGCCGAAGATTTCGGCCAATTTCTTGCCCAGTTTTTCACCTCGTAAGTGGATATTGATTACCGTGCCGTCGCGATCGACGAGAACGACGAACGGGATGGCAATGACTCCGTATTTGAGAGCATTGACGTTGCTACCAAGATCGTTCTTAGTTGGATCTTTGCTAACGATGGTAGGCCAAGGAAGTTTTTGGCGTTGCAGGAAATCGGTTGCTCGCGTGATTTGCGGGTCGACGTTGATACCAACAACTTCGAAACCCTTCTCGTTGTACTTTTCGTAGTTTTCAATGACGTTTGGCATTTCTTCGATACACGGACGGCAGTAGCTGGCCCAGAAGTCAACCAAAACAACTTTGCCTCGATAGGAGTCCCAATTGAATTCGGAGCCATCGAGTTGGACTCCTTCTAGCTCTAGCTTTTGTCCGATGGAGCCGATTCGTTTCTTAGCTTCATCGAGGAACAATTTGACATCCTCTTGCACTTCGGGCGATTCGTGATCGCCGAACTCTGCTTCGAGTACGGTGTTGATTGCCATCGCTTCAGTGGGGTGCCCAGAGAATTCCAGATTCATAGAGTGATCGGAGAGTTCATTGAATACTTCGCCAGTGGGCGTTGCTTTGATGATTGCCATGGTTGCGGCAGCGAGTTGTGCCGGAGTCTCTTCCGTGATCTTGTCTTGATAGACACTGAAGATATGCTGTTCGAGTCCAGACATGAGCGTTTGATGCTCGAGGCTTTCGGTCAGCTCTTTTGCTGCCGCAGCAACTTCTGGGTCATCGGAATTGCCAAAGACAGTCGCGAGTTTTTCTCGCAGTGGCACAACCGTTTCTCGCAGATGGGAGCGACTCAAGTTATTGAGCGCGCCGTCAACTGCGACGAATTCGCCGATTCCGATCGCCTTGTTTTCCGCAACTCGCGTGAACATCGCGACGAGGTGGGACGGCGGTAGAGGATCAGTTTCCCGCATGACGTCGTGGATGGAGAACATGAAGGAATAGACGCTACCCATGGCGGCGATTTTTTCATTGGCATCGGTAGCGGCGACGGCCATGAATGTCTTAAGCATTTCCTTGTAGCGATCGTCGTAACGGATTAACTCCCCCATCGATTCGGCTTTGACACGCGTGGCTTCAACGCGTTGATCTTCGGTAGCGTCTTTCGATTCGTAGGCTTTTGTACTGGCGTCGACGAGTTGGGAGAGCAGACCTTTGTGCTCCGCTTGCGCTTCTTCAGCTGGGATGGGGTTCGAGCGAACTCTTCCGGCGAGGCCTCTTAGTTTCGCTTCCAAGTATTCCGTAATAGCGAGTAACTCGGTGGGCGTCTTTTTCGAAAAGTCACTAGACAGATCAACCTCAGGTGCTGGGTTAACTGGACCTGGGTTGCCGAATTCGGGAGGTAAGGTTGGAGCTCCGTCGGGCAGCTCGCCTGGAGTCGCGATCGGATCCCCATTGTCATTGGGGGTGACGTTTGCAACCTCGCCATTGCTCGGCTCAACATTGTTTCCATTAGTCGTAGGATCGGCCTCGGGCGCTCCACAGCCTACGAATGACAACCCGGCAAGAGCCGAGCAAATGAGGATGTTCTTAAGGAGCCCTAAAGAGGGGACGCGTTGCAACATGACCATTGTCCTTCGTCAATTATGAGTGGCGGCCGAAATGGATACGACTGTTGATATTGTAGGTGAACGCATCTGGCGAAGCATCCCCGATTTTGAGGAAACCGAGCCATCACGCTTAATCATCCGCGATTCATGGGATAGTTGCAGTTGGCAACTGCAATACACAAAAAAACGGCGTCCCAGGGGACGCCGTTCATGGATTCGCTAGAAATGAGGTCAGTTATTCACTGGACTCTTTCTTGTCAATCTTTACGTCGGGGAACTGCTTTTTCAGCAGTCGCTGAAGTTCGGGGCCCCGCGCCGAAGTCGAAATGACAGTACCTTCGCGATCGAGAAGGAACATGCTCGGGATGCCAAAAATTCCGTAGTGGACAGTTGCTGGACTGCGTCCACCTTTGTCTTTTTCGTGAAGGGTAATCCAAGGAACTTCCTTTTCGGATACGTACTTTTCGAGTTGTCCGCGGTCTTGGTCGATGCTGACGCCAACGACTTCAAAACCGTGCTCGGCATACGCATCGTAAGCCTTCTTGATGTTTGGGAATTCAGCGCGGCAAGGACCACACCATGTTGCCCAGAAATCGACGAGGACAACTTTGCCTTTCAGCTCGGTGATCGCAAATGCTTCGCCTTCCATTTTCGTGCCGGCCAACTCGAATGTTTCGCCAATGCAAGTCATTCGGCGGCCGATGCCTTCGAGCATTGCACCTCGTTCTGCGATTTGAGCAACGTCGCTAGATTTCAGAGCTTTCCCTAAACCGTTAATGGCCGTGACAGCTTTGTCTTTGTTGGGAAGACGCTCAAGTTGTTGAGCGGCCATGAATGCGATCTGAACTGCACCGCCTGGTTCCGAAGATTTTACGGTGGTTTCGACGAATTCCTGTACGGTTTTCAAAAGGGCATCTAGTTCTTTCCCTTTAGCTTTACCGAGCTTGCTAACGCGAACTTGCATTTGAATGGAAGAAGCCAAGCGGTAAGCGTCAGACGTCTTGTCTTTTTCCAAGCTGAGGATCAAGTCCGAAGCTTGCATTAATGCCGCGGGGCGCTTCTTTTGAATCTCGAGATACTCTTCTAAGCTCGATGGTCGAAGACGAGATAACCCTTGAATGAAAGTGACCAATTCAGATACGTCTTTGGTATCCGGGATTTTGTAGACATCCTTGGCTTCTTCCTTCTCGGCTTCGCCTTCCTTTTTGTCGGCGTCCTTCTTATCGGTGTCGTCGGCAAAAGTCGTTGACCCAAGCAACAAGGTGAGGGAGAAAAAGGCGGCTAGAGTTGTAAGCAGCCACTGAGGTTTGGATTGAGATTGAGCTAAAGACATTAGCGAGCTCCGTGGTTAGGTTCGGCTGATTTAAGCAAGCTGCTAAGGCTACCACGTGATAGATGCAACAGCAAGTCAAACGTTCGTTTTGGGGCGGGTTTTGGGGCGGGTTGTGGGGGCGGGTACGATTTCCTTGTGGTGATGTTTTGGTACCAATTCACGGTATCAATTCACGGTATCAATTCACGGTACCAATTCACGGTACCAATTCACAATAGTCTTTGCGAATTTGCGGGCAGTCTTTGCGAATTTGGGGGCTCGAGTTGGCCATTTGAGGGGAGCCTCTCTCGAGTCATTAATTATCGGGGGTTTCCCCCCCAAAGTGTAAAGTTAATTGTTCACGAGATTTACGTTTGAATGGACTAAACTCGCAACAACAATTCCCAAGGGCGCTTGAAGTAACAGGAAAGTCTGTTGTCAGTCGTACAGATTCCCTAAGCTTCTTAATTGCCCAGCGAAAATGGCCGCGAAATGTGTCCTTCAGTCGCGACTTTTGAAATGGCTATTGGTCGGGCTCCAATTTCCATGAGTTGTCGTTTGCCGCAAATATCGAACGGCCAGCATCGACAGGTAGCGACGCGCCGTTGATGAACGGGTTCTCGATGAGCATCAAAGTAGCATGGGCAATATCTTCACCCGTTCCGGATCGTTTTCCGAGCGTCCCCTCATGGACTTTTTCCAGTTGCGCATCTGTTGTACCTTCCGGCTGCATTACTGGCCCCGGAAGAATTGCGTTGACTCGAATTCCTTCGTTCCTCGCGGTCAGTTCAACCGCCAAGCTACGAGTCATCGTTTCGATGGCGCCTTTAGAGGCGAAGTAAGCGGCGAATCCTTCGTACGGCCGCGCCACCGCCCAATCGCCAAAGTTGACGATCGCTCCACCTCGCGGCTGACCGATCATCACTTCGCCCACATGCTTGGCACACAAAAATGTTCCGAGCACGTTTACTTCGAAATGCTTTCGCACGTCTTCCGCTCGGACATTCTCTAGGGGCAGAGGATTCCAAATCGCCGCTGTATTGACGAGGATATCAATTCTCTCGTACTCGTCGTAGACTTTTTCCACCATGTCGACGACAGCCATTTCGTCAGAGATGTCGGCGGAAACGGCGAGCGCTTGTACGTCTTGACTACGGGCTTCTGCACAAAATGATTCCGCTTCGGACAACGAACTATGTGCATGGACTGCGAGGCGACAACCACGTTGCCCAAGAAGTTGAGCAATTGCTTGGCCAATCCTCGCTTTACCTGCGCCCATGACTAACGCCACCGGGGCGCTCGTTCCAAAGAGTTCAAACAATCGTGAGTTACGATCCTGCTCCATTTCGAAATTGAACGGCACTCGACTCTAAGTCCGGGTGCGACGTTGCGTTCCTTATTTCTTTTCTTCGCCGGGCTTTTTCGTAGCTTGGCGATTTTGGGTATAGATTTTCGAGTAATCGGGACGTTGTAGTTCGTACTTCTTACCCTTGATTTTTTCCAGCTTCATAATCTGTTCTTTGGAGAGAACTTCTTTCAATACCTCTTCTTGATATTGAGCTCGAAGTTTTGACATTTCTTCTTGGAGTTTTCGCTGAGCCTCTTGTTGCTTTTTGGCTAGGTCTTTCTTTTGCTCGTCGCTGATGTCCAACGCTTCGGCAATAACTGCATCGCTGATTGCATAAGTGCCTCGCGAGTTCATTTTTATTTGGACTTGCAGTTCGCGAAGACGCGCCGATTGGTGTGGAAGCAAGATTTCGTCGAGACGTTCTCTGAGTCTCTTGGCGGTTTCTGCACGCGCCTTTTGATACTCTTTTTGTATTTCCTGGTAGTTGGGGATGTTGCCGTTGCGATTGCCATTGCGTGGGAAAGCGACTTGGCGGTATTCCTCCCAAGCGGCTTTTTGGAGTGCGAGAGAATCCTTGTGCAACTCTTCGATTTTCTTCGGCTGGTCTGCGACCAGTTCGAGTTCCTTCACAAACTGAGGGAGACGCAACATCATTAATGGATCTTGCGGGACGTTGTAGGAGTACCCGCCACCAAAACCATAGAAGCCCCCAGCGGGCCGAGCGCTCGCGACACCTCCACCGGCTCCGCGCTGCTGAACAACCAGCTGTTGAGCGTGGAGGGACGCGGCAAGTGCGGAAAACACGAGTGCAGCTGTGAATGCAATTCGTTGAGCCATGAGAATTTCTCCCAATGCAAAGACTGTTGGATAGGAGGCGTGGAAAATGAAGAACGGAGTTTGCAGGGATGAGTCTTTCACTCAACCCTCAGTCAAACGGAACTTATCAGCGGACTAATAGCTTAAAGGCTTTCGCGGTCTGTGACTAGCAGAATCGCGCCCGACGCTAATTCGACAGCTTTCTTCCGTCACCAGAGTGACTAAACCGGATCGAGGCACAACTACTAATACAATGCGACTACTATTTAGTGCCATAAGTTCGCGAGATGTTCTAGGTATTCCCGCAATTTGCGTCTCTTCGCGAACTTGCGTGTTCATCCCGTTGTTGAACTATGTTGTTGAACTATGTTGTTGAACTATGTTGTTGAACTATGTTGTTGAACTATGTTGTTGAACTATGTTGTTGCGCTATGTTGTTGCGCTATGTTGAAAATAACTCGGCTATTGTTCCCGTCGAGTCGGCGAAACTCTCTTGCTCGATTCCCATGGCATGCAGCAGGCTCAGGTGTAGGTTGGAATACTTCGGTTTGTCTTGGGAGTAATTCAAATGCCGACCGTGTGCTAGACCTAAGTTCTTACCGCCGGCGAGAAGCAGTGGAATGTTCTTTACATTGTGGGTTGTGCTACAGCCGCTTCCAAAAAGTACGACTGTGTTGTCGAGGACTTTGCCATTGGGGTCTTCGATTTCGTCGAGCCGTTTGAGGAAATGCGCAACTTGATCGGCAATAAACTTGTCGTAGCGACTCCAGTTCAGCCAGCCACCACCTCCCTTCTCGCCTTTGGATACTCCGTGTGACAAGGCGTGGTGTGCCAACGTTTTGTACAGCAGCGTGGGGAACGTATCGGCGATACCGAAACCGTCTTCCCGACTCATCATAAACGTGGTGACTCGAGTTAAATCCGTTTCGAATGCGAGCGCGAACAGGTCGAACATCGTGCGATAGTATTCACCCGGCGCAGCTGCGGGATCGAGGTCGAGCTGAATGTGGCTGGTGTCAACTTTCTTCAACGGAATATCTAGCCAGCGTTCATAGCGATCCACTCGATCTTCTATTTCGCGAATCGATGTCAGGTACTCGTCCAGCTTCTGTTGATCCCGTTTGCCAAGTCTGCGGTTGAGATCCTTGGCATTCGCCAGAATCCGGTCGATCATCTTGGCTTGCGACTGCAGTTTCTTCCGCTGCTGCGAATTTGACTCCGAGTTGGCTGCGAAGAGACGATCGAAGATCAGACGCGGTTTGTTTTCCGTTGGAATAGGATTGCCACGATGGTCGAACGAAATCGTGCTTATCCGCGACTTGACACCGACGCCCCCGTCGCACGAGAAAGCCAAAAACGGTTGCCGTGTCTTGTCGCGAAACTTGCGCGCTGCGATTTGATCGGGAGAGACAGTGTTGTTGTAGTTGTTGCCTGCGACATCGCCACAGGTTAGCCAGACGTCGGAACAGAGGTGAGCCGCACCGCCGGTAGGATTGTCGATGCCACTGATGACCGTGACTTTGTCGCGCAGCGGTTCGAGTGACTCGAGAACTTTGCCGAACTGAAAGTCGCGTCCAGTCTTTGTGGGGAACCAACGCCACTCTGCCAATTCAGGGTCGTTTTCAGGGGGCAAGCTGACGCCATTTGCGGAATAGATGTAACAACATCGCTTGATCGCATCGTCGCTGGACGCGATGTCTTGTCCCATGCACTCCAAATATGGCAAAGCAAGACTGGCTCCGACGCCTTGCAGAAACGTTCGACGTTTTAAGTGCCACGACTTATCGGACATGGTCATCTCCAATGAAAACTGCGACTAGCGATTCAGGAATAGTTCGCTAGTGACCAGCGACACAATCACGTCTTGGATTCTGTATTCACGCTCACTAGTATCGTCGACAATTTTATCTATTGCATCGTCGTCGGCAAATGACAGCGAACGGCCAAGTGCATAACTGGCGAGGTGTTTGGTGAACGAATTGGCGACATCTTTCGAGCGTTTCGCCAGAATGTAATTCTTGAGGTCCCGAAGTCCATCGATCTTCTCACCGTCGGGTAAAGTCGCCGTCGCTTCATGGCTTTTATCGCGACGGTATTTCCCAATCGTGTCGTAGTTTTCGAACGCAACACCCCAAGGATCGATCTTCTTATGACAGTTTCGGCACGCGTCGTTGTTTCGATGAATCTCAAGTTGCTGCTTGAGAGGAAGTTTTGTCAACTTCGGATCTTCCTCGTCCAGCGGCGGAACTCCGGGTGGCGGGTCCGGTGGCGGGTTGCCGAGGATCTTTTTGGCAAGCCAGACTCCACGTTTGACCGGATGGGAATCGCGCCCCGAAGAATGTCCCGTCAAAATGCTCGCATGAGTGAGCACGCCCCCTCTTTGACTGTCTTTGGCAATCGCCACTCGACGGAATTGATTTCCTTCGACCTCGTCGATTCCGTAAAGCTTCGCGAGTTTGTCGTTTATCACAACGAAATTAGAATCGACAAATCTAAGAACACTCTCGTTCGTTTGGAGAAGTTCAAGCATGAATTCGACGGTCTCTTGTTTCATGCTTACGGCAAGCGATTTGGTGTATTCACTGCGACGATAAACCACCGTTCGGTCCATGCGATCGACGTCGAGCCATTGTTTTGCAAACTGCGAAGCAAACCTTTTGGATCTTGGGTCGCTAATCATTCGAGAAACTTGTTGCGGAAGGTGGTTTCGCAATTCGCTCGCCGCTGCCAGTTCAAACAACTCCGTGTCCGGCATCGAATCCCAGAGGAAGTAGGAGAGCCGAGTTGCCAGTTCGTACTCAGTCAGCCGCCGCGATTCCGTCGCTGGTTCATGGATGTAAAGAAACTGTGGCGAACTGAGCGCAATGACCAGAGCTTCTTTGATGCTATCCTCAAACGTCGCGTTCTTCTCCTGTTGCAGTTCACTCCAAAAACTGTTGACCAATTCGAGTTCGGATTTCGTTGGCGGTCTGCGGTAGGCTCGAGTCAGGAAATTTCGGATGATTTCCTGTGCATATTTTTTGCGATCGCTCGTGTTGGGTGAAACAACATTATTGGGCGACTCTACAAAAATCGAAGAGTGGCTCTTAGGTGGCCAGCTGGCAAAGTAGGGAGCTTCGAGTTCGATGGCATGAATCTTTAGGTTTTCGGTGTATCCGCCAGCAATGGCTTCGTTGTAAACGCCGACGTGCATCAAGTTGCCGAGGTAATGGTCGTTGTCGGCTTCGTAGTTGGGCATCGTCATCTCTTCAAATCGCCCGTGGAATTCGTAAACTTGAGGTTCGGTGCTGGTCACAGGTTGCGGTGGCCCGACTTCGCTAAACCCTTCGCCGTCGTCACGGCGCACTCCGATGTACGCTACGAGGCCCGGAGCGTCCTCGCTAGAATTGCCGTCGGTTTTGCTAACGCGAGAAGCCTTCACGCGGACGACGAAGTTTCCTTCCAGCGGGTATTCGCGAATCACCACTTTCAATGTCGGAGCTCGAGCGCCTGGCCTCGCAATGGACGGCTTTAACTCGATACTGTCATCGCGAAGAGTGTACTTGCCTTTGGCCCGACGCAAGTCGACAAAGACTGAATGAAAGATCTCGTCAAAAGAACGTTGACCCTTGACGGTAGAATTGCCGTTGTAGCCTTCGTTGAATGTGTACTTGGTTGGCCGCTGGTAAAGCACGTGTGGAAATGGTTTGTCGAGTTTCGGTTCGCTGTATCGATAGTCTTCGGGCTTGAGAATGTTGGCGGCGAAGCCGAGTTGAACTCGTTCCTTGTTGGGATTGATGTCGGGATTGATGTTCTGTCCCAACTCGACCCGGAAATGATGGATGGTCGGCCGCTCTTCTGTGAAGATCGATTTGTTTAACGCCGACCGCGCCGCTTTCATGTAGTACTCCATGTGGAGCGACGACATGATCAAAGCTTCGCCGTTGTTATTGAAACCTTCTCGCGAAATTGCGTCGTTTGGTAAGTCGCTGCCGACGTCCAAATTCAAATGAAGTAAATCTCGCAAAGTGTTGTTGTACTGTTGGCGATTGAGACGTCGAGCAATCGGTTCGATTTTTCCTCTGCCATGTTTCCGAGCTTGCGACAAACCTGCGGTAATCCAGTCGACCAGAACCTGCCGTTGTTGTGCCGAAGGTTGTTTCTCATCCTCGGGGGGCATCTCGCCGCGATTTAGCGCGTCTAACATTGCGTGCCATCGCTGCACATCATTTCCGTTGATGAAATCCGGATTGAGATCGACAATCTGCATGTCGCCTTCTGGATCATCGCCGCTGTGGCAGTCCACGCAATATGCTCGAAAAATTGGCTGGATCTGATTTACGAACGTGCTCTTTTGTTTTGGATTTTGTTCATCGCCAAACGCTAATGCGGGAGTGAATAGAATACTCGCTGCCAAGAGCCATCGGAGGTGACATTCGATTGCAATCACAGTCGGTCGCTTTCGCTGGGCCGGGTAGTGTTGAGTTCGCAAGGGCGGGAAGTATTGACCATTGTCAAAAGTTGGGAAGACGACGTCGCGAGCACTTAAGGTGTGAAGTTTAAGTGTAATTCAATGCCCGTTGAGGGGCAAATTAGGGCAATCCGAGTGGAGATACTTTACGCAAGAAAATAAAAAACCCGCTCTGCGATCGGGCTTGCCGAAAACAGAGCGGGTTCTATGTACTCAGTACTTTGTTTTGTACTGGTTGGATTCAAACGACTTGTTTAATACATGTCGTGGTCGCCACCGTGGCCTTTGCCACCACCGTCCTTGGGCTTTTCAGCGATGAGGGCATCACTGGTCAGCAGCAAGGTTGAAACGCTGGCTGCATTGGACAGAGCGTAGCGAGTAACTTTGGTGGGATCGATAACGCCAGCTTTGATGAGGTCTTCGTAAGTGTCCGTCAAAGCGTTGTAACCAAAGTTGCTTTTGCCTTCAATGACTTTTTCGCAAACGATGCCACCGTCTTGGCCGGCGTTGGCTGCGATCATTGTCAGTGGAGCTCGGCAAGAGCGAAGAACGATGTTGTAGCCAACTTCTTCGTCGTGCGACAATTCGCGGCTGGGCTTAATTCCAGCGGAAGCGCGGAGAAGAGCGACACCACCACCGGGAAGAATTCCTTCTTCGACAGCAGCGCGAGTTGCGTGAAGGGCGTCTTCGACGCGAGCCTTCTTCTCTTTCATTTCCGATTCGGTAGCAGCACCAACATTGACTTTGGCAACACCACCAGCCAACTTCGCTAGACGCTCTTCGAGCTTCTCGCGGTCGTAATCGCTGGTCGAGTTTTCGATTTCACGTCGAAGTTGATCGATACGGCCTTTGATTTCAGGCTTGCTACCGCCACCTTCGATGATCGTCGTGTTGTCTTTGTCGATGATGATCTTCTTGGCGCGACCGAGATCGGAAAGCTGAAGCGTTTCAAGCTTGCGACCAAGTGCTTCGAAGATTGCTTCGCCACCAGTCAAGACAGAGATGTCTTCCATCATGGCTTTGCGGCGATCGCCGT
>Ga0115002_10002883_pt1 | contig 21988 bp, 17 predicted proteins | sample ArcticOcean_MG_C_8_FD_89576 | JGI IMG/M metagenome (GOLD analysis project Ga0115002, IMG submission 89576) | Marine microbial communities from western Arctic Ocean - ArcticOcean_MG_CB11_86 | ecosystem: Environmental > Aquatic > Marine > Oceanic | place: Arctic Ocean: Canada Basin | collected... | reverse complement strand
CCGGACAAGATGAAAAAACTGATTTCTTTTGTTGCTAAATCAGCATCTGCAACCATTAGCTGAGCCAGATATTTAAGCATCAGGAAAGCTTGTTTGGGATCGATATCCAAAGGTCCCATTTCCGGAATTTTACCAGCTTTGATCACAGACATGATATTGCTGATTTCATCTTTGTCATGCAAAAAATTTATAGCCTCGCGTAAAAAATTCATTTCAGACTGATCAGCACGTCCATCAGCAACAACCATTCCGGCAATTGAGTGCGCAAACCATGTTTTTTCTGCCGCTGACATTTCTTCTACATTTGGTAACTGCATAATTTTATAGACTAAATAATTTAGTGTGCTGACTGCTGTTTAAAATCCGTAACTAAGTCCAATCAAATAACTTGTAGACCCAAGACGCTGATCACCCAAGCCACTGCCGCTGGCACTGTCCATGGTTAATATTCCTGCTTCCGTCCATAAGTCCGATGAAAATTCAAATCCAAGTCTGAACTCACTGACCAGCGAATTCCCAAATTTACGTTGACTTTCGAGCACAAACTCAGTTTTTGCCAATCCCAGCCCGGCGCTTATTTTCCATGATTCAGCGAGAGATTGCTGTGTTTTTGCCAATAGTCCGAGATGACTCGTGCTGGCTTGCGGACGGTTCCCGCTTGCTCCAAACATCGTAAAGGATTGTTCTGATAACAAACCTTTTACTCCCCAGCGGTCACTGTACCACCACTCTCCCCAATAGACACGATTGCTAAGTTCAAGCAGATTTCGGAACGCGCTGTAATGCGGACTGCTGAGTATGAGCAAGTCTAATCCGGCCTGCAATGTTGGAAATTTCCGGCCGACTCCGCCGAATATGGTAGCGGGAGCAGAAAACTGTTCTTCAGACAATGCTGTACTAAGTTCGTCAACTTGATTGTTCTTTACCTGAGCAGCCGCATCAACAGCACTTGCCAGCATGAGACATAATACCGCGAACAAAATTATTCCGTATTTTTGATAAAATTGGAGATGCATTTTTCCTTGAAATTAATGAATCATTGCTAATTAACCTAAATAAGTGTTCTCTCGAGCAAAACTGGAAATATACAAAAACCATCTGCGTAGTTTTATTGATGTTTTTTAGAGTTTCATCATAATTGATTCATTCGTAAATAGTTGTCATTCCCGCGAAAGCGGGAATGACATACAAGTGTACCATTTAGACTTATTACGGGATAATCATAATCAATCAAGACTGGGGATTCCAAGCAGGGTTACGTTTACTGAAAAAAGCATCAATCCCTTCCTTGATTGCTTCAGACTCCCAGGCATTTGCCAGTTTTTCTATAGTTGCACTGCGCACATCATCCGGTTCTTTCCCGCGAATTTCCGCGATGAGACGTTTCGCAGCGGAAACAGCTTCCGGAGCACAGCGTAGCAGTTCCGAAATTTCTTCTTCAACTGCCTCATCCAGTTTTTTTGCAGACACGCTTTTGGCGATTAGACCTAAAGTAACTGCTTCTTCTGCAACAAAACGATGAGCGTTGAGCATCACCCTCCGTGCGTTTGAAGCACCAATACGGCGCAAAACATAAGGTGATATAGTTGCCGGCAACAATCCCAGTAAAACTTCTGTCAGAGAAAAAAGTGCGTCTTCAACCGCAACCGCAATGTCACAACAGGCGATTAAACCCACCGCTCCTCCAAAAGAGAGTCCGTTTATTCGGCCGATTAGAGGCATTTTAAGCTGGTCTAGCTCACCCAGCATTTCTGATAATTCGGTGGCTTCGGCAATTCTATCCTCACGTTTTTGAGCAGCTATTTTCTGCATCCAGCGTAAATCAGCGCCCGCACAAAATGACTTGCCGGAACCCGTAAGTATAACCGCACGCACATCCGGATGTCTATTTAAATCCTCGACTACCTGCCGCAGTTCGCGGATCATTTCCAGACTGAGTGCATTATGAACATCTGGCCGGTTAAGGGTCAAGTAGGCAATTTGACGTTCGTCAATCGTTAAAATTAATGTATTAAAATTCATCTAGGCTATACTGAAAACAGTTAAACTTAAAAAACGCTATTATCCACAATCCGTCAATAACGGCAAGTTTTTTTGCTGGATTAAACCTATTTTGACTAAGGGCAATAATAAGTTTTAAAGCCTTCGTCCCGTTCCGAAATACCAGAACGATTCCTTCAGTAAACACAATCAAGCAAAAACATAATTTAATTCAAATTATTTTAAATCCTAAATTTTATGCTACACTTTTAGATATTACCTTGATCAATTTACACTAAAAATAATGCCTTCTAAATACTCTATTGAAAACAAAAACAGACTCTTGCAGGTTGCGAGGGAATCTCTGGCAATATTTTTTAAAAATGGTAAGAGGCCCGTTTTTGAAACTGAAGTTCCTGAATTACTCAGAAAACGAGCAGTTTTCGTGACGTTGAGAAAAAGAGATTCCGGAGATTTACGCGGTTGTACCGGCCAAACTGAAGCACGTTTTCCTTTAATTGAAGCAATCACAAAAACCGCAATTTCCTCTGCAGTTGATGATTCGCGTTTCACTCCGGTGACACTTGAAGAACTACCGAAATTGAGCATAGAAATAAATGTACTGACTGAAATGACAACAATAGACCCGCAAGCTGTGATGGTAGGAAAACACGGATTGCTGCTCAGAAAAGGTTCCTCCGGAGGACTTTTTTTACCGGAAGTAGCACTTTCACAGGGCTGGACCCGTAGCAGATTTCTCGATGAACTGTGCCGTAAAGCAGATTTAACGGAGGGAAGTTGGAAATCCCCCGATGCAGAACTATTTTGCTTTGAATCTGAATCATGGGTTGAAAATTGAGACTCCCCTTAAATTATCTTTATCATCGATTGCGTCCATTTTTATTTGCTGGGGACGCTGAGAAAGTACACGAGCGCATGCTCTCGAGCGTAGAATTTTCATCAAAGATACCTGGATTTCTCCCACTTTTACGCCAGCAGTTTCTTGAAGAAAATCCGCTATTGCGTACACAACTCTTTGCTAAAACTCTTAAAAATCCAATTGGACTTGCAGCTGGATTTGATAAAGACGGGCGGATCCACCCCGCGTTATTCTCGCTCGGTTTTGGCTTTGTGGAAATAGGCACAGTAACTCCGCGTCCTCAAAGTGGAAATCCCCGTCCCAGACTTTTTCGCTTGCAGGAAGATCAGGCAGTGATTAACCGCATGGGATTCAATAATCAGGGAGCTTGGAAAATGGCGGAAAGGCTGGTTGCGAAAACACTAAAAATAAAATCAACAGATGCAAATCTTTTTGAATTTTCCGGAGATTATCCTGCAAATATCGCTTCTGGAATGCTTGGGATAAATATTGGAAAAAACAAAGGCACTTTACTTGATAATGCAACTGAAGATTATGTTTCAGCCCTCAGCACGCTTCATCCGTTTGCGGAATATTTTGCGTTAAATATCAGCTCACCTAATACAGAAAATTTACGAGATTTGCAGGAAAAAGATGCCCTGCGTATTTTACTGGATGCTGTCTGCGCGCGGCGTGATGAACTAGACCGGAATCATTCCCGCAGCACTCCCCTGCTTGTTAAGCTTGCTCCGGATCTGGATGAAAATGCATTGGAAAACAGTGTCAGCGTTATTCAGGAGTTTTCAATTCAGGGTGTCATTGCTACCAATACCACTGTAGAACGTCCGGAATTAAAAAGTACCCATCGTGCGGAAACTGGAGGCTTGAGCGGAAAACCACTGCAGAAACGCAGCACCGCGATGATTAGGACTTTGTTCGGTGAACTTGGTGCTGACATACCAATCATTGGTGTTGGAGGAATTTTTAACGGAGCTGATGCATACGAAAAAATCAAAGCCGGCGCGTCTGCGGTGCAGATTTACACTGCGTTGATTTACGAAGGTCCCGGGCTTGTCCGGAAAGTTAAAGCAGAGCTGGTAAATTTATTGGAAAGGGACGGATACAAAAGCGTTACCGAAGCGGTAGGCGCGGATCACTGAATTTTCAATTCTTTTTTTGACGGATTACTGACAGCATTTCTGCTATTGAAGTGAGCTTTACTCTTGGACGCCCCTTTTTCTGTCCGGCTTCAATTTCATGCGCATCAAGCAGTTTCCAGTCCGCAAATGAAACATATTCAACTTTTCGGTTTTCGAGTAGGTTGACAATATCCGGATTAGCGTAATTTTTTCCGGCTTCCATTTTTTCATTGAGGAAAGTTTCCAGCATACGCTGCACGGTTTCCACCGCATCCTGTTTATTGGTACCAATCACACCGCTTGGACCACGCTTTATCCAACCTGCGACATATTCACGGTTACGCAGATTATTTCCTTTTTCCGGATCTTTGACCTGTCCGCATTCGTTGGGAATTGTACCTGATTTTTGATCAAAAGGCAGATCCGGAAGAGGTTTGCCATGATAACCGATTGAACGGAAAACAAGCCCTGCTTCTACTTCACTAATTTCTGCTGTAGCCTGTGGAGCTAAACTGCCGTCTTCCCGTTTCACCAGTTGATTTTGTACCAACCTGATTTTTTCAACTTTATAATTTCCGCAAATTTCAACAGGTGAAGTAAGAAACAGAAAATGCACCCGCCGCTTTTTTCCGGAAACATCTTTTTTGGAAATTTGCTTTAGAATTTCAATATTTTTCTTGGTATCGTTGCTGGCATCATTTTCCAGAATCTGCTGACTTTCCGCATCCAGTTCAAGTTCATTCTGCTCGACCATCACATCTGCCTCAGCAAGTTCCATGAACTCTCTTAACTCTGCTGGTGAAAAGGCGGCCTGCAAAGGTCCCCGGCGACCTACGAGCCAGATGTCTTCAAGCTGACTGGCACGTAATGCTTCAAGCGCATAATCGGCAATATCTGTTTCTGCCAGTTCTTCAGGAGTTTTTGCCAGAATCCTGGCCACGTCAAGAGCTACATTTCCAATTCCAATCACGAAAGCGTTCCTCGCGGACAAATCAAATTTATAATCACAAAAATCTGGATGTCCATTATACCACGCAACAAACTCAGTCGCAGAATGGCTTCCGGACAAATCCTCACCCGGAATTCCAAGTGCGCGGTCAGCGGGGCTACCGACTGAATAAATGACCGCGTCATAGTAATCAAGTAAATCCGCCTGAAAAATATCACGTCCAAACTCTACATTTCCGAAAAACCTGAAATTTTCGTTTTCCGCAATTCGAGTATATATTTTTGTCACGGATTTAATTTTCTGGTGATCAGGAGCAACTCCTCCGCGTACCAATCCAAAAGGAGTTGGCAGGCGTTCAAACATGTCAACTTTTATCTCCCATGACTTTTGTCGAAAAAGCTCACCTGCTGCATAAAACCCTGCAGGTCCGGAACCGATAATAGCTATTTTCCAGCATTGGCTCATGAGTTGTAGTTATTGAAATTTAAAGTGAGAGAACTGAAAAATAGTAAATTCATAATTTATTTTTAGCTGAATTAACTTTTTTTAAAATTTCCTCAGCACCATTTTTAAGCAGCCACTGTGCAACCTCCCGGCCTAGCTTAACAGAATCTTGACGAGCGGCACGAGCTTGGTAGTGTACAATTGATTTTCCTTCCGGTTCAGCAATTAAGGCCCGCAAAAACAACTCGTCTCCGTTTAAGATACAATATCCGGCTAATGGAATTTGACAATTACCTTCCAACTCAGTCAGGAGGGTACGTTCCGCAAGCAGACAATCCCAGGTAATTTGATCATTTAGATGCTGAATTCGACTCAGTGTTTGCTGGTCACCAATTCGTGTTTCAATCCCAATTGCACCCTGACCGATTGCTGGCAGCATCCATTCCATCGGCAACACTTCGGTGATACGCTCTTCAAGCTCACTGCGTTTTAAGCCCGCAACAGCCAAAATGGTAGCATCGACTTCTCCTTCATCAAGTTTCCGCAGACGTGTGACAACATTACCGCGTATACTCCTGATCTGTAAATCCGGTCGGTAATGCTTCAACTGAGATGCGCGGCGCAATGAACTTGTCCCGACAACTCCACCCTGCGGAAAATCATCAATGCTTCCATACTTTGGACAGAGCCACGCATCACCCGGATCTTCACGTTTAGCAATAACTGAAATTTCCAGACCTTCCGGAAAAAATCCGGTAACGTCTTTCATACTGTGCACGGCCATATCAGCACGTCCGTCAAGCAGAGCTGTTTCCAGTTCCTTGATAAAAAGCCCCTTACCACCTACTTCGGAAAGCGGGCGGTCCTGAATACGATCACCGGAAGTTTTTAAAATTAATAATTCTACAGATAATTCAGGAAACTGTTCAAGAATATTTTCCTGCACCCATCTCGCCTGCCAGAGAGCGAGAGGGCTACCACGGGTTGCAATCTTAAAAGTGAGTTTTTTGGAACCGCTTGTCGAAAAAGCGTTGGACATGAGTTATGATTTGATGATTTTTAGTCTGGGTTGTTTTTTTTCCGCCTGTTCCAGATTAACCGGAGTTGGTTTCAAGTCAAAGATTTTTGTTACTGAATCCAGATAGAGATGCGCGTCTTCCGCATGAGCTATTTTCTTGAGATTACGTGATGGATCATGCAGTAATTTGTTCACCAGCCTGTGTACTATTAATTCTACTTCTTTTCGTTCTGACTCAGGCATGACTTTCATACGGCGAAAACCTTTCTCCATTTCATCCTTTGCCATGGCATGGAAGGATTTACGCAAACTTCTTATAGTCGGCACAGCAGACAAAGACTTAAACCAGAGTTCCAGTTCGGTTAATTCATTTTCGATAATCTCTTCGGCTTTTACAGATTGTTTCTTGCGTTCCTCTTGGTTGCGTGAAACGAGAGATTGCAGATCATCAATATCGTAACAAAACGCACCATGCAGCTTATTTATTTCAGGGTCAATATCCCTCGGTACAGCAATGTCTATAAAAAACATTGGGTTATCTTTACGCTTTCTCAAACAGTGCTTTACCAGTTCCGGACTGATGATATAGTCACGTGCACCGGTTGAACTGATGACAATATCAGCCTCATGAAGGTGTCGTTTAAGATGATCAAACGGAACAGCCATACCGTTAAATTTTTCCGCAAGTTCTGCTGCACTTGAGAAAGTTCTGTTGGTCACATACAATTGTGAAATTCCGTTCTTCATGAGGTGCATGACTGCTAATTCGGCCATTTCTCCTGCACCAATTACCATCACCCTCTGTTTTGAAAGATCCTCAAAAATATGTTTTGCGAGTTCCACCGCGGCATAGCTGATAGAAACAGCATTACTGGCAATTGTAGTTTCTGTACGTACACGCTTGGCAGTTGAAAAAGCACGTGTAAAAAGTGGATGAAGAAGTTTGCCGATCAATTGTGCATCTCTGAAAGACTGAAACGAATCCTTAAGCTGCCCCAAAATCTGTGGTTCTCCCAGCACCATCGATTCTAAACTCGAAGCAACCCGGAAAAGGTGTCTTACTCCTTCTAAATTTTGAATGGTATAAACACTTTCCCGCAGCTCGTCAAGTTTCCAATACGCTTCCAGCATTTCAATGATATGCTCCAGCTGCTGTTCAGCGTTTACAAGATAAAATTCTGTCCGGTTGCAGGTGCTGAGAATTGCGACACCGCCTAAATTGAAACGGCGGTTGAGCTGCTGTCCCAGTTCAACTTGTTGTTTTGGAGTCAGTGCAAGTTTATCTCGCACTTCAACGGGAGTTTTTCTGAAATTCCAACCGATTACATTAAAACGCATAAGCAATAAAGAATTTTGGGGATCCTTTTTTTCTCAAGATCTCGACAGTGAATTGATAAAATTAAGTCATACTGAAAGGTAAATTGCTTTTTTCCTTAGTTCAGCGCATCATAATATCCGAACAAACTAACTGAATACAGAAAATATTTTTCATGGTTGCTTTCTTTTCCAAATGGCTTACTGCCAATCATTTAACCACATTACGGGTAGCATTGGTACCTTTCATTTATGCCGGTATGGTAATTGGTAAAGACGAACACTGGATTTTGTTCAGTACATGGCTCGTCTTTTTATTTGCCTGCTTAACCGATTACTGGGATGGTGTGCTGGCACGTCATCAAGGGCAAACGACAAAACTCGGCAAATTACTTGACCCTGTTGCAGACAAAATATTGATTGCTTCTATACTGGTTTTACTGGTGGGAATGGGACGGGCGCCTGCAGCTTTAACAGTAATTCTTATTTCCCGTGAATTTATTGTTAACGGTTTACGTTCCATCGCAGCTGCGGAAGGCATGGTAATTTCAGCCAGTTCCGGAGGAAAACTAAAGACCATTTCACAAATGTTTGCTGTGGGCTTCCTCATCATTCACTACCCAACCATCGGCATCCCAACCCATGAAGTTGGAATTGTCCTCCTCTGGGCTTCAACCGTCATTTCTCTCTGGAGCGGATATAATTATGTTGTGGCATATTTTGTCGCACAGCATGATGAATAACGCAACCGCATGTCTTAAGTCCTGAACAAGTATTTATCTCTCGTCTGGACAATAATTTCTCAACTGCTATTATAGACAGATAAACTAAATACACGAATTACTTCATAAATTTATGACAACTATTCTCTGCGTACGCAAGGACAACCGTATTGTAATGGCGGGAGACGGACAAGTTTCCATGCAAAACACCATTATGAAGCCATCCGCCCGTAAATTACGTAATACTTTCGACGGTAAGGTTATTGCCGGTTTCGCGGGTTCAACTGCTGATGCCTTCACTCTCTTCGAAAAGTTTGATGAAAAACTGGAGCAGTATAATGGAAAATTATTGCGCTCTGCTGTCGAACTGGCCAAGGAATGGCGTACCAATAAAATGTTGCGAAATTTGGAAGCACTGTTGGCAGTTTCCAGTGCCGAAGCCTCACTAATTATTTCCGGAAACGGTGATGTAATCGAACCGGATGACGGACTGATCGGCATAGGTTCCGGAGGAATGTACGCTCTTGCGGCTGCGCGTGCACTGATGGATACTAAACTCAGTTCCAGAAAAATTGCTGAGAAATCTATGAAAATTGCCGCCGATATTTGTATCTACACAAATGACAAAGTTACCTACGAAGAATTGGAATATTAAACGCATGGAAACTGCTACAGAACTAAATATGACACCGCAGGAAACGGTTGATGCACTGAACCGCTACATCATCGGTCAGACGGACGCTAAAAAGGCTGTGGCGGTTGCTCTGCGTAATCGTTGGAGACGTTTGCAGCTTGATGATGATTTAAAAGATGAAATTTTACCAAAGAACATCATCATGATCGGTGCAACCGGAATTGGTAAAACTGAAATTGCGCGTCGTATTTCCAGGTTGGTTAATGCTCCTTTTGTTAAAGTAGAAGCATCAAAATTTACTGAAGTTGGTTATGTGGGACGTGATGTTGAATCGATGATTCGCGATTTGACCGACTATTCTGTCAATATGGTACGTCATGAGCAAATGGAACGTAAACAGGAAGCCGCCAAAGAAATGGTGGAAGAACGTTTGCTAGATTTGCTTCTGCCTCCCTTGGAAAGTAAAAACGAAGATTCCTCAGAAGAAGTTACAACAAATCCAACGCGGGAGAAATTTCGAAAGAAACTAAGCTCCGGAGTTTTGGATGATCGTATGGTTGAACTGGATGTTTCGGAGCGGCCTTCAGGAGCGGTGATGGAATTTATGCCTGTTTCAATGAACGACAACATGGATATGAATATTCGTGACATGCTCTCAAATATGATGCCTAAGCAATCCAAGCGACGTCGTGTCAGTATTGAGGATGCACGGAAAATATTACAACAGGAAGAAGTCGGCAAATTGATTGACATGGAAGAAGTCACCCGTGAAGCAGTCACTCGTGTCGAACAAAGCGGAATTGTCTTTCTGGACGAAATTGACAAAGTTGCTTCGCGCCGTAGCCATTCCCAGGGACCAGACGTTTCCAGAGAAGGCGTACAGCGTGATTTACTGCCGATTGTAGAGGGTTCAACAGTCAACACCAAATACGGACCTGTTCAAACCGATCATATCCTCTTCATTGCCGCAGGCGCATTTCACCTTTCTAAACCGTCAGACATGATTCCGGAACTACAAGGACGCTTCCCAATTCGTGTTGAACTTCAATCACTTAGCAAAGAAGATTTTGTCCGTATTCTCACAGAACCAAAAAACGCGCTGATAGTTCAATACACTGCGTTGATGAAAACAGAAGGTGTTGAATTGGAATTTACCAAAGACGCAATTGATACAATTGCTGAAATTGCCTGTCAAATTAACGAGGATTCTGAAAATATCGGAGCGCGTCGTCTACACACAGTCATGGAACAACTGCTTGAAGAAGTTAGTTTTACCGCCCCGGATTTGAAAGGACAGAAAATTACTGTAACTCCGAAATACATTGAGGGTCGACTTGAGAACTTGTTGAAAAATCAGGATTTGAGCCGATATATCTTGTAAACAGAAAAAAATAACAGGATTTAAATAAAAGCAAAATAAGAATTTTTTCAATAATCACGAGAGTAACTGTTTAGCAACAAGTCATGCTTGTGTGTGCTCGACTTAAAACAGAAGATACAGAAGTAATTCCAAATAGGAGAAACTTTGGACTATCCAACTTTGCTGTTGCAATTAGAAAATCAATTGCAATCTCTTCACAAAAAAGGGCTGAATTACATTAATATTGAAGCAATGCCCAAGGTAGAGCTGAAGCTGCTGCTGGATGGTTTAGATGACATGATGTGCGCAGAAACTGAAATAACGATAAAACACGAAGGTGCGAACTACAAACTCTCAGCACAAACTCAGCCTGTGCTAAACATTAAAGATGAAATAAACCACCCTAGGATATATCCTCCTTCAACAGGTATTTCTGCTTTCAAAGAAAAATTATCATCCGCAAAACAACAAACTGTAACTGAAGCCTTTGCAAACATTGCATCTCAGCAAGTAGTAACTGAAAACAGTGGCTCGCTTTCAGACTTAGCAGACAAGTATAAATCATGTCAAAAGTGTGAACTCGGAAAAACCAGGACAAATCTGGTTTTTGGCCAAGGTTTGCCGCAAGCCACGGTGATGTTTATTGGGGAAGGTCCAGGGGCAGATGAAGACGCGCAGGGAGTACCTTTTGTAGGACGCGCTGGTAGATTATTGACCAAGATGATAGACACATTAGGTATTAACAGGCAGGATATATACATCACCAACATTGTGAAATGCAGACCTCCTGAAAACAGGAATCCTACACCCGCAGAAATTTCATGCTGCATGCCAATCCTCAAACAACAAATTGAATTAGTAAATCCGAAATTAATAGTCACGCTGGGTAATGTACCCTCCAAGACTTTGATTCCGGAACTGCCTGGAATAACCAAAGCGCATGGTAAATTGATGCAATATGGAAATTGGAAATTGTTGCCAACTTTTCACCCTTCATACCTCTTAAGAAATCGTTCTGCGATGCCTCTGGCATGGGATGATTTTAAAAAAATCCCGGAATTGGCTTTTCAAAAGTGAAGATCCCTCAGCAGCTTCTGCATTTTCAAACACACAGCTCAGAAAAATATCAATTATGATTGACTTACAACCTGTTAAGGGCACGCGAGATTTCTTCCCTGACGAAATGCGGCTGCGCAACTGGTTATTTGAAGTTTGGCGTAAAGTTTCTGAACAAGCCGGATTTGAGGAATATGACACATGTGTGCTGGAACATGAGGAACTTTATATCCGCAAAGCAGGTGACGAAATAAGTAAACAACTTTACAGCTTTGAAGACAAGGCCGGTCGGCGCTTAAGTTTACGTCCGGAAATGACACCATCACTGGCACGTCTGGTTCTTCAGCACACGAAATCATTATCATTTCCAATTAAATGGTTTTCGATGCCGCAGTGTTTTCGCTATGAACGTATGACCAAAGGTCGGCGGCGTGAACATTTTCAATGGAATGCAGACATCATCGGTCAACCTGAGATGGTTGCAGAAGCCGAAATTCTAATGCTGCTTATTTCTGCTTGTGAGTCAATGGGACTTACGGCAAAAGATATACGAGTGTTTATCAATGACCGCCGCATCTTAAATGCAATCCTAAGTCAACTGAATGTAGCGCTGGAACTGCATAGTGCTGTGCTCGTTATCATGGATAAGCGAGACAAGATCTCTGCTGAAGCACTCGGAAAAATGCTTGAAGAAGTTGGCATGTCATCTTCTCAGGTAGAGCAGTTAAATGAATATTTGTCAAAATCCGACCTGCAGGAATTGAAAGACAGTTTACAGGACACAGAGGGTATCGATGAATTACAACACTTGCTGCAGTTGATGGATACAGCAGGATACCGCGATTATCTACAATTTGACATTTCTATTGTCAGAGGATTATCTTATTACACAGGTGCAGTTTTTGAAGTCAACAGTCCGGATAAACAGCACCGCGCAATTTGCGGTGGCGGACGCTACGATTCGTTACTATCGACATACGGCGGAGAAACCATACCCGCGGTTGGCTTCGGTTTTGGTGATGTGGTTGTTTTAGACGTACTTAAAGAGTTGGAACGCTTTCCGGAACTGCCACGTACACTGGATTTTACTATAATTCCTTTTGACAGTGAACAGATCGGAATTGCCTTGAAAATCGCGGCGGAATTACGTTCAAAAGGTGTAACTGTGGATTGTAATTTTAGCATGAAAAAAATGAAAAAAACACTGCAGCAGGCAAATGATTCTGGTGCGAAATTTGCGATATTGCTTTTTCCGGAAGAGTTGTCTCAGGACAAAGTGGTGATCAGAGACATGTTGCTTCGTGAACAGAAACCAATAAGCATTACGGATCTAATTTCTTCTGCGGAGAAAACTGCTTGAGTATTTCTGAAACATTATCAACAACTTCCTTCAGGGCAAACTGGCTGCTCATGATCCTGCTACTGGGACTCGATCTCAGCTCAAAAATGTGGGTCAGAGCGAATGTTCCTCTATATGAAATAACTGAACTGTTAACAAATTTCATAGACTTAACTCATGTTCAGAACCGTGGAGTAAGTTTCAGTTTCTTTGCAGATATTGCAGATTCTTTTCGCATCCCGCTGTTAGTTGGTGTATCTTTAGTAGCAGTGGTCGCAATGATCTTTTATCAAACACGTTACTGGAAAGAGTTGGACTTTTTCACCCGTTCCGGACTTGTTTGTATTTTACCGGGAGCGGCCGGTAATTTAGCAGATCGCGTAGTATATGGCTATGTAACTGACTTTTTTCACTTTCGCTGGTACGAAACAAGTTTTTTCGTCAATAACCTTGCCGATTGTTTCATCAGCCTCGGAGTTGTTTTCTTCATCATCCCTCTTTTGTCTTCAAAAAATGATAGTCATATCTCAAAGCCAACTTGAATCATTTTTACAGTTCAAAAGAATATCCCAACTAATTTTTTCTTCGCTTTTCCGGCTGCTATTTTTTCCTTTCCTCTGTATTTGCGAGTGAAAACACAGTTTATATCAAAGGTCTGGGTGCAGTATATTACGTGAGCAGCCTTCTATTCAAAGCAAAAGTGGCTTTAAACTAAGGTGTATTGGCTCACGAACAGGCACATGTTGATCAAAACACATTTTCCGCACACTAAAATTCCAAAGAAGTTGTAGACATAGACCCGTTAAACAGCAGGAATTGAGCGTATCTGCAGGGAAGTACAAAAACCCTCGCCAGTAAGAATGTTGGCCAGCACAACAACTTTTTCTGTTGCCTCAAAACCTTCCTTTTCATGAAGAACACGTAACGCATCCTGAATGCTGCCCTCTGGATTTTCCTGAAATTCCATCAGAAAAGGATAAACACCTCTGTAGAGAGTCATCGAAGACAAGACACTGGGACTATTGGTAAATGAGTAAATATTAATCTTGTGTGGACGAAGATTTGAGAGATAACCTGCTCCCCGACCAGTACGTGTAATCACCACAACTGCGCGTATTTTTAAATTTGTGGCAATCTGGATTGCGGACTCCGCGAGGTGTTGTCCATTTTTGCCTTTCAGTAAATTTTCGGTAAAATTAACTCCCGGAAAATCCTCGGTACGTCTCGCAATTTTCACCAGAGTCTTCACTGAACTGGCAGGATATTTACCAACAGAAGTTTCTCCTGAAAGCATTATTGCATCAGTCTGTTCAAAAACTGCATTTGCAACGTCAGTGACTTCTGCTCTAGTTGGAACAGGATTTTCAATCATTGATTCCAGCATTTGAGTCGCGACAATCAGGCGTTTACCGTATTTTGCGCATAAGAAGGCAATCCGTCTTTGAATTTGAGGCACCTCTTCCATCTCAACCTCAATTCCCAGATCACCACGTGCGACCATCACGCCGTCCGCTTCCTTAACAATTTCTTTGAGACGGTCAACGCCTTCCTGATTTTCAATTTTAGCAATCAGTTTGATATGTTCAGCACTTTCTCCAAGCAATTCTCTGACTTCCCGTATCGTTTCAGCATTTCTAACGAAGGACAATGCGATTATGTCTACATTCTGCTCAATTCCAAATAAAATATCCTGCTTGTCGGTGTCTGTAATTCCGGGTAGTTTAACTACAGTTCCTGGCAAATTCACGTGTCTATGAGCCTTCACACACCCACCATAAATTACTTCACACTCCAAGCCTTTTTCGGTTTTCGCCAGCACCTCCAAACACATCAAACCGCCATCAATCGAAATACTATTGCCAATTTCCAGATCATCTATCAAGTAAGGATAGTTCACATAAAGTGATCCTTCTTTTTCTTCATTTGGAGGAGTATTAACCAAGACCCGTTCTCCACGAACAAGCTTCATTTCCATGTCTCCTGTTCTGATTTCCGGACCTTGTGTATCCAGTAAAATTGCAATTGGAAAATGTATGTGCTTATTCAGTTCACGAATTTGCTCAATAATTTGCAGGTGAGAACGGTGTGTCCCGTGAGAGAAATTCAGACGTGCGACATTCATCCCCTCTGCAGCAAGTTCCGCAAGCATATCAGGAGATTCACTGGCAGGGCCAATGGTACAAATAATTTTTGTGCTAAGCATTAAATTGGACTTTCTATTATTAACTGGCAGGATTCAGAATTTTTTCAATCGATGTATTGACCATCTCTGTACTGTTTAAGGTTTAGAAATTGCTGAAAAATATAAGGTTTATAGATTGATTTTCCAAGAAGCATTCGTATGCATTCTTGAATACCTTCAATAATTGAAGGATGGGGGTGGATCAATTCGGCTAATTCATCAATACCCTTTTCAGTGGCAATCAGCAAAGCAACTGCCTGAATCGCACTAGAAGCATGTTCACCAACAGCACGTAAACCGAGGACTCTCATTTGTTCATCATCAGTTACAAGAATTTTGAAAAAACCCTGTGTGTTACGCATTGCCACTGCACGCGGAATGCAGCGGTAATCATAGCTGGCAAGACGGTAATTAAGTCCTGCTTTTTGTGCCTGCTGTTCATTCATTCCAACTCCTGCTACTTCAGGATTGAGGAACATAATGGTTGAAATATTTTCATAAAGCATCTGACGTTTTGGTTTACCGTAAATTTTTTCTACAGCATGGCGTCCCTCCAGTTCACCTACATTAACCAGCGCTATGTCAGCAGTAATATCTCCAACCGCGTAAATATTAGCAATACTGGTTTGAGTATCATTATCTACAATGTGTCCTGCAGCACTCAGTTCAACGTCTAGTTCACGCAAACCTGTATTTTCTATGTTTGGTATACGCCCCACCGAAACAAGCGCTTTTTCCGAATGATAGACTTCTTTCTTGCCGTCAGGATGTTCCAGGACGTATTCTACCTGACCGTCTACTATTTCCATTTTTTCGAGCTTCGATTCCCGATGAATAAGCACTCCGTTTGCTTCCAGATTAGCTTCAATCACACGTGCGAGGTCAGGATCTTCAAAAGGTAATATCCGCTCGTCTTTGGAAATTACATGTACCTTTGTTTTATTAAAATTTGAAAAGATGGTCGCAAACTCACAACCAATTACTCCAGCACCAAGAATTACCAGACTTTCCGGGAACTCTTCCAGCGAGCTGATACCGTCACTGGTCATGATGATATCTTCATCAATTGTAATAGAGGGTATTTTACGAGGGCGACTTCCGGTTGCAATTATGACATTTTCCGCAAATACTTTTTCTTTTCCGGTTTCTGTTTCCAGTTCAATTTCATTTGTACCGATTAAATGACCATTTCCTTTGACGAAACGGAAAGCTTCCGGACGCTGTTGAATGACCAGTCTGAGGTGTTCTTCAAGCTGATCTGAACGTTCAAAAACCGCGGCATTCACTTCTTGTAGAACATTCTTAAAATGCACAACCGGTTCTTCCAAACCGTAGTGACGCATTTTTTTACAGAATGAAGAATATTCTTTGGAGATTTCCCAAAATGTTTTTGAGGAAAGTGCACCGTCATATATTCCGGCACCACCAATTCTGTCACGTTCAACAAGTAGAACACTTTTATTAAAATCAACCGCACGCATTGCGGCGGCATAACCGGATGGGCCTCCACCGATTACACAAAGATCATATTCTTCCATTCAGCAGATTCTCTCTCAGTTCCTCAAATTTTTTGACTTCGTTCTTTAATTTCATGATTCAAGATACGATCATTTTCCGAATAATCGACTGGTAGTTCAATCACATGAACTCCTGGTGTATCATGACATTTTTTCAACAGCGGAACAAAATCATCAGTTTTTTTCACAAGGTATCCGTGCGCTCCGTGACATTCCGCAAATTTAACAAAATCCGGATTACCGTATTCCAAACCGAAATCCTCAAATCCCAAATTTGCCTGTTTCCAGCGTATCATGCCATATGAATTGTCACGTAAAATTAGACAAATCAAATTCATTTTAAGACGAACTGCTGTTTCCAGTTCCTGCGCGTTCATCATGAAACCGCCATCGCCGCAAATCGCCATCACTTTGCGGTCAGGATGAACCATGTGTGCTCCCATCGCGGAGGGTAAGCCTGCACCCATCGTGGCCAATGCGTTATCAAGCAAAACCGTATTGGGTTCATAGGCTTTGTAGTTACGCGCAAACCATATTTTATAAACACCGTTGTCTAGCGCGATTATACCATTAGATGGCATTGCTTTCCGGACATCCGCGACAAAACGTTGAGGCAGCATCGGAAATCGCGGATCGTCTGCACCTTCACAAAGGTGAGCATCAACTGCTTTTTTGACCTTTAAGGCATAACTGAAGTCCCACGAACCCTGCGGCATGATTCTCTCTTTTATTTGCCAAATGCTGTTCGAAATATCACCGATAACTTCCAGTTGCGGAAAATAAACAGGATCAACTTCCGCAGATGAAAAATTTATATGAATTACCTCAAATGAATCTCGTTCCATAATGAAAGGAGGTTTTTCAATATCGTCATGACCAACGTTGATGATCAAATCCGCCTTCGCAATCGCACGGTGCAGAAAGTCATTGGCGGAAAGGGCGGCATTTCCCAAAAACAAAGGGTCGCGTTCGTCAAGTACGCCTTTTCCCATTTGAGTGCTGATGAACGGAATTTGGGTTTTATCCACAAAAGAGCGCAACATACGCGCTGGCATTTTACGATTGGATCCTGCTCCAATTAAAAGCAGTGGGCTTATTGCTTTTTCAATCATTTCCACTGCTTGCTTGACCGCCTTTCCTTCAGCAATCGGTCGACGTGCGCGGCTCCTCGGTAAAGGCTGAGTTTCATTAACTTCCTCGCCGGCAACATCTTCCGGTAGTTCCAAATGCGCCGCTCCAGGACGTTCTTCCTGAGTAATCCGAAACGCTTCTCGAACAAGTGACGGAATGTTATTGCCGCTCACAATCGAACGTGTGTACTTGGTTAATGGTTTCATCATTTCCACAACTTCCAAAATCTGGAACCTGCCCTGCTTACTGTGCTTAATCGGTTTTTGACCAGTAATCATCACCATCGGCATAGCAGCAAGCTGAGCGTATGCAGCAGCAGTTACAAGGTTCGTCGCTCCTGGTCCAAGAGTGGAGAGGCAGACTCCGGATTTACCGGTGAGACGTCCATACGTAGCTGCCATAAAACCTGCAGCCTGTTCGTGACGTGTCAAGATCAGTTTGATTGAGGAGTCTTTGAGTGAATTGAGAAAATCCAGATTTTCTTCACCTGGAATTCCAAAAATATATTCAACTCCTTCTTCTTCAAGTGCTTTGATAAATAAATCAGATGATTTCATAATATTTTTCAGTTATCAGTTAGCTGTTTCAGGAATGAAATTCGAAGCTTTTTCATGTATAAAGTGCCTTAATTTGTGGCAGTAAAACTATCCGAGCGTGCTGAATCACAAGCCCGTGCATAACTTTCAGGTTTGTTTTTTTGAAGTAGTGAACCAGTTTCGATATATTCATATATTTCTGAAAGATTCCTGATTTCGTAAGCCTCAATTCTTCGCATCAAGTGCCATGGTCTTAATTCTGTAGAACTTTCTAATCCCATTGCACCCATGATTTCACATGCGCTGTCAACAGTATTTTGATGATAATTATAAACTCGTTTACTCTTTTCTTCAGGAACAAGCGCTCCATATAAGCTTGGATTTTGTGTAGTAACACCAACCGGACAGACATTCGAGTTACATTTGCGTGCCTGTATACAACCCAGCGCCATCATCATCGCTCTAGCTGAGCTACAAATATCGGCTCCTAAGGCAAGCCGCTTTACCAGTCCAAATCCGGATGTCATTTTTCCACTGCTGATAACCTTTACCTTTTTCCGTAAATCGTATCCAACCAAAACGTTATGGACAAAAATCAACCCCTCAACCAGTGGAGTTCCTATATGATTAGAAAATTCCATTGGTGCTGCACCAGTCCCGCCTTCTCCTCCATCAACGGTGATGAAATCTGGTGCAATCCCCGTTTCGTGCATAGCTTTACAAATCGCTATAAATTCCCTACGTTTTCCGATACATAGTTTAAAACCAACAGGTTTTCCTCCTGATAGTTCACGTAACAGAGAGATGTATTCCACCAGTTCAAGAGGATTAGAAAAAGCAGAGTGACCAGGTGGAGAATCTACATCGTGCCCCATTGGGACGTCTCGTATTTTAGCAATTTCCTCAGTCAGTTTAGCGGCAGGCAGAATACCACCATGCCCTGGTTTTGCTCCTTGTGAAAGTTTTATCTCAATCATTTTTATTTGTTCTTTTACCGAATTACCAGCAAAAGTATCCGGACTAAACCCCCCCACTTTGTCACGGCAACCGAAATATCCAGTTCCGATCTGCCAAACCAAATCTCCTCCCTGAAGATGATACGGGCTTACACCTCCTTCTCCTGTGTTATGATAAAAACCACCAATTTTTGCTCCTTGATTGAGAGCTATTACCGCGTTTTTACTCAATGCGCCAAAACTCATAGCGGAGATATTGAGGATACTCGCCGAATATGGTTGTTTACAATCAGGACCTCCGATCTTTACTCTCACATCAGCGTGTCTCATTTTTTTGGGGCTGAGTGAGTGGTTGACCCATTCGTAACCGGTTTCATATACATTTTCTACAGTACCGAAAGGAACCGTGTCTCTTGTATTTTTTGAACGTGAATATACTAAAGTACGCTCTTCTCGACTGAAAGGACGTCCGCTTGTATCTGATTCAACAAAATACTGGTACATTTCTGGACGGATTTCCTCAAGCAGAAAACGCATGTGACCCAGTACCGGATAATTTCTCAGGATAGAGTGAGATTTTTGTGTGATATCGCGGAGTCCAAGCAAAATAAGTGGGCCAAAAATTACCATTGACCAGAGAACTTTTGGAAGATAAAAGAAAGAAACTACATTTACTGCGATAATAACAACTGTTATTTGTATAAAAAATGCACGCATAATGGATCGCTCCGTGGAAAAGTGGATCAAAACTTTGCTGAGTAAAACAGTAGTTTCGTTCTAATGTATTATAGATTTTTTACAGGAAGCAGGAATAAAATGCAAGTGTTACTCCACTCAGAATTAAATGGACTAACCACCTACCTGTGACATGACAAGAGAAGAGCCGGTGAAAGTGACATCTTGCTTGTAGGAAACTGATTTTTTCACAAGTTTTTGCAGAGCGTCTGCAGGATTAGCTTGCCCCAACAAATGAGTGACAGAGATCGGTTCAGGATTACTTAAGCAACCGATTAATTGCCCATTGGATGTTAAACGCAAACGTGAACAAGTAGAACAGAAAGGTGCACTGTTATTCGGGATTATTCCAAAATGACCGCCTGGAACCCCGTATCTAAGCGAAGTTGAGTCCGCTTCCGCTGAAACCGGATGTACATCATACTTGGCAGAAATTCGCTCAAGCATTTCAGCCATACTCACTCGGTTATTACCATCATTGTTGTGGAGTGGACCCATATTCATTAATTCAAGATAACGTATCTCAACTCCATGTGCTACGCCGTATTCAAGCATTTTAACGATTTCATCATCGTTCTCACCCTTGATTACCACCATGTTGACTTTGACACTCAGTCCGTATTTAAGACACTCCTCAATACCTTCAAGAGTTTTATAAAGTTTTCCAACACGGCCCATCCTTTTGAAATTTTCAGGGTCAAGAGAGTCAAGGCTCAGATTAACATTTTTGAGTCCTGCATCAGAGAGAGCTTTTGCTTTTCTGGTGAGCAGTTGACCGTTTGTTGTCATCCCGATACTGCTGATTCCCATTTCACGAATTCCTGAAACAATCGGAATCAGGTTTGGGTAGAGTAAAGGTTCACCACCGGTGAGACGCACTTTTTCGATTCCAGCATACTCTTTCAGCATCCGGACTAAACTCAACATCTGCTCAGCTTTTAATTCATCAGACGCGCGCTTATGATCACTCAAACTGGTAACGCAGTAAGTGCAGGCCATATTGCAGACCTCTGTCAGAGAAATACGGAGTTTATTGATATTGCGACCTTGCAGGTCAATCATGGATGTTCTCCTTTCCAAAACCGGGAGGCAGACAAGTTTCCTAATCAGCCCTATCGTTCACCAAACCATGGTTGCTACCTTAGGTTTCAGCGAATCGGAGATTAATATTATATTGTTTTTTCAATTCAACATTTGACACTATTTTTATTTGATCTGCAAGTCAAACATTTTTTTATAAAAGTAATCTGAGAAAAAACAGACGTTTGCTTTTATCTGAGCACTCTTTTAAAATACAGTTATGTTTTCTCTGAAAAGGAAATCAATGAAAAAAAATCACCTAATTTCACTAGAACAGCATATTTTTCTGCATTAATCACAATTCATCCAACATAATGAATAATGGCAAAAAAAAAGTGGGGTCAAAATTTTCTAATTCAGCAGGAAGTAGTTGATTCAATAGTTCAGGCTGCGGATGTCAATAATGATGACTCTATTCTGGAAATTGGACCTGGCCTCGGAATGTTAACAACTACTTTGCTGGAGCGCAACTCAGAAGTAACTGCTGTTGAAATTGATCCGGAATTGTGTGGAAAATTAAGGAAACGTTTCGAAAATGAAAATAAATTCACTCTGCTTGAAATGGATGTAATGGAACTGAGTCCGGAAGCATTGGCTGGATTAATTCCTGCACCTGCAAAAGTGGTCGCAAATTTACCATACAATATTGCAACTCCGCTAATCCTGAGAATGCTGCCTGTTCGAAATGCTTGGCAATCTTTAACACTCATGGTTCAATTGGAAGTCGCGGAAAGAATATGTGCAACACCTGCTTCCGGAAAAGTTTATGGACCCTTGTCCCTGGTTGGAGCGTTAGGATTTGAGAGTGCAATTATCAAAAAGATACCCCCGGAATCTTTTAAACCTGCACCGAAAGTTGATTCTGCGGTAATCCGGCTTTTACCACGTTATTCCGGCCTCACGGCTGAAAATGAAAAACGTTTTCTCAAGTGGAGTCAACTGTTGTTTCAGCAACGTAGAAAAACCCTGATGAACGGAATCCGCCAGCATTTTCCGGAATGGTATCAAAATCACGAAGATTCTCTGCGTGAAAGTTT
>Ga0115002_10002881_pt1 | contig 21996 bp, 11 predicted proteins | sample ArcticOcean_MG_C_8_FD_89576 | JGI IMG/M metagenome (GOLD analysis project Ga0115002, IMG submission 89576) | Marine microbial communities from western Arctic Ocean - ArcticOcean_MG_CB11_86 | ecosystem: Environmental > Aquatic > Marine > Oceanic | place: Arctic Ocean: Canada Basin | collected... | reverse complement strand
TTGGAATCCGCTGTCGCTAGCGAAACCTTCCAGCTTGCGAAGATCGTCGAGGTTGGTTATCCAGCTGTCTCCGATCGATTCGGTGATCAGATCAGAAAGTTGAGGGTTAGACTGCAACAACCAACGACGTTGCGTAATGCCGTTGGTCTTGTTGTTGAAGTGGTCTGGCCAGAGTTCAAAGAAGTCGGGAACCAAAGTTTTGGTCACCAAGTCGGAATGGAGTGCCGAAACACCGTTGACCGAGTGGCTACCGACGATCGCCAAGTTGCACATCCGAATTTGTTGTTCGTCGGCTTCTTCAATGATCGACATCCGACGCTTGCGGTCGTCGTCACCAGGCCATTTGATTTCGACCTGCTCCATAAAGCAGCGGTTGATTTCCAGGATGATCTGTAGGTGGCGAGGCAGGACGCGTTCGACCAGCGAAACGGGCCACTTCTCAAGAGCTTCTGGCAACAGCGTATGGTTGGTGTAAGCCAAAGTCTCCCGAGTGACACGCCACGCGGTATCCCATGCCATGTTCTTTTCGTCGACCAGCAACCGCATCAACTCCGCAACCATGAGGGCGGGATGAGTGTCGTTCAATTGAATAGCAACGTGTTGTGGCAGCAATTCGTAATCGTCGTGATCTTGTTCAAAACGACGAATGAGATCGCGAGTCGAGCAGGCGACGAGGAAGTATTCTTGGAGCAGACGAAGTTCTTTACCTTGGGCAACTGCATCCGACGGATAGAGAACTTTAGAAATAGTTTCAGCCCGAACTTTCTGTTCGACGGCGTTGATATAGTCACCTTCGTTGAAGACTTCCATATCGAAGTCTTGCGAGCCGCGAGCGGAATAGAGCCGCAAGTAATTGACCGTTTCGGCTCCGTATCCAACCACTGGCATGTCGTGGGGCACACCGATAATGGCTTGCCAATCCGTCCAAATCGGATGGTATTCACCGAGGCGATCGGCGACATAATCCACTTTGCCGTAGATTGGGACGATAACGGATTCATTCGGCCGCTCTAGCTGCCAAGGAGTTCCGTACGTCAACCAGTTGTCCGGTTTTTCGCATTGCTCGTTACCTTTGATTTCCTGACGGAAGAGTCCGTATTCGTAGTTGATGCCGTATCCGAAACCAGCGTAACCCAAGGTCGCAATGGAGTCGATGAAGCAAGCGGCAAGTCGGCCGAGTCCACCGTTACCAAGTCCGGCATCCGGTTCGCTCTCGAGCAGAATATCGATATCGACACCCAACTCATTTAAAGCGGTTCGGCTTTCGTCGAGGATCCCCAAGTTAATGAGGTTGTTCTCCAGTGAACGACCGATGAGGAATTCCATCGATACATAGTAAACTCGCTTTGCTTTCTTTTCGGCAAACCGTTCCTCTGTCGCTTGCATCCGATCGACAACTCGATCTCGTGTTGCAAGTGCGAGGCAAACATAAAGGTCTCGAGGACGTGCGTCGGACAACGTCAGACCCAACGAGTATTTCAGATGATACAAAATGGACTTTTGCAGTCCATCTGATGTTGTCGCAGTGTTTTGGACAAAATCGGTTTCGTTGGTCAACACGTTAGCGCTCATGTTCGTTTGCTCCATTGCTCGCGTGGTAGAACGCAAGCGATCACAATAGACCGAGATCGCTCTCTTAGGGCAAATGTAGCTTGCGGTTAACTCGCAGAATGAAATAATCTCGATTTGTGATTCGGGGTCTCTTCCGATCGCTCGTCCATTCCAATTGCCGGCCAGAATGATCGGCAGTTTCGGCACGAGCACACCCATTTCTTGGTCGCCATAAGAAAAATGTCCGAAAATATCGATGCTGACTTACTCCTTCCACGCACTACAGCCTTCCACGAGCTATATGCCTTTGAAGAACTGCGGTAGGGCCTGCGCGGAATTCGTCATTTAGTTGTCCCACCTGCGGACTAACCGCGGCGCCTGGCAGACAAATAGTGGCGCCCGCCAAACAAACTCCGCAAACAAACATCCTCGTTTTCACGTCGAGTCGCAGGCCAACGATACAGCTTATTTATACAAACACTAGCTAAACAAAGCGAAGATCTCAGCGAACCGCTTCGAATCGCGGACAGACAACTCAAGGCCTATCGAGAACTCGTCTCGATGGGTCCAAATGAAGTCCAAATCCTTACGCCGCCAAGAGTCGGGAAATACGCTGCCACCTCCAACCGTAGGAAGATCTGGGTCATGTATGTCGGTGCCATGACTATCTTCGCCGTTGGTGTGGTCTTGGCTTGGGATATTTGGACCTACGGAACATTGCCTATCAATGCCAAACTCGGGTTGATGGGACTACCTCACGTCGGCCTCATTGCAGCTCCCGAAGCCGACCACACTGCGCAACAAAAACAGGAATTCACGGAGGCAATTCGGGCGCTATCTATGAAGTTGCGAAAGCACATGACTGCAGCGGGTGATGTGTTAATGGTGTCAACCGTCGGTTCCGAAGACGAACGAATGTGTCCCGCGATGGTGCAACTCGCACTATGTTATGCCAACCAGGACGAGAATGTCGTTATCCTCGACTGTCGCGAAGAAAACAGATGGCGAAGGCAACTGGTGAGCATTGTAGATCTCAGCTTGGTGCCACAAACAGTACCACCCGATCCTTTGGTCAAGAAACGAAAGTTAGTAGGGCTTGCCGACTTCCTCCAAGGCGAAGTTGAGTTTATCGACGATATCGCTCATATGACAAACTGGGCTGGAGTGGATGCCATCGTGCCCGGTCGGTCAAGAAAAATTGAATTGGCGAAAGGCCGCATGACCGAACTGGTCGACGAGCTAAAGAAGCGCTACACATTTATTATTATGTTGGCTCCGTCTCCCCAGAATCGAGTCGACTTTGAAATCCTTTCTTCCCATGCACAGGGAATCGTCTTTACCTACAGCGCGAAATCGAAGAACAACTCAACGCTCAAGGACGTGGTCAAAGCTCAGGACGACCTCAATCGTCCGATCATCGGGTCGCTCCGCACCGATGACCCTCGAAATTCGTTGTTCAGCTAACGTGGCCGAGTCGGTTTCCGACGAACAGCGATGCTGTGTGCGTTCCGATTTAGGCCGATCAATTGGCCATCACGACGTTTTCTATTCTGTTTTCGGTCCCGTTTGTTATGCAATTTTCCTGGCTCAGATTTGCTCCAATCGTGAACCTGCCAACATTGTGGTGATTCACGCCCCTTAATATTGCGTCCGCCTTTGGAGGCCATTGCGAACCTCGCATTGATTATCTGGCTCGTACGGGTACGGTTGTGTCGATCGAAGGGGTTCGTAGTGTGATTTGCCCTTCACAAACGTCTCCCTCGATCGTCTACACCTTTTTTCGGTTACTTCTTCCGCATCGCTAATACTAACCAATACTTGTAATGCACTATCCGCTTGTAAATACACGGAATTTCGTTGATGCGAATGCGAATCCTATTAGTCGAAGACTCACCCGACATGCAGCGACTGCTCAAGAAGCTTCTTGAGTTGGACGAGCATGACGTCATCGTGGCCAAGAGCGGCGATGAGGCGTGGGAAATCTATCAAAAGGAACCAGTGCGTTTAGTGTTGAGCGAATGGTCGATGCCAGGCATGAACGGACTCGATCTCGTTCTTCGCATTCGCAACATGGAATCGCCAAGTTACACGTATGTCATCATGATGACAGCCAAATCGGAAAAGGCGTGTGTCGCTCAAGCATTGGCAGCAGGTGCCGATGACTTCATTTCCAAACCGATCAATCGAACAGAGTTGCGTTGGCGCCTTCGATCAGGATTGCGAGTCCTTTCACTTGGAAGAGAATCTTGCCAGCAGGATCCAAGAGATCGACGAAGCGAAGAAACGCATCGAAGCTGTCAACCGAAGAATCCAAACAGATCTGGCGGTTGCCGCGCAAACTCAACGAGCACTCCTGCCGAGCGCTCCACCAAGCAACGAAGCCGCCACCTGCGGCTGGTTCTATCAACCAAGTGACGAACTAGGTGGCGACTCGCTAAACCTATTCTCATTTCGCCGCAACAAGATTGGGATGTATATCGCCGATGTCAGCGGACATGGCGTGGCCGCCGCTCTGCTGGCAGTTACCTTGCATAAAACGGTGACGCCAGTTCCCGGGCAACCATCCATGTTAACGATGGGAACCCCCGACAACACAATACCACTGGGGCATCGTCCCGCCGATCTAATCGAAATCCTCAACAAGCGGTTTCCGATGGATCCGGAAATAATGCAGTACTTCACCATGTGTTATGGGTGCTTGGATTGCGATAACGGAAACTTCAAATACTGCGTTGCTGGTCACCCACAACCAGTCATCGTCCGCGACGGAGTTGCTACGCGACTACCCGGCGGCGGACTGCCCGTGGGCTTCCTGGAAGATGCCGATCCCGAAGAGTATATGGTCTCCCTCGAACCAGGCGATCGAGTCTGCATCTATTCCGATGGCATCTCCGAAGCCGTGAATAACGACAATGTGCAATTTGGCGATGACGAATTGATGGAGCGGGCCGAAGAAAGTGGAGCAGTGCTCAAGGCATCTCGGCCACTGATGGCTCGCACTTTGGCCGACATACTCGAAACTCAAAATCGTATGTTGGCGGGTGAATTTCCGCAATTATTGCGAGCCAGCGGACAAGCGGCGGAAGGGATTTGGATACAACGCAACGTTCGACTCCACCCCTCCGTGAAACTCGTCGCGCCAGTCTTTATCAACAAGAACTGTCAAATCGACCGCAATGTACAGCTCGGTCCAAACACCGTACTCAGCGAAGGCTGCATTGTCGACAACGGTTGCACGATCAGTGATTCACTTATCCTTCCCGAAAGTTACGTTGGCGAAGGCCTAGAGGTGGAAGAATCGATCGTTTCCAAAGACGCTTTGTATAACGTTCGGCACGACGTTGCGATTTCGATCACCGACGACTTGATCATGGGTAGCCTTGCCGATGCGGGGCTGGCGTCGTGTCTGTTTCGCATTGCATCGCGGCTTTCGGCACTAGCCATTTTGGCAGTCACTTGGCCCGCCTTGCTGGTAACACTTTTGATCTATAAGTTTTCCGCACCTGGGACAGTCGTGCAGTCCAACGACGTCGTGCAACTTCCTCGGCGGGGCGAAAAAGGAAGACTCAATACTTTCCGGACGTGGTGGTTTGGTCGTTCCTCGGTCGAGCCTTCCGAAAAGATGGCGAATCGTTGGACGATGTGGAAACACTTCTTCTGCGAATTCCTGCCGGGTCTCACAGCTGTCGCCCGCGGCAGACAAGCTTTTGTTGGTATCACGCCCCGAACCGTTGAACAAATGCAGCAACTGCCCGAAGAGTGGCGGAACTTGTGCTACCAGTCGAAAGCTGGTGTCATCACGGAAGCGTTTGTTCAATACGGTGGCAACGCCACACAAGATGAATTACATACCTCCGAAGTTTTTTACACAGCCGTCGGCAGTTTTCGCTACGACGCTGCGTTAATGTTGCGATACATCAAGACACTGTTCACGGGCCCACAAGTTTCGAGAACACAACCTGTCGTGGAAGTACGAACGAAATCAAAACAACCCTCAGCGTCACAATCGGCCGAGCAAAAGGCATCGGTCTAGCTGAAGATTTAAGTCGTAGTTAAATGCGAAACATTTGCCTTCACTGATTTAGTAACCTACCGTTTCTTTGACTACATCTGGCTTATGAACCTGGCGTAGATCGAGGGGGTCCAAATGACGGCACAATTGGTTCATCCAAAACCCGCTAACTTCTCGCTGGAATCAACGAGCGACCTACGCGAACTGTCAAATGTTCGCCGGTACCTCTGCGATATCCACGGCAAGCTAGATGAATTTGGATATCGACTCGCAGAAGAAGGTCTCCAGGCACTTATCCTGGGCACCACGGAAGTCGTTACCAACGTCATTCGCCACGGTTACAACCACGAAGCCGACAAACCAATACAAATCATCGCAGCCGTCGAAAACGGCTCGCTGCGAATAAGCGTTCATCACCTCGGTATGCCGTATTCGTCTTCAACGACTGCACTGCCCGAGGTAATTGAGCCATCCGACGGAGGGATGGGTCTTTACATTATCTCGCGTTGCGTTGATGAAGTAATTTACGAAGAACACAAGGACGGTTATCAGAGCATACACTTGCGGAAGATCCTCACGAAAGGGAACGACATGGACAACACCATTGAACGAGTCGGCAACGTAGCTGTTTTTCAAGCCAACTTTGAAGCTCTTGACACTGGTAGCGTTAACGATTTCAAACAAGACCTCGCCCCAGTAATCGAAGAAGGTGCTTTGTTGCTATTGGACTTGAGTCAAGTTGAGTATGTAGACAGTGCCGGTTTGGGCGGTATCGTTTCCACTCTTAAACAACTTCGCGCCGATGGCGGCGACATTAAAGTCTGCGGCCTGCAAAAATCGGTTCGCGCACTTTTTGAACTCGTCCGAATGCACAAGTTGCTCGACGTTTGCAACACTCGTGAAGAAGGTATCAAGTCGTTTGAACAAACGTAAAACGACTGTGCTGTTCGGCTCCCACAATGGATTCCTCGCCATTCTGGGAGCCCGACACCACGCCATTGAACCTCAATGACGTGGCCTTTGAATTCTTCTCTCAGCTAACTCGCCATTGCATGGTACCTCCTCAAACCGACATGCATCCGTTTTGCACATCGACACCTTGGGGCAGCGCCGACAATGACATTCGTAGACATTATCGCACTAGGTATTATTGGCTTCGGCCATACCGGTCTGTGGATCCTCTTCTGGAACCACGTCGAAGGCTCGGGAAGACACCGACACGTTCGAAAAGCGCAACGATACTTCGCGCTGCTGTGCTTAACTGGATTTCCAATTTGGTTCGCAGTAAATAGCGGTTTTCCAAGCGAAACATTCTGGTCGAGCGGTGGATGGACCCTCAATCAATGGGGCCTCGCGCTCTACTCTGCACTGTGTGCATACATTACCCTGGCCGTCACGCCTTACACCATCGTCGCACGACATTTCACTACCCGTCCTAAATGCCAACGGCTAGTTCGCGCCATCCGCTATTCGGTCGAGAACAACCCAGAGCTCGCACCTAGCCAAACCAACTTCGATCGCTTGCTGCTGCGATTTCCAGGCAACCAAAGTCTTGAAATCGAACAAACGACCAAAGCACTCGAACTGGAGAAACTGCCAAATCAACTCGATGCGTTTACGATCGCCCACCTTTCCGATCTGCACGTTACCGGCAAAATCGGCCGCGACTATTTTGAAAAAATCGTCGACCTCACCAATGAACAATCGCCCGACTTAGTCGCCATTACCGGCGACTTGATCGACGACGAAGATTACATGTCGTGGCTGCCCGCCACCCTCGGTCGGCTCAAATCGCGACACGGAGTCTACTTTGTGCTGGGAAACCACGATGTAAAAGTCAACACAAAGCGGCTACGAAACATTCTCGAAGAAGCAGGACTGAGAGATATCGCCAGCTCTTGGCAACGGCTGACAATCAACAAAACGGAATTCATCATTGCGGGAAACGAGCAACCTTGGCTCGGAAGCAACCCCGATATGTCGAATTGCCCGCGAATGCGAGACCAATTCCGCCTTCTGCTAGCACACACGCCCGATTTATTGCCATGGGCGCGAGCCAACGATTTCGATTTAATGCTCGCCGGACGTACACACAACGGTCAAATCTGTCCACCAGTTATAGGATCTATTCTCTGCCCCTCCCGAGCGCCCTTGCCTTTAGTTTCCGGCACCGTCCACCTGCCGCCCACAATCATGCACGTTTCACGCGGTTTATCCGCCGAAAAACCGATCCGCATCAATAGTTGCCCAGAACTTGCGATGTTGCATTTAGTTTGCACACCAGCGAACAACTTTGTGGACGATCGAGCTGGCCAACAAGAACGAGCTGGCCAACACGATTCAGCTCGCGACGAACTCGGAACGCATACCAAAATCGAATCAAGAGTCATGATCGACGAAACATGATCGACGAAACAGGGTTGGCCATAGCGGCCAAGTAGACGAACCAGCGATGAACGAAGCAACCTAGGAGCCGCAACCATGAATGAAGTAACATTGAACACGAATGTAGACCGACTAGCGGCTGACACTCACGAAGAGCTATATCCGGTTCTGCTGGCGAAGCTTCGTCAACACAATCAAAAACATCTAATTCGATTTTGGGACGAGCTGAATCCGGAACAGCGTCAATTGCTAGCTTCTCAGATCGATGGTTTGGATTTAGAGTTGGTCGCGCGGCTAGTGCGCAACCGACTGGAAGAACAAGACTGGTCGGCAGTCGCCTCGCGAGTGCTACCCCCGCCGGCAGTACGCCTGAACAACCAAGATGAAAAACGAGCAGAACAGGCCGAAATCATCGGCGAGACCGTGTTCAAGGCGGGCGCCGTTGGCGTCGTCATCGTAGCCGGTGGACAAGGAACTCGACTGGGCTTTGCAAAACCAAAGGGTATGTTTCCGATCGGTCCTCTTTCCGATGCCACGCTCTTTCAGATCCTCACGGAAAAGGTCTTGGCGCTCCGCGCTCAATATGATGTCGCCATTCCTTTGTACATTATGACCAGCCCAGCGACGCATACTGAAACGGTTACGTTTTTCGAGCAAAACGAGAACTTTGGATTGCCCGCAGACGATTTGTTTATTTTCTGCCAGGGCGTCATGCCTGCCGTTGACGATAGTGGTCGCTTAATGCTGGCCGCCAAAGACCAACTATGTCTCAATCCAGACGGCCACGGCGGAATGCTCACCGCCCTTAAGAAGAGTGGCGCGGTCGCCGACCTCAACGAACGAGGCATTGAACACCTATTGTATGTACAGGTGGACAACGCGCTCGTCGAACTCGGCAATCCAGGCTTCCTGGGCTATCACGTTTTGACCTCCTCAGACATCACCACGGCAGCTATTGCCAAAACGGCTCCGGAAGACCGAGTCGGCAACATTGTCACACTCGACGGCAAGTTGCAAATCATTGAGTACAGCGATATTCCTGATTCGTTGGCCGAGCGAAGAGGTGAAGAGGGCGACTTGGAACTGTGGGCCGGTAACACTGCCGTGCATTGCATGACAGTCGCGTTTCTGGAGCAAGTGGCGGACGGCACGATCAACTTGCCTTTCCATTATGCCAACAAGAAAGTGCCGTTCGTAGATGAAAGCGGTGTTCGAGTTGAACCGAGTGAGCCCAACGCCACGAAGTTCGAGCGATTCATTTTTGACTTACTGCCTGCAGCCCGACGCTCCTTTGTTGTCGAAGTAGATGCCAGCGAAACTTATGGACCACTGAAGAATGCCGCTGGCTCCGAAAAGCACTCACCCGAAGCGGTTCACGTACAAATGATGGACGTTCATCGCCAGTGGCTCCGCAACGCTGGAGTTGAAATCAACGACGAAGTGAAAGTCGAAATCAGTCCTTTGTGGGCCAACACGGCTGCCGACGTTCGCCACAAAATTGTTGCTGGGACCAAGATTACACGCGACACCTATCTGCAATAAGACAGAACAAACAAATACGAAACAACTGAAACGCCCTATCAGCGGGAACTGAAACGGCGCGATCAAAATGGTCGCGCCGTTTTTTCGTTGGCTTTCCCACCGTCAGCAAGCTCACAACTTCAAAAACCAGCTTCCCCAAGAATGACCAAGGACAAGTGACAATAACTAATGACATATTCTTCTTTTCGCGGGTATTGACCACTCGCAGCAACTTCGGCTAGCGTTACTCGTGTTGATAAAGTTGCCACTTAGCAGGGAAGAGCGCCGAATGTCGTCCGAGAGTTACGATTGCTTCGATCTCAATGCCACGATCGAGTACATTTCTGCCGAGTTGAACCTAAAGTCGTCGCGAGTTCGCGCGTCGGTCGAGTTGCTCGAAGCAGGAAATACGCTTCCATTCATTGCCCGCTATCGCAAAGAAGCGACAGATGGACTGGACGAAATTGCCCTCCGCAACATCGAAGACCTGCTGGGCAAGTTAAAAGAATTGGCTCAACGCAAGACGACAATTCTCAGATCGATTAACGAACAAGGCGAGCTGACGACAGAGTTGCGCAAGTTGATCGATGACTGCATGGACAAGAAGGTCCTCGAAGACATCTACCTTCCGTACAAGCCGAAGCGGCGCACGCGAGCTACTATAGCTCGCGAGCGCGGGCTACAGCCGTTAGCCGACCTCCTATTAAAACAACAGGCGTTACAAAAATCGAAACGCGAAACGCTGCAAGCATTCGTCAATGCCGAGAAAGAGGTACCCGATACGGAAACCGCGCTTCGCGGCGCTTGCGATATTGTGGCGGAAGCGTGGTCGGAAGATTCCGAAACTCGAGCGTATCTGGCGGAACAATCGCAAGGGTATGGACGAGTCACTTCGCAAATCAAACGAGGAAAGAAGTCGGAGGAAGCCGCCAAGAAGTTTGAAATGTATTTCGATCACTCGGAACGGCTTGATCGCGTTCCCTCTCACAGGCTTCTAGCAATGAAACGGGGCGAAGCGGAAGGCTTGTTGCGGCTCAATCTTTCGCTCGACGAAAGCTTTGTGCTGCGAAAGCTCAATCAACAGCTGATCACAAATCACCATTTCGAATTTCGTCAGGAATTACAAGAGACCGTCGAAGATTGCTACCAACGGTTACTGCTGCCTGCGACTGAGTCCGCAACGTTTCAAGGCCTCAAGGAACTGGCCGACGAAGAAGCCATTGCAGTTTTTGGCAAGAACTTCCGGGAACTCTTATTGGCTCCGCCAGCAGGCCCCAAAGTCACCATTGGAATCGATCCCGGCTTTCGCACGGGATGCAAAGTTGCGGTGGTCGACGGCACTGGAAAATTCCTCTCCAACACCACGATTTATCCTACGCCACCTAAAAGCGACTTAGCCGGAGCCGGCAAGGTCTTGGTACAGTTGATCGAAAAATACAACGCCGAATTGATTGCGATTGGAAATGGCACGGCGTCCCGCGAAACCGATAAATTCGTCAGCGACACGATTAAAGAAAACGCCCTTGGTGTTACAAAAATCATGGTCAACGAGTCGGGAGCCTCTATCTACTCCGCCAGTGAAATTGCAGTTGCCGAATACCCAGATCTCGACCTCACTGTTCGCGGTGCGATCAGTATTGCACATCGCCTCCAAGATCCACTGGCCGAACTTGTCAAAATCGATCCGAAGTCGATAGGCGTAGGACAATATCAACACGACGTCAATCAATCGTTACTCAAGAAGCAGCTCGATCGCGAAGTCGAGTCGTGCGTCAACTCCGTTGGTGTCGACGTCAACATGGCCAGCGCTCCGCTGCTTTCCTATGTAGCTGGCATTGGCCCGAAACTAGCGGAACGGATTGTCGAACACCGAGACAAGAACGGCATCTTCCGCAATCGCAAACAATTGTGCGATGTTCCGAAACTCGGAAAGAAGGCTTACGAGCAAGCGGCTGGTTTCTTGCGAATTCGCAGTGGCGATCAACCACTCGACAATTCCTCGGTCCATCCGGAAAGTTACTATGTTGTCGCCAAAATGGCCAAGCAATTGGGCGTTGAGTCAAAGCAGCTCGTCGGCAATGCGACGCTTGCCAGCAAGCTCAGCCCCGAGACCTTTGTGGACGAAAAAGTTGGCTTGCCGACAGTCAAAGATATTATCGCCGAATTGGCAAAGCCCGGTCGCGATCCGAGGAGCGAATTCAAAGTCGCTTCGTTTGCCGAAGGTGTAAACGAAGTTAGCGACCTGAAAACCGGTATGGTCCTGGAAGGCTCGGTGACAAACGTGACTAACTTCGGCGCCTTTGTCGATATCGGAGTCCACCAAGATGGCTTAGTACACATCTCGGAACTGTCCAATCAATTTATCCAAGATCCTAACGAAGTCGTATCTGTCGGCGACATCATTCGCGTCAAAGTGCTAGACATCGACCTCGACCGCAAACGTATCGCGCTGTCGAAAAAACAAGTAGCCGGCTAGCAACAATTTCTCGATGCTTTAACCTCCCTTTGCAATCTTCTTCTCGATTCTTACTCTTCCTCTTAATCTCCAATCGTTTTTGTTCGTCGCGTGCACCCTCGCGCGAGCGTACTTCCCCTTCCGCCCGAGTTCGCAATTCGTTAGCGCTGTCGCAATTCGTTAGCGCTGTCGCAATTCGTTAGCGCTGTCGCGACGCGTTAACCTGCCGCGATCTGGCAGTGGAGATTAGATTAAGAGGAAGATTAAGAATCAAGATTTGCGAGCGTGACGCGTTTCTGGGTGCAGGCTAGCTGGATCGTCTTGATTATTCCGAACGCGAGCGGGCGAGGAGGGATAAATCGCAGCTTTCGCAATAGGAAAGCCCACAAGAAAACCTTACCCATTCTGAATAGCGTATAGTTTTAATGGCCAAAATCGACGGGCAAATTTTTCCAAAAGGGATCTCCCCGAATTCCCTTCCCTGTAGCCCGCGATTCATTTGCTGAAGAATTGGTCGACACCAGAGATTAATAAGGGGAATTCTATGAATCGGCGAGCAAAAATTGCGTTATTTATCTTGGTAGATGCTGCCGTAGCGGTCGGTGCGTATTTCATGTATTACCCCTAATAACTTCGAGTTAGAGGGCGACAACATTTCGCTGTTGACCCATATAGAGCGCACTACTACAATCCTGGACAGTACTAAGGATGGTACGACTGCTGGTTCGCACGAACCGGCGGCATTGGAGATTGTTTCATGGAAGTGACGCTCCGGCCAAGGCCATTCGGCGTAGTCCGCTTTTAACACAGCCCGTTCTGAATGCAATGCACTGGCCGACAACTTTAGGAGTCGCCGGTGTCCTTCGAGGATTCCCATCAAACGAAGGAACGTATTCGACAGGCAACGGACATCGTTGAACTGATTGGTGCCTCCATACAGTTACGTCGAGCTGGACGTGACCATGTTGGCCTCTGCCCCTTCCATGATGACACTAGTCCCAGTTTGCGTGTCAATCCGGGACGACAATCGTGGAAATGCTGGGTCTGTAACATAGGAGGTGACGTCTTTAGCTTCGTAATGCAAAACGAGCGTGTTGATTTCGGCGAAGCCATCAAACTCCTTGCCGACAAAGCAGGAATTCAACTCGGCGATTACGCTCCCATGCGGAAAGCTGAACCCGGAAGCCCAGACGATAAGGCGACTTTGTACAAGGCAGTTGAGTGGGCGGAACAACAGTTTCACCAACAACTACTCAACTCCGATGAAGCTACCGGTGCTCGAGACTATCTTCTTCAGCGTGGCATAGAGCCGCACTGCATCGAAGAGTTTCGAGTTGGATTTGCACCGGATAGTTGGAGTTGGCTTTTAGATGCTTCCAAAAACACGCCCTATTCAGCAGCTGTATTAGAGGCGGTCGACTTGGCGACGAAGCGAGATAATAGCCCCGGACATTTCGACCGGTTCCGTGGCCGAATCATGTTTCCGATCCGAGACACCCAGAATCGTGCGATTGGGTTTGGCGGACGAGTGATGCCAGGCAGTGACGAAAAAGCAAAATACATCAACTCGAGAGAAACGAGATTATTCAGCAAGAGCGACACGCTCTATGGATTAAACGTTGCTCGAGATGCAGTGAGAACTGCGAACGAGATCGTGGTCATGGAAGGTTTTACCGACGTGATCATGGCTCACCAATTTGGCTTCAAACGAGCGGTAGCGGCGCTGGGAACAGCGTTAAATGAAAGACACATCAAAGTCCTCCGACGATTTGCCGATCGAGTGACATTAGTTTTGGATGGCGACACGGCGGGACAAAAACGAGCGAACGAAATACTTGGATTGTTTGTAGCGGCGGACGTGGACTTGAAATTGTTAACACTGCCCAAAGACATGGATCCATGCGACTTTTTTCTAGCAAATGGTAAGGAGGCCTTTGAGGGGTTACTGGGAGAAGCGGTCGACGCCCTGGAACACCGCATTCGCCAAACGACTGCAAACGTCAACCTCGTCACTGACACTCACGCCGCGACAAAGGCGTTGGAACAAATACTAGAAACGATGGCATCTGCTCCGGCCGGCAGCCTTCGAGAAGAACAACTACTCGCCAGACTCGGTCGAGAATTTAGAATTCCGAACGAACAGTTGCGAACCAAATTGACTCAGATACGTAATGAAAAAAAAGAAGATAGACGACCGACTCGAACATCGCAGGACGACAAACCGGCTCCCGTTAAGGAGCAAAGAATCCCGCGAGTTACCGAGTTACTACCGTTAGACCGAGAACTAATGGAGATCATGCTAGTACACGCGGAATTGGTGCCTTCGGCACTCGAGGGAGTTGGCCCTCAAGATTTACAGCCGGGAGTACTACGCAAGATTTTCGAGACCATCCAAGGGATGGAATTAGAAGGGATGTCAATGACCTACAATGACATCATGACCGTTGTTGATCACGTGGGAATTAAGAGCCTTCTTGTCGACCTTGAAGAACGGGGACGAGCAAAAGAAGACGACGCCCAAGACGAAGCTATGGTGCGACTAAGCGGACTGTTAGCAACCTACGAAGATCGACGACAAGAACCCGAGCGTCAGCAAATCCTTGCAGCGCTCGAGAAACAAAGTCTTAATAATGAGGAGGAAGTGGATTTACTCAATCAATTGATTGAGCAACAAAGAAATCGACAGGGATTATAAGCTCCCCATGGAAGGGGCGGCACCGCTGTCGACACGATCGCAATTCCCGCATCAATAGACGCAACCCGCAGCGATCGAAACGTGTCAAACGAGCCAGGATGGCGCAGGAGGAAATTGACACATGGGATATTTCGAAACAGAATTACGTGCACTCGTCGCAAAAGCAAAAAGCCAAGGCTTTCTTACTTACGACGAAGTGAACAGTTACTTACCCGATGAAGATGTCAGCCCTGAAAAGCTAGACAACCTTCTCGTCGCTCTCGACGAACTCGGCATCGAAATGGTGGACGAAGCCCCCGATGCCGAAAAGCCAAAAACGCTAGTCAGAGAAGAATCGGCTTCCGAAGTCGTCGCCGAAATGCCCAAAGCGGGCGACGATCCAATTCGGATGTACCTCAGCCAAATGGCAGAGATTCCGCTTTTGAATCGCGAAGAAGAAATCTCTTTGGCAAAGAAAATCGAAGTCACTCGCAAGAGCTTCCGACGTTCGGTACTAAGTTGCGACTTTGCAATGCGAGCTACGGTCGAGACGCTAAAGAAAGTTCACGCAGGCGAACTGCCTTTTGATCGAACGATTAAAGTCTCGCTGACCGAACGACTGACCAAAGAACAAATCCTTGCTCGCATGCCGCATAACTTGCGAACGTTGGATGCGTTGTTGGAACAGAATCGTCTCGACTTCACTCAATTGATTCGCAAATCCTTGCCGGCCGACGAACGGATGACGATTCGAAAACGTTTCTTGCACCGTCGACGAAAGTGTTTGCAGTTGGTCGAGGAACTCAGCCTGCGAACGCGCCGCGTTCAACCGTTGATGGATCAAGTCGAAGAGTATGCTCGACGCATGAGTTGGTTGCGAGAGAAGATTCGTCAAGAGACGGACGATCCTCACGCGGCAGAACAGTGCGAGATTTACAAACGTGAATTGCGCGACATAATGATTCTCACGCAAGAGTCTCCGCGCAGCTTGACGAATCGTTGTGAGAAAACCAGTCGTCAGTTTATTGACTACGAACACGTAAAACGCCAATTATCCAGTGGCAATTTGCGGTTGGTGGTTTCGATCGCCAAGAAGTACCGAAATCGCGGACTCAGCTTCCTCGACCTGATTCAGGAAGGGAATACGGGGCTGATGCGAGCGGTCGATAAGTACGAATACCGCCGAGGTTTTAAGTTCTCGACATATGCAACTTGGTGGATTCGCCAAGCAATTACACGTGCTATTGCCGATCAGGCTCGAACGATTCGCATCCCAGTACATATGATTGATGTGCTTTCAAAGTTGCGAAATATTCAAAAGAGCCTCTTGCAAGAACTGCGTCGAGAGCCGACAACTGAGGAAATCGCCCGCCGTGCGGACATTGCCGTCGAAGAGGTAAAACGAGTGATGGACATCGGTCGTCACCCTGTGAGCCTCGACCGTCCAGTAGGAGACGGTGACGACTGCAGCTTCGGAGAGTTCATCGAAGATGCTGGATGTGACAATCCAGTAACAAGTGCCACCAATGCAATCCTTCGTCAGAAAATTGAGACCTTGCTCAAAACGCTCACCTATCGTGAGCGCGAGATCATTCGTCTGCGATATGGCCTGGGCGACGGATACACCTACACACTGGAAGAGGTGGGCCGCATCTTCAAGGTCACCCGTGAGCGCGTGCGACAGATCGAAGCCAAAGCGGTTCGTAAACTGCAGCACCCCGTGCGAAGCCAAAAACTCGAAGGCTTCCTTCGCGAAGTGGCATGAGTTGATTAACTTTCAACAAGGCCGCCGGTCGTTTGACCGCGCGGCTTTTTTTTATTGCCTGCCCAACCAATTTCAATACGCCGCTATTAAAAACGCCCAACAAGATATGACGGCCCGATCGGAGTAACCAGAAATGTCCCTTACCGCTTCAGACCTGCGAGAATTACACCGCATTCACCAGCAATTATCCGACCTGAATGATCGGCTTGCCCGCGGCCCTCGACAAGTAGCAGCCGTTGAAAATCAGCTCGCTGGTGCCGAGCAACGTCTTGCCGACACGAAAGAAAAACACAAACGAACTCGCATGAATTGTGACGAGCGAGAATTGCAGTTGAAACAACGCGAAGGCAAGGTCGAAGACCTACGGACAAAACTGAACACCTGCAGTACCAATAAAGAGTTCCAAACTCTAAAGGATCAGATCGCGGCTGACGTCCAAGCCAACAGCGTCCTGTCAGATGAGATCCTCGAGCTGATGGAGCAAACTGATGTGGAGGCGGTTGTTGTCGCCGAGCACGATGCAAAGGTCAAAGCCTCCAAAGAAAAACTCAAAGAAGTAAAGACCAAGGTCGATGCCGAACGCGGCGGGCTTGAGTCCGAACGAGAACGAGTGGCGATTAACTTGGCGGCTGCGGAGGACACTCTTCCCAATGACATCAAGGTCGAATACCGACGTATCGCGGATGCTCGCGGCGAAGATGTCCTCGCCCCTATCTCGGGCGAGTGCTGTGGCGGCTGCTTTCAAAGACTTACTCCGCAGACATTCAACCTGTTGCTGATGGAGAAGCCTGTTTTCTGCAAGGCTTGCGGTTGCCTGATCTATATGCCCGAAGACACCTCTGTTGGGGGTAGCGAATAGCACCTCTTCGGTCTTTACACCGACCGCTGGATTCATCAAAATAGTAAGGGTGTGGCGGGACGTGTTCGCGGCCACAATTGCTAAAACTACAAACACGCGGCCTTCAGACTTAGCCCTGAAGGTCGTTGTCTTTTTTTGACGGAGTTTTCAGGATGGACTATGTGCCCATGACGCGCGAGGCGTACGACCGTAAGAAAGTAGAAATTGCACGTCTCGAAAACGAAGTCATGCCCAAGATCGCTGAAAAGATCGCCGAAGCGCGCGAAGAAGGCGATCTCAAAGAAAACGCCGAATATCACGCTCAGCGTGAAGAGCAGGGCAAGCTGCAAGCCAAAATCAATCAAGAGAAAGGCAAGCTTGCTCGAGCAAATATCATCGATATGTCGAAGATCGACCGCTCTACCGTTTCGCTCGGCGCCACCGTCGTCTGCAACGACCTCGACTTAGACGACGAAGAAACCTACACCTTTGTCGGCGCTGGCGATGAAGACTATATGAACGACAGGTATCTGATCACCAGTCCCGTCGGTCTCGCCTTAGCTGGACACATCGTAGGCGATACCGTCGAAGTCGAAATTCCGACCGGTATGCTGAAACTGAAAATTACTGAGATTCGTTACGAAGAACTCGATTAACTTCGCTCCGCATCTTCGGCTAGAAGCCCGCATCTACGGTCAGAAGCCGACCCTAAAGTGAACATATTCGCGGCTCGAAACTGTCGCTTCCCTATCTCCATTTCGCGCAACAATCTCGCCCCAAATGGGCCGGTCTACCGGTATTTTCGACTCGATTTCTTCAATTTAGAGAATATCGGGGTCGACCCGTCTTTTATCGCCCAAATTTCGCTCCAAAGTTTGACTCTAGCCCCAACCAAAGCTATCGTGTTGGGTTGAGTCTAGGCACTGAAATTCGGTGCCTTTACCTTGCATTCCCAAACAACAAGTGTCGTCCTTTAGCGACGCACTTCCCCCCCCAAAACACCTTGGAATTTCATCACACGGAGAAGTCCTCAATGAAAACGAAAATCTTCACGATGATCGCGTTCGCCCTCTGCCTATGCGCTACAGCAGCGACTTTGGCGGAGGATGGATTCGAACCCATCTTCGACGGCAAGACTCTTGAAAATTGGGATGGGGATCCCAAATTCTGGAGCGTTCAAGATGGCGCCATCACCGGACAAACTACCGATACTAACAAGACAAACGGCAACACGTTTATCGTTTGGACGGGTGGCAAAACTGCCGACTTCGAATTGAAGTTGCAGTACAAAATCATCAAAGGCAACTCCGGAATCCAATACCGCAGCTTCCACCTTCGCGACGAGAAATGGCGAATTGGTGGCTACCAAGCTGACTTCGAGGCAGGCAAGACCTACTCCGGAATCCTCTACGGCGAAGCTTTCCGTGGCATTCTCTGCAACCGCGGACAAAAGACGATCATTGGCGACAACCATAAGCCAAAGGTAGTTGGTTCCGTCGGCGACAGCGCGGAAATCCAAAAGAAGATCAACGACGAAGACTGGAACGATTACCACATCACTGCCAAAGGCTTCAATTTCGTCCATCGCATTAACGGTGTCGTCACGGCCGATTGCACCGACGAGGACAAGGAACAACGCCGAGCAGACGGTGAGCTCGCGCTGCAATTGCACGCTGGCCCCGCGATGAAAGTTCAGTTTCGCAATATCCGCATCAAGCACCTAGGCGCGGAAAAAAAAAGTAAAAAATTAGGTAAAAACGGCGCAGACGGAGCCAAAGGTAAGAAAGGCAAGAAGATTGTCTTTATGGCCGGACGTCAAAGCCACGGCTATGGCTCGCACGAACACTATGCGGGCTGTATGCTGCTGGCAAATTCGCTCCGTCAAGCTCGCCCCGATTACGAAATTGTCGTTCACCGAAACGGCTGGCCTAAAGACGCGGCTGCCTTTGAAGGTGCTGACGCCATCGTGATGTATTGCGATGGCGGTGGCGGTCACCCCGTTAATAAAAACCTTGAGCAGGTACAAAAGTACGCCAATAAGGGTGTCGGAATTGCCTGCATTCATTACGGCGTCGAAGTACCCAAAGGCGCATCGGGCGACAGCTTCCTTAATTGGATCGGTGGCTACTTTGAAGCTCACTATTCCGTCAATCCGCACTGGGTTGCCAAATTCAAAGAATTCCCCAAGCACCCTGTCACCAATGGCGTGAAGCCGTTTGAAGCCGATGACGAGTGGTATTACCACATGCGTTTTCAGCCAGAGATGAAGGGCGTCACTCCGATTCTCAGCGACTTGCCTGGCCCCGAAACACTTCGCCGGGGCGACGGTGCCCACAGCGGAAACCCGCACGTTCGAGCGTCGGTTGCCAAGGGCGAAAAACAACACGTCGCTTGGGTCTACGACCGTCCAGATGGCGGCCGAGGCTTCGGCTTCACCGGTGGCCATAATCACTGGAATTGGGGCAACGAGAACCTTCGCAAAGTCGTGCTCAACGCTTTGGTTTGGGTGGCCAAAGACGAAGTACCCAAAGATGGCGTCTCCGACAAACCAGTAACAATGTCGGACCTCGAAAAAAACCAAGACTATCAACCGCCGGGTAATTTTAATCGCGGTGGTATTGTCGACCGCTTCAAATTGCAAGCTGGCTCAAAGCCTGCTCAGCAGCGAAATTCCAACAAAGCAAAACCCGTTTTCAGTAGCAAGACGATCACCAAGGCGACTAAAGGCAAAGCCGTTGATATCTCGGTTGAGCTTAAAGGAGCTAAGCAGCTCTACCTCGTGGCAAGTGACGGCGGCAATGGCTTCGCTTGCGATTGGTGCGACTGGGCGGAACCTCGGCTCGTCGGTCCAGCTGGCGAGAAGAAGTTGACCGACCTCAAAATGAAAACTGCAAGCAGCGGATTCGGTAGCGTTGGAGTTAACAAGAACTGCCAAGGACAACCACTTCGCATCGACGGTGCCAGCGTTGCCTATGGGTTCGGCGTTCACGCCAATTCCGTAATCAGTTTTGACATCCCCTCCGGATATACTCATTTTAAAGCCCGCGGTGGACTCGATAACGGCGGCACGGACCAAGCTGCCTGTGGCGAACAGTCCAGCGCTCAGTTTTTCGTCTATACCGAAAAGCCGCCGACACTCGTCTCTACGACGGGCGGTGCTGTTGCAGCTACCCGCGACCCGGCTGACGCTGTAGCTGGACTCGATGTCGCCGACGGACTCGAAGCAACACTTTTTGGTTCCGAACCCGATCTACTTAGCTTGACCAACCTCGATATCGACCACAAAGGTCGAGTCTGGGTTTGCGAAGTCGTCAATTATCGTCGCCATAACGGTAAACGCGCCGAAGGTGACCGCATCCTTATCCTCGAAGATACCACTGGCGACGGCAAAGCCGACTCCACGAAGGTCTTCTACCAAGGTCGCGACATCGACTCGGCAATGGGCATTTGCGTGCTGGGAAACAAAGTCATCGTTTCGTCCTCACCGAATGTTTGGATCTTGACCGATACCGACGGCGACGACAAAGCAGACAAGAAAGAACTCTTGTTCAGCAAAGTCGGGCAACCCCAACACGACCACTCCGCCCACTCGTTAATGTTTGGCCCCGATGGCAAGCTGTACTGGAATTATGGTAACACCGGCCGATCGGTAAGCGACAAAGATGGCAAGCCCATTGTCGACAAAGCTGGAAACACAGTCGTCGATAACGGCAAGCCGTACTATGGTGGCATGGCATTCCGCTGCAATATGGACGGCAGTGAATTCGAAGTTCTCGGACATAACTTCCGCAACAACTACGAAGTCTGCGTCGATTCGTTTGGAACGCTTTGGCAATCTGATAACGATGACGATGGCAACCGCGGTGTACGCATCAACTACGTCATGGAATTCGGCAATTACGGTTACCGCAACGAGATGACGGGAGCTGGCTGGAAGTCTCAACGAACTAACATTGAGAAAGAAATTCCGCTCCGTCACTGGCATCTTAACGACCCCGGCGTCGTTCCTAACTTGCTGCAAACTGGTGCCGGTTCACCGACTGGAATTACAGTCTACGAAGGTGAGTTGTTAACCAAAGTCTTTCACAATCAAGTAATTCACTGTGACGCTGGCCCCAACATTGTACGAGCTTACCCCGTGAAAAATTCGGGTGCCGGTTACTCCGCAGAAATAGAAAATGTACTGCACGGTGCTCGCGATAACTGGTTCCGACCAGCTGACGTGTGTGTCGCTCCCGATGGCTCCTTATTCGTCACCGACTGGTACGATCCGGGTGTTGGCGGTCACAATATGCAAGACCTGCAACGCGGTCGACTATTCCGAGTTGCCCCTCCAGGTCATAAATACAGCACTCAAAAATTCGACTTCTCCACCGCCGAAGGAGCCGCAAGTGCGTTGACCAATCCTAATTTGGCAACTCGCTACATGGCCTGGACCGCTTTGGAAAAGATGGGTGCCAAAGCAGTTCCCGCCCTGGAAAAACTCTACGGTGCGGACAATCCTCGCCATCGAGCTCGCGCCCTCTGGGCCCTCGGCAAATTGTCTGGCAACGGAGCTCACTACGTTGAACTCGCCATTGGCGATAGCGATCCGAACATCCGCATCGTCGGACTGCGACTCGCCCGCCAAATCAGCGACGACGCAACGAATGTTGTTACGAAACTCGTGAAAGACAAGTCTCCACAAGTGCGACGCGAGTGCGCAATTGCGATTCGCAATATCGATTCGGATACCGCCGCAGAATTGTGGGCTGAGCTGGCTTTGCAACACGACGGCAAAGATCGCTGGTACCTC
>Ga0115002_10002879_pt1 | contig 22001 bp, 22 predicted proteins | sample ArcticOcean_MG_C_8_FD_89576 | JGI IMG/M metagenome (GOLD analysis project Ga0115002, IMG submission 89576) | Marine microbial communities from western Arctic Ocean - ArcticOcean_MG_CB11_86 | ecosystem: Environmental > Aquatic > Marine > Oceanic | place: Arctic Ocean: Canada Basin | collected... | reverse complement strand
CTGGGGACAACCAGCTTTTCATAAGCCCAGATGAATGTATCGACTGCGCAGCTTGCGAGCCAGTTTGCCCAGTAAACGCAATCTTCCCTGAAGACCAAGTTCCCGCTGAGCAAAAAGAGTTCATAAAGCTGAACTATGATTACGATTACGACTCTTCGGAGCCAGGCGCAAACGCCTAATCCGTATTTGCGAATACTAAAAAAGCCCCAACGTTTCCGCTAGGGCTTTTTATTGTCAGTTAGCTACTCCCTTCCGGATGGTAGGGCAAGGGTAGGAGGTCTACGACGCGTGACTGAGTTGTCCTATGACGACGCGACAAACCAGTCCTCCCTCCCATAATGGGAGGGCATTCAGGCAAATTCATAACGGCTAGTTCGGACTCCAACTTGTAGGCATCAACTTGCCTGCATGATCGAACGCCCGAAACCTACGCCATCGCATCCAGTGTTTCGACGATCGGCATCTTGATCGTCGTGAAAATCGGAATCTCGGTCATAGTGAACTGAGCCGCTGGAACCTCACGAAGATCCATAACAAGTGAAGTAAAGTCCGACGGATCATCCATCTCGAAACTAAGAACGAACTCCGTGTCGTCAAGACCAAACGCATAAGACGTATTGATCTTCACCATCGGATAATTCTTACCGACTCGGAAATGGTCGTTCATCATCTCCTGGCGTTCTTTCATCGACTTCTCGTACCAAGGCCGAGTCTTGGTCATAGGGTATATAACCATGTATTTATAGTCTTCCTTGAGCTTCAGAGAACCGCCGCCGTGCTTATAACGACTCTTACGTCGAATCGACAGATACGAATGGGACTGATCGAGGTAACTGCCGAGCAACGAGTGGTTGATAGCTTTAGCAACCTCATGGAACGTATCTACCGAAGCTGAGTCTTGCACAAGCATAAAATCGGCGTCAGGACGAGTCCCTACCGTGCTGTAAGTGCGAATCTCGTCGCTTTCGGAATGAGTGTCGACCAGCTCAACAAATTCTTTCTTAGCCTTCTCACGCTCATCAGTATCCAGCCTGCGGAATTCCGAACTAAGCTTGAATAGCGTGATCTTTAGAAAATTATCGTATCCAATATCTGGCATATGTCTAGGTATTCAAAATTACTACTGGTTGCACTGCGCAATGATTGCGGCAGATTGAGTTCGAGTATATCAACGCGACAATATCCTAATAGGTAGTATTCACCAATGCCAGATAAGTCAAAATTCGAACGTGAGATAGATGAGATTCTCGAAAAGACCGATGCTTATGACTCAATTAGCACTGGTGCCACCGATAAATCGCGCCATGCAAGCAAACCGAAAGCATTTGAGCCGTTCTCTGGCACAACCCCGAAACGCAGCCCGAGCAAGAAACGCTCACCGAGCATCAGCCCTAAACCCGGCAATCTAACAATCGCTGGTACGGCGATTCTCGCCTTCGCAGCGTTCACGCCGGTGGCACAAATTCCCATCGCACTAGTCGGCGTCGGATTATTTGTGATCGGATATGTACTTTGGTTCCGATCCGGTGCGAGCCAACTTGACGGCTCCAGTTCTACTACAGGCGGCACTGGATTTTTCGGTCGCAACCGTTCGCCTAAAAAGTCGGAATCACCTACACCTGAAGTGAAGTACTGGCGCGGAAGACGAATCGAACAAAATCCTAAACCGTCTAAGTCAGCTGACTCTAACGACCGGGGCAAGATAATCGACTTCCGGTCTTCAAACGATGACGACGATAAGTCATAGACCGCCGCCTATGCCTTAGGTCTGAATCAACCCTACTCACTAACTCGATAAACCAAAAGACCGACCGCATCAATGCAGTCGGTCTTTTTTTATTGCCTAGGATGCTAGGTGAAGGAATGTGTGCCGATTAAACTGCGCACTCACCCTCACCACGGTCTTGCCCCAGTCCATGTAGTTATGGATATTGTCACGGTCTATCGAGCCGAGCTCAGCCTTGAGCTTCTTAAATTTCTCTTCGAACTCGACAACACCATAACGGTAGATAAATTCAGCAAACTCTTCGCCGTCATTGCGCTTAGCAAGATATTGGGGCGATTCGAAATACTAAACCCCTGTCGAGGCATCTTGCGCACTCTCGCCTAGACCTTCAACATATGCATGACTATCCCCTGTGACCTATATCGACAAGGAGCTCTCTTAATTGGCAAATAATCGTAAACTAGACGGAATTCACTTCATGCTGCCAACTCCTTTCGATTCAAACGGCGAAGTCGACACAGCATCTTTTGATCGACTTGTCGGCGCAGCACGAACAGCCAACTGCACCGGAGTCGTAACGCTGGGTGTCATGGGCGAAGCGCATCGCCTAACCGATGCGGAACGAGCCCCCATAATTGATGCAGTTGTAGCAGCAGCAGGAGACGATCTAACCGTTACCGTCGGATCTAGTGCAGAAAGCGGACGTGCGCTTGCAGCACGAGTACGCGACGCTCAATCAGGCGGCGCTACTGCTGTCATGATTGCTCCTGCGAAAATGATGAAACCTAACCCGCCAGCAACCTACGCGTACTATGCTGCAGCACAAGAAGTCACAAAAATTCCAATAGTCGTCCAAGATCTACCCGAACAAACGGGTGTGCACTTCGATCCAGCGTTTATTGGCAAACTTCACTCCGAACTGCCCGACGCCAAATATCTGAAACTTGAAGATCCGCCGACTCCTCAGAAAATTACGAGAGTCATAGAGGCCACAAAGGGAACGATGGGAATTTTCGGGGGACTCGGTGGAGCATTCCTTTTCGAAGAACTACGTCGTGGAGCCATCGGAACTATGACAGGTTTTGCCTACCCTGAAGTTCTTGTCGCAATTCACAAATACATGGCAAGCGGCGACCTAGAACGTGCGCGATCAATCTTTCATAAATGGATCCCACTGATTCGATACGAAAACTCTGCCGGCATCGGCCTCGCTATTCGAAAAGAAATCATGAAGAGACGAGGGTTCATCACAACAGCCGATATCCGGCCACCAAGCCCGCCGATCGACGATACAACTCGTGAAGAACTAGACGACCTTATGAACTCGATGTATCTCAACGTCGAAAATCTGTAGAACCAAACGAATAACATTGACGTATTCAGGCCAATACACAACGATGAATCGACGACGCGTAGCGACAGCTTTGAAGAAGATCTCTAAACTTATGAACTAATGACAAATCAAACTGAACAATCTAACGCTAGCAATCGACACTTCTGCGCTCACTGTGGCACAGAAAACGATAAGGGCGTCTACGCCTGCAATCGTTGCGGCGAACGATTGATCGAAGTTACGAACGAGTCAAACCCTTCTTTAGGTCTCAACTCTTGTGCAAGATGCGGCGGTACCAATAACATTCGCGGAGTCTATTGTTGGGTGTGTGGGTCTGAAATGAAGGACGCCGTACGAATCTCTCCAAAGGCCAAACCTGAACTACAGGTTCCCTCTGCAGCATCGCCCCGTACCTATCGACCTGATCTAAACCCTGTTTCGACACCTTCCGTTAATCCGAATATCGTAGGCCAAGATCAACAACCGGACCTACCAGGTGCAGCCTCAGAGGCAGAGCAGAACAACCACGCAGCACCTATGAACCCGTTTGGTTCGCCCGATGGTGAATCTAATGAGAACACCTCGGGAATCCGCGATGGAGAGATTCCTGCTGGCGTGAAACGCTGGAACTGGGCGGCATTCCTAATGACCCCAGTCTGGGGGCTTTTCTCAGGAGTGCCCTATACGGTTCTCCTTTTCGGCGCACCGTTACTAGACCGTATTTTCCCACCTTGGGTTCAGGCTGTAGTCGTGGTGGTAGCGAGCATATATCTCGGTGCCAAAGGAAACGAACACGCTTGGCGTGGCAAGAAATGGCGCTCGGTTGAACACTTCAAAGCATTCCAGAAACAATGGACATCTTGGGCAGTCAAATTATCAGTTGCAGCGATAGCCCTAGTAGTTCTTTACGTTCTGTTTACCGACGGACCTTAGTCTTCGAGTTCAACTTCGGCTGAATGCTCAGAAACCGCTACAGCCGGCCCCCAGTTTTCTAGATGATCAAAATCACGGACTAGAAACCCAACCCCACTTATCTGCGTGCTGTTCAACCAGTGTCGTGAACTGATTCTGGTAGTCATCATTCTGAATTGGCGAAGTTGTCATAATGACAGCGTTTTCGCCGTTGTCTGAGTAGTACCTTCGGCGTAAACCGACTTTCTGAAATCCGTACTTACGATACAGCTCGATAGCAGGCTCGTTAGATTCACGAACCTCAAGGGTCACCACTCGAGAGTCGTTTTCGACGGCCTGCTCAATTGCACTGATGAGCAATAGTTCACCAATGCCCTTACGACGATCCGACTCGCGTAGTCCGATTATCACCACGTGGGCCTCGTCCAACACGAACCACAATCCAACAAATCCCGCTATGTATCCCGACGGCATAGTGGGTCGAGCCACTCGATCAAGAACGTAGCGATCGACATTCCGCTTCACACGCGCCGTAAAACTCACATCTTCTTTTTCGGCCTTCGTCGCTATCGCGTAACGCGGTCCAAGTTTTTGCTCTTCAGGGTGCCATCCCCGGGTAGCAGCAAGATAAAGACCGTTCTGCCGAGTCAGGTCTCGTTCAAGCCTTGTGACCGGAGTCATTTCAGGGAATGCCTCTCTCTCGATACTCTCGAGTATTGCTAAATCTTCGAGCGCGGCCGTCCGAACGGAGAACTCGTTCTTCTCATATTTCTTCGATTCGCCAGAAGAAGTGTCCGTCGTAATAAGCTGGCCCGACTCAAGGTTGTCAAGCGCTCCGGCGAACAGATTATTTGGATCGGAAACAGTCATTTATAGATTCAACGTCAAAATTCAAACTGCAATGAGGATAGCCTGAATCGTTCCGAGCATCCTTGTAGCACAGCTACGAGTTTATCCCTATTCACTAATACACCCGGACAACTGAGAAAATTCGTGACTAAACCTTACGCATAGTTAATAAAGGTGCGCGATGCTTACACGCTGTGGATTTAAACATGGAGGAATCGTCACGGCTAACAGCCAAGTTGCACCAGTAGGAAAAGCGCCCGGCACTTCATCACGACCTGTCGTCGGATCAAGCTCTGTGGGAGTCTTTATGCGCATCACTCGCATGGCTCTCCAGTACAGATGGCGGCTCGTTTTTGGGTTTATCGCCATTTTCCTAGCATCAGGATTCCAGCTAATGCTACCGATTCTTATCGGTAGTTCTGTCGATGCAGCTATGGGCCTTGAAAACGGCGATCTAAGGATCGCCAACTCAGCTGTAATTTCAACGATTGACAATGTCACCGATATTGTCGGCGAAGGTTCTAACCCGGCAAAAACTGCCCTCATAATCATCGCAGTATTGCTGTTCATCGCATCGGTTGGTCGCGGCCTATCCGCCATGTTCCAAAACTACATGGGTGAATCTATCGGTCAAAGCATCGGCTACGAACTGCGCATGCTCTACTACGAAAAGCTCCAGCGTCTTTCGTTCAGCTACCACGCCGGCGTCCATACTGGCGACTTGATTACACGCGGAATCGTTGACGTCGAAGGCGTACGAATGTTCGTGCAAACAGCTTTGCTACGAAGTGTGTTCCTCATTGTTTTAATCGGTACAGGAATGTACCTGATGCTGAGCCAAGACCTCGTCTTGGGAATCATCAGCCTCAGCTTCGTACCTTTTGTAGCTTGGCGAGCAACCGCTGCTCGACTTAAGCTACGATCAAACTGGTATCAACTTCAAGAACGACTGTCTGGTTTGACGAAAGTTATGGACGAAAACCTCAGCGGAATTCGAGTCGTCCGTTCCTTTGCTTCTCAAGACCACGAAATGAAAAAGTTTGACGAAGCGTCTAACGAAACGCTTATTCTTGCCAACACTCAGGTTGGAATACGCGCTTCAAATATTTCACTCATGGGCGTCGCATTCATGCTCTCGATGGCGGGCGTTTTGTGGGTCGGCGGTCTCAAGGTAATCGACGGCGAACTAACAGCGGGCGAACTAACTCAGTTCCTCGCGTTCATGAGTATTTTGCTTCAGCCAGTTCGACAAATCGGAATGATGGTCAACGGATATGCCCGTGGCTCTGCAACAGGCGGACGTCTTTTCCAAGTTCTAGATATCGACCCCGATATTCAAGACAAACCCCATGCTAAAGACCTCGATATCACAAACGGAACACTCGAATTTCACAATGTCAGCTTTGGATACGAAGAAGATCACACTCTCAACGACGTTTCATTCAAAGTTGAACCTGGTCACACCGTAGGAATCGTCGGGCCGCCCGGTAGCGGAAAGTCGACTATCGCCCACCTCGTCCCACGTTTCTACGACCCTAAAGAGGGTTACATCACAATCGACGGGCAAGATCTTCGAGATGTCACGATCGACTCCCTGCGTAAGGCAGTCGGAGTGGTCGAACAGGATACGTTCCTCTTCACAGCATCCGTAGAACATAACGTGGCTTATGGTGACCCGTGGGCACCTGATGACCGTGTCGAATCTGCTTCAAAGTATGCACAACTTGGTGACTACATCGACCGTCTTCCCGGTGGCTACAACACCTTGGTTGGTGAACGCGGGGTGTCGCTTTCAGGTGGCCAGCGACAACGTCTTTCAATCGCACGTTCCATCATGCTTAAACCTCAGCTAATCATTTTTGACGACTCGACTGCAGCCATCGACGCCGCTACCGAACAGCGAATTCGAGCGGCTCTCACTGAACTCACTAAGGATCGTGCGACGATCATCATTTCTCACCGCCTAAGCTCACTAATGCATGCTGATGAAATTCTCTTTATCGAAGAAGGAAAAATCGTCGAACGCGGATCACATGAAGAACTCCTCACTCAAGGCGGTCACTACAACGATCTGTATGAACTACAAATTCGGCCGAACGAGCAAAGTGGAAACAACATGGATGAAGGGAGTGCTTCCTAATGACCGCTAGGGGCACCCACGAACGTAGCCATGAGATTCCGCCAAAAGCCTCGCTCAAACTCGGTCCAACGATAGACGAAGAAGTTTTCGGTGAAGCGTTCAACGGCCAAGTCGTCGGCCGGTTCATGAAGTACATCACCGCCTACAAAGTTCTGCTTTGGGTAGCAATTTCGGCTGTGGTCGTATTCACCGTTTCTTCGATAGCAATTCCGCTAATCGTCAAGAATGTTTATGACGACGCACTTAAAGAGGGAGCCACCGACAAATCAAAACTAGCGACGATGGTCATCGTTTTGTTAGCAGCAGTTGGATTCAACTTTATTGCGAACTATTTCCAAGAATTAATCGTCGGACGCGTGGCCGAACGAATCCTCATCGACATGCGCCGGGCGATGTACGAGCACCTCCAAAGAATCTCTCTTTCCTTCATGGACAAGACAGAAATTGGCAAGCTCATGTCGCGCCTTCAAGGTGACGTTTCCGCCCTGCAGGAATTTTTACAAACAGCCGTATTCGCAATCGGTGACTTCGTACTTTTGATCGGAATTATCGGAGCAATGCTCTGGTTAGACTGGCGCTTGGGATTAATGACATTAGCAGTACTGCCAATTCTGTTAGTCATCCGAATAATTTGGCTCCCATACGCCCGTCAATCGTTCTTACGCGCAAGAGTTACATCTTCGATCGTCAGTGGCGCACTCGCAGAGAACATTAACGGCATCCGAGCCGTCCAAGGCATGTCACGTGAGTACGTGAACTATGACCTATTTGATATCCGAGCAACCGACAACCTAAGGGCTGCCAACAAAGCCTCCAAGTTCGGTGTCATGATGCTCCCAATCGTCGATACCCTCACCGGTGCGGCAATGGCAATCGTCGTGATCATGGGTGGTTTCTTTGTACTCGGCGGAACCGTCGAAGTTGGAGTCATGGTCGCCTTCGTATTGTTCGTACAACGATTCTTCGACCCTATTCGAGCGCTCACAATGCACTACAACGTACTCCAGCGTGCGATGGCATCTGGGGAACGGATCTTTGAAGTTATCGACGTGCCAGTTGAAATCCAGGACAAGCCAAACGCCATTCATCCTAAAGAAATTGACGGCTCGATCAGTTTCGAGAATGTCACTTTTGGATATGTCGAAAATCAGCCTATTCTTAAAGACATAAACTTCGAAGTAAAACCCGGAGAAACTGTGGCGCTAGTTGGCCCAACAGGTTCAGGTAAAACTTCAACGACAGCACTCGTTCACCGCTTCTACGACATCTGGGAAGGCTCAGTGAAGGTCGGTGGTTACGACGTGCGAGACTTAACCCAGGATTCGCTGGGCGAGCACGTCTCGATGGTTCTGCAAGAGCCGTTCTTGTTCTCGGGAACTATCTTCGAGAACATCATCTACGCCAAAGAAGGCGCAACCCGTGAAAACGTCGTTACCGCTGCCCAGGCAGTGGGTGCGCACGAATTCATCATGAAGCTTCCCGACGGCTATGAGACCGAACTGGAACAGCGTGGCGGAAACCTTTCTCTCGGACAGCGACAACTGTTGTCGTTCGCTCGAGCTATTGTTGCCGATTCCAAGATTCTCGTGCTCGACGAAGCCACAGCAAGCATCGACTCCTACACGGAAATGCTCATCCAGCAGGCACTAGTACGCCTGATGGAAGGCCGCACAGGAATAGTCATCGCTCACCGACTCGCAACGATTCGCGGAGCCGACAGGATTATCGTTCTTCAAGACGGTGGGATCGTTGAGCAAGGCAATCACGACGAATTGATGGCACACGGCGGACTCTACTCACGACTTTACTCGATGAACTACGCATCGTTCGATGACATTCCAGATGAACTAATCGCTCAGGCAACTAAGGCTGCACCAGGCACATCTACTTAGTAGTCGGGAGATTCGATCTGCGATCGGGTTAACTGTTGACCCGATCACAACCGACAACTAAAGCAGCGTGCCCTGCCCAGTCGGGCCGTCCAGTCTTGACGGCAACCCAATGTGTTCGAATCCGTCGACTGTCGTTCGACGTCCCTGCGGAGTTCGGATGATGAATCCGATCTTCAACAAGAATGGCTCGACAACATCTTCAAGGGTCTGCTGATCTTCGTTGATCGTCGCCGCAAGTGCCTGAATTCCTGCAGGGCCACCCTGATAGTTCTTCGACAATGTCATAAGGTATAGACGGTCCAAACGATCCAAACCAAGTACGTCGACCCCCTCTATTTCCATCGCTTCGGCAGCCACTGAATCCGTAATCGTTCCCGAATTACGTACTTCAGCAAAGTCGCGAACCCTACGAAGCAACCTGTTTGAAATCCGCGGTGTGCCACGTGACCGCCTAGCGATCTCATGCGCTCCACTATCACTCATATCCACTTCGAGAATCCCAGCAGACCTTGTAACAACCCGAGCAAGCTCTTCGGTCGAATAAAAATCAAGGTGATACGCCAATCCGAAACGCTCACGTAATGGCGCACTAAGCATTCCAGCACGAGTAGTCGAACCGATCAAAGTGAAGGGCTGCAACGGCAGATTAATGCTCTTGGCGAAAGCACCTGCACCAGTCATGAAGTCGACGCGAAAATCCTCCATAGCGGAGTACAAGTACTCTTCGACGGCATGCGATAGTCGGTGGATTTCATCGATGAATAAAACATCACCAGTTTTCAAATTTGAAAGCAACCCAACTACGTCCGCAGGTCGTTCGAGCGCCGGACCCGACGTATGAATCAACTGCGACTCAAGTTCGCGAGCAATGATCTGCGAAATCGTAGTTTTGCCCAAACCTGGAGGCCCATGAAATAGAGCGTGATCCAGAGTGTCGCCACGTTTCTTAGCTGCCATAACAGCAATCGAAATACTGTCGACAACGGCCCGTTGACCTACGTATTCCTGAAATCGTCTAGGGCGAAGATCTTTCGACGCGGTTTGATCGATGAGTTCCTCGTTCGACGTCATATCCTGAGCGCGTTCTTCTAATGCTTGATCCCCGGCAAGTTTATCAGCATCGTTCGACGGACTGCTCGCCTGAACAATCCGCTCACGACCGCTTTCTTCTGACCCAGAAGCCAATCATTTACTCCGTTTGAAAATCCATCCAAAGTGTTGCGATACACAAGAACCTAATCTTGAGTCGAAACCTGTGCCTTGAAAACCTCGCGCATCACATCCTGCAAATTATCGGCAGTTTCGGGTGACCGACGAATCACATCGTCGACCTTATCCTGTGCCTCGGTTGGACGATAGCCAAGAGTTACCAATGCTTCGATAGCTTCCGACCGTGCATCCGAAGCGGGAACAACCGCTGTTTCCTGGCCTTGTTCTGATATTCCAGCGTCCTGCAACAAAGCAGTCGCTGCAACTTTCCCTCGAAGAGTAGCCACAATCTTTTGTGCAGCCCGAGTACCGATGCCCGGCAATCGTTGAAGCGACCCCAAATCCTCTGCTTCAATTGCCGAAGCGATAGTCGAAACGGGGAACACCAACGCTGCCGCAGCCTTAGCAGGCCCGATGCCTTCGACCTGAATTAGCTGTTCGAAGAATTGCTTCTCGCTAGGATGCCTGAACCCGACAAGCATCGGTTTCGGCTGTCTATCCGTAACGTGATAGTAGATCTCAAGCTCAATGTCAGAGCCCACGTTAATGCCTTCGTTCGCAAGCGACTGATAAACATAGGTCGGCAGGCTGACTTCATAGCCAACCCCGCCAGCGATAACCACGGCTCGACCGGGTTCACGCGTCAGGTTTCGAATTTTTCCGGTGATATAACTAATCATTGTGCGTCGAGTTTACTTGGCTGCTTCGATTGCGGCGACTGCCGAACTCCCACTCATGATCGCATGCGCAATAGCGATCGAAAATGCATCGGCAACGTGTTCGTTTTTGGCAGCGTTAGGATCGCCAAGATGAGCGGCAATCGCTAACTTCATTTGGTCTTTATCGGCTCGACCAGAACCAGTCACAAGATTCTTGGCACGGGTCGGCTGATAATTGAACACCGCCAATCCAGCTTCACCAGCAGCCATCACTGCAACTCCTCGGGCCTGACCCAGCAACAACGCAGTTTTGGCAAAGCGAGCATGTAGGTCTTCTATCGCAACGACTTCAGGTTCGAACTCCTGAATTACTTCACGGATAACTTTGTAGATGGAAAATAATCGCTTTTCCATCGGTTCGCTCGACTTGGTACGAACAACACCGCCTTCAACAGCCTTGAAGTTACTTCCATCTATATCGATCAAGCCATACCCGGTGTTAATTAGGCCGGGATCAATGCCAAGTATTCGCAAAGAATATTCCGTTCGGTTCGCGCTGCCACCCTACTCAAGGTACGGTATAAATCAAGTGCAAATTCAGATGCAAAGTCTACCCTTATCCCCTTCTCATCTATAAGTAGAGATGGCGCATCACAAACGCTCGAAATCTATCTCATACATGTATCGTTACCCCTCAGATTTAGATTTAGACGATAATTCCACCCTGAGCAACAACGCTCCCAAACAATACCTAGGGATACTGAAACATGCAGCCGTTCTACAACGAACAGCAAACAATGCTCGCTACCACGGTTCGACAGTTCTCCGCCGAAAATCTCGCACCAAGGGCAGATGAAGTCGACGAAAAAGAAGAGTTTCCTATCGATCAATTCCGCGGTTTAGCTAAACTCGGCTTAACTGGTATGACGGTCCCTGAAGAATTTGGTGGATCGGGTGGTGATTACAAAGATTTCATGGTGGCGATCGAAGAAGTAGGAGCAGTCTGTGGTTCAACCAGCACAGTTCTGATTACTCACGTTTCACTTGGGTCACAGACGATCTACCACGGTGGATCTGATGAGCAACGTCAACGCTGGCTTCCATCACTCGCATCCGGCGAAAAGATCGCAGCATTCGCACTAACCGAAGCTGGAACAGGTTCCGATGCACTGGCTTTAGAAACATCTCTCGTTAAAGCCAAAAATACCGAAGGCAAGGAAGAATACATCCTAAATGGATCAAAGTTGTTCTGCACTAACGGCGCGGTTGCGGATGTTTTCTCGGTCTTCACCAATCATGACAAAAATGCCGGACACAAAGGCGTAACAGCAGTTGTCGTCGAAAAGGGAACGCCCGGTTTCACGATCAATCCGCAGCATGGCAAGATGGGCATGAAGGGATGCGCAACTGCTGAATTAGTATTTGACAATTGCCATATTCCGATCGAAAACCGACTCGGCGAAGAGGGCGCGGGATACAAGCTCGCTCTAAAAATCCTCGACTCAAGCCGAATCATGATCGCCGCTCAGTGCTTGGGACTCGCAAAAGGCGCTCTCGACGCTGCTCTCTCATATTCAAAGCAACGAAACACGTTCGGCAAGCCGATCGATACTCGACAGGCGATTCAGTTCATGATGGCTGATATGGCGGTAGAACTCGACGCCGCCCGACTGCTCACCTATCGTGCGGCCGCCCTATACGATGAAGGATTGCCGCACGGAAAAGAATCGGCAATGGCGAAGCTCTACGCATCTGAAGCCGCCGGACGCATCGCAAGCAGAGCCCTTCAAATCCACGGTGGAGTCGGCTACTTCAAGCCATCGGTAGTCGAACGAATTTACCGCGATCAGCGCGTAACTGAAATCTATGAAGGAACGTCAGAAATACAGCGACTGGTCATATCCAGAGCAATAATCGGCGATCTGTAGCCAATTTCTAATTCGCAGTTTCCAGAACCCTAATCTAGCGTTGGTCCTAACTCTTCTGACGGGCGAATTCATGGAGACCGTTCGAGACATTATCGCATACAAAATCCCGCTGGATTACGATCACTTCGGTCACATGAACGTCGAAAGTGCGATTCGCAAAGGTAAGGCACTCGATAAATACACCCTCGCTTGGTACGAAGACATGATTCCTTGGTAGTTTGTCGACCAATCGGCATGACTCTAGACTGCTGTCGACACCCCGGTTTGCACCGGCGAAGACATCTAGGCCAAAGAAGGATTCGCTCCGCTTCGCGAAGCACGCGCCATCTCAGTTACACACCCTGACCTCGGAACATCTGGTGGAATTCTCGAAACAAAGCGAATTGCGGACGTCGCACGCTACGCCGGTATCAGAATCGCACTTCACCAAACAGGTACACGTATGATGGTGATGGCAAACGCTCAATGTGAGATGGCGATAGACAACTTCATCGCGCTAGAAATATACTCGGGCTACAGCTCGTGTTAGAACGATCTTGTAACACTCGCAGATCAATATTGCGCTAAGATCCAGAACGTGAACATGAACGTTACCTATGCACCGAGTCTAGGTATCGAGCTAAACGAAGAAGCGGTTCTTTAACATCAGAACCGAACATTACCTAGATGCGCTGCGAATCCGCAGGAAGTTTGGGGTAGCACGTCTGAATGGTCAGAAGTCGTCTCTCACGATCGAACTTGGAGCTAAGGAGAGTTAAGATTCCCTGCCTCTTTTTTCGTTTTCAGTGTTTATGGTATTTCCGTCAAGAAGAACTTTCTTAGCCATACGGTCTACGATTCGAGTGTAAAGCCAATACACTCGGGCTCGTATTCGGTTAGCCGCTTGGCTGCTATCTGTACTGCTTCGTTGTTAGCGTCAACCAACACAAATCGACGATCGTTCTTTGCCGCTGCAACACCTGTTGTTCCTGATCCAGCGAAGAAATCCATCACGAGCTCGCCGGTGTTCGAGTGAACTTTTACGATCCGCTCAAGAATGGCTATGGGCTTCTGAGTCGGATACCCCGTGCGCTCATTACCGTTAGTAGGCACGATCGTCTGCCACCAAACATCGGTAGGAATTTTTCCTCTCGCCGCCTTTTCTTTACCAACTAGTGAAGGCGCCATATAAGGAATTCGATCGATATTGTCAGCGTTGAACGTGTAGTTCTTAGGATCAACTGCATACCAAAATATCGTGTCGTGCTTTGCAGGCCATTTTCGTTTCGAGCGACCTCCGTAGTCGTACGACCAGATGATCTCATTCATGAACGAATCTCGATCAAAAACTTGATCCAGCAGCACCTTGCAGTAGTGCGATTCCCGTTGATCGACGTGCAAAAACAACGATCCATTCGGCGCAAGCACTCTTTTAGCTTCTTCCATACGAGACGTCAAGAACCCAATGTAATCGTCGAAATAATCGATATACGACTTACTTTCACCGCGTTCGGTCCGGTATCTTTTACCACCGAATCCGGTGCGGTCGCCTTCATCGTCGCGAACTGTCTTGAGACTCGTCATCGACTGAGTGACTCCCGTGTTGAACGGTGGATCGATGTAGATCAAATTCACTGAACTATCTTCCACGTTACGAAGAAAGTCGAGGTTATCGGAAAGATTTATTGAGTTTGGTTTCATTCAGGATAATCACTCTTAGTATGTCGACGATTTTCGGGTTACTTCAGATGGTGGCGTATGCCATTACCCGCAAGCCCCTCATAGGCAAACCGAGGAATCAGGTGAAGGGGGCGTGATATCGACATTCCGACAGCCCCTCCATTATTCCACCCAACGTTGTAACTATTGGACTGAAACTGTTCATTAATCATCGTTTTTGATTTAGCGAGGGCAACTCGAATATCAGTCCACTCATACTCTGAAATGTCGCAAATCTTCCCTCGGGGAGCATGGGTAATGATCATCCCGTTCCCCACCAATACAGAATCACCGGTGTCCATAAAAACAAAGATCACTTTCGATCAATACCTTTTCTTTCGAAGATATTTCACAGAACAGACACGCCATCGTACTAACTCCGGGTCCCTTGAAATGACAACACGAATTTATCCACACACAAAATTTAACACTGCCCCAGCGTTTTAACAGCCAGCACTACTTCTTGCCAAATAGGGATCTATTTCAGGTGAAAACGTTTTTAACCGTAGCCCTGAATATATAAGCTACTTTCGATAAGACAATCGAACATGAAAAATCTTAGGAGTAGCTGTAATGAGTCGTGAAACACCCAAACACTCTCCACCACGTAAACACTTGCTCACGTCCGCCCGACTTCTCTAAAATATTTAGCTGTGTGCATAACCTTTTGTCAACGATTTTGCGTAAGCCGAATTAGCAGTTTGAAAAGGCAACTGCACCCGATACACAGTTCCTTTGCGGGGATTTGGACTTGATGATCTATAACGTCGCGGGGCTGCTCACCGGGAATCTCGGTGATACTGAGCATTACGAAATAGAAAACGAAAACCTTGAACTAGAAGGGCAGTCGTTAAAAGAGATCAACGGTCCGATCCGCCTAATGCGAACCGATCGAACGGTGCTCGTAACTGCTGAAATTGATGCGGTTACGCACGGTGCGTGTAGTAGGTGCCTTGAACCGGCGACTGTGAACGTTTTCGTGAATATGGAAGAAGAGTATTCTCCGGCAACCGACGATCTGATGAGCAGATCTGGCAAAAGCTCGAACAACGGCTCTACAGACGACGGCGATTACTACGATACGACACTCACCATTACCGATCAAAACCATCTTGATTTAACCGAGGGATTGGGCCAATCTCTTCTCGGCGCACTTCCAATTGCGATACTTTGTAAGGAAGATTGCCTTGGAATTTGCCCCATTTGTACGGTTAATCGCAATATAATTCAGTGTTCGTGTGCCAAAAGTTCTATAGATTCGCGTTGGGCGGGGCTTGCAGGACTCTTATGAAAAGGCGCAAAATTTTCAGATTGAGCGGGCTAACGCCCTTGATATATAGATATGCCTCCACTTCCCAAGAAAAAACATACCCGTGCCCGCAAGGGCAATCGAAACGCTCACAATGCTATTAAATTGCCTGCGTCTTCGCTTTGCCCATGTTCCCGCCAGGAGCGAATCCAGCCGCACATTGCTTGCCCAGAGTGTGGAAACCACAAAGGTCGAACGATGCCAGGTAACTGGCCTCAGGTAAACCTAATGGAGCAGGTACAGCCAATTGCAGCGGCATCTAAAGAGTCTGATTCGTAATTAAGTAGAGCTAACGCAAGAAATTCGTTCGATATGACGATCACAACAGTTTCGAAAATTGCATTCTTATTCCCAGGTCAGGGCTCACAAGCCGTAGGTATGGGAAAAGATCTCTACTTGAATTCCATCGCAGCACGCGAAGTATTCGACGAGATTGATGACACACTAGGTCGTAAGCTTTCTACGTTGATGTTTGAAGGTCCAGACGACGAGCTTCGACAGACTGAGAACACTCAGCCCGCCATCATGGCAACTTCAATTGCTACTTGGCGAGCAATGGAAGAAGCTACTGGCGTTCTTCAGGTTCCAAATGCAACTGCAGGCCACTCACTGGGTGAATACTCTGCATTAGCAGTTGCCGGTGTTCTGAGCATTTCAGACGCTGTGAAGCTGGTTCTTGAACGTGGTCGACTCATGCAGGGTGCTTGTAGCGAGCGACCAGGCGGAATGGCTGCTCTTATCGGTTTGGACGAAATTACAGCCGAAGAGATTTGTCGTGAGTCTGGCGCGCAGATGTCGACTATTAACACCGAACATCAGATTATTCTCGCCGGGGACCACCGAAGCCTCGCAATGGCGATTGATATGGCTAGTTCGCGTGGTGCTAAGAAGGCAATTCCGCTACAGGTTGGCGGTGCTTTCCATTCAGGTCTTATGAGCCCGGCTCAGAACGGCTTAAACGCAATGATTGATTCACTTACGTTCCATGACCCTCTCGTTCCTCTTGTAGGTAATGTGACAGCGAAGTCGCTGGGTACTGCCGACGAAGTTAAAGAAGAACTTCGTTTACAGTTGACTTCCTGTGTGCAGTGGAACAACACCATCAAGTTCATGCTGAATGACGGAATTGACGCTTTTTACGAAATTGGCCACGGTAGGATTCTTTCCGGAATGGTGAAGAGAATCGACCGTTCTGCTAGCGTCACCAGCATTGGCGACTTCGCTTCGGTACTCAACTATTCCAGCGCTTCGTAGGCTTCCCCGCTTAAAACTCCCATCGGTATTGGTATCCCTTCATTCAAGTAAGATTTTGCCGTTAGGGCTAACTGAACGTGTCTGCAGCTAAAACAAAGTACATACCACAAGAACCCGACCGCCTCGACGAACTAGTCGATGGCGATATCGTTGGAGAAAGTGATCCACCGATTAGAAAAGGCCGCACCGGCTCACGAGCCGCAGTTGTGCAGGCACTTTACGAATCCGATTCCTCAGGCCATCCCGCCACATCAGCTATAAGGCGCCTCGCTATTGAGCGAGAACTAACAGACGATGACATCGATTTTGCAATCCGTCTGGTAAGAGTGTGTGAAGATCAGAGAACTGAGTTGGATTCACGAATAGCGAAGATAGCGTCCCAGTACCCTTCCGACCAAATGCCTCTCGTGGAACGTAACGTTTTGCGGGTGGCGATGGCCGAGTTGGCGATGGAGGATGCGGCTCCTCAGAACGTAGTTGCGAACGAAGCGGTTGAGTTAGCTCGATTATTCGGGTCTGATTCGTCGCCAAAATTCATTAACGGAGTGCTCGGAGCTCTGCTAGCATAGGTTGCCGTTCGACTACATTTGTGGTCGACTAAATGTTAAATTACAAGATCGAGCGGGACGGCCGTTCCGCATGACCTCCCGGGGGGTTGAAGTAAATGGCCAGTGTGTTGGATCGAGTCCGTGATATTGCGACGGACAAACTCAGTGTTGAAGCCTCAGAGGTTTCAGCAGAATCTTCGTTTACCGAAGACCTAAATGCAGACTCCCTTGACGTGGTCGAGTTGATCATGGCAATCGAAGAGGAATTTGGTTCAGATGACCAGCCCCTCGAGATTTCCGACGAAGATGCCGAAGGTATCAAGACTGTTCAGGATGCTGTGAAGTACCTGTCCGATCGTGGAATCAACGACTAATTCGGGATCGCTTAGTTTAGATGCTTAGTTGAGCGCTTTGGCAATCACTCGGGCTTTTAACAATAAAAACCGCATTAGTTTTCAATTGAAAGCAGTGCGGTTTTTCGCGTCTAATGAAAGTCTCAAGCACCTACTCTGGTTCGCATCCTTGATGCGCTTAGGTACAAGATTATCCGGAGGAGGAGGAGGAGAGGTAGACAGATCACAATAATAATCTTCGTGTGATAACTTGAAAACTCTTACTTGTCTGCAGCCGGACGCTCTTGCTTCCAATTAATATCACGCTTTGACCACAGCCGAAACCAGCAACAAATCCTGGAATTCAATCTACGCAATCGCCAATGCAGTACGCTCGTGCACTACCTGCGATCTTCACTCCACTCGAAGTAACGGAGTTCCGGGGAGCGGATCGTCCAAAGCCGAAATTCTTATCATTGGCGAAGGTCCTGGATTCAACGAAGATCAGCAAGGTCTACCGTTTGTGGGTCGCTCAGGTAAATTGCTCGATGAACTACTCGCTGCGATCCCACTGACACGCGAAGATGTATTCATTACCAACGTCGTGAAGTGTCGACCGCCCGATAATCGAGATCCGCTACCCGATGAAGTTGCCGCATGTCGCCCGTATTTAGAGCGTCAGATGGAACTTATCAACCCGAAAGTCGTGGTCACACTGGGTCGTGTTTCCATGCTTAGGTTTAATCCAAAGGGTAAAATTTCTGAGGATCACGGCAAAATACTCGAATGGGAAGGCCGTATTCTATTTCCGCTGTACCATCCCGCCGCAGGACTAAGAAATCCGGCAATCAAGCGAGAACTTCAGAAAGATGTACTACAACTTCCCGAGGTACTACGACAATCCAATCGGATATCGTCTGACAAAATCGACGGCGAAATCGATGCCGACATCATTACTCAGATGCCCAACGCACTGGTAACGCATGAAGATCTAAAATTAAAAAAGACCGGCCTTCAAGCCAAACAGCTGACGCACCAATTGCCGACGCTCAACTATCTGAAACTCTATTGAAGAACGAGACAACAAAAGAAGAACAAGGAGATCGCCAGCGGGGAATGTTCTAGGCACGACACACTAGCGTTCGAGAGAATTCTGACAACCCAGCCAGAACACTCGCGCAGTGTGCCTTGAAATCCAGGCAGGCATCAATTCATTCGTATGGCAAAAAAAACTAATGACTCGCCATGGATTCGCGTATTGCCCCTTGGTGGTCTGGGCGAAATTGGCAAAAACATGATGGTTCTCGAGACTGTCGACGATATTGTCGTGATCGATGCAGGCGTGCTGTTCCCTGAGTGGAACATGCCCGGCATCGACGTCGTAATTCCCGACATGGACTATCTGGAAGAAAACGCCGACCGTGTCAGAGCACTGCTAATCACACATGGTCACGAAGATCACATCGGAGCCGTTCCACACTTTCTCAAGCGTATAAACGTGCCGATCTACGCACCAGCGATGGCAGAAGCATTGATCCAAAACAAGCTTCGCCAAGCACGCATGCGTGACGAAGCCGAACTTAAGGTAATCCGCCCCGGTGAGCAGCATCAAATCGGCGAACTTGAAGTCGAATGGTTCGCAGTCTGCCACTCTGTACCCGATTCAACTGGTATCGCCATAAACACGCCAGCCGGAGTTGTAATTCACACCGGTGACTTCAAACTCGATAACGCACCAGTAATCGGACCTCCCTCCGACCTTGGCTTGCTCGCCGACATTTGCCAAGACGGCGCACTGTTGCTCATGGCCGATTCTACTTACGCAGAGGAAGAAGGCTATTCGCCTTCCGATCGTGAAGTAGTTGAGAATTTACCCGGCCTTGTCGGTGACGCTGAAAATCGAATCATTATTTCAAGTTTCGCTTCTCAGATCGCACGAATCCAGATCGTTGCCGACGCCTGCATCAAACACGGTCGAAAGCTCTGTATTCTCGGACGCAGCATGATTAACAACACCAAGACAGGTCGCGAACTTGGTCACTTGGATATCCCTAGCGACCTCATGATCACAGCTGCTGAAGCGAACAGCCTCCCCGGTGACAAAGTGCTAATTCTCACTACGGGAAGCCAAGGTGAGCCACAGTCGGGTCTCGTTCGCATGTCACGTAACGATCACCGAGATATCCGTATTCAAGAGGGCGACACGATCATCATGTCCGCAAGCACTATTCCGGGCAACGAAGTTCCGGTTAACGAGTCGATTAACGAACTCGTTCGACTCGGCGCTAGGGTAATTACCAATCACGAGACACGTACACACGTGCCTGGCCACGCTCGCAAAGAAGAACTCCGTATGCTGCTCAACGCAACACGCCCTAAGTACTTCGTACCTGTTCACGGCGAGTACCGAATGCTGAGGGCGCACGTCGACCTCGCTATCTCAACTGGCGTCGCACCTGAGAACGCATTCCTGCTCACGGATGGCGACATCCTCGAGATCGATGCAAACGCAGGTGAAGTCGTCGATCGAATCGAAGCCGGACACATCTTTGTGCACGGACTCGGCATGTGGGACGAATCCGGTAATGTTGTTGTCGAACGCAGATCACTTCAGCACAACGGCGTTGTCAGCGTGGCGTTCTCACGTGACACTGTCGACGGCTCACTCGTTGGCAGGCCAAAAATCGTCTCAGCCGGTTTCGTTCACGCAGAGGACTCCGAAGGACTATTACGCGAAACTGAAGACGCTCTGGCTCTTGTGCTTGAAAAATTGTTGAAAAAGCCAACAGAGTGGAGCGATCTCGAAGATGTTGTCCGCACAACTGTTGGAAGTTTTCTAGGACGACGTACAAAACGCCGCCCGCTGATCATCACATCCTCAATTGACGTCTAAATACACAACTAAAAAAACCGGCTCAAACGCCTTCGTCAAATTCGTTCGACTCATCGGCTCGATCGCGAAGCTTGTTGGCCAGCTTTTAGTTGCGGCACCTATGCAATTATGGTTCTCTGTCGTAATAGCAGCGGTGGCAGCAATCACATACTTTTTCTTCCAGGACGACACCGGAAAAATGGTCGGATGGTCGGCGATTCCGCTTGGTCTGTGGTTAGTAGTCACCTTGTTCCTTATTGTGTTCAAACGAACTGCATTGTTCGCACGATGGCGCTGGGTGGTTTCGTCACTATCACTGTCGGCAGCAATATCGGGCGGGCTTGGTATTTTCTACGCCCCGCTCGCAGCATTCAGCGGCGAGACTTTTGGTGGCGATGTTGGAATGGCGATTTCTCGACTACCTCAAGAGTGGGATCGCTTCGATGTTGGTATTTACGATTACGCCATTGCTTGGGTGAGAGTATTTGCCCTGCTCTTGATCGCCTTCGCAATCGGATCACCGAATTGGGCAAAACAAACAGGCTCAAAATTAGGTCGTGCAGTCGTTACTGTCTACGCAATGGTCATTGGGGGTTTGCGCACACTATCTATCAAACTCGAAAAATGGCGATCTGAACGTGCGAACGCTAAAGAGCTGCAAAATGCTGATATTGCCGAGTACGAAGCTGACCAGACGGCTCAGGCGAAGATCGATGCCGAGAATGAGGCTGTCGCGCTTGCTGCCGTTCAAAACGCTGGCACGCCATCTTCATCTGACATTACGACTGATGCATCACCATCCACAGCGAATACTGAAACCGCTTCGGAATCCGAGCTCTCCAAATTCGTCGACCGACTCCCCCAAGACCCTGCGACTCCAGTAACCGTTGCCTACCCGACCCCCACTGAAGTAGAAGCTGCCAAGGACGTCGCAGCTCCGGTGCCCGATTACTCTGCCGCTCAGCGATATCCATGGCATCTGCCTAACCGCGACATGCTGGCTATCGCAAAACCCGGTGGTATCACTCAAGAAGAAATCGACACCACAAGTCGCGCCGTCGAGGAATCGCTCGGGCAGTTCGGTATCGATGTTAGTGTCGATCAGGTTCGCCAAGGTCCGACCGTAACGATGTACGGACTCAGCCCCGGCTGGAAGGGTCGATCAGAAGAAAATACCGGAGGCCAGCGCGTTCGAGTAGACACTATTCTCAATAGAGAAAAAGATATAGCGCTCGCACTTGCATCTCCGAGTCTTCGATTTGAAGCTCCCGTTCCGGGCGAATCGGTCGTTGGTATCGAAGTGCCAAACTCACACCCAACTGAAGTGACTTTGCGCTCGG
>Ga0115002_10002875_pt1 | contig 22023 bp, 16 predicted proteins | sample ArcticOcean_MG_C_8_FD_89576 | JGI IMG/M metagenome (GOLD analysis project Ga0115002, IMG submission 89576) | Marine microbial communities from western Arctic Ocean - ArcticOcean_MG_CB11_86 | ecosystem: Environmental > Aquatic > Marine > Oceanic | place: Arctic Ocean: Canada Basin | collected... | reverse complement strand
TATTTCATCGTTTGTTTCATCGTTGGCACCTGGAATGAGTGCACCAAGACCTTTGCCAAGGGCATTGCGTTTAGCCATGGTTTATGACCTCCCCAGCGAGGCTGATATAACTTTGTGCGCCGGAAGACATGATGTCGTAAAGGATAATGGGTTTGCCAAAGCTGGGGGCTTCACCGAGTTTGACGTTGCGCCCAATAATTGTTTTGTAAACTTTGTCTGCAAAATGCGCTTTGGTTTCTTCGGCAACTTGGCGAGAGAGATTGAGGCGTCCATCATACATGGTGAGGAGGACACCTTCAACTTGAAGCTGCGGGTTGAGGTGGCGTTGTACTAAACGAAGCGTGTTGAGGAGTTTGCCCAAACCTTCAAGGGCATAATATTCACATTGAATGGGAATGAGTACAGAATCTGCGCCAGTGAGCGCATTGAGTGTGAGCAAACCCAGCGATGGAGGGCAGTCGATAATGATAAAGTCATATTCATTGCGAATGCTTAGAAGGGCCGATTTGAGGCGCTGCTCGCGTGAGATGATGGAGACCATTTCAACCTCGGCACCTGTCAGGTCAATGTGCGAGGGGGCAATGCTTAAAAAGGGCACTTTGGTATCTTTAATAATACTTTTAAATGGTTTCTCTTGCAGTAAGACTTCATAAATGCTGGATGTGTCTTCTTCCATGCTAATGCCACAACCGCTGGTCGCATTGGCTTGGGGGTCCATATCGAGCAATAGGGTTTTCTTTTCTGCTGCTGCCAAACAGGCGGCTAAGTTGACCGCTGTTGTGGTTTTGCCCACACCACCTTTTTGATTGGCTATGGCAATGACTCTTGCTGGCATAAATGTACCGAACTTCGTGTAATTTCGTGAAAAAGGAGATGTGTAGATCGGTAAAATATAGGCTAAGGTGAGGGGAAAATCAAGGAGGAGGCGTTCGCTCATTTAAACCTAAGTGCCCGCTTCCGTTAGGGAAGCGGGCACTCATTTTCATTCCCTTCCCTTTTGGGAAGAGCAAAGGATCTATCCTATTGGTCTGCCAAAGCAGCGTGTGCAGCAGCTAGACGGGCAATTGGCACACGGAAAGGCGAGCACGAAACATAGTTCATGCCAATTCTGTGGCAGAAATGAACCGATTCGGGATCACCACCGTGTTCGCCGCAGATACCCACTTTGAGGTTTTTGCGGCCTTTGCGGCCTTTTTTGGTACCCATTTCAACCAACTGACCCACACCGGCTTGGTCGAGCGTTTGGAACGGATCGTTTTCAAGGATGCCCTTTTCAACATATTCGCCCAAGAACACACCGGCATCGTCACGTGAATAACCAAAGGCCAGTTGTGTGAGATCGTTGGTGCCAAAGGAGAAGAACTGTGCGTGTTTTGCAATTTCATCGGCAATGAGTGCGGCACGTGGAATTTCAATCATGGTGCCCACGGTGTAGTTGACTTTCTTGCCGGTTTCTTTGCACACTTCTTTGGCCACACGGTCGGTCATGTCTTTGAGCATTGTGAATTCTGCGACCGTGCCCACCAAGGGGATCATGATTTCTGGAATGGCGTCTTTGCCAACATTTGTTGCGGCTTCTAAAATGGCCCGCACTTGCATTTCATAAATTTCAGGATAAGTGACACCCAAGCGACAACCCCGGTGACCCAGCATGGGGTTGAATTCGCTGAGCGATTCGACCTTGTCTTGAATCTCTTTGAGCGAACGTTTTAGGCGTTTGGCCATTTCTTGTTGCTGATCGGTTTCGTGTGGCAAAAACTCGTGCAAGGGAGGGTCGAGCAGGCGCACGGTAACAGGCAAGCCCTTCATCGCTTTGAAGATGCCTTCAAAGTCACCCCGTTGAATGGGCAAGAGTTTCTGAAGGGCCTTGCGACGACCGGCTTCATCACCTGCCAGAATCATTTCACGCACGATGTTGATGCGGTTGCCTTCAAAGAACATGTGCTCGGTGCGGCATAGGCCAATACCTTCTGCACCAAAGCTGCGTGCAACGTCAGAGTCGTGTGGTGTGTCTGCGTTGGCGCGCACATTGAGTTTGCGAATCTTGTCAGCCCAGGCCATGAGCGTGCCAAAGTCACCCGAGAGTTTGGCTTGTTGTGTAGATACTTGGCCAAGCATCACTTCGCCGGTGGAACCATCGAGGGAGATCCAATCACCTGCTTTAACAACGGTTTTGCCAACGGAGAATTGATCTTTTTTGTAGTCGATAGCCAAGGAACCACAGCCGGCCACACAGCATTTGCCCATTCCGCGAGCAACCACAGCCGCGTGGGAGGTCATACCGCCACGTGCGGTGAGAATGCCTTGGGCAGCGTTCATACCACCAATGTCTTCGGGCGATGTTTCCATACGCACGAGAATGACATTGGCACCTTTGGCTGCCGCAGCTTCGGCATCTTCTGCTGCGAATACCACTGTGCCTGAAGCTGCACCAGGTGAAGCGGGCAACCCTTTGGCCAAAACGTTTTTGACTGCTTTGGGGTCAAAGGTGGGGTGCAAGAGTTGGTCGAGTTGGCTGGGTTCAACACGCAAAACAGCTTCTTTTTGTGTGATCAACTTTTCTTTAACCATGTCAACGGCAATTTTTACAGCAGCGGCTGCGGTGCGTTTGCCGCTGCGTGTTTGAAGCATCCACAATTTGTTTTGTTGCACTGTGAATTCGATGTCTTGCATATCGCGATAATGTTTTTCGAGTTTTTTGTAAATGCCTTCGAGCGTTTTGTAAGCTGCGGGCATTTTTCGTTTCATTTTAGATACGGGTTCGGGCGTGCGTACGCCAGCAACAACGTCTTCGCCTTGGGCGTTGACGAGGTATTCGCCGTAGAATTTGTTCTCTCCCGTGGAGGGGTTGCGTGTAAACGCCACGCCCGTTGCACAGTCATTGCCCATGTTGCCATAGACCATCGATTGCACGTTCACTGCGGTGCCCCAGTTTGCAGGGATGTCGTTTAAGCGGCGATACGTGATGGCACGTGCTGCTTGCCAAGAGCCAAAGACGGCACCAATGCCACCCCAAAGCTGTTCAATTGGGTCGGTTGGAAAATTCTTCCCGGTGCGTTTTTTGACGATCTTTTTAAACATGTCAACCAAGAGCTTCAGGTCTTCAATGGAGAGATCCAGATCGTCTTCAATGCCACGTTTGTGTTTGACTTCATCGATGGCGATTTCAAAAGGATCCAGTTCACGGCCTTCTGCAGCGACGCCCATGACCACGTCGCCATACGTTTGGATGAAGCGACGATAAGAGTCCCAGCCAAAACGTTCGTTGCCAGTTTTGGCAATGATGCCTTGCGTGATTTCGTCGTTCAGGCCCAGGTTGAGCACGGTTTCCATCATGCCTGGCATAGAAACACGGGCACCTGAACGAACAGAGAGAAGCAAGGGATTGGAAGCATCACCAAATTTGCTGCCCATTGCTTTTTCGAGTTTGCCCACATTTTCTAAGACTTGCTTTTCGAGTGCGGCAGGATATTTTTTGCTGTTGTCATAATAATAGGTGCACACTTCGGTGGTAATGGTGAAGCCTGCTGGAACGGGAATGCCAATGCCAGACATTTCTGCGAGGTTGGCACCTTTGCCACCCAACAGGTTTTTCATGTCGACTTTGCCTTCGGCTTTGCCATCACCAAAGAAATACACATACTTTTTGCCACTGGTACGCGTGGCTTTTTTTGCTTTTGCCATTTGATCCTCCTGAATGTCTCTCTAAGCAGAAACGATTAGCACAGTTCATTTTACAGACTGCCAAATATAATAGTAGGTAGGATTTCGAGCAAGCGTTTTATAGTAAAAACAAAGGCGAGCGCAGCAAGCGCTCGCCTTTGTTTTATTAGATTTGCTTGTTTACGTTAGTGGCTTTGAGATGAATCGGGTAGTATGTGTTTTTTCTTTTTTTGAAAGATGGCACCCGAGCTGGATAATACGGCATCTTGATTTTCATAGCCGAGTAAGATTTTTAATATGCTGCGGCGGCCCACAATAATGCGCAAATCGGCGGTGGAGCCATAGCGCAAAGGAATGGGTGTTTTTTTGACCGCCACTTCCAGCCCAAATGTTTTGACGCCCCCTTCGAGTATGGCATAGCCATAAATTTCGGTGACTTCGCCCTGGCCCAAAAAGCCTTCGCGGTCAGTAAAGAGATTGCTCAAAATTTCAACAGGGTGCCCCACCTTCACTTTCCATGCGTTGGTCTCCGGCACCACAGCACCAATAACCGTGCCTTCTTCAAGCCCTGCAACGATCAGCACAATGCCACCTTGGGTGGCTTGCATGCCGGGAAATAGATCTTGGCGTGCAACCACACCATCGACGGGTGATCGCAATGTGGCCAGTTCTAATGCTTCTTGGGTCGCTTCGAGGTGTTGTTGGGCTTTTTCAAGCGCGGCTTCTGTTTGTTGAACAGCAGCTTCGGCATTTTGTACTTCTGCTACAGAAGGTCCGCGATTTACGAGATTGAGGCTTTCTATGGCCACCTGCAAATTGGCATGAGACAAGTCATAGCTGGTTTGGGCCCGCTCGAAGTCTTCTTGGCTCCAGAGCCGCTCCCCTTTAAAAAGTTGTGTGGCGCGTTTGAGTTCTTGGCCGCGTGCCGTTAAACCAATGCGCGCTTGTTCCACACGCGCTGCTGCAATTTTTCGTTCTTCAAGTGGGTTTTCTTTTAAAAGGGCCAATTGTGCCCGCGCTGCGGCGAGGTTGGCGTGTTCGCGTTTGACTTCTTTTTCGGCTGCTGCAACGGCCGCACGCAGATCGCCCTCGTAGAGTTGGGCAACGGGTTGATTTGCCCGAACCGTATCACCGGGTTCGGCGTAAATGCGGTGGACCACGCGGCTCATGGGGGAATCGATATATATTTTTTGGCCCGGCTCAACAATGCCTTGCGCAATAATTATGTCGTCGATCTCGATGAAGGCTAGGGCTCCTATAATGAGGCCAAGAACCCCAAAAACCCAAAGTAGCCATTTGATGATTTTGCCTCTTTGGCGTTTGCGCATCATAAGTTGTAACGTCCTTTTGCTTGACAGAAAAAGCGAGAGTTTCTATATTGGGTGCTCTGCGTTATTTGAACGTAGCTGCCTGTATGGGCCCGTAGCTCAGCGGTAGAGCAGCGCCCTTTTAAGGCGTTGGTCGAAGGTTCAAATCCTTCCGGGCTCATTTTTTATAAGTCCAAGAGTTACAACATAAAATAATGGCCCTGTGTCCAAATGGATACGGGGCTTTTGTTTTGATATTTGGCATTTATTGATTCATCAAAATAGGGCTTAGAATATGAATGAATTTATAACAGTCTTTTTATAAGGTCAAGGTAATTATAAACTTTGTTTATAATTTTTTCTGTGGTGTATGGCTGGGTTGACAGAGGCCGATTGCTTGTATATATTGTGAATCAAGTAACTCAAGAATTAAGGTGTTCAATTTTGAAAGAGGATACTTGCTGTGGCTTTAAACCGTGCAGAATTAACGCGTCAATCAGAGGCATTTGAAAATGCGCCCTTAGAAGAAATTTTGCGATGGGCTTGGGATGCACTGGGCCCACGTGTTGCCTTTGGCACTGCATTTGGCGCAAGTGGCATGGTCTTATTGGATATCATGCAAAAACATGTGCCGCAGATCCCGGTTTTCACGATAGATACAAATTTTCTGTTTCAAGAAACATTAGACTTGAAAACCCGTGCGGAAATGCAGTATGGCATAGAGATTGAAGCCATTTTGCCGCGCTTGACCATTGAAGAACAAGACCGTGATTATGGCACCGAGCTTTATCGTGCAGATTCTAATCGTTGCTGTTGGATTCGCAAGGTAGAGCCTTTGCAACGCAAGTTGGCCCAGTTGGATGGGTGGATCAACAGCCGTCGCCGCGATCAGGGCAGTACGCGCACAGGCATCCCCATTTTAGAATATTATGAGACAGAGAGTCGGGCTTTGCTCAAATTGAACCCCATGGCCAACTGGACACTTAAGAAAACGTGGGATTATATTCTGGAGCACAATGTGCCTTATAATCCATTGATGGATCAAGGGTACCCCAGTGTGGGGTGCTGGCCGTGTACCAAAAAGGTTGGAGCTGGCGAAGATGAACGGGCCGGTCGTTGGGAAGGGCAAGCCAAAACAGAATGTGGCATTCATACATTTTTACAACCGATTGAACCCGCTGATGAGGTTGCTGTTGAGGTAGAATAAACGCTGAGCATAAGATTCTTGATTTTATTGCTCAAGAATCTTATTTTCTACTTGTTCGTGATCGACCCCCAAGGTCACTTTGGTGTCTCCTTGGGGGATTTGTTTTTATTTGGATGCTTTATGAAACCAGTTTCTCAAACGCAGACAATTCGCAAATCGATTTTAGATGAGATTGGCAAAACGCCCATTTTGCGCATTCGCAAGCTAACCGACCATCTCAAGCCGGGTGTTGAGGTGTGGGCAAAATTAGAAATGTTTAATCCGGGTGGATCTGTAAAAGATCGCCCTGCCTTGCAGATGATTTTGGATGCAGAAGCATCGGGTGAACTCACACCAGGGAAAGTCATCCTCGATTCAACATCGGGCAATACGGGCATTGCCTATGCGATGATAGGCGCTGTGAAGGGATATCAGGTCGAGTTGGTGATGCCTTCAAGTGTGAGTATTGAACGGCGATATGTGATCGAGTCTTATGGGGCCAAACTTATTTTAAGTGATCCCTTAGAAGGTTCAGATGGGGCCATTCTGATGTCCCGAGATATTTTTGCAGCAGATCCAGGGCGCTATTTTAAACCCGATCAGTATAACAATCCTTCAAACCCTCGGGCGCATTATTTACACACTGCGCCTGAAATTTGGGAACAAACACAAGGGCGGGTGACGCATTTTGTAGCCACATTGGGCACCAGCGGAACCCTTATGGGGACAGGCAAACGTTTGAAGGAGTTGAACCCCGATGTGCAAGTGGTGGCCATTGAACCGCCAGAGTTTCATGGTATTGAAGGGTTAAAGAATATGGATGTCTCAATTATCCCAGGTATTTACGACACTTCCGTGTGGGATCAGAAGGTGCAGGTTGAGACGGAGGAAGCTTATGATGCGGCACGCAGTTTAACGCATCGGTTGGGTTTGTTGGTGGGCCAATCGTGCGGTGCGGCTATGGTTGGGGCATTGAAGGTGGCAGAGACATTGGACGAAGGTGTTGTGGTCACTTTGTTTGCTGATAGCGGTGAAAAATATATGAGCACGCCACTTTGGCGATTAGATGAACGGGGTGAGCATGTTTGATGATCGGGTATGGAATGAGATGTTTGCCCATGCCAAAGAAGATTATTCGGCGGAGTGTTGTGGGATGATTACAGCAGATGCCAATGGAAAATTAACGGTGCATCGTTGTGAGAATATCCAAGACAAACTCCATGCTGCAGACCCCGAAACACATCCACGAACTTCTCAATTGGCCTATCGTATGAATGACTTGCAAGTGATGCGCATCCAGCAAGCGGCTGAAAATGAGGGGGGACGAATGGTGGCCATTTATCATTCGCATATTGATGTGGATGCCTATTTTTCCCAAGAAGACCAAAACGCGGCCATGTTTGATGGCGAACCCTTATTTCCGGGCATTGTTTATCCTGTGATTCCCGTAAAAGACGGTGAGGTGGATCGCGAGGGGCGCAAAGTTTTCCAATGGCATGATGAGACTTCTACATTTGAGCAAGTCACTTAAACAGGATGCGTTTTTCTGGACAGTTTTGATCTGATTGTGGTTGGCTGTGGCCCAGCCGGGGCAACGGCCGCACGTGTGGCAGCTGAGCGAGGTTTGTCGGTGATGATGATTGACCGACGGCGTTCTATTGGCACGCCTCCCCGCTGTGCAGGATATGTGCCGTTGTGGGTGCGTAACCGAACAGATGTGGATGACAGTGCTATTATTCAGAATGTAGATGGTTTTCGGGTGATAGACGGCCGTGGGAGCGTGCGTGAGATTGTTGCGCCGGGTTGTATTTTGGACCGTACGCGATTTGATAAAAATTTGGCGATTCACGCATTGGAGGCGGGTGCAGATTTGGCCCAAGCGTTGGTTTTGCGGCGTGATGGCACAGGTGTTGTGGGGCGGCGCAATGGGTTAGAAGCTGCGTTTGGGGCACAATGTTTATTGGGAGCCGATGGGCCTTCTTCCGTGATTGGGCGTTCGATTGGTTTGACGAATCGACGTTTTTATGCTTCTTTACAATATGAAGTGGGCATTAGGCATCCAGAAGATTGGTTGGCCTACCACCTAACAGAAGATTTGCCAGGTATTGCGTGGTTTGTGCCTTGTGGCAAGACGGCACGCATAGGTGTGGGGCTTCGGCGTTCACATGCACGGCATTTGAAACATTGGCTCAATCATTTTATGACCCGTTTGGTTGCCGATGGCCAGATTTATGAGGGCATATTGGGCGCAACAGGCGGGTTGCTGCCTGTGAATGGGCCGCTGGAAAGAATGCAGGCAGGTGGGGTGCTGTTGGCGGGGGATGCGGGAGGGTTGTCTGAACCATTTTGTGGCGGGGGTGTTGCACTGGCCATTATGAGCGGTGAATATGCCGGCGCATTAATCTCTAAAGCACACGACGCCAAACGCCTGGATGTTCTGACCGAATTTGATGATGTGGTGCGATCTCATTTGCCTCACTTACCCTCTTTTGGTTTAGACTTTCCCCCTGAACGGATGATTGATCGATTGGTGTGTATGGCCAAGTGGCAACCACCCGAAAAGTTGAGAATTGAAATATAGGCTTGAGTATCTTTTTATTTTAGAGGAGGTTTAAGATGGCTGTTACTGTTCGTATTCCGACACCCTTGCGCAAGTTTACCAATGACCAGGCAGAAGTTGCTGTTGAGGGTAGCACGGTGGGAGAAGTTATTGATACGTTGGAGGCGCAACACGGTGGTATTAAAGAAAAAATAGCGGACGAGTCAGGTGCCATCCGTCGTTTTGTGAATATTTATGTTAATGAAGAAGACATTCGCTTTCTCGATGGGCCCAGCACTGTATTGAAAGATGGTGATCAGGTCACAATTGTACCTGCGATTGCAGGTGGATGTTAATAGGCAGATAGCAGAAAGACGAGAGAGGTTTATCGCATGCATATTTCTGCCAAAGGCAATTATGGGTTGCGAGCTGTTTTAGATCTGGCGTTGCATTATGGACAAGGGTCTATTTTAAGCGCTGATATTGCAGCACGTCAACAGATCCCTGAAGCCTATCTGGTGCAGTTGCTCAATTTGCTGGGCAAAGCAGGGTTGATACGAAGTGTGCGTGGTCCAAAGGGTGGACACCAACTTTTGAAACGGCCAGAGGAGGTGTGTGTGGGGGAAGTGTTGGCGGCCTTGGAAGGCCCTGTTGATTTATTGGGCAAAGGTGATTTGCGCACGCAAGAAGGTGCCGAGGTAGATGTGTTACGTGATATTTGGCTGGCGGTTGAAAACGCCATTAACGATGTCTTGTCTGCTGTGACTTTTGCTGATTTGTGCAAAAAGCAACGGAAGCAACAGGCAAATTTTGTGTTCCGGATTTGATATGGATAATTTGAGAACGGGCAATACGATATTGGACCTTGTTGGCGCCACCCCCATGGTACGGTTGAATCGCGTCGGGCATTTGGGAGGTGCCCAAATTTGGGCCAAGTTAGAATTTTTCAATCCAGCAGGAAGCGTGAAAGATCGCACGGCTTTGGCCATGATCGAACTTGCTGAAAGCCAAGGGCTTTTAAAACCGGGTATGACCATTATCGAATCTACCAGTGGCAATACGGGCATTGGCCTTGCAATGGTGGCTGCTGTGAAGGGGTATCGTTTGGTGATTACGATGCCAGAAGGTGTGAGTGATGAACGAACGAAATTGCTCAAGGCTTTTGGTGCAGAGGTGGTTTTGACATCTGCCTATGAGGGGATGCGCGGTACGATTGAAAAAGCACAAAGTTTGAAAGATGAATACGGTGCTTGTTTTATGCCCAAGCAGTTTGAAAACCCAGCAAATCCTGAGATTCATCGGCAGACCACAGCAAAAGAGATTATAAAGCAGATGGAGGGGATACCAGATGCATTTGTCGCTGGGGTAGGAACTGGCGGCACCATAACGGGCGTGGGTGAGGTGCTTAAAGAGGCACGCGCAGATGTTATGGTGGTGGGTGTTGAACCACAAGATTCGGCGGTTTTATCTGGTGGTCCCCCGGGTCCCACCGAAATTGATGGGCTGGGTGCAGGTATGATTCCACCCATTTTAAATCGAGAGATTTTGGACCGAGTAATTACAGTGTCTAATGGGGAGGCGAGACAGATGGCGAGGCGATTGGCCAAAGAAGAAGGTGTTTTGGCTGGGATATCGTCGGGGGCAAATGTGCATGCGGCTGCGGAAGTGGCTAAAGAGATGAACCCCGATCAGCGGGTTGTGACCATATTGTGTGATACGGGCGAACGGTATTTGGGTACATTCTTATTTGGATAGATGACATAAAAAAAACCCGGTGTGCAACACCGGGTTTTTTTTATGCTTCAAGAGCCGCTACGTGGCGTGTGAGTCTTGATTTGTATCGTGAGGCAGCGTTGATGTGGATAACGCCCTTTTTAACCGTTTTGTCGATGACAGATTGTGCAGAGCTTAGAAGGGCTTCTGCTTCTGCTTTTGATGGTGCTGTCGTTACCTTTTTCAAGGTGCTTCGCAACAGGGTACGCACACCTTTGTTGCGCACTCGCGCTTTTTCAGACTGACGTAATCGTTTTTTAGAAGAAGCTAATTTTGGCAAACTGTTCACCCCCTTACAAGCTTTTGGGTATTGTCTAAGTTGGACTGAGAACCTATAATTTAACCATCTACAGAGGTTTGCACAACAAATTTCTTATAAATGTCTTTGTTGAAAAGATTTCACCAAAGTTTTTTTAGAATACGCCGATACATAAGAATAAGTGTGCTAATGATAGGTACCTTTTGGATTGTGAGGTAAATGATGGGCTTTTGGGTGATTCCCTTTATTGGCGTGGCGTTGGTGGTATTGGGCATTTTGTCGATGGTGGTGGTGGAGTATCAGGACCAGAAAGCCAGGCGATTTGAAGGTTTTCGCCAACTAAGATAACCAATAGTCTGTTATTTAATGATTTATTGAAGCGGATGTGCTTAGGCACATCCGCTTTTATTTTTGCATACGCCGAATGAAATCTTCACAAGCAGTCATACGATTCTGGGCAAATTGGGTGAATTTTGTATCTCCTTGCCAATTGTCGATAAAAATGTGGTAAGCGTGATTGGCATCGACATATCTACCCAAGTCAAAATACAAATTGGCCAAATTGAAACGCGTTTGGTGATGTTGGGGGTCGTTTTTAAGTGCCCACTGATAAGCCCGAAGCGCATCAGCGGGGAGCTTGTTGGCCTCAAGGGCCATGCCCAGACCCCATAAGATATGTGCCTGATTGGGTTCAAGGCGTGCGGCCATCCCTGCGTGGTGAAGTGCGCTTTCAGGGTCTTTCATTTTGAGGTAGAGATCGGCAATGTTAAAATGGGCTTGTACTTGGGTAGAGTCGGTTTTGAGAGCTGTTTGATAGGCAACCAAAGCACTGTCGAGTTGGCCACGCGTTTTATAAAAATTCGCCATATTGTTGTTGGCACCTGAGTTGGATGGCTGAATTCTTAGAATTTGTCGGTATTCTTGCTCTGCTGCTGCTAAGTTGCCCATACTCTTGTATAATGCCCCGATATTGGTGCGAATTTTAAGGCCGTCGGAGTTTGTTTCACCTGGAAAATATTTTAAAGCTTCGTGGTAGTGCATCAGTGACTCTTTGAACTTTTCGGTGCGTTTGTAAATGATGCCCAATCCATTGTGGGCATGCCAGTTATTGGGTGCAAGATTGAGGGCATTCTTATACGCTTTTTCGCTTTCATCATAGCGTTGGTCTCGTTCTGTACTTCTTCCTGCGATCACCCATAAGTGAGGGCGGAATGCACCATAGGATAGACCCGCGTAGGCTTCTGTGCCTACAGTGGCCCAATCATTGTTATCTTCAGCGATAAGCGCGTTGACGTAGTGTTGGTCAAAACGGATTTGTTTGTAGCATAAAACTGTTGCCATTGCGGCTTGAAGAAAGATGAGGAGGGGAATGAAATACGCCAGGCGGTTGGCAAGCGGGCGGGCAGTCTTTTGGGTCAAAATCAGACCACCTAAAGTATACATTAACATCATTGCTTGCGGATGTTCTTTGGGAAAGCTGAAGAAGCTATGACCGAGTATGGCAAGTAGGCTTATTGCAAAGCAAGCAGATGTGATAAGGTGTATTTTGTTCTGGGCTTGACGGTATAAACGATGAAAGAGACAAAAGAGGAACCCAAGATAGCAAAATAGGCCAATAATACCATATTCAGCAGCGATCCAGAGATAATCATTATGGGGACGAACAGGTGAGGAATTGTATCGGATCATTGCCCCTTGATCATAGGGGGGATAGATACGTTTCCAGCTGCCTGGCCCGACACCCAAGAGCGGATAATCCCATATGAGCGAGAGCGTATTTTGCCACATTTGAAACCGCCCACGATCTCCACCCGCTTGAAAGGGAGATGCCAACGTGGTGTAGATGTCCATTTTTTTATCATCAAAGCGTTGCAGACCAGTGTCGGAAAAATTGGGTGCGAGGGGTGCAAGGCAAATAATGATGAGGATACCAGCGAGTGTGATATAGGTTTTGAACTTGGGAATACCTGATGGGAATATAGATGCTAATTTACTTCGAAAGACAGGTAAGATGAAAAGCAAGGCGGTTATGATCAAGATGGCAACGCCCAAACCAGCCCAGGCCCCTCGTGTGCGTGTGTAAATGAGATAAACAATCATAAACACGGTTGCAATGGCCGCTATACTTGATAGATACTTGGATTTTGTTTGGGAAAAGAGCAGGAAACCCAAAGGTATGACACCTATGAGATACATTGCTGCAAAGTTGCGATAACCAAATGTTGCGCTGGGCTGTCCTGTGCTGGGGATATGCGTAAAGGCTATGTTGTGATATTGCAGAATACCGATGGTTGAAACGATTAACCCCGTTATGAGACATGTCCAGAGGATATAGGGGAGATCTTCCAGGGTGATACTGTTGGCAACGAGAAAAAAAAGGTTAATCAGAGCAATGAGGTAGGCAATTTCTACGAGGCTGTCGAGTGGGTCTGTGGTGCGTGTGAGAGTGAGTAAGACCAGTCCCGCAAAAATAAAAAGAAATAAGACGGGTGCGCCGGTTGGTCGGAGCACCTGTTTTTGTTTTATGATGCGCAACAACCACCCCAAAGCAGCCAAAGATAGCGTTGCAAAAAATACGAAGCGTTTGGGCAGGAGCGTGAATGCAAAAATATCATGAAGATAAATGAGGGGTACGCATCCCAACATCAGGCAGAGGGCTATTCGTAAAAGATCGGGTCTTCTCATAGATTATTGGAGGGTTTGAAGTTCTTGAAGACGTTTCTGTGCTTGTTGAAGTGCCCGTGTATCACCTGGCCAGTATGTGATGAAAATGGTATAACAAGCACGTGCTATAGGTGTTTTTTGATGTTTATAATATAGGGTTTCTATCCATTCAAAATGTTTGATGGCCTGTGTATCGTAGGCAAATGCACGTTGAAGCATTTGTTCTGCTTGTGGGATCTGCTCATTAAAAAGATAAGCATGGGCAAGATGATAATAAAGGTCTAATGATGGGCCTTCCATTTGCATAACCTGATGATAAGCCGCTATGGCGCTATCGGGTTGTCCTGATTGAAGGAACAAACCTGCCAAATTGTAATATATATCTGGGCTGTTGACAATGGCTAATGCCTCACGATATCGGGTTTTGGCTGTGTTTGTTTCATTGAGATTTTGTGCGGCAATGGCCAAACCGTTGAGAATTTGAACATCATAAGGGCGTTTGGCAACGGCTTTTTGATAGTGTATTTTTGCCGCATGAAATTGACTCAGTGCATTGAGCGCATAGCCGTGTAGATGAAGCCCCTCAACGTGAAATACGCCGTGAGCAAGGGCATTTTGGGTTTCTGTTGCAACGTGCGCCCAGTTGGATGTTTGTTCGGCTTTTACCGCACGGTACATGTGTGTTTCAAACTGAAGCAATCGCGAGGTTAGAATCAATTGCGCTATCATGATGACGGTGAGCATCCATGTAAGCGTCGTGGTTGTGATGTTGTGAGAATGTCTTTTGTCGGGTTGTTGTAAAGCTGCAAAAAGGCCCGGCACAAGCCAAAAAAAGAGGGTGGGGGTGGCACGTTCAAATGGAAATGAAAAGATGCTATGGATGGTAATCGCGATAAAACTGGTCAGTCCGGCGGCAGCAATCCAACGTGTGTGATGACAGGGTGTTTGAATCAGGTGCCACCCTGTTTTGACAACAGCGATCCAGAACCATAGAAAACACATGAAGCCGATCAGGCCAATTTCTGAAAGGATGGCAAGGAATGTGTTGTGTGGACGCTCGGGTGCGACTTGAAATGTGACCAATTCACCCCGATCATAATAAGGATAGTAAACAGACCAATTGCCCAATCCTACACCAAGCATAGGATGTTCTACAATCATGGGCAGTGTGTTGCGCCAAGTGGTAAGGCGGCCCCGGTCACCTCCGGTTTGGAGTATAGATCCGATGGCATCTGTGACGGTGGTTTTTTTTTCGTCAATGCTTTGTGGGCCTTGTTTTGTAAGATTGGAGGGCAATAAAGCAAGCCCAAAAAATAAAACCGCGATGCCGATGATGTGCCGTTTTGATTTATCGAATGATTGTTTTACCTCTTCTTTTGTAAGCCAATACCATAAAGTGGCAACGAGTAGGATTGCAATTGTAATGCCCAACCACGCACCTCTTGTGCGGGTATAGAGAATGCTAACACTGATAAGAGAGATGGCTGTGGCATTGATCAGGGCGGTGTGACGCGTTTTGGTCAAAACAAACAGTGCAACTGCAAATGGTAAGACTTGAATCAGGTACATAGCCGCCAGGTTGCGATATCCAAGTGTGGCGCTTGGCAACCCTGCCGATGGGATGTTTAATGGGCGAAAACCGAGATAGTCACAGGTTATTAAGAGTGCAACAAAAATGCCAGTCCAGGTACTGGCCGTTAATATCTGAGGAATATTATTTGGGGTAAGATGGTTGGCCAGGATGAGAAAGAAGATGAACCCTGTGAGGTATTTGGTGCCTTCGAGAATCGCGACTTCCGTATGGGTGGCCCATAACGTTGACAAAAATGCAACCAACACAAAGGCAAGAGCCGGAAAAGACAACGCAGGAATATGAATAGGCTTTTTTGGGGCCAATAGCCAAAAAAACAGTATGAATGCAAGTAAGGTTTGAAACACGAACAGCTTTGGGCCAAGCGTATAATCGCGTAATGTAGGCCAATAGACCAATGGGATTAAAACCACAATGCTGGCAATGAGCAAAGTGATCACTTTGTGGGTTTGATGTGTTGTGAAAATCTGCATAAATTTAGGGTTTGAGACGTGTGATTTTTCGGCGCGCAATTTCTATATAACGAGCATCGCCTGTCCAGTTTTTGATAAAGCGTTGATACGCTGTGATCGCTTGCACTGTGTCTTTTTTTGTTGTGTAGATGTCGCCTAAGTTATGGTAGACACGCGTATATTGAGGGTTTAACGCGAGTGCTTTTTTATAAGCGTTTTCAGCATTAGAGAGATCATTTTGGGAAGCGTATATGCTGCCCAGATTATTGTAGATGCGTGCATCTTTGGGCGCTAAGGCTTGGGCTTCCAAATAGGCACTTTGTGCGTCCATTATATGGTTTTGCTGTTGCTGTTCAGTGCCCCAGTTTAACAATGCGTCGGCCAAATCTTGGATTGCTATTGGAGAATGCGGGTACAGAGCCCGTTCAATTCGGAAATGTTGCAGTGCGGGTGCATAGGCTTTTTGGTCTTGATAGACACGCCCCAGTGTGGCATGGCCCTCGTTTGGATGATAGGTGTGCAAGGTGTGAAATGTGCTTATAGCTTGATCCATTTCATGTAATTGATAGTGCGCAACCCCTTTTAATAATAAGATGCGGTAATTGAGCATCCCCCACTCCAATGCTGCTTGTGTGTGTGCTTTTAACGATTCCCAATCTTGCTTTCGCCATGCCTGCTGAGCTTTGAGGTAGTCTTTGTCAAAGTTTAGATGGCTATACGTTAATGTGAGACCGCATAAGAGCAATGGGAGAGACGCTAGGAAAATTGCACGAGAGCGAATCGGCTTTGGTGGCATAAGGTCAGACCTTCCCAAAGCACCAATGCTACCAACGCCTAACCAAAAAAGAAACATGACCGCAGGGCGTTCGCGAGGAAAACTAAAGAAACTATGTCCCGCCAATGCCACAAGGCCGATTGTTATGCCAAACATCCACAGTGTTTCAACTTTGGTTGGATGGCGTTTTATTTGCTGCCAGAGTGTTTGACCGAGTGTGCTTAGAAACCAAATATAAAGTATCAAACCGATGATACCGGTTTCTGATAAAATCCAAATAAAATCATTGTGTGGGCGTTGCGGGGCTGCGTTGTGGGTGATCCAGTCGCCTTGGTCATATTTGGGGTAGATGTATTGCCAACTGCCCAAACCAACACCCATCAACCAATGGTCGCGTACCATTTCGAGTGTGTGTTGCCATACAATGAGGCGTCCACGGGCATCTGACGGTGAAAACGCTGTGGTGAGGGTTGTTATGGCATCGGTCTTACGCTCATCAAACGTAAATTTACCCGATTGTTGCATGTGTGCGGGAATAAATGCAGCCCAAATAATGAGACTTATGATTGGAATGAGGAAATACCATTGAATAGATTTTGGAACTTGGAATTGGGGGCGTGCTTTTAAATAAATCATCGTGGCTAAAATGAAGGCTGCTGCAAGGCCAAGCCAAGCACCACGTGTGCGTGTATAAATCAAAAACAGTATGAGGCACACTGTGGTACTTGCCCAAAACAAGCGAAATACCATTTTCTTTTCAGATAAATAAAAAGCAATTGCACAAGGTATGAGAAGCACCACATAGCTGGCTGCAAAATTTCGGTACCCGAAGGTGGCACTGGGATTTCCGACTGTGGGCACCGTGTTAAACGCCCATCCGAAATATTGTGAGATGCCAATGAGCGATATCAGTAGGCCTGCAATGCCAGCACATAGGTAAAGGGCGCGAAATGATTGCGTGGACGTGATTGTCAAAATGATAAAGGCGATTCCCACAAATGTTATGAGGCGATTGATTTGAATAAGCGCTTCAATTGGGTTTGTCGCCCAAAAAGCAGAAAGAACCGTCCAGATGAGCCAGGCGGCCAGTGACAGGCCTATCGTTTTGGGGATATGAACGGAGGTTTTAAGAATGGCACCAACAACAAAACAGATGAGCAGGCCAGATTGGATAATCAGGAGGCGAGGATGTAGGGTGAAGTCAAATGTTGTGGGCAGGTAGATGAATGGTGTGACAAGTGCGAGTAGGCCCAATACTGCGATATTGAAACGGGCCATCATGGTGTTATGGTTCCTTGGTTTTTTTGGATTTTTTGGAGTTGCTTTTGAGCTTCTTGAGTGTATTTTGAGTCGCCATTCCAGCGTTTTATAAAATGGGTGAACGCCACGCGAGCTTGGATAAATGCTTTGGGGTCTTTGGATGCTTGTTTTAGAAAAGCTTCGCCAAGGTCATATAATAAGGAGACATCGTTTGGTTGGGATTCCAACAGGTTTCGATAGATGCTGATGGCCTCGATTGTACTGTCGGCGGCAACAAGTGTGAGAGCGAGGTTTCGCTGAATATCGGGGTCGCTACCGGGTCCCGCATTGCGGTAGGCCGCAATGGCTTGCGGGTAAAACCCGCGTTCTTGATAAACGTTTCCCAAGTCATTGTAGACTTGTTGGTAGAATGGATAAATATCAAGGGCTGCTTGATATTGTTTTTCGGCTTGATCAAACTTTCTTTGCAATGCATATGCTGTACCCAGTGCTTTTAATAGTTGGGGTGAATTGGGGTGATATTGCAATCCCGTTTGATATGCATTTTGGGCTTGAGAGAATAAACCTGTGGCGCGATAAGCATTGCCTTGTAGCAAGTATATTTGAGAATTAAAAGCACCGTATTTTAATGCCGTGCTTGATGCATTCAGTAGGCCAGTGGTGTTGCCACCTTTGTAAAATTCGAAAGCTTTTAGGTAATGGTGATCGAACTTGATTTGGTAATAGGTCAAAGCGATTGACCCTAACAAAAACATGGGCACCAGATATGCCATGGGTTGAGAATAAGGTGCGTTGGTTTTTGGGAGAGGGGACGAAAGGGTGGAAATATGTGCGAGAATGCCTAAGCCAAACCAAAACAACCAAGAAGTTTCGATGCGTTCCTGTGGAAAGCTGACTTGTCCGTGTCCTAACACGGCCAGCAAAGATACTGCAATCGCAAGTGTGTAAAGATTGTGTTCGGGGTTTTTGGTGTTGCGCAAAACGAGAATGATCACACGGGCAATGGTTGTTAAAACCCAAATATAAATGATGAGTGTAAGGATGCCTGTTTCAGATGCAATTTCGAGCCAATCGTTGTGGGGACGTTCTGGCGCAGAATCGGCTCTGAGCATATCCCCTTTGTCGTAACGCGGATAAATGTATTGCCAGTTACCAACACCAACGCCCAAAATGGGGTGATCTTGAATCATTTCGAGGGTATGTTGCCACATCAAACGACGCCCGCGATCTGCTTGAGGCGTTGCGACAAAATTGAGGGCATCCATAAGGCCCACTTTTTTTTCGTCAATGGCGCGTGAATGCTGTGAGGCAATTTGAGGTGGTAAAGCAGCAAGAATGAACATGAGGATAACAGCGAATCCTGAAATGGCTTTGTTTGTGTTGTGTTTCCAGGCTTTGGATGAAAATCCAAAAGGTGTCTTCCAGCGTAGGTGGGCGACAAGTGCAAGGAGTATGACGAGCAATACGGCACAAGTAAATCCAACCCAAGCGCCTCGCGTGCGGGTGTAAATGAGAAAGACAGACATCAGGGTAGTTGCAAAAGCACCGAGTAGTATGTCGGTGCTTTTTTGTGCTCTGACCCATAATAGAATCGTAAGCGGTAAACTCATGATGAGATAGGCAGCCGCAAAGTTGCGGTAAGCGAAGGTTGCACTTGGACGACCGTTTGATGTTGGAAACCAATTGGCATTTATACCACGCGCTTCGAGGATGCCAAGGATGGATACAAGGATACCCACAATGGCGCACAACCGAAAAAAAGTGGGCAATGCCTGTAAGGGAAAGAGATGATACGTGAGCATGAACAAACAGATGAAGGTTACTTGATGGGTGATTTCAACCACGGCAGCCAAGGTATTGGGTGCTTGTATTGCAGAGAGAATGACAAAAATGAGATAGCAGAAAAGGGGGAGGTAGAAAGGGCTCTTTTTGAAGCTTATTTGTTTGCTGTGAATATCGGCGAGCCAAAGGAGAGATATCAAGAAGAGCCCCAACAGAAGCACCATGCGTTTGGGCAAGAGGGCATATTGATACACATCTGTGTGCAGGATTAAAGGGATAATGACACACAGGGTAAGGAAAACATATTTTCCGATGTGTTGTGATATGGGAAGACTTTTTTTGTTGGGCATTAGGGTTGTCCTAAAGTCTTTTGTAACGTTTGGAGATGGTCTTGTATTGTTTGATGGTAGGTTGTATCGCCTTGCCAATGTTTCAGCAACGATTGATAGGCTACGATGGCTTTTGGGATTTGGCCAATTTGCTCGTAACTGTATGCCAGATTGTTGTGTGCTTGCACATTTTGCGGACGCAATGCAATGGCTTTTTGAAAGATAGGTATGGCTTTGGCGAATTGTTCTTGTTGTAGATATGCCGCACCTAAATTGGTATAGGCTTGATCTGATTGGGGATTGTGTTGCAAGATAAATTCGTAAGCCGTTATGGCGTGGTCAAATTGCTTGGTGGCCATATAAACATTGCCCAAATTTAAACGCGCTTGTTCATATGAGGGCCGAATTTGGAGGGCACGTTGAAAGGCCGGGATGGCCTGATTGAAGTTTCCTCGAGCTGCATAGACACCACCTAAATTGTGGTGGGTGTGTGCGTAATTTGGATGTATTGCAAGTGCGTGTTGATAGGCTGCGACCGAAGCATCCAATTTGCCTGTTTTTTGGAGGTATTGTGCCTTTAGAAAATGTGCTCTGTGGTCAAAGGAACCCGCTTCGAGTGCTTGGCTGATGGCCTGTTGTGCTTGAGACAACTGTCCTTGTTTTTCATATGCTCTTGCAAGGTTATAGTTTTGGTCAAAAGTAATGTTGCGTTGGTTCAAGTAAAATGCATAGATGCAGATAACAAGACCCAATATAGGTATAGAGCGCTTTGGTTTTGTTGGTGCTGTGGTTTCTAAACCGTTGAGTTGCGCCAAAAAGAACCAAAAAAGCAATGCCGATGTAGGTTGTTCTTTGGGAAAGCTGAATAGGCTGTAGATGAATAAGGCAGTGAGGCCAAACAAGCCAGTCAGTGCCAATCTCTGAAGTTGCGCATCTTTCTGGTGTAGATTTTTCCACGCGATTTTGACGGCACGTAATAGAAGATATAGGTAAATGCCAAGGCCTATAAGACCGAGCTCAGATGCAATCCAGAGCGGATCATTATGTGGGCGCACAGGTTCGGAATTGAAGGTGATTTTGCTGCCTTGATCGTAGGGCGGATACTGATACTCCCAATTATCGAGGCCCACACCCAAAATGGGATGATCCATAATCATTTGTAAGGTATGTCGCCACATATCCAAGCGACCCCGGTCGCTTCCTGGCGTGAATACTGATTGTATGGCAGCGGTGGATGTGGATTTTTGTTCGTCAAATTGTTGAATAACTTCTTTTGATGTTTGGGCGGGTTGTAACATGCCTACAATGAGACATATTGTGCATACGATTGTGAATCCACGGATGATGGGTTCTGCCCACATCATTTGAATGTTTCGTTTCAGTTCATTTCGCAATGGGGAAACAACACAGAATAGGCAAACAAGCACGATGCATCCCAAAGTCAAGCTGAGCCATGCACCCCGTGTGCGGGTATAGAAAAGACAAAGGAGCATCGTTGTTAGTGACAGGAGGGAGAATAGTTGTTGCGATTTGGCCTTTGATTGAAAAAAAGAAAAGATACCAAGCGGTATTGCGCCAAGTAAATATGCAGCCAGTATGTTTCTAAAAATAAATGTGCTGCTTGGTAACCCAACAGAGAGGATATGTTCAAATCCCAAACCTAAATATTGGGCAATGCCAATAGTCGAAACGATAAACCCAGCTGTGGTGGCACATAGACTGAGGGTGTGCATATAATTTTGGAGATTGCTTGCAATTAGAAATAGGATGAGCAGGGCGAGCAATTGCAAAACTTCAACCCATCCTGAAAAGACATTGGATGCCCAGGTGAGCGACAAAAGGTTCCATAAAACATATAAAATTGCCAAACGTGTGAGCGTGTTTTGTGGCAGGCGAATATGGGTTTTGCTTATTATGACCACCAAGCATAAGAGTGCTGTTATAGCATATAGGGCAAATCGTTTGGGCAACAGATCTGCCGATGTGCCAAGAAGACCAGGGTATGTTAATGGCAAGAGCAAGAGCAAACTGCCATACATCCAAGCTGCATATTTTGTTTGTGATGGTGTCATTGTTTTTTGAGGTTTGAAAGGCCGCGTTGGGCAGGTTCAAAGTTGGGTTGTATTTCGAGTGCTTTCAAATAATAGCTTTGCGCTTGTAGGAGATTGTTGCGTGTGTGGTGTATTTGGCCTATGAAAAAATAGAGATGTGAATTTCTAAGCCCTAAATCTTCTGCTTGCTTGAATGCGTCAAATGCATCATCCCACCGTTTTTGATCGATGTAGGCCAACCCCATGTTGAAGTGTGCTTCGGTGAAATTGGGAAAGAGATATAATGCATTTTGAAAGGCCGAAATGGCCTTGTCAGGTTCTTTCAACTGCCTGTAAACAATGCCCAAATTATTGTAGGCATTGAGCGAATAGGGGTGTAGGGTAAGTGCTTT
>Ga0115002_10002872_pt1 | contig 22032 bp, 17 predicted proteins | sample ArcticOcean_MG_C_8_FD_89576 | JGI IMG/M metagenome (GOLD analysis project Ga0115002, IMG submission 89576) | Marine microbial communities from western Arctic Ocean - ArcticOcean_MG_CB11_86 | ecosystem: Environmental > Aquatic > Marine > Oceanic | place: Arctic Ocean: Canada Basin | collected... | reverse complement strand
TACCCGTAATAACGGCAGCTCTCCACCAAGCTGTCTCCTTGCCTACGATGACGTCCAAACTCTCGCATTATTTGCTTTTTACCGAAGCAAGCCGCAATCGTCGTACAGCCCAAACCTGGCGATTTGTGCTACAAAACCTCGCCACTGAGCGACGTTTTTCGGCGTTCGATTCCGAAGAAGAGGCCAGCAGCGAACGGCTTGAGCTACTTGCGGTTGTTCGCGGTCTGGAAGCTCTCGAAGGCCCCGCGCGTGTCACTCTCGTTACAAAGAGCCGGTACGTCAGCCGGGGGGTTAAGCTGGGTCTAGACGAATGGCGCGCAAACAATTGGCGCTGGGAGCGATTCGGAAAAATGGTCACTGTTCGCGATGCCGACTTGTGGCAACGCGTTGATCGGGCCCTCGAATTTCATCAGGTCAAATGCCAAACTTGGCATTTCGAAGAGGAAACGCGGGAGTCCACGGTTGCGTCGCCTGAGCAACTGCAGGAATCGCTCACGGCTGAATCGCCATTTGTTCCATCAGAAGCCGGTTTCCCAAAGACGGGCTATCAGTCGGCTCCTTACCACACGGTCAAACGGCGAAAGATTTCTTATCGCCCGAAAGTTTGGCGCGAGACGCCCCGAACACTTGGGCACGTCGTGGGGGCCTCGGCTTAAAGCATCGCTCGTTTTACGATAAAAAGAAGTTTTCTGTGGCCTGCCTCGATGTTATTGGGGGCAAAGCTGAACCATTTTAAGTACAGCATAACACTAGCAAGGACGCCCGCCGTGCGATCTCAAGTTGACGTCAAGTCGATCGGGCCCGTCATCCACGGGTATCACGACAACCCTGGCGCTCTTTTAGGTCCGCATGAGATTGTAGAAAATGGCCGTCGGGCCATTGCGGTGCGGGCGTACTTGCCAGAGTCGAAGCAAGTTTGGCTGGTCGATGGGCAGCACGGCCTATCGCAGCCGATGCGCCGGATTCACCCGGCGGGACTATTCGAAGCAATTTGCGACTCCGAGATTCACGACCTTCCGCAAGGTCCTTCGTACCAATTTTGCGCTGTTAATCAAGCTGGCGAGCAGACCACTATGCATGATCCTTATGCTTTTCCACCTCTTTTGTCTGACTATGACTTGCACCTACTAGGCGAAGGACAACACTGGAACAGTTACGAAAAACTAGGTGCGCACTTGCGCGGTATAAACGGTATTCGGGGCGTGAATTTTGCCGTTTGGGCCCCTAATTCCGAGAATGTCAGCATTGTCGGTGAGTTCAATAAATGGGACCGGCGAACTCACGCCATGCGTAAGCACGTTCCCAGCGGTATCTGGGAGCTGTTCATTCCTGAATTGCCGGTCGGCGCGCTCTACAAGTTCTCGGTGAAGAGTCGGGGGGGGCAGGTCACTGAAAAATGCGATCCTTATGGCTTTGCGGCCGAAGTACCCCCACGCACCGCCAACATCGTGACTGATTTGGATAGCTATACCTGGTCGGATGAAACGTGGATGGCCAATCGGGAGCAGCAGCACAACGCGCTCGATGCGCCGCTTTCGATTTACGAAGTCCACCTGGGAAGTTGGCGTAAAAACCACAATAGTGGGCAGCAGTGGCTAAACTATCGCGACCTAGCGCACGGACTTGTCGAGTATTGTCACCAGTTAGGCTACACCCATCTTGAACTCATGCCCGTTAGCGAGCATCCGTTTACCGGAAGCTGGGGCTATCAGACGGTCGGCTATTATGCTGCCACGAGCCGCTATGGCACACCCGATGAGTTCAAATATTTTGTCAACCATTGCCATCAGAATGGAATTGGCGTGCTGATCGACTGGGTGCCAGCTCACTTCCCCAAGGACAGCCACGGGTTGGATAATTTTGACGGTACGGCACTCTACGAGCATGCCGACCCACGTCAGGGTGAACATCCGGACTGGGGTACCAATATCTTCAATTATGGACGCAACGAGGTCCGCAACTTTTTAACTTCGAACGCCCTGTTCTGGCTTGATAAGTACCACATCGATGGCCTGCGCGTTGATGCCGTGGCCTCAATGCTCTATCTCGACTATAGCCGTGAAGATGGTGATTGGATTCCCAACCAATACGGCGGACGTGAAAACCTGGAAGCGATTTCGCTACTCAAAGAATTCAACGAGCAGGTTCACTTGCAGTATCCAGGCACGCTGACCATTGCGGAAGAATCGACCGCCTGGGGCGGCGTTTCTCGACCGACTTACTTAGGCGGCTTGGGATTCAGCCTCAAATGGAACATGGGCTGGATGAACGACACCCTAAGCTACATGCGGCACGAGCCGATCCATCGTGCCTACCACCACGACGAGCTTACTTTTTTGCTCATCTACGCCTTCACGGAGAATTTTGCCCTCCCGTTTTCGCATGACGAAGTGGTCCACGGCAAAGGCTCGATGCTCGACCAAATGTCCGGTGACCTCTGGCAGAAGTTTGGGAATCTGCGGCTCCTCTATGGCTACCAATGGACCCACCCCGGAAAAAAAATACAGTTCATGGGCGGCGAGATCGCGCAATGGAATGAATGGGACTGCGATACCGAATTGCAGTGGGATTTACTCCAGTGGGAGTCACATCAAGGCATCCAAAAGCTGGTTGCCGACCTCAATCAGGTTTACCGACGCGAGCCGGCGCTACACGAAGTTGATTTTGAGCACCAAGGCTTTGAATGGATCGATAGCCATAATTCCCGCGACAGCGTTTTAGTCTATGTACGTCGGGCGAAGGATCCTGAAGACTTTGTCTTGGTGGCCTGCAACTTTACTCCCGTCGTGCGAGAAAATTATCGGCTCGGCGCCCCGGTAGGCGGCTGGTACGACGAAATCCTAAACACGGACTCCAGTTTCTACGGCGGCAGTAACGTAGGCAACGGCCAGGGAGTCTTTGCCGAGGAGAGCGAAAGTCATGGCCGGCCGTTTTCGTTCGAGGTGACGTTACCGCCATTGGCAGTCGTCGTACTCAAGCCACGCCGTGCCTGAAACCGCTACTCGTCTTCGGACGGCCGGAAAAACTCTGGAAGTTGATCGATGTCGAGATCAACTCGGCTCATGAGCTGATTCACTAGCGCCTGATGTGCTTCTTCGAATCGCATTTGCGTCATGATATAGCCTGCCACCGAAGTGTTCGCTTCTGCGAGAAACTGCTGCTGCAGCTCGTCTTTCGAGCGTTCGCGTTTTGCGAGCCGGATGAGGTAAGCATTCGTCTGGTCGTGATTGAGCACCGCAGCAACTTGACCGGGCTCCAGGCCAAACGCTTTTTCCATAAATTCAGTGCCGACCGATTCGAGTGGTGGCGCATCGCTCAGTTGCGGGCGACGCGGACTGTATTGGAGGTACTCGAGCGGAATGGAGCCAAAGTCCAGCCAGCTAAACATGTCCGTCGTCTCTGTCTCGTAAGGCTTGCCAGCTAACAAGATGTCGAGACTCTCGCTGGTGGATTCCGCTTCTGCTGCCAACTTCTCGGCTTCCTCGATGGCTAGCCGAGCGGCTTGGCGCAGTTTCCAAGCATCGATTACCTCATCGCGGATCTCGTCAAGCGGTGGGACGCGGGCCGGTTGTTCTTCAGTTTTGACTACGAGGTACCAGCTACCGCCTAGATCTTTGGCTAAAAACGGTTCATACAGGGCACGGCTAGGATCAAACATGGCTCGTGCGACCATCTCACTTCGACTTTGGCCATCTTCTTCGTCTTCTTCTTTGCCGACAAAGGACTGTGTCGCTTTGCCAACGAAAGTTTCGGCCAATTGTGCCTGCGAAAGTAAAGCGGTTTTTTCGTGTGCGAGCCCTGTTTCTTTTGCCAGTGCAGCTAAATCAGTAAGATTCTCAGGTGGCGGCGGCAGGGCCACGCCTTGTTCTTTCGCTTCGGCAAGATCAGGGCCGTAGAATCGATACTCTTTTTGCAATTGGGAAGCGGCTTTTTCGATGTCTGCTTCGAGCGCTAGAGCGGCTTTCTGTTGTGCTAGCTGGCGCCGGATGAGATCACGGACTTTATCTAACGGTTCGTACTCATCCGCCTTCTCTTCGTCTTCGGCAGAAGTTTCAGCCTCGCCGTTGCCACTCGAGTCCTTAGCATTCGCGTCATCACGGCTCGACTCTTCGCCTGTTTCATTTATTTCGTCGCCCTTACTTTCCTGTTGGGGGCTGTCGTCTGGCACAGCTTCGGAGGCAGTGCTTTCACCCTTTACGAACATCGGGGCCTTGTTTTTTTCGTAAAAATCGAGAATTTCCGTTTCGGTGACGCTCTCCAAGAGATCGAGGTGGCGCGTGCCAACGTCGGCGAGCAAATATTGCAGACGGACTCGACGTGGCACCATAAACCCAGGGTCGGGCGAAGGTAGCGGTCGGCCCCCGGCCCATTGCTTGAGCCCGCCGACTTGATTCTTGAACTCATCGTAGAACTGCCTTAGCTCAACCTCGGTTGGGTCCGGTACTTTGGAAACGAACTGTTCTGCGGGCAGAACGGTGGCGACCACAGAAATGCGCTCATTGACACGTTTCCAATCTTGCCAGCGCTCTTCCGGGGTCACGCATTCCAAGGCCGAGTAGTAACTCGTAATGTAGGTGTTGCCCAGCAGTAATTCACGCAGGCCGGCGAACAGCTGCTCGACCTGTTGCTGCCGGTTTGCTTGGTTGCCTCTGGTAAGCACGTTGATGATTTCGTCACCACCCAATTGTCCAAAACTCAATTCTTTGAGATAACCGTTGATCTGCTGATCGCTCACCGAGATTCCCGCCTCTTTGGCAAGCTGAGAAAGAATGCGAGTGTTTATGCATCCTCCATGGACCTGTAGCGAGTTGAGATTCTGTGAGAGGATTAAATTCGGCACCTGAGGTTGAAGCGGAGTGCCGCCACTTTCTGTCAGCCGCTGTGCACCAGCTTGCTGCAATCTGGCCAGAAAACGGCTGATCCGATTGCGCCTCTCTGCCAGCAAACTCAGCTCGCGGCCAGCCATCGAGCCGCCGTCCCAACTTGCGACTGTCATAGCGAGACGCTTGTTTTCGCCACCTGACGAAGATATGGCACTGGTCAGCAGGTCGGCAAACACAAAGATGATCATCGCCAGCACGGCAGCGACTGCCAAAAAAGCCTTCTGGTGCTTGCGAAAAATGCCGAATGGACTTGCCATAGAAACTTCCCGAAATGATTTTGTCCCGCTGGTAGCACTTGACAGCCCAGCGGGTACGGCAGTAATGATTGACTTGGCCTAGTTTGGTGCGTTAGGCGGTCCGTGATTCTATGGCAGATTGACGTAAATGCAATCCCAATCGGTAGTGTGGGCAATTCATTGCCTGTCGGCACGTCACCGGACAGGGTTGTTTACTGGTGCAGGCCAGACGCACGACCGATGAATGGGGGGTATCGATGCTGTTTTTGAGTCTCCGTCGAATCGCCAGGGCTCGTAACGGTTGATCTGGTAAAGTGGGCCGACTCGCAATGGCTCACGCCGACTTGGCATGACCGCGGATATTAGTTCAAACACATAACCCGAAAAGTAGCTAAAGCGCAAAGCGGCTTAATTCTCCGTCTTCTGCCGAGCTCAATGGCATAGGAACATGGCAAAGAAGAAATCGGTAAAAGGCGGACAGGCATTGGTGATCGTCGAGTCGCCCGCCAAAGCGAAGACCATCGCCAAGTTCTTAGGCGCAGGTTTCTGCGTCGAGGCCAGTATTGGCCACGTGCGAGACCTGCCCCAGGGTGCCAAACAAATTCCCGCCAAATACAAGGGCGAGTCTTGGTCAAATCTAGGCGTGAACGTCAACGACAATTTTACGCCGATCTACGTTGTCCCGCCTGGCAAGACCAAACATGTCAAAATGCTCAAAGATGAGCTGGAGAAATCCAATGCCCTCTATCTCGCGACGGACGAAGACCGCGAAGGAGAGGCCATCAGTTGGCATTTGCTGCAGCTACTCAAGCCCACCGTGCCCGTACATCGACTCGTCTTCCATGAGATCACCAAAGACGCCATTCAAGCTGCGATGGACGAACCGCGCGACGTGGATGAAGGTTTGGTCCGCGCGCAGGAAACACGCCGTATTCTCGACCGCCTGTTCGGATACGAAGTTTCGCCCCTGCTGTGGCGCAAAGTACGACCGAAGCTATCGGCCGGTCGCGTGCAAAGTGTGGCAGTGCGGCTGATTGTCCAGCGTGAGCGGGACCGCATGGCATTTATCACAGGCAGTTGGTGGGACTTGCTGGGGACGTTCGCCAAGCAGAGTGGCCAAAAGTTAGAAGCCCCGCTGATGTCGGTTGAAGGTCGTAAGATCCCCAGCGGTAAGGATTTTGACTCGACCAATGGTCAGCTCAAGAATCTCGAGTTGATGCATCTCGACGAAACCGCCGCACGGGCCTTGGCCGAGCGCATTCAAAGTGGCGAATTTCGCGTGGCAAGTATCGAAGACAAGCCCTACACGACGAAGCCGTATCCCCCGTTTACGACCAGCACGCTTCAGCAAGAGTGTAATCGTAAGCTGGGTTTCACGGCCCGTCGGACGATGCAAGTGGCCCAAAGCCTGTACGAAAACGGTCATATTACTTACATGCGTACGGACTCGACCAACTTGGCCAATGTCGCGATCGAAGATGCGCGCAAATTGGTCGAATTGAACTACGGCGCCGATTACCTCCCCGTCGAGCCGCGAACCTACAAATCCAAAGTCAAGAACGCGCAAGAAGCTCACGAAGCGATCCGCCCAGCGGGCCATCCCTTCGAGTTGCCTGAGGTGATGAAGGCGAAGCTCAATAATGACGAATTCCGACTGTTCGATCTGATTTGGAAACGCACCATCGCCAGCCAGATGTCGGATTCCAAAGGACGGCGCATCGTGGTCACAATCGAAGGGGAGGATTGCGTTTTCCAGATTAGCGGCAAAACGATTGACTTCGCTGGCTACCTGCGGGCCTATGTCGAGGGCTCGGATGACCCGAATGCGGAGCTCGCCGACCAAGAAAAGGCGCTGCCGAATCTCGAGGTGGGTGAAGTTCTCACGTGCACGGCGCTCGATGCAAAAGAGCATAGCACGCAACCACCCGGACGATTCAGCGAAGCGTCACTCACCAAGGCGCTCGAAGAACGCGGCATTGGCCGCCCGAGCACTTATGCGTCGATCATCGATACGATTCTAGCGCGGAACTACGTGTTTAAAAAAGCCAACGCCCTTGTGCCAACTTGGGTCGCGTTTTCGGTGGTGAAGCTACTCGAAGATAACCTGGGTGGCCTGGTCGACTACGCCTTTACTGCCCAAATGGAAGACGATCTTGATGCGATCAGTCGCGGCGAGCAGGGGCACGTGGAGTACCTTGACAAGTTTTATTTTGGCAACGGGAAACTGGGTCTGAAAAAGCAACTCGAAAATAAGATTGATGAAATCGACCCGGCGGCGATCAGCCGCATCTTCATCGGCAAGCCCGACGACGGCCCGGATGTTTTTGTTCGCGTAGGACGCTACTCTCCCTATGTGGAGCAGGGCGACCGCACCGCTTCGCTCAAAGACGAAACACCGCCTGACGAAGTGACGCTCGAGGCCGCACTCAAGCTGCTAGATCAAGCAGCGCTGGCCGAAGAGCCGCTCGGTATCTGTCCCGACACACAAAAGCCCGTTTATTTGAAGACCGGTCGTTTCGGACCTTACATCCAGCGCGGCAGCACCGATGACGAAGAAAAGCCGCAGAATGCCGGCCTGCTCAAAGGCATGAACCCCGAGGAAATCGACTTAGAATCGGCTCTCAAGCTGCTCTCGTTACCAAGAAACTTAGGTGTGCATCCGCCGATGCCTCCGGTCAAAGACAAAGAGGGCGCGGAAAAGTGCGACCCGCGCACCGAACAAGAGGTGATGGCCTTCAACGGTCGCTACGGACCCTACGTCAAATGCGGAGTCGAGACCCGCTCGTTGCCGGCCGAGATCTCGCCGCTGGAGGTGACATTTGAAAAGGCAATCGAGCTGCTCGCCCAACCCAAAACGCGCGGTCGAGGCGCCAAAAAAGAGCCCCTGAAGGTTTACGAAAAACCGTCGCCGATCACCGAAAAGCCCGTGCAGATTTTAGACGGTCGCTACGGCCCTTACATCACCGACGGCACGACCAACATCTCTGTCCGTAAGGGCATGGTGGTGGAAGAAATCACCTACGACGAGGCACTTGGCTTGCTCGCCGAGAAGGCTGCGCTGGGTCCGGCGCCGAAGAAGAAAAAGGCGGCTCCCAAAAAGAAGTCGGCCGCGAAGAAATCGACGGCGAAGAAAAAGGCGGCACCCAAGAAGAAGTCGGCCCCTAAAAAGAAATCAGTGAAAAAGAAAAGCTGATGCGTAACGTCATCACCGACTCCGTCGTCCTGCCAGCGCCGGCCGAGCGCCTGTTTGAGATGTACCTCGATCCGTCCGAGCATGCGGCTTTCACCGGGCATGCGGTCACGATTGGCGATAACTCCGGGGCGAAGTTCGAGGCCTTCGGCGGCGCACTTTCTGGCGAGATTCTCCAGGTCGTCACGCCACACTTGATTGTCTAATCGTGGTGGTCCACGGAGTTCAAGCCAGAAGACCCCGACTCAACGCTCGTCCTCACGTTCACGCCAGAAACAGGCCAGGGCCGCATTGATCTTGTGCATCTCGACGTGCTAGACCACGATATGCAAGGCGTCACGGATGGCTGGGGCAAGTTCTATTGGACGCCCTGGCGGCAGTTTCTCTTAAGCGAGTAGAGTATCCTGTATCCTACAGAACAGCAGCTCAGCCGTTTTGTCCTTACCCATTGAGCGGCAATTGTATGCTGCAATTTCTGGTTCTCGTATTTTATTAATAAGCGATATCATGGCCGAAACAAACGAGCTCACACCTAATACTTTCTTTGTTGAAGTGTCTGGATCGGGTCTTCCCGAAGTGGATGGTCTCTTCGTTCCTTCAACTGCACCTCCCACCGAATCTGAATCGGGAACCGTATCAAGTATCGGCTACTGGAACGGCAAGATGGCATGGGATCGTGCCGATGGCAAATCTGCCAGAAGCCCTGCTCTCTCCTACTCCGACAGCTACAAATCCTGGAGAATCTGCCGTCTCGATGGACATCTCGCTTACGACGTGACGTGCCAAGATGAGATGCCACCTACTGACAGAGAATGGCACGTCTACAAAAAAGGAGTCGCACCAGCCCCCAAGGTCGTGCTCCACTACTACGACCCAAGACAGCCCTGCCCCATGCCCAACGTCATCTTCGTTCTCGGAGGACCCGGTGCCGGAAAAGGAACCATGTGTGAGCTTGCCGAATCTCAACTCGGCTGGACGCACTTATCCACTGGTGATCTCCTCCGCGCCGAGCGTCAGGCAGGGGGCCCGACCGCTGCTACCATCGAAGAAATTACGACTGCTGGAAAGTTGGTTCCCAACGAAATCGTTGTGGCTCTGCTCAAAAGTGCGATGGAGACGGTTACCCGAACGACAGGAAAGAACAACTTCCTGCTGGATGGATTCCCCCGCTCTCTCGATAATTTGGAAGGGTGGTACGAGACCTTTGGCCGGGAAGCTGAGCTCCCTAAAATGTTGTACTTTGAGTGCCCTTACTCTGTTCTTGAAAAGCGTATCTTGGGCCGTGCCAAGTACTCGGGAAGAAGTGACGATAATGTGGAGAGCTTGAAGCTGAGATTCGACACCTTCAAGGCTGAGACTCTGCCCACCGTGGAGCTCTTCAAGAGCAAAGATAGGTGTGTTGATGTCGACACCAGTCAAGACCGTGAGGCCGTCTATGCCCTCGTCGGCAGCAACCTCGCTGAGTACACCGATAGAAAATTTACTGCCAAGCCGCTCACCGAGAGAGCTGAGATGCTTCTCGGCCTGAGACCTTACCCCAAGAAGTGACGCACAACCGAATTCAGTTGTCTATACGCCGAAGGCGTAAGGTGAGCGCAATGCTCTCCCAGTCAATCAATGACACTCAACAGATGGCTCACCTGCTTGAGTTAGCACCCTGCCTCTCGTGCACAGGATGCCCACTCTTCGGTCACAAAAAAATAGCCGTGAGTGCAAAAGTACACGATAGAAATATGCGGGCTAGCTTGGTTCGATGTGAACTCTGCGATTACTCCGGCGCAAAACCTTCAGCAATCGCATACGCCGTCGCGTGACTACGACAATGCGAGATGCTGATGTGCATCTTGCGGATGCCGGTTTCTTCGAAGACTTCGCGCGCTCCGCCGCACAGGGCGATGGTTGGGGCGCCGCTGCGGAGGTTGCGCACTTCGATGTCGCGCCAGCTGATGCCGCGACGCCAGCCGGTGCCGAGCGCTTTGAGGACGGCTTCTTTGGCTGCCCAGCGACCGGCGTAGTGCTGGGTGGCCGCCTTTTTGGTTGAGCAATAACCGATCTCGTGCTCGGTGTACACGCGACGGATGAACAGCTCGCCGTGCCGCTCGATCATGTTCGCGATCCGCAGACACTCGATGATGTCGGTGCCAATGCCGAGGATGTGATTTGCCATAGCAGATTAATACCCCTTCAAGCCGCAGGCATCTTGCGCTCGGCCGAGCACTTCTCGCGCTTTTTTTCTGGCCCAGGCGGCTCCTGTTTGTAGGATATCGCGTACATCATCTGGTCGGGCCGCCCAGTCGTCGCGCTGTGCGCGGGCTTCGGCAAAAAAGATTTCGGCTGCGTCGGCCAGCGCCTTTTTCACGTCGCCATAGCCAAAACCGCCCCGTTGGTAAGTTGCCGCCATTTCGGTGCGCTCGGCGTCACTCGCCACGAGCGCATAGAGCTGATACAGGATGTCGGATTCGGGATCTTTAGGCTGGTCCATGGGGCGTGAGTCGGTTGCGATGCGCATGATCTGTTTGCGCTGGACTTTGGCGTCTTCGAAAACATCAAGAGTATTGTCGTAGCTCTTCGACATCTTTTCGCCGTCGGTGCCTGGCACGCGTGCCGAATTATCGAGTACTTTGGCCTTGGGGAGCACAAAGACTTCGCCGAACTGATGATTAAAGCTGCCAGCGATGTCGCGGCAGACTTCGATGTGTTGCACCTGATCTTCGCCCACGGGCACAGTGTCGCTATCGTAAGCCAAGATGTCGGCTGCCTGCAGCACGGGATAAGTGAACAAGCCCGTGTGGGCCGAAAGCCCTCTGGCTTTCTTGTCTTTGTACGCATGGCAGCGTTCCAGCAGGCCCAAGGGCGTGCCGGTCATCAGGAGCCAGCAGAGTTCACTTACTTCTGGCACATCCGACTGCACGAACAGCACCGCCTCGAGCGGATCGAGACCAAGCGCCAACAAGTCGATGGCGGAATCGAGTGTGCAGCGAGCCATCTGCTCGCGATCCCTGACGGTCGTCAGGGCATGCAAATTGGCAATGAAGTAAAACGCCTGGTCGGCATTCTGCAGGGCAATGTATTGGGTGATCGCCCCAAAGTAATTACCCCAATGAGGCCTGCCGGTCGGTTGGATGCCGCTGAGAACACGCATGGGGGGCTCGGATTTGGGAATGCTGAAACTAGCCGCGATCCAATGGATCGCCGCAGGGCATGGCTTAGGTATGTAGGGTACCGACGACTTCGGAGACGCTTTTGGCTCCCAACTCCGCTAGAGCGGGAGGTAGGGCGTCGAGGATATCGGTCGAGGCCTTTGGATTGTAGAAGTTTACCGTCCCCAGTTGAACCGCCATGGCGCCGGCAACGAGGAATTCCATCACGTCGTCGATCGTGGCGATGCCGCCGATGCCGATCAGCGGCGTATCAACGGCCTGAGCGGCCTGGTAAACGGCTCGCAGAGCGATGGGCTTGATGGCAGGGCCGCTGAGCCCGCCGATGACGTTGCCCAGCAGGGGCCTCCGCCTGCGCCAGTCGATCGCCATGCCTTGGCAGGTATTGATGAGCGAAATTGCGTCGGCTCCCCCTGCGGCGGCGGCCACGGCCATGGTGGCGATGCTCGTCACGTTCGGAGTGAGTTTGGCGATGATCGGCAAAGCGCAGCTCTGGCGGCAGGCCGTCACCAGGTTTTCGCACATCGTGGCATCCGTGCCAAAATCGACACCGCCACTCACGTTCGGGCAAGAGATGTTCAGCTCAATCGCGGCGACGCCCGCAGCATCAGAGAGTTGTCTGCACATCTCTACGAACTCTTCCTGGGTACGGCCGGCAATGCTGACCACAATGGCCGTATTGAGACTCGCCAGATACGGCAAATGATGCGCCGCGAAGGCGTCGATGCCGTCATTGTCCAGGCCAATAGAATTGAGCATCCCGGACGCAGTTTCTACAGTTCGCCAGGGAGCATTACCCTTGCGCAGCTCTTGGGTGATCGTCTTCGGCAAGATGCCACCTAGTCGCGACAGATCGACGAGCGAAGCCATTTCGCGGCCATAGCCGAAGGTGCCCGAGGCGACCAGGATGGGGTTTGCTAATTGGAGGCGTCCTAGTTGGACGGCTAAGTCGATGTCGATAGGTGGGTTGCGTAGAGTGGACAAGAGGCGATTTTAAAAGTGTGGCGGGCGGTGAAGGGGGATTCCTTAAGCGCTTCTGAACGAGCGCGCCACGGTAGCGCCACTAGCCGCAAGCGATGGCTTGCAAAGCGTTTAGACCGGCTCAAATAATCCCGCCGTGCGTACTATGCGGGGTCAAGTGCGACGGCATATCGAGAAACCAGATTCGTTCCCACTCGTCCAACACGGCGCGTAGGTTTTCCGACGTATAAATCAGTTGTTGGGCGCGTCGGGCTGGATCGGCCGAATACATCGGTAACAAGCAACCCGAACTGCTCGCCAACGAGCAGATTGTCACGACAGTTAAGAGCCATTTACGCATCGGCGTAGCTCCTCCTTGAGCAAGTTCGGCAATTCCTTAGGCAGACATTGTGCCGAAGGTTCACCTTCAAAACGTGCATTTGGCAGGCGCAAACACTGGCCTACTTCTTGCAAACAGTCCCACAAATCGAAAAGTCTTTTAGCGTTGGGCCCATCGGAGGGCACCGCCGCCTGGTAGAAAAGATGAAGAATCTTAGTGAGTTGCCGAGGCTGCGCCGAGGCCAACCTTGGGCCTAGTCGGTAATTTATTGGAGGTTTTAGGGCCTGCACAGCCCATCTTAACTTCACTCATAGGGTGGGCAGTGCCTACCCTACGGCCGCTAGCTACGAGCTGGAGAACCGAGTTTATCACCTCGCTCCCGCATCGTAACTCGTTGTAGGAGAAAAGGTATCGCTGCCGGCTGGGGCTGGCGAGACTCGACCAGCAGGGGAAGAGCCAGCAGGGGAAGATGCCGTCGGGGCATGGTTCGACGCTGCTGACTCGGCAGCGGCCCGTCGTTCTAGTTCTTTGACCCGTTCTTCCATCTCTTTGCCGGGTTTAAAAGTCACCACGAATTTCTCGGGTACAAAGACTTTTTCGCCTGTGCGAGGGTTTCGCGCTTTGCGTGCAGCTCGCCTTTTTACCTCAAAGACGCCGAAATTCCGGAGCTCGATCCGCTCGTCGTCCACCAGTGTGTCGATGATCGCATCGAAGGTCTTTTGGACAATTTCCTTGGTTTTAAGCTGAGTCAGACCGATCTCTTCAGAAATGGTCTTTACGATTTCTTTCTTCGTCACGACGAGGTCCCCTATGACAAGAAGGATCGTTGCTTCGCCAAGGGGTCTCAGGACCGTCGTTGCGAGGCATCGTTCTCGCTCCAAGTGTAATTGGCGTAAGCATTAGTGTCAAGAATAGTGTGCCGGACCTGACACCCAAAAAGGGCTTAAGAGCGAGCGTGGAGCACCTCGGAGAGGTGGCTTGGGACTTGGTAAGTTTTCAAAGAGCTTGCCGAAAATCCATTTAAATTGCGGTATCTGGGAGGTTGAGGTCGCCCTATGAACCTCCGGCAACGGAACCCGAGGCGGACCTGCAGGGAGAAAGATCGACTGTCGAAGGCCGCCAACTTGAACTAACCGCTACAGATCGCCAAATCCATGGCTGGGCGGGAGCGGGGGGATCGTATTTCAGTTTCTGCAGAAGTAGGGGAGAGTCATGAGCACGACCCCGACCCGATTACGACAAATGGACCAATTCGACTGTCGAGTGACAAGTTCCGTTCGTCATGGATCGAAAGAGTCGGCTTGCTAGGAAGGAACGGAGCATAGTCGCGTAACTTGTAATTCGGCGCGAACAGCGCGTGCGCATCACACATTGACCACAGCCACTTGCTCTTCGATCTGCTCCAGCTGATACAGCTTGCCTTTACCGCTGCCAGGACAGGCCTCGCAGGTATCGGCCCACGTTTCGGGACTGCGGACGTTGGAACTCCAGAATGGCCAAGTGCGGCATTGGCGCGGGCGTGCTTCGTAGACGGTGCACTTGCGCGTTTTGCTGTCGAGGAATACGCAGTCGTAGCTCTTTGGTAGTTCGATGAGACTGCGGCGAATGCCAATGTTGCGGATGTATTTTTTTTCGCACGCTGCGGGAGTGATATCGAGATGTTTGGCTAGCGCATCGATTTCGGCTTGGTTGACCCAGACATAGCCGGGCGCGCCGGTGCAGCAGTCGCCGCAGCCGGTGCATTTGAAGCGGAGGCCGTCTTGGTACCAGGGTTGTTGATCGTCGGTAGCGGGTAATTTCGTTGAGGTCATAATGCGTATTGAAATTAGCGCTGCTTTACGGAGTCGTAGCAGGTGGGTGTTCGGTAAAAAAATGTTTCCTTTAGTCCACAGGCATCGACGCCAATGCCGCGACCCCCTCTAGAGCCTGTTCTATCTGCGCCGTGGTAGTCGCCCAACCGGGGCTGAAGCGAATCAGTCCGCCGGCTCGGTCGCTGCCCAAGGCGGCGTGCATTCGCGGGGCGCAATGCAGCCCCGCGCGACACTCAATGCCATACGAGGCGTCGAGTCCGGCCGCGACCTCTTGCGGATCATACCCTTCGAGCATGCAGCTCACAACGCCCACGCGGGGTTGTTCTGGAGAGGGGCCAACGAGGTGTACTCGATCTATCGAGCGGAGGCCCTCGTAGAGTTGCCGGGTTCGTTCAGCCGTTTGTTGATGAATGGCCTCGACGGTGCGCTGCCCTAAATAATTAGCCGCGGCTGCCAAGCCCGCAAGTGCCGGCATATTGAGATTGCCGGCCTCCAGCCGTTCGGGCATCTCCTCCGGGTGAGAATCTGCTTGGCTTTGCGTGCCAGTACCGCCTTGTCGAAGCGTGTGCAGCTGCGTTTCCAGCCCGGGGGAGACGTAGAGGATTCCTGACCCTAGCGGGCCCAATAGGCCTTTGTGCCCGCCGGTGGCTAATAGGTCGATGCCCAGTTGTTCGACATCGATCTGCATACAACCGGCCGTTTGCGCCGCATCGACAAGTAGTAGCGCCCCTCGTTGGTGCGCGACCTCAGCAAATTCGGCAATTGGCTGCACGGCCCCGGTGACGTTCGAAGCATGATTTACGATCGCTAGCCGCGTGTTTGGACGAAACGCTTGACGAAAGGAGTCTGGGTCGATGAAGCCTGCCGCATCACAGTCGACGTAAGAGACTTCGACCTTGTGCCGAAGACTTTGCGTGTGAAGCGGTCGGAGCACGGAATTGTGCTCGCAAACAGTCGTGACCACGTGATCGCCAGGTCGCAACAACCCATGAATCGCCAAGTTCAGCGCATCGGTACCATTCGAAGTAAACGCAATTTGCTGGGACTTTTCAACTCCGAGCAAACGCGCGCAGCTCAAGCGTGCTTCGGTGACGACCTGTTGGGCCTGTTGGGCCTGCCGGTACGCCCCTCGGCCAGCTGCGGCACCGCAATGGCGCTGGTAGTGGTCTACGGCATCGTAAACGACGTCGGGCTTGGGCCAACTCGTGGCGGCATTGTCCAGGTAGATGCGTGACACGCTTTTCAACCGCCGATCTGATACATGGCACGCTCAGGTTTTTGGAAATCGGCTGCTCCAATGCCGTGAGCCGGCTGTTTTTCCGCGACACAATCGCGGACGAGCTGCTGGATTTCTTGCTCGCTACCGCCGCCCCGTAGCAGTGCACGCGCGTCCCATTCGACAGACGAGAACAGGCAATTACGCACTTGTCCGTCGGCCGTTAAACGCAAACGGTTGCAGCTGCTGCAAAAGGGCTCGCTGACCGGATTGATGAAGCCAATGTTTCCTTTGCCGTCGGCAAACGTGTAATCTACGGCCGGTTGGCTTGGATCGCTGCGCTCCCTTGGCCTCAGCGGGCAAAACGCTTCTTCAAGGATCCTACGTAGCGCGTCCCCGGTGAGCACGCGATTCTCATTCCACTGGTTGTCGGCATCCAGTGGCATGAACTCGATGAAGCGCAGCTCCAAACCATGGGCCCGGGAGAACTCGGCCAGCGGCACGACTTCGGCTTCGGTAAGCCCTTGAATCGCGACGGTATTGAGCTTGATGCGTTGAAATCCGGCGCGCTGCGCGGCATAAATTCCGTCGAGCACTTTTTGCAAACCGGTGCGGCGGGTGATGTGTTGAAAGGTTTTTTCTGAGAGCGCGTCAAGGCTGACGTTTAGTCGATGAAGTCCAGCTTTGCGGAGTTCGGTCGCTTGCTCCTCAAGCAATAGGCCATTGGTTGTTAGCGCCAAGTCGCCAATGCCTGGCACCTCTGACAGACGACCGACTAAGGACGGCAAATCCTTGCGCACCAGCGGTTCGCCGCCTGTGAGCCGCAGCTTGTTGATGCCCAGCGGCACTAAATCGCGCACAAAACGTTCGATCTCCTCGAACGTCAATAGTTCTTCACGCGGCCTAAAGGTCACGTCTTCTGCCGGCATACAATAGAAGCAGCGAATATTGCAGCGATCGGTCACGCTGATACGCAGATTGGTATGCACACGCCCCAGTCGGTCTGTCAGCGATTTTTCGGTGGGATGGTTCATATATAGTTTTCAATGACGAATGACGAAATACCCAATGACGAATGGACTCCACAGAAACGAATTTCGAAGCCCCTCGGTTCTTCGTGCTTCGTCATTCGCGCCTCGTCATTTTTCCATCGGATGGACCCAGTCCGTACTGCCATCGGCCCAATGTTCTTGTTTCCAAATTGGGACGCGCTCTTTAAGTGTGTCGATCAACCACTGTCCTGCAACAAAAGCGTCCGTGCGATGGGCGCTGGCAGTGACGATCGCCACGCTGGCTTCGCCCAGCGGTACCAAGCCGAGCCGATGCACGATTAGGCATTCTGCAATCGGCCAGCGCGAGCGAGCTTCTGTTTCAAGTTTAACAAGTTCCTGATGCGCCATTTCTTCGTAAGCATCGTATCGCAACTGAGCGGTTTCACGGTCGTCAGTAAATTGCCTTGTGACACCCAAGAACAGCAGCACCGCGCCCACGTCCGGCGACGTGGCCCGGGCGACCAGTCTGTTGGGGTCCAATGGATCGTGAGTCAGCTCAATCATGAAAGGTTCTTAGCCGCCACTTACCGGGGGAATACACGCGACCTCAGAATTTGCAGGAAGCAACATCTCGTCCGTGGCGTATTTCGAATTGATGGCAAACATCGTATGCGGCAGTAACGGGCCGAGGGCAGGGTACTGCTCTAGCAGCGACTTTCGCAGCAGCCCAACGGAAGGATTCTCCCGAATCTCAACTTCGACTTCTGCCCGGCCCACTAATTCACGAGTCCCGGCAAACAGCTTAACCACGACTTTCATGTTACCACCAGCTCTTCATTGGGGCTATTCAAGAGGCCACGCATTTCCGGCATGAGGCCGTACGCCAAGGCGACTAGCTTAATCGGGTGGATCGTTGGTTTGGAGGTGCCTTGTTCCATCTGGATCTTGCAAGTACTACATTCGGTGGCACCCAGCTGAAAGCCGCCTGTGCGCACGGCGGTCAGAAGTGGCAGTCCGGCACGCAAACTATTGCGATAATTCTTGCGCTGCATGCCATACATGCCGGCCATGCCGCTACAGCCTTTTTCGAGTTTTTCGACTTGTATTCCAGGGACAAGGCGGAGCAGGTTTTCGGCGGGCGTGCCGACTTCGAGTGCTTTGGTGTGGCACGGCGTATGGTAGCCGAGGCTGACGCTGAGCGGAGAGAAGTCGAGGCGCAGTTTGCCACGTTGGTGGCAGCGCCACAGATAGTGGCACGCTTCCAGAGTGTTTTCAGATACCAGGAGGGCGTCGTGATCGCCGGGCAGCAGCATCGGGTATTCGTGAGTGAGTGCCAGCGCGGCGGCCGGTTCGGTACAGACGATCGTATAGCCTTGTCGCACTGCCTCGGCGAGCAGGGCCACGTTTTGTTCAGCGGTATGCCGTGCCGGCTCGAGCACTCCTTGGGAGATGAGTGGCATCGCCGCTTGTTTTTGGCTGTCAGGCACATACACCTTAATACCGTTGTGCTTGAGCACCGCCACCAGCGCTTGGGCCAGCTGCGTATCGCAATAATTGGCGTAGGTATCAACGAAGTACAAAACTTTGTCGGTCAACCCGCGCTCGAGGCGGTTCAAGCGGCGCTCAGCCGCCTGTTGCAAAAAAGGTCGGCGGCTGAAACGTGGCAATTTTCGGCCTTGGGCAATGCCGAGTGATTTTTCCATTAGCCAACGCGCCGCGCGATTGCGCACCGCCCAGTTGGCTAGCCGTGAAAAACGGGATCCAAACCGGCACAACATGTCGATGCGCGCAAATAGCCAATCGTGAAGCCGTTCGCCGTTCGTTGCCACGTAGGTGGCTTTGGCTTCAACCATTAGTTTGGGGATATCGACGTTGGCAGGGCATTCGAGGCGACACATGTGGCAGTGAACGCAGAGATCGACGATCTCCTTGCACGCGTCCTCCAGAACCGTGCCGGGTGGCAATGTGCCGGTAAGAACGCCCCTTGCTAGATTTGCTTTGGCGCGCGGCGAAGCCTCTTCGCGTGGGGCATAGCGAAAGATAGGACACATCCGAGTTTCTTCGCTTTGTGTGCGACAGGCAGCGCAACCGTTACAGGCCCGCGCAGCTTGAACCATTTCCTCGGGCTGCCAGTCAAGTTGTAAATCGACTCTCGTGCTGGGTAGGTCATCTGCCGGCGAAGTTCGCGAGTCTGTCAGGTCGAGTATTTTTAGGAGTGGGTAAGTGACTTGACGCAGATTGTCCGTGACACAGCCATCCGATTCTGCCACGATTTTTCCCGGGTTGAGAATCAGCTCGGGGTCAAAGATTTCTTTGATTTCGCCAAACGCCGGTGCCAATGGGCCATACTGCGCTTCGACGTACGACGTACGGCTTAATCCGTCCCCATGCTCACCGCTGATGGTGCCGCCGAGGTCCCAGACATCGGCGTAAAGTCGGTCTGCCAGCGTCGCCATTTTTTGAACATCGTCTTGATTGCCCAGATCGAGAAAAGGCCGGATGTGGAGCTGCCCATGGCTGGCATGACCAAATAGCGAGGCGGTCACCTGTTCTTGCTTGAGCGTCTGCTGCATGCGGTGCAAAAACTCCGGCAATTCCGTTGGCGGTAAAGCGATGTCTTCCACGATCGGAATCGGACGAGTATATCCTTTCAGCCGATAGAGGGTTGGTACGTAATGCCGCGCCAATTGCCAGAGCATATCGTGATCGTACCGGTCGGACGCAATATACGCGCCAGAGGCCAATTTGCGCTTGTTTTGAATCTCTTCCACCGTAGTTGCCAGACGGTCTAGCAAATGGTCGATGGAGTCGGCTTGATGTTCGACAAGTAGCACCGCTTCTGTGGCTTGGGGAATCAGCAATTCGTAGCGCGGGTTGCTTTCGCGGGCCAAACTTAGGTGACGTCGGTCCATCATGTCGCAAGCACTCACGCCAAGCGTCCCGAGTACAATCGCCGCCTGGGCCGCTTTATCGAGGCTTTCAAAGAATAATAGCGTGCTGCCTACATGCTGGGGCAGGGGAGAGGTGGCGACCGTCACTTCAGTAATGAGTCCTAGGGTCCCCTCGCTACCGGTTAGCAAGCGTGCTAGGTGAAGTTGGTTGCCGTCGCACACGTCGTCGAGCCGATAGCCCGACCGATTGACCAAACTTCGAGGCTGGCAGGTGTGAATTTCGTTCGCGTAGTGTTGAAGTACGGTGTTGAGTCCTCTCAGGATCGGTGCGAGCACCATCGCTTGGTCATCCGGCGCGCCCTCATTGCGAGAAACGCCGTTCTGGGGTGCGTCGTCCTGTTGCATATCGTGAACCGACAACTGCACCACTTCGCCACTGGCCAGTACCACTTCCATCGCCCGGATATGCTTGCGCGCCGACCCATAGACGGGCCAATGACTGCCCGCTGCGTCAATGGCCACCACGCTGCCCATCGTTGTGACATGGCTCATGGCCGGATCAGGACCAAACACCCGGCCCTGGCAAGCGAGCTTGGCATTGAGTTGGTCTAGGACGACGCCCGCTTGCACTCGCGCGGTACACTCCGAAATTTCGATAATGCGGCGCATGTAGCGAGAAAAGTCGATCACCAAACCGCGTCCCAGAGACTCGCCCGCCAGGCCTGAGCCACTGCCACGCGGATGGAGTGTGATGTTGTTCGCAGCGGCATAGCGCACTGTAGCGACGACATCTTCCACATTACGCGGCCTGACGACTCCCAGCGGCGCAATTTCGTAGATACTGGCGTCGCTGGAGTAGAGCTGAACGAAGAGATCGTCGCAGCGCACTTCTCCCGCGAGCTGTCCTCGCAGGTCTTCTTCGATGCGTTGTCGTTCGACATCCATAAGAAAAACCTAAGGTGTCAATGACCAAGCCTCAATGACCAATAACCTATTGTGGGCTGTTTCATTGGTCATTGGGGCTTGGTCATTGGTCATTTACTAATTATTGGACGATGCGGGCTGCCAACTGCCGATACTTCTCATGCGTCTCCAAATCAAAACCTCCATGGCTGTCCATCTCTTCCACACCTCGATACTGTGTCTGGCAGCGATAGCACATCAGCGCGTCGCCCACGAGCGCGTAGAGCAACACATCGATGAGCGCCGTCGCGAACAGAATCCCAAACGTCCAGTAGACATCCATGTGGTACCAGGCAATCGAGCTGCCAATAATTCCTACGGCAACCAGTGCGACGCCCAGCCGCTGGGGAAAATCCTTACGGACAAAGAGGTCCGTGCTGGGGCAGGTTAGGCAGCGCCGGATCCGCATGCCTTCGACGGCATCGGCGGGGATGGCTACGCGATCGTGGCAATACGGGCAGGCGAGTTCGCTCGTTTCGCCATCAAACGGCAGCCGTACGCCGGAGTCGCAGCTAGGGCAGGCATAGGTAGCGTTCACAAACAAACTCGCGAGAGGGCAGTAGCCACGTTGCCGCGCAACGTATGGGGAAGTGGAGTTGACTATCGTTCGCCGTGCGCTCGGTGGCAACTCCGCTAGTCACCATCATAGCGGAAAGAGCGACTCGCTCGACAGTAGCAGGGCCATCGTTTCGCCGACAAATGTGCCGATCACCGCTACGTACAGAATGCCGGTCGCGCTTTGCGTATTGGGGATTTTCAGCGTCTGCCACGCCATCCGGGCCATGGCGCCTACGCCCACCAGTCCAAACGTCCAGCGCAGGACAACAAACAGTATCCATTGCAACGACAGGTGCTCCGTAGCAGCTATCTCTCCCCAGAGGCCCAAGGCCGAGAGGGCCGTTTGCAACGCCACTGCCGCGCCCATTGCCAAAATTAATCGCTTCAGCGGGACTAATTCCATGGTAGGTGTATTCAAATACCAATGCCCCAGCAGCATCGCCGCCATTGTCATACCCAAAAGTAGGCCCGAACTAATGACTGAGGCCTCAGACAGAAATCCCTGGCTGAGGGATAACCACACGACTCGCGTAGGCAATTCTTCTACATTTCCTGCAGCAATTGCCTCGTCAATCGCAGAATCTGAATAAACAACATCGCCGATGTCCTTTGCTTGTGATACGACACTTGACAGTTGGCACGAAGCGCCCATCCACGCTGCCAACCAAACCGCCGAAAGGATCACTACCCCCGCACCTTTTTTTTCGTACAACCAGCAAACCGAGCCTACATAACTAAATGTCGCCGCCAACACGGCGTACCAAAACGCCTCGGGTGTAACGGATCGGCTCAGTAGCGCTGCCAATGACGCTAAACCGAGCGTCACATAGAGAT
>Ga0115002_10002869_pt1 | contig 22050 bp, 22 predicted proteins | sample ArcticOcean_MG_C_8_FD_89576 | JGI IMG/M metagenome (GOLD analysis project Ga0115002, IMG submission 89576) | Marine microbial communities from western Arctic Ocean - ArcticOcean_MG_CB11_86 | ecosystem: Environmental > Aquatic > Marine > Oceanic | place: Arctic Ocean: Canada Basin | collected... | reverse complement strand
CATCTTCTGATATCCAAGCAGATTGTATGCGCTCGAGCCTAGGATTAGATGCTGTAACTATTAAAAAATCACCAGACCCAATTAGTTTTTCAGCCCCAGATTGGTCTAAAATCACTCTAGAGTCTGTTGTAGATGCTACTGAAAAAGCTAATCTTGAAGGAATATTAGCTTTCATAACACCTGTTATCACATCAACAGATGGTCTTTGTGTTGCAACAACAAGATGTATCCCAATAGCCCTTGCCATTTGAGCAATTCTAACAATTGAAGACTCCACTTCTCTACCAGCAACCATCATAAGGTCATTTAGTTCATCAATAAAAAGAACTATATACGGGAACCTATCAAACTTGTCCTGATCTAATAATCCAGCATCATATTTCTCATGATATCCAGTAATGTCTCTTACCTGACTATCAGCTAATAAGTCATACCTTCTGTCCATTTCTGCAACTGCCCAAGTTAAAGCACCGACTGCTTTCTTTGGATTAGTGATCACTTTAGTTAAAAGATGAGGTACACCATTATACTGCCCGAGCTCGACTCTCTTAGGATCAACCATCACCATTTTAACTTCTTCGGGGTTTGTTTTAATAAGGAGTGAGCTGACTATTGAGTTTATACAAGAGGATTTTCCCGAGCCTGTTTGTCCAGCAATTAATACATGTGGTAATTCTGATAAATTGATCATTCTTGGTTTTCCAGAAATATCTAGCCCCAATCCTACATCTAAAGGACTGGTAGAGTTCTTCGATTCTGGAGTATTCAAAACATCGGCTAAAGTGACTAACTTTCTTTGTCTATTAGGAATCTCAATTCCTATGGCGCTACGACCAGGTATGGGGGCAAGTAACCTGACTTCAGGAGTTCCTAATGTATAAGCAATATCGTGTGACAAAGATGTGACTCTAGAAACTTTGACCCCAGGCTTAAGTTCTACTTCATAGCGAGTTACAGTTGGTCCGGGCACGATATTTGTTATTTCTGCATCTACTCCATGGTCGCGAAGGAGCGATGTTAAGTCTGTAGCAGTGTTTTGTAACATTTTTCGTGAAGTTGATGAAGAACCACCTGACTTTAGCAACTTAAGTGGAGGTTTTTTATAAACAGATTTTGATGAATTATTTTTCTTAAAGTTATTTTCTTTTTTGATTTTAGACTGCTTGTGTTCACTGATATTCAAAACATTATCTTTTGAATTAGTAATATCAGTATTTTTATCATCAATCAGGTAAGGTGTACTATTTCTATCAATATGGTCAAGTTCTAATTCTTCGTTAAAAGTTGAATCTAGATTTAACTTAATAAGCTCCCTTCTTGCTTTAAAAAAAGCATAAACGAATCTAAACGAGTATAAAGATATTGCTTGAACTCCTGATATCAAATCTTGTAATTTAATGTCAGTCATGTAAATAACAGAATATATTAATGCAAATAATAATATAGTATTTGTCATTTCTGGGCCGACAAACTCATCAAGAGGGTATGCGATAAACGAAGAGACATACCCTCCTGAATTTTTTAATATTTGAGTTCCTGCCTGAAAAGGCTGGGGGTTCGCATGGATCAAAGAGTGAAATAATGCAGTTGACGTCATTAATACGTAAAGAGATCCAACAAACACTTTCTGAGGATTAATAGAGTCTTTATCTTTAAAAAGAATCAAAGAGCCATACAAAAGAATCAAAGGGAAGACATAAACACCATATCCAAAAAGAATACTCAATGAATCAAACAATAAGATTCCAGCTGGTCCAGCTTTATTTATTATTGCTAAAAATGAAAAAATTGAGAGAAGAAACATGAAAGGAGTTATAAAATTATAAGACTGAAAAAAAATATTTGAGACGGCTTTATATAAGCGTTTTGTTTTGTTTAGAATTCTAAACCCTGTTATTTTATTGTTCTGTTTTGACACCCGCTTACGCCCTAAACCCTTATTGTTGCGAGTGGATGTCTTGACAACCACGTAAATATAATACTATATTTAAACTAATTTATTACAGTTTTAATTTTTTTATTCGAGAATATTCATTAATTAACTTGCTGGATAATTCAAACGAAGCATCAACTAAAGGTAGCTTACAACTACCTACGTACCCAAAAGAGTCGTTAAGTATTGACTTGATAGGTGCTGGACTTGGTTCCTCAAAAATTAGATCATACAATAAACTCAACTCACTATTAATATCTTCTGCTTTATCAAGAGAACCCTTTTTATACGTATCAATAAGTAAACGGATTTCATTCCCTACGATATGAGAAGCTACTGAAATTACCCCTTTTGCACCTAACTTCATCATTTCAAGAGTTAATTTGTCATCACCAGAGTAGATAGAAATATCTAGGTCATCACTCAGGTTTGAAAAAGTTTCAGTTTCAAGTTTTGTAAAATTGATATCACCTACTGCATCTTTTATAGCAAAAACATTTGTATCTTTAACGATCTCAACAAGCGTGTCTACTTCAATCAATCTAGATGTTCTTCCAGGAACATTATATGCGATTATGGGTATATTTATTGCATCACTTATTTTCTGAAAATGTTGATATATTCCTTTCTGTGAAGGCTTCGAATAGTATGGCGTCACAATCATTACAGCATCGACTCCCATATCTTCTGCTTGTTTAGATAGTTCTATTGATTCTTTTGTTGAATAGGTTCCAGTTCCAGCTACTATTTTTGCTTTATCTCCTACTGAATTAATAGTTGTTTTATAAAGTATAATTCTATCTTCCTGAGATAAATTCGGGGACTCGCCGGTCGTACCAGCTAGGACAATTCCATCACTACCATCTTTTATTAATTTTTTAGATAGAGAAGTAACAACATCAGTTGCAATAATTCCATTTTCATCAAATGGAGTAACCATTGCAGTAAGCAATTCACCAAACATAACACAACCTTAAAATAATCATTTTAATACAGCATCCAGTCCAACATTAAGTCCTGATAGTTTTTTATACTCACTCAATGCAATTAATATTCCTTTAGTAAAAGAATCCCTACTTAGTGAGATATGCTCTATTGATAATACTTCATCATTACCAGATAAAACAATTTCTTGCTCTGCTAAATATTTATCATCCCTTATTGATGTTATATTTATATCATTTACATTCACAGTATCTTTATTTTCGCTCAGGTTTTCACTAACTATATGTGTCAAATTTGATGCAAGATCATATGATGTTCCAGATGGAGTATCTTGTTTTTTAGAGTGATGCCTTTCTGTAATAGATGCAAATCTAAAATATTTAGAAGCTTCAATTGACCATTTTTTTTGAAGTATCGAACCTATAGAAAAATTCGGGACTATCCAAAATAACTGATCGTCATTTAAGCTATCTTCTAATACATTCCTGTCTTCTTTTGTTAAACCAGAGGAGCCTATTATGATATTCTTATAATTACTAACCCAATATTCAGAATTTAGCAAAATAGAGCTCGATGAAGAAAAGTCAACAATTAAATCTGCTTTTGGTAAATTTGTTATATCAGACTTTTTTAGATTTTTTTCTTGATTACTGTTATATGACGGATCAAAAAGAGCCACTACCTCAAACTCCTCTAGACTTTCTACTAAATCATTAACAAGTCTGCCCATGTTGCCATTGGCACCTGATATTATTAGATCTGACATACCTCTAATGATAGCTGTATCATATTCTCAGCAAATATATTTGTAGTTTCATTAGTAATTAATCGATTAATAATTTGATTGGGATAAATGACTTACACAATTAGACTGTATATGTGAATACATTACTTAGTTCTTTAGTAGCGGAGCAACAACTTTTAGATCAATATCTTCAATCAATTCCTGTTAGAGAGTGGACTAAGCAAACTAGGTTTAAATCTATGTCCATTACAGATCAAGTAAGTTATCTTGCAGGATCAGAAGATTTAGCTTTTAATGCAATTAAAAAGAAGGGTACTTTTTTTACAGACTACAAAGGACCTAATGGTTTGAATAAATTTGCTAAAGTTCAATCTGAAAAAGGTCAGAAAATGAGGCCGCAAGATGTAATAGAGTGGTGGAGATTGTCTCGAGCAAAAATTATAGAATTACTAGCAGATGCTTCACCAAATCGTCAAATCAAATGGTGGAAGAATGATTGGGACATGAAAACATTTGTTATGTGGAAATTAACAGAAACTTGGGCACATTCACTTGACGTATATGATGCAAGTAAAGAAGAACATGAAGATACTACACGCCTGGAACATATCGCTATGTTTGGATGGAACCAGGTAGAAAAAATATCTAAGTTAAATAAAATTAAAAATAAAGAGCTTAGAGTAGAACTGATAGGCCCTGAATACAAAATTTGGAACTATGGAAATGAAAATTCTGAAAATGTTATAAAAGGTGAAGCAGGAGATTGGTGTAAATTAATTGTTGGACGTTTACCTTCTAATAATAAGATATCCTTAACAACTGAAGGTGAATTTGCTACAAGATACATAAAATTTACTCATCCAATGATTTAAATGAAAATAATTGGTGTTGTACACTTAAAAGGACTACCTGGTTCTCCATCAAATACTATGCCTTTAGATAATATTGTAAATTTAGCTCAAGAAGATATAGACAGCTTAATATCCGGTGGTGTTGATGGTATTCTTATCGAAAATTTTGGCGATGTTCCTTTTGTTAAAGATGATGTATCAAAAAGAACACTCACAAATTTTACATCAGTTATAAATAACTTAGTGATAGCAAAACATATAAGTGTAGGTATAAATGTGCTCAGAAATGATGGAATTGGAGCTCTATCTATAGCAGAAGCAACTAAGTCTGATTTTGTACGTATTAATATTCTTAATAATATAATGTACACAGATCAGGGGATTATTGAAGGCAAAGCACATGAGGTAGCAACTTATAAAAATTCTATACAGCATGATATAAAAATTTACGCAGATGTTTTTGTCAAACATGCAGTTCCTCCTCCAGGATCCACAATAGAGAATCATACAAAAGAACTTTTACAAAGAGCTGGTGCTGATGTTGTAATTATTACAGGTGATGGAACAGGTCAAGAAATTAATTTGGATGATCTAACTAAAGTAAGAGGAATAGTTCCCGAAGGAAAATTAGCAATAGGTTCTGGTGTCACTGAGTCCAATATTCAAAGTTACATTGGTTTTGCTGATATATTAATTATTGGAACTAATTTTAAATTAGATGGAGATATTTCAAAACCAATTAGTAATGAAAGTGTCAAGAAGCTTATCGGTAAGATAAAATAATTACATGTTTTATCAAAAAAGACATCTAAGTGAAGTTCATATCCTGAAACTTGATAAAGATCAACTACTACTTGAATCACTAACTGAATTCGCTAACAAAATGAGTATAAATTTTGCTGAGATTTCATTTATTGGGGCAGTCCAAAATGCTAAGGTTATGTATTTTGATCAAGATAAAAAAGAATACCTTCATCATGACTTCCCAAAAGGTCATGAAGTATTAAGTGGAACGGGCAATATATCATTATTAGACGGAAAACCTTTCGTGCATGTGCATATAGTACTTGCTGATAAGGATGGAGATGCTATCGGAGGCCACCTGGATGAGGGAACAAAAGTTTGGTTAATTGAAGCAATTATACACCAATACAGTGGAGATACAGAGAGTCCAATAGTAAGAAAATTTGATGATTCAATATGCCTAAACGTATGGAAAGACTAAATCATTGAATTTCCATTTAGTAAAAAACCACCATCAATAGTCAGCACTTCTCCAGTTATCCAACTTGCTTCTTCGGAACACATATAAAAAACAGCATTCGCAATATCTTCTGGTTCACCGAGTTTTTGCAATAAGTGTAAGTTTTTTGCAAAATCTTCATTCTCCCATAAAAGCTTCGACAATTTTGTTTTAACTATAGCAGGAGCAACACCATTTACTCTAATACCCGGAGCAAGTTCATAGGCAAGTTGCTTAGTAAGATATATTAATGCAGCTTTTGAGACATTATATGCTCCCATTAACTGTGATGGAGATATTCCGCCAACTGAACAAATATTCATAATTGCAATACTTAATCCATTTTTGTATGCAGCCCTAGACCATAAAAGAGGACCCATCAAATTTACATCCCAAGTTTTCTGTACAGCTCCTATATCTACATCCATCATTGGGCCACCAGCTGGATTTGTCCCAGCATTGTTTACCAAAACCTCTAAACTTCCAAATTGTTCACTAATATTCTTACAAGTAGTGTCTGCCGCTTGTTCATCATCTGCTCTTGCCACTACAGTGTGAAAATTTTGATCTTTAATTTTTTCGGAAAGCTCTTCTAGTGTTTCTTCTTTTCGACCTGTAACAACTACATTGAATTGTTTAGTATCCAAATATTTTTTAGCAATTGCTAAACCTATCCCCCTTGTTCCTCCAGTTATTAGTATTGTTTTCATTTATTTTATTCTACTTCTTTCTTACTTAATAAGTGGGAGCTCTTTTAGACTCGTTGTATATTTTTTTGACCTATTATCTGACTTAACTCTCCAGTTCTTCTTTGTTCCTTGAGAAGCGTAAAATACTGTATTACTACCATATTGCATATTTACTTGGTCAACGACTGCCATAATTTTTTCTTTTCCCTCTGAAAATATTTCCTCATATAAGTTCTCTTGTACATAATCTTCATTTATAAGGTTTAATAATGTAATTCCTGTTTTTTGATATCTATAGCCTTTAAGATATATTTCTTCTATGATCTTATTTGCTTCATTAATCACTTTTGAAGTACTGCTTGTTGGTGTATTCAGTATTTTAGTTTTACTCTTAGCATACCGATTGTCTTCTTCCTCGAAGTTGCTTGTTCCGAGATATACACTGATTACTTGAACTCGAGATTTTTGATCTCTTAACTTTTCACATGCTCTTGCTGCATATGTAGATATCGCTTCTTTGATCTCTTGAATCTCTGTAACTTTATATCCAAATGATTTAGAAGATATTATTGATTTCCTTTTCTGGACTCTCTCTGTGTCTATGCAAGGATAACCATTTAACTCCATTACAATCCTTTGCCCAACTACACTAATTTTTTGACGAATATATTGAGGATTAGCTTTCATTAAATCATACCCTGTATTAATTCCTATAGACTTCAACCTTAACCCCCACCCTGATGCAATCCCCCATATATCCTCTACATCCAGGATTGCTAATTCTTCTTCTATTTCTGCAGTCTTTCTTAGATCACAAATATTATCTTCTTTCTTTTTTTTAGCTATCAAATTAGCAACCTTTGCTAATGTTTTTGTATGCCCAATCCCTATAGATATTGGGATCCCAGTCCATTGTTTGACTTTCTCTTTTATCCCTTCACAAATCACTACTAAATTTGACTCCTCATATTGTGATAAATCTACAAATGCTTCATCTATTGAATATATTTCTAAATTTGGTAGTAATGTCCTTAAAGACTCCATAACTCTTTTAGACATATCTCCATAAAATGGATAGTTAGATGAGAAGACGTGTACTCCATTTTTATTCATTAATTCCTTATATTTGAAATATGGAGCTCCCATAGGTATTTTCAATTCTTTTGCTTCATTAGATCTCGAAACTATACACCCATCATTATTAGATAAAATAACAATTGGTTCATTCTCTAGTTTTGGATTAAATACTCTTTCGCATGATGCATAGAAATTATTACAATCAACCAAAGCAAAAGTTCTGCTGTTCATATACTTTCTCCTTAGAATACTGTACACTATTCTAAGGAGAAAGAAAGAAATTTTTATGTCAAGAGGAGGAGCACGAGAAGGGGCCGGAAGGCCTCAAGGTCAAGGAAAGTATGGTGAGAAGACAAAAGCTATACGAGTTCCAATGAGTAAAGTCAAATATGTGTCTCAGATAATTAATAAAGGCCTATACGAGATCCCTCTATACGGAAACAGTGTAGCTGCAGGATTTCCTTCTCCAGCAGATGACTATATTGAAGACAAGATAGATATTAATAAGTATCTAGTCCAGCATCCAGCATCTACTTTTTTAGTAAGAGCATCTGGAGAGTCTATGATCCAAGCAGGAATATTTCCGAATGATATTTTGATTGTTGATAGAAGCTTAAAGGAAGAAAATGGAAAAGTAGTAATTGCTGTAATCGATGGAGAATTAACAGTAAAAAGATATACGAAAGAAGGAAGGAAAATTATTTTAAAAGCTGAAAATGAATCTTATGAAGATCTAGAGTTTAAAAAAGGTAGTGAAGCTTCGATATGGGGAATTGTAACGAATGTTATTCATAAATTATAGAAATCTATAATCGAATTGCTCAAATTAAAGCCGTATTAGATTTAATCCTTTGTAATTGAATTTTATTAGGCTCAGCACAACAAAACCATGTTTCTGAAAGTTTTGGAACTTCACGGTATTTATAAGTTTTATTGTAAATGATATTTGTCTTAGTAAAAGATTGTATTATATTTATTAATTCAAGATACTGTTTTTTACTATCTACTTCTTCATTCTCAGCAACATAGTTGAATAGCAAAGTTTGTAAATATTCAACGTTACGACGTTCATAGTGCCATGAATAAGTAAATGAATCTTTATCATACTTTCCCATGTATTTTTTAAACTCCTGACTTTTGAGCATTAAGGAACCTTTGGGGACAAGTAATTTGATAGTTAATTGTATTGGGTCAACTGTTTCCCTGAGTTCATAATCTTCAATAAGAGATACAATATTTACTAAATCGACAGGATCGGTCCAAGGCGTGAAGGGCATCCATGTTGGCCTTATGTCAATGCTGTGCTCTTTTGCAATTGAAATAGACTTAAATAAATCATTATAAGTATGTCTTTTGTCTAAGATTCTAAGTACATTATCATTTGTTGTTTCAAATGCAGAAGTTACAAATAGTATATTTGAATTTTCAAGTTCCTTAAAGTATTTTTTATATTTAATAATATGCTCAACTTTAATAGTTGCATCGTATGTTACGGATGGAAATTTATTACAAAGTTTTTCTAGTACCTTTAGTGAGTATTTTGGTCCGTTAAAAAAATCTGGATCATCAAATGAGATATGCTGAGCTCCAGATTGAATTTGATTAGAAACATCATTAATTATTTTTTCTTCAGAAAAGGTTTTGAATCTTCCATTAAACTGTATAGGAACAGGACAGTGGGTACACGAATGTCTGCATCCATACGTAGTCTCGACAGATCCAGTTAACAATTTAGTATCGCCAATCACTAACTGTGCATAGTTTGAAATCTCTGGAACCGAAGACCTATCAGGAATGCTATTTTTTAAAGTAAAATTATTATTAGTATCGACCTCCAAATATATTTCTAAATTAGGACCGTCTAAATCATCAATATAAGTAATTCTTGTATCACTATCAGAAAGAATTTTGCCATATAATCCAAACGTAAACACTTTATTAGGAAGGCTTTTCCCATTTAAAAATTCAGTTGCTAATACTGATGCGGTATGCATTGAAGCAAATATTCCTATAGCATCATAGTTTTCAAGTAATAATTCATATTCTTTAATTGAGTAATCAAATACGTCTATCACAACACTTTCGGTATTTAATTTCTTATATAGTTCAGCGATGATTTTTGGTTGCCTCCCAAGATTATAAAAAGACAATAAAGCAAGTTTCAATTTAGGCTCTTTATGAATTTTATTGTTTTGATATCAATAGGGTATGAAAGAGATAACTCTGAGACACTTGACGCACTCCAGCTTTCATATTTTTTTTCAATCTCATCTTTTGTACCTACAAGTGTTAATTCATCAATTAACTCACTTGGAAATAGTTTAGAAGCCTCATCTTTTTTTCCTGCAAGATAAAGATTCTGGATTTCTTCTGCTATATCTTCATAACCGTAGTCACATACTAAATTATAATAAAAGTTGCTATTTTTAGAACCCATCCCTCCGACATATAGGGTATACATATTTCTTGCTGGAGCCAAGTAGTCTTCTTTTTCATCTTCTTCACATATCTTTGCAAAGACTGAAGCTACTATATTGAAATTTTTTTTCTTATCTTTGTGTTTAGATTTTTTAAAACCTCTTTCTAAATATTTATCAAATATACTTTCTCCTTTTAGAGGCGAGTACATAAAGGGTAGCCAGCCATCAGCAATTTCTGCAGTGAGCTCTATATTTTTTGGTCCTATTGCAGCAAGGTAGATTGGGATATCAGTTCTTAAAGGAGGTTCTATTAGTTTTAGTGGCTTTCCAAGCCCTGTTGTTTCATAATTTAGTAGTGGTAGATTATAATACTCTCCATTATATTCAACTTTTCCTTCCCGTTTTATAATTTTCCTTACAAGCTCTACATATTCACGAGTTTTAGCTAACGGCTTTCCATATGGCACACCATGCCATCCTTCAACAACTTGTGGACCAGAAACACCAAGACCCAATCTAAATCTCCCATTCGACATTTTATCTAATGTAACTGCAGTCATTGCTGTCATTGCAGGAGTACGAGCAGGAATTTGCATGATTCCAGATCCAATTTTCATATTATTTGTTAAAGCTGCAAAATGAGCTAGTGGTGTAACAGCATCATAGCCATATGCTTCTGCAGTCCAAATGCAAGATATACCAATCTCATCTAGTTCTTTAACAAGACTATGTTCACTAGAAATATGGGGACCAAAATATCCCACGTTTATGCTTATGTCCATTAATTTATCTCTCTGTTTTAAATTCTAAAACATCTTTTTCTGTAACAATTATATCCATTTTTACATCTTGTAAGTTGTTTGGAAGTATTTGAACTAATGTTTCATGTAATGAAATTCCGACAAATACTGCAGCCATATGATTCTTAAGAAAATCATCATAATGCCCCTTCCCTCTTCCTATCCTGTTACCAAATCGATCAAAATACCTTCCAGGAACAATTATCAAATCTGGTAAATCACCGGCTACTTTTATTATTTTTGGAGTTGGAACACCTAAATCTGAATATACTAATTCTTTAGAATATTTACATCTTCCTATTTTGTTTCTGTAAATATATGGCACCTGAAGTGATTCTTCTATTTTAATACTTGGAAGAATATTAATTTCGTCTTTCTTTGCTAGATAAGCCATAACAATTCTTTTTGAGGTTCCTAAGAAATCTCTTAAATTTATATTAATTAACGTCTCGTTCATTAAGATATTCTTGGATGTCCAAATATTACTTGATTCATTCCTATATTGTTCCTTTGTTTTTAACATTCCAAAATTAATTATAATTCTTCTAACTTTTGATTGCATTAAACTAATCTTGTGATTTATAAAAAGCTTATAACATGGATAAATTTAATATTAATGGCGATATACACAATCCCTGTTACATTTTCGATATGGTTTATCGATATATTTAGTCCTTTTTCTAAATTAAAAGTATACATCGCTCAATCATGGGTTCAGCCTTGGATATGGGCTTCAAGAGCAAAAACAGTTACAACACATGCAAAAGAATATGATAAAAATAGATCGTATGTGGTGATAAGTAATCATTTATCGAATTTGGATAATTTTTTACTTTTTAGATACTTAAAGATTAAGTGGGTATTTATGGCAAAAAAGGAAGTGTACAAAATTCCTGTATTCAGAACGGCAGCAAAAGCTTTTAATTTTATTAAAGTAGACACAAAAAATATAAATGATCAAGAGTCCATAGCTAATCAGGCCAAAAAAATATTCAACAATAACTGGTCTATTATGATTTATCCTCAAGGTACTAGGTCTGACAAAAACGAGATTTTTAAATTTAAAAAAGGTGCTTTTCATATAGCTTCAGAAAATAATATACCAATTTTGCCAGTTGTAATAAGTGGGACATCCGACATATGGCCAAAACATTCGTCATATATGAATGGTGGAAAGGCAAAAATTCATACATTTGAACCAATGTATGTTCCTAAACTTTCCAAAAAAAACACTGAAAGTTTTATAAAAAATATTGAAGATATGATGCATAAAAAATATCTTGAATTGTGTGGAGCAAATTAATTATGAACGTTTTTATTGCTACAATATTTATCTTCTCATTAAGAGTGGCGGATCAGACATTAGGAACTATGAGAACTATATATGTAAATAGGAATAGACCTTTTCAAGCTGCAATGTTAGGATTTATAGAATCTGCAATTTGGATAGTAGCGGCATCTGAAGTTATAAAAAATGTGAATGAGCCAATTCTTGTTATTGGATACGCTGGTGGATTCTCTGCTGGCACCATTTTGGGTTCTTATCTTGAAAAAGGTATTGGACTTGGAAATTTTGTTGTAAGAGTGTTTACATCAATAGATAGTCCAAGTGTTGCAAGTAGTTTACGCGCAGAAGGTTATGGAGTAACGGTAATAAATGGCGAAGGAAAAGAAGGAGCTGTTAGAATTTGTTGGTGCATAATACCAAGAAGGAAAATAAAATCAGTACTAAAAATTATTAAAGATACAAACCCCGAAGCTTACGTGACCACAGATCTTGCGAACCCAACAGTTTTAAATAAGTGAGTTAGAGACCTTTTTCAAAATCATCTTCGAATGAAACTCTTTTTCTATTCTTTGGTGAACTATTGCTATTGTTTTTTCCTTTTGATTCCTTACTGGAATTATTATTAGTATCACCAGATACATCTAAATCCTCTTTCAAGGACAGGCTCACTTTCCCATTTTCAACTGAGTCAACATGGACAGTTAATTTCTGACCTATGTGTAATACTTTTGCTGGATCACTAACCCTCTTGCTTGAATGAAATTTAGATATATGCAATAGACCGTCCCTACCAGGTAAAATATTGATAAAAGCTCCAAATGTCGCAAGATTTACCACTTCACCGTCGTAGTCTATTCCGACCTCTACTTCAGGAGGATTAATAATATTACCAATTATTTCTTTTGCTTTCTCCATATCTCCGTCTCCTGTACTACCTAATGTTAATATCCCATCATCATCTATTTCCACTGAAACTCCGGTAGTTTCTTCAATATTTCTTATGTTTTTTCCTTTTGGACCAATCACTTCTCCAATTTTATCTTTAGGTAATTCAATTGTCTCAAGCCTTGGAGCGTTTTGATTCACTTCTTCTGCAGGCTCAGCAATTGTATTTTCCATTAACTCCAATAATTTCAACCTTGCCACTTTGGCCTGATTAAGAGCATCTCCTAATACTTCAGAAGGTAAACCTTCAATCTTCATATCAAGTTGAAGAGCAGTTATCATTCCTTTTGTTCCTGCAACTTTAAAGTCCATATCTCCAAGTGCATCTTCAGCACCTAAAATATCAGTTAAAGTAACGTGGTTCCCTTCATGTGCTATAAGTCCCATTGCAATTCCAGCAACATGTTCTTTTATAGGCACTCCAGCCGACATCAGCGATAAACTTGAAGCACACACTGAAGCTTGAGATGTAGATCCATTAGAAGATAATGCTTCGCTTACTAAACGAATGGTATATGGAAAATCAGCTTTTGGAGGGACGACAGCAAGCAGTGCTCTTTCTGCTAGAGCTCCGTGTCCTATTTCTCTTCTTTTTGGTCCTCTCATCGGATAAGCTTCACCGGTTGAGTATGGTGGAAAGTTATAGTGATGCATATATCTCTTCGAAGTAACTGTATCAATAGTATCTAACATCTGTTCAAGTCGTGACATGCCCAATGTAGTTACATTTAATACTTGTGTTTCACCTCTTTGAAACAACGCTGAACCATGTACTTTTGGAAGTACATTTATCTCAGCAGACAATTCACGGATATCTTCTGGTTTTCTACCATCTAGTCTTATCCCTTTTTCTACAACTTTTTTCCTAACTATGTCTTTTACAATAGAATTAAAAGCTAATTTAATTGATTTTTTAATATCAACTTCTTCACTATTAAATTTCTCAATAACTGTTGCTAAAAGATCTTTTTGATTTTTGCTTCTAACATTTCGATCTTTCTCTTCTAGTATTAACGAGATCTCTTTAATGTATTCCTCTTCAATTTTATTTCTTAACTCATTTGAATAGTCCTCAACAAAAGTCCAATCAACTTCTGGAATGGTACAATCTTTTACCATATCTATCTGTGTATCTATTAGCTTCCCAATATATTCCTTGGATAAATCAATGCCATTTGCTACTACTTTTTCATCAGGTATGACACTACCTCCTTCAATTAAAGTTAACGAATCTTCTGTTGCGCCTGCTTCAACCATTAAAATATCTATATTTCCATCTTTATTTGATCTACCAGCTACGACCATTTCAAAAACAGCATCTATTTGTTCGTCTGCAGTGGCTTGTGCGACCCACTTCCCACTTATTAAAGACATTCTTACAGCTCCTACAGGGGACTCAAGAGGTATCCCTGCTAACTGCAGTGCGAGAGAAGCAGCATTAAGAGCTAGGATGTCATAATGATTTTGATTATCAACACTTAACACTGTTGCAATAATTTGAGTTTCAGATCTAAAGCCATCTGTAAATGAAGGTCTAAGTGGTCTGTCAATTAATCTACAGGCAAGAATAGCTTTTTCTGTTTGCCTGCCTTCTCTTCTAAAAAATCCTCCAGGAATTTTTCCTGCGGAATACATTCTCTCTTCGACGTCAACAGTCAATGGGAAAAAATCTATACCCTCTCTGACACCTTCATTTGCTACAGCTGTTACAAGAACAATTGTTTCTCCTGATTTGACGACTACTGAACCTGGAGCTTGTATCGCTAATTTTCCATGTTCAAACTCAATTACTGAATTACCTATATCGCATTTTTTATTTATCATATTATTTTCCTTTATTTATGCGACAGAGTTATTAATTGTCAGCCTTCTTTAAAAGCTCCCAATTAATAACAATTGTCGCTATCGTCTTATACCTAGTTTATCGATTAATTCTCTATACTTAACAATATCTTGATCTTGTATATACTTTAGCATTCTCTTTCTTTTTCCAACAAGTAACAAAAGACCCCTTCTTGTATGATGATCTTTTCTATGAACCTTTAAATGCTCTGTTAAACTCTTTATTCTTCTACTCAATAGAGCAATCTGTACTTCAGGGTTCCCAGTGTCTTTATCGGATTTTCCAAAATCTTTAATTATATCTAGTTTTGTTGTCATAAACAAAATAATAATAACATTAACAACTTTTAATGTACCGAATTTAATTTCTTTATAGATGTTTCCTTATCAATATATAACTGGTGTTTTAATTCTTTAAGATTATTAAATTTAACCTCTTCTCGTATGAATGAAATTACATCAACTATAAGATTAGAATCATAGATATTGTCGTTGAAGTCAAAGATATTAACTTCAGTAACAATTGTCTCTTCATTGCTCACAGTGGGCCTAACTCCAATGTTCATCATTCCAAAGTATATTTCCGATAAGTTACCTATTTGTATCTTTACGCTATAAACACCTTTTTTTGGTATTCTATAATTTTTATCAATTTTTAAATTAGCTGTTGGAAATCCTATTTTTTGACCTAATCCATCTCCTTTGATTACCTCACCTTCTATACAATAAGGTCTACCTAAAAGCATGTTCACTGTTTTAATTTCACCATTAGATAAATACTCTCTAATCAAACTTGAAGATACCTCCATACCTATTACTTTCTTTTTTGATACTATTAAGACGTTCTTCTCTCCAAAATATTCAATTAAAAAACTGATATCACCAGATCTGTCCTTTCCAAATCTAAAATCATTACCCACAACTATCTTTTTTATTCCATATTTTTCATAAAGTGTTGTGCAAAATGTTTTTGGATCATCATTTCTAATATTTAAAAAATTAAAGTACACAATACTTGATGCTCTATAGTTATTAATAAGCGTTTCTTTCATGGAATTAGTAGTTAAAAATTGATAATGTGTATCGTTTAAAGTTTTTTGCGGTAAATCAATAAAAGTAACTACCGTATATTTCTTATCTCCAAAAATATAGGTTTTGTTAAGTAGTTCCTGATGTCCCAAATGCATTCCATCAAAAGTACCTATGCACGCAGTATCGTTGCCTAAGTTTAAACTTGTAACAACATCGACATCATATATAATTTTTATTTCATTTCCATTCATAGCAATACTTTTGTTGGTTTATATAGACCTTCATTGTACTTTTCATAAACGGCAATAACTTTTTTATTGAAGGCTACAAGATATTGATCTTTGTTGTCAAAATGAGATGCACTTAGGAAGTTCCCATGTCTTATTTGTTCAAGATTTTCTTCATCTACTTCTATAGTATTCATATGTAATATCTTATTATACGAAACTTCTTTCATGCGATAATCTTCATTCGACAAAATCTCATCGAAACTATTTGCACCTGTAACTGAAATATTATCAATTTTTGTTCTTCTTAACTCTGTTACAACAGCATAAGTACCTAGTGTCTTTGCTATGTCTTGTACTAATGATCTTATATAAGTTCCTTTAGAGCAACACGTAGATATTTTGACCTCGTTGTCTGAAAATACTTCTTCTAGCTTTAGACTCATTATCTGTACTTTTCTTTTAGGTATAACAACTGGGATATTTTCACGTGCATACTTATACAATCTTTTACCTTTTACTTTTATAGCGCTATATATTGGTGGTTCTTGTATGATTTCACCTATAAATGATCGCATATTGTTTTCTAAATGATCAATATCTAATATATAACTTTTATCTATATTAATTATATCCGAAGTAATATCACCAGAAGCAGATCCATAACCGAATTTTGCTTTAAATTCATAACACTTATTTAAGTCTATTACATATGACAGTAATTTAGTATAAGAATTTGTTCCGAGAATCATTAATCCAGTTGCTATAGGGTCAAGTGTTCCCGAATGTCCTACCTTATTTAATGAATATTTTTTCTTTACTATAGAGCAAATATCTTGAGAAGTATAACCTGAAGATTTATCTACTAAAAAAAAATTAGTTTTGTAATCTAATTCCATCAGCAACCTTAATCAAAATATCTTCGCGTTTAAGATTTGTACTGAACCCAGCTGCTGCTTTATGCCCGCCGCCACCGAATGAGGAAGCAATCTCTTGGACATCTATCTTTCCTCTTGATCGTAAGCTTCCTTTGTATGAACCATCTTTCTGTTCTTTAACTAGTAGTGCAGCATTTGAATCTTTTGGAAGTCTTACGACATCAATCAAAAAATCTGTGTCTTCTTGCAATGTGTCATATGTTAGGTAATCATCCTGTAGTACATAAGAAAATGAAAGTTTTACTTCTTCAATGATCTCAATTCTATTTATAATTTGAGCTTGTAGTTTGAGAGCATTCAAATGTACCGATCCATAAATAGATTCTGTTATTAGAGACAAATTTGCTCCAAATTTCAATAACTGGGAAGCTATAGTAAATACTTCCTCGGAAGTATTTGGGTATTGAAACCTACCAGTATCTGTAATCAAGCCTGTTAATAAGCAAGTTGCAACTTCTGAATTAATTTTTACTTTTTCTCTATTCAAAATCCTATACAATACTTGTGTAGTTGAAGCCGCAGTAGAATCTACTTCTCGATGAGTCCCAAATTTTTCTCCTAAATGGTGATCTATCACATAAATAGAACTTGAATTGTTTACATAATTTTCTAAAGTGCCTAATCTTTTTGCGTCTCCACAGTCAAATACTATAGCTACATCAAAAGGTGTAATAAAAGAATTTGACTTGTAGTCAAAAAGTTGATCTATGGGAAGAAAACTTAGTTCATCAGAAATTTTTTCTGGAAAATCATAAGCAATTATTGATGTATACCCCAGCTCATTGAATATTAACTTTAATGCTAAACCTGATCCAAGAGCATCTCCATCAGGATTGACGTGTCCAGTTATTAGTATATTCGAAGATTTAGGAATTTTTAGTAGCTCAATTTCATTCATTACTGATACTGTATAATAATTTATTTATCTTTTCTATATTTTCCAACAATGGGTCCATTTCAAATATCAGCCGAGGAGTAAACTTCATATCTAATTGACTAGAAATATTTTTTTGTATTTTTGTTTTATTTCTAGAAAGAATCGCAACTAACTTACCTTTTTTATTACTTAGACTAGTTACATAAACCGTACTGCTCTTCATGTCGGGAGATGTATCGACATAAGATACCGTTAATGAATTGATCAATGAATCAGAACTTTTTTGGAATTCTTCAGAAACTAATTGTTTTATGAGTGAATTCACCCTATTTGCCCTGCCTCCTCTAGTTTGCTTAGCCATAATCTAGATCTCTACTTCTCCTAGAATTTCCAAAACATCTCCCTCCTTGATGTCTTTATAGTCTAATAAACCAATTCCACATTCTAGTCCTTCACTTACCGTTTCTACATTATCTTTAAACCTTCTTAGAGATATAACGACTCCTTCATGAATAATTATTCCATCTCGCAATAATCGTGCTGGTGAATTTAAATCTACTTTTCCTTCTGCAACGATTGAACCTGCAACTACTCCGACCTTTGGAGCTTTAAATGTAGTTTTTACCTCAACCATTCCAATGACAGCTTTCTCTGTTCTTATAACAGTCTTTCCAGAGATTAGTTCTGATATACTATCTAAAAGTTCATAGATAATATCATACGTGCTTATATTTACTCCTTTATTTTTTGCAAGATTTCTTGATTTACTGTCAGGTCTGACATTAAATCCAACAATTATTGAGTCTGTTGCTGATGCTAAATCAACATCTGACTCAATTATTCCTCCAACAGCAGAATGGACAATCTGAATATTGATATCTTCTGTACTTAATTTTAAAACACCATCTTTAATAGCTTCTACAGAACCATTCGCATCACCTTTTATTATCACATTCAATGATTCAACTTCTCCTTCTTGTAGTAGCTTCATCAAATCTTCCATTCTTGTTCTTCCAGTTACTGCACCAGATGTAAATTCTTTTAACAAAGCAGTATTCTTTGAAGCTTTGTTCTTTGCTTCTTTATGATTTTTAGCTACAACAAACTGGTCCCCTGATGACGGTGCCTCATCCCAGCCCATTATCTCTACAGGTGAACCTGGGGTTACTTCTTTCATTTTCTCTTCACTATGCGTAAATAGTCCTCTAGCTCTACAAGAAGACCCTCCTGCGTATAAGGAGTCTCCTATTTTTAATGTTCCTCTTGTTACGATTCCAGTTGCAACTGGGCCTTTTCCAACTTCAATTCTTGATTCTATTATATAGCCTGATGCTGATGCTTTGAAGTTAGCCTTCAATTCTTCGACTTCAGCTACTACAGACACTATGTCTAGCAGATCATCTATACCTAAACCTGTCTCAGCTGAAACCTCAACAACTGGGGTGTCCCCTCCAAGATCTTCAGTAATAACTCCATATTGAGTTAAATCAGCCTTTACTTTCGCAGGATTTGATTCATCTAAATCAGACTTGTTGATAGCTACAACCATTGGAACATTTGCTGCTTTTGTATGATTAATTGCTTCTATAGTTTGTGGCATAACTCCATCATCACCAGCAATAACAAGGATCACGATATCAGTTACATCCGCACCTCTTCCTCTCATTTTTGTAAAAGCTTCATGACCAGGAGTGTCAATAAATGTTAAGCCTAGTTCTCCTACTAAAACTTTATAAGCGCCCACATGTTGAGTGATTCCTCCTGCTTCAGTATCTGCTACTTTCGCGCTTCTAATATAATCAAGCAAGCTTGTTTTCCCATGATCAACATGTCCCATTACAGTGACAATGGGGGGTCTCAATTTCAAATCAGAATCGTCATCCTCGAATTGAAGTATCTGAATAATATCTTTTCTCGTTATCTCAACTAATGGACTGATTTCAACAATGTATCCGTAGGTTTCTAAAAGGCTTTCTATATCTTGATTTTTTAGAGGAGATTCAATTGAAGCAAGTATTCCCATGTTTAACAAATCTTCAACAACTTTTGTGGAATCTTTTTCTAGTAGCTTAGCAATATCTAGGGGTGTAGATTTTTCATCTATCTCTATGATTTCTATATTTTCTGTAGACTCTTCTGCTTTTGCGTTTATCTTTACCTCTTCTTCTTCATCATTATTTTCTATAATTACAGGAGAAGTTAAAACTTCAGTTTCTTTACCTATTTCTTCTTTTACCTCCAGTTCTAATTTGATTAATTCTACCTCATCTTCTGTCAAGCCAGATGATGCAGTTTTTACTTCTATACCCAGCTCATTTGCGCAAAATAGAACATCTGCTGACGCAATTTTTAATTCCTTTGCCAATGCATGAACTCTAATTTTAGGCATTATTAGTTACTCCTCCTCTTTGCTTGAAGTAGAGTCTCCCTTGCCCTCTATATCTATTTTATATCCGGTTAATTTAGCTGCTAAGCGAGCATTCTGTCCTTCTCTACCAATCGCTAAGGATAGCTGGGAATCGCTTACTATTACTTTTGCGCTTTTTTCTTCTTCATTTATTTGTACCTCATCTATTGTTGCAGGACCGAGAGCTTCAATAATAAATCTGACTTTGTCATCTCTCCATTCAACGACATCCAACTTCTCACCTCTTAATTCATTGACTATCTGTCTTACTCGTGAACCTCTAGACCCAACGCATGCTCCTTTTGGATCTACATTTGGATCATTAGACGATACAGCTATTTTTGTTCTGCTCCCAGCTTCTCTTGCAATTTCTTTTAATTCGACTGTTCCATCGGTTAATTCTGGAACTTCAAGTTCAAGCATTCTCTGAATAAACTCTGGCCTACTTCTACTTATTATGACAGGGGTTCCCTTGGAGTCTTCTCGTATTTCAGCTATTACAGCTTTGACTCTATTCCCTCGATCTAATCGTTCGGTAGGAATTTTTTCAGAAGAAGGAATTACTGCTTCAGCATCACCTAGATCAACAATGGTTTGATTAAATCTGGGATCAAATTGTGTAACTATACCTGTTACAAGTTCTCCTTCCCTTCCTTTATAGACTTCAAGTATATTGGCTCTTTTTGCATCTCTTACTTTGGTTGACATCATTTGTTTGAATGACTGTGCTGCAATTCTACCAAAATCATCATCGTTAATGTCAGGTTCCCATTCTTTGATTACATTGCCATCTACATCTAAATCTTGTGCGTATACAGTTATTACACCACTGTCTGGATCAAGAGTGACTCTTGCTTCTTCAGCTGCTCCAGGTATTCTTTTGTATGCAGATACAAATGCCCAAACCAAAGCTTCATACATGCTGTCTACATCTACACCTCTTTCAATTGCAAGAGCTTCTATTGCCTGTTTAATATCTCCATCTAAATTCATTTTATTTCCTAAATGTTTACTTTCTCAGTAGATTTAATTAGTTTTACTCTAGCTTTTTTTACATTATGAATATTTATATTTACTGATTCATTATCTAAAGAAGTTAAATTCAATGTCTCATCATGTATATCGTTTAAAACGCCCTTTAAAATATACTTCCCAGATATATCATCAATAACTTTGACTGATATAAATTCACCCAAAGCTAATTCAAAATGTCTCATTGATTTTAATTTTCGCTCAATGCCAGGACTGGAAACAATCAATTCATATGTTCCTCTTTCAAAGTTAAAATCCTGAAGTAAGCTTTGAATTTGAAAATTTAATCTTTCAATGATCTTATATCCAACTGAATTTTTAGAATATACGTACACTTCTATTTTTGAAATAATGGGAAAATCTACTATATTGAGGTCATAAAGTTCTAAGCTTTCATCATGTAAAAAGGAAGATAAAGAATTACGAATATCAATCTCAGAAAATTTCATAATCGCTCCATTCATTAAAAAAGTGGGCCCTGCCACCCACTTAAACATATTTAAGTTGTTAAATTCATTGTAGCAATTTATGTATATATATAAAGGTGATTTTTAATACGCCTTTGCAAAGACAGCAAGTCTACCATTTTTATCAGGATCATTTATTGACTTAGTCTCAGATTCAAAATCAAAGAGGTAGCATCTTAAAGTAGCTTTCGTTAATTTTTTAATCATACTTTCATCTTTACCATTCTCATGCCAATAGCAAGAGACAAAACCTGGATTGTCTTTTAAATTCTCGATAAGTTCATTCATATTT
>Ga0115002_10002868_pt1 | contig 22054 bp, 20 predicted proteins | sample ArcticOcean_MG_C_8_FD_89576 | JGI IMG/M metagenome (GOLD analysis project Ga0115002, IMG submission 89576) | Marine microbial communities from western Arctic Ocean - ArcticOcean_MG_CB11_86 | ecosystem: Environmental > Aquatic > Marine > Oceanic | place: Arctic Ocean: Canada Basin | collected... | reverse complement strand
TCTTTTTTTAGACCGAGGCTTAAAGCGTTAAGTCGTTCTGGGTTATTATTAGTAATGATTGCAACGTGTTCTCGCTTTTCATATATAACATTCTTATATTCAGCCATTACAATTGCCCTCCCTCAAAGCTCACATAATGATTGGATTATAGCATTAGTTACAGTCTTGTTTTATTCATTAGGACTAGCTCTTAGTTCTGTTGTCCACCATTTATATAGCTTGTAAAAGCGCCTAACAACTAAGATTGCAAAAATGGTGAGAACCAGAAAGTATACTCTTAAACCAAGAAATTCGAATTCTCTAACATCTTTTAATTCAATGTTGAAGAAGTAAGCGATTCCCAATATAGAAAAACCATAAACAGATCTAAGTAAAATCGTGAAACCTAATGTTCGTATAATTTGGGTTCTGTTTTTTTTGATTTTCAATATGAAAAGAGGGAATTTCATCATGCAATTATATTCTATAAGCATTTAAATGCCTATCTACTACTTATTAGATTTGCTTGGATAATTAACAAAGTCGATAACAGGTGCATAGCATGGTATAATAAGCGGGCAATTGAATTTTTGTGTAACCTATTAAAATATCAATAAACTATGAATACAGAGCCAAGGGATCTGCTTGGCTTGATTATGCCAAGGAGAACACACTGGATTTCGCCGAATTAAATTTATCTAATACATTGCTTGATGCCATTAAAATGGCGGGTTATTCTGAACCGACACCAATCCAAGAACAGACGATACCATTAGCTCTAAAAGGTCGGGATGTGTTGGGTATGGCCCAGACAGGAACTGGCAAAACTGCTAGTTTCCTGCTTCCAATTCTTCAAAAGCTAGAGCAGAAACCCATTGGGACAATTCGTTGTTTGATATTGTCACCCACGCGTGAGTTGACAGAACAGATCCACCGTAATGCCATAGAACTCAAAGGAAGCACGCATGTTCGTAGTACTGCTATATATGGAGGAGTAGGCAAAGCATCTCAGATAAAAGCCTCTCAAGGTAGGAGTGAGATTGTTGTAGCGTGTCCGGGTAGATTGCTTGATTTGCTGCAATCAAGAGAAATTGATCTCTCCTCTGTGGAGATATTAGTAGTCGATGAAGCAGATACTATGTGTGATATGGGATTTCTGCCTGACGTGAGGAAAATTCTTAAATATTTATCTACAGACCGGCAGACTCTCTTTTTTGCTGCTACTATGCCTGATGAAATCAGGAAACTATCTGCAGATATGCTTAAGAATCCAGCAACAGTAGAAGCAGGCATAATAGCTCCCGCGGATACAGTTAGTCATTTCCTATACCCATCATCTGAAAACCTGAAAAAATCAATACTTGAGGGCATTTTGAAGAGAACTGCGACAGGGAGAGTCTTGGTATTTACTAGGACTAAACATCGTGCTCGTAAATTAGCTGACCAACTTTCTAAGGAACGATATCGAGTTGTGGCACTACAAGGCAATATGTCACAGAATAAAAGAGATCAGGCAATTGATGGGTTTCGGAATGGCAAATACGATATTCTTGTTGCAACAGATGTTGCATCACGCGGTATTGATGTCTCTGAAATCACGCATGTAATTAACTTTGATATGCCTAATACTGTAGATGCGTATATACACAGGATAGGTCGAACAGGAAGGGCCGGGAATACGGGAGAGGCATTCACTTTGGTTACCGGAGATGATGTAGCCATGATTCGTAAGGTTCAATCTATCCTTGGATCAACAATTCCTCAGCAACAGTTATCAGATTTCGATTATGGTACTTTTAATCCAAGAATAGAGATTGGGAATAGAAAAGTGATTTCCGGAAACGGGCCTACTCAAAATAACCAACTTCACCAGGCATCAGGCAAAGAACAAAATGGCGTTCGCTCCTTCCGTAGGTTTAGAAAACCATGGAATAAGGCCAAGGACTAAGTGTGTTTTGTATCCAATGGGAGGCATTCGTAAATTTATATAATGAATATTATTATTTATTGGCGATATCAAAAGGAGCTTGATAATTAGACCTTTTCTAGAACAGATTGAGTAGAGGTTTAGGATGAATGCTAAATGGGTGGTTATCGTGACCGCAGCTGCGGTGTTGATCATTACAATAATAAATTTCGCAGTTGGAAGCCTGAGGTCTGCTAGTCTTTAAGTTAGACGTGTCAAGGTTTAATTGTTACTTTAGGTGGTATGGAAGTATATTCTCATACGGCTACTGTCTCTGCAATTAAGAATTAACGTTCTTTAACCAAGGGCTTAACGATTTGTTAACCTTCTGTAGCTGACATCAACTGATAGTATTATTATCTCTTTATACCAGATAGAGCATTCTGTATGCCTTCTACTGCCCAACCAGCCCATGGCATTGTGAAGAACTTGAATCCCTTCTCTACGTATAAATTAGGGTCCATACCAGGCGGTATAAAATACATACCAGGAACTACACCGTGGTTCTTACAAGCTACGGAAATTTCATCTAACCCTTTTTGGTAAGTTTCAGATGGGTAATCCAAAGGAACATTGAGTTCTATAGATAAGTCAGACGGTCCCACCAAAAGAACATCTACACCTGGGACACTAAGGATTTCGTCAATGTTATCTATAGCCTGTTGAGTCTCAATCATAGGTATTATCACAAGCTCATCATTAACAGCATCTAGGTAATCTCGGTAGTTTTTGAATTCACCCCAGTCACCTCTAACCCCTGAGTTGCTACGATCTCCAAGTGGTGAATATTTGCAGGCTCTAACCATAGCAATAGCCTGTTCTTTCGTGTTTACCATTGGTACTATTATCCCTCTGGCACCGGCATCTAATGCAAAACAGATCAATTCAGCTCGATTAGCACTGACGCGCACTATAGGAGCAGTTTTTTTGCCACGCATCGCTTGGATTGGAGAATACAATTGTTTAGTGTCAACTTGGGAATGTTGAGTGTCAAAAAGAAGAAAATCGAACCCCGCATCGGATAACATCGCTGTATCTACAGATGGGGAGGCAGAAGTTCCTACAACAGTCTTCCCAGATTTCAAAAGATCTTTAACAATATTCATGTATATACCCTCCAGTTTCAATAAATATATTCCATTATTCGCTAATTCACTAATAATATCCATAGTTTGTGTATGGTAATCACAATATAACAGTGCTCACCACTTTAGTAATATGAATTTCTCCAATTTTGTTGTGATATACATATTGATTGTATAATTAGAGCATGAACAAAGATAACGTACAATTCTGCCTACAATGTGGAGCATCGGCAGAATCTCTGAAATACCAAATGCCCCCCCATTCAGCTCAGTCCGATGCTAAATTTTGTAAGGAGTGCGGAGCAATAATAGGGAAAGCCGATAGAAAAACCACTTCATATATGGAGGGTACCACTAAGGATTCTTAGGGTATTGCTCGCTCTTCAGGCTACTTTTAAGGGCAATCTTTGACAGTTCCGTAGTTGGTTTACATACGAGTTCTCGTTGACACGTATGCCTGAGTTTGGACAGCATTATCAGTATCCAGTCCTTGCATAGGGATTGGTTTAGATAGTGGCGTGGGAGTATTGGTAATCTAGTAATTCTCTCAGCAACTTATCAATACAAAGGTATGTGCCGATAATAAGAGGAATAGCAGTATGGTTTGCAAGCTCGCGTTGGGGCTGCTGAATAACCGTTACGTTATAGTTGACGAGAGACTACATGATGTCACGATATATAGTCATTATTGTTGTATAATCAACAGCATTGACTTAGGAATCTAAGTTAATTGAGGAGGCTTTTCTGTCTAAATCTAACCGTAAGCCTAGGATATTCTATGGGTGGTATATAGTAGGCGCCAGTATCCTAGTAAACTCTTATTTAGGTATGGTCATATGGCAGGGTTTCACCGCATATTTCCTTCCAATATTGCGGGATTTTGGAGTTTCTAGGACCGTTCTCTCAGGGGTTTTTTCAGTTAGACAAATAGAGAACGGCTTTCTATCTCCACTGGTAGGATATCTTGTAGATAGAGTTAGTCCTAGGAAAGTAATATTTTGTGGAGTAATACTGGCAGGCCTCGGATTAATATTAACTGGACTATCTCCGAACATATGGACCTTCTACTTAGCGTTCATACTTATGTCAGCGGGTGTAAGTGGTGCCTCTCATGGAGTTTCATGGTCGGTTATGGTAACGCGATGGTTCAAGAGGCAGCGCGGTCGTGCAACTGGGTTGACCTTTATGGGAGGAGCTTTTGGCGGGCCGGGCCTGATTCTTATTGCAAAGCTATTAGAAGTTTATGGATGGCGTACATCAGTAATTACACTAGGTATAGGTCTGTGGATTATATGTATACCACTTTCATTAGTAGCCAGATCGAGGCCCGAAGATTATGGTTACCTACCTGATGGAGATACAGAAATCGATGAAGGTTTAATGAGAGCACCTGGTGAAGTTCAAGAAACATCCACATCTATAACACTTAAAGAAGCAATGAGGAGTAGATATTTTTGGGGCCTTGTAGCTATGTTGGGTATACAAACCATGTGCATTGGGGGATTACTAGCCCATCAAATAGCATATTTGGAAGGTATAGGATTCAGCACAACTCTTGCAGCTTCAACTATTGGCATATACTTCGGCATAAGTGCGGTGGGACGATTTATTGTAGGGTTCCTAACTGAGTGGATGGATTGGCGCCGTGTTTTCATTGCGATGATTATAGGGCAGGTGATAGGCTTCTTAATTCTTGCTAATGTATCCTTGTACTCGCATGCGGTTGTAGCTTCATTTATTATGGGTTTCAGTCACGGTATGATGGTGCCAATAAGATTCATAATAAGCAGTAGATTGTTTGGTTCCAATAACTTAGGTTCTATATGGGGTACAGTTGACGGTATGACAGTAGGCCTTGGAGTTGTAGGACCTGTATTTCTAGGGTGGACATTCGATACTTTCAATACATATGTCCCTGCACTATACGTATTGGCATTGGTTCTGTTTACAGCAATTCCCATAGTCGTAATAGTTTTTGCTAAGTCTAGAAACCCCGTTATATGATCTAATAAACACCCTTTAAATTGAAACATAATGGCCAATGACAACTCAACAAGAAGCTAACATGAAATACAAGATAATTGCACAACTTATAGAGGTTATAAAGCGAAATAAATCTTACATAATAATAAGTATATTATTAGTAATATTCACACCATACCTTAGGAAGATTGGATTGTTCTAAAAAGATATCATTATAGTTATATGTAAATACTTGACCGCTAGCCATTATTCAAGTTTTAATAAATTGCCCAAAGTGCCTATTTCGCTTTGTTGATTACTATGTTCTTCTAATGCTGCATTGGCTCTATAAACGTAAACCTTATCTTGCTCTAACTGTTCCATATAAAGAACTTGCTCGTGCCCAGGATATTTTATTACCAAAGCGTACCAATCAGGATCAGGTAATATAATCTCAGCGTATCCAAGATCGTTAGTTTTAGAGCGTCCTCCAGTTACCAATGTGACTTCGGCTCCAGATACTGGTTTCTCTTCATGATCCAGTACTCTAAGCTTGCACGAACCCCCAACTAAATCCATAGAAGGAATATTCTCTACTACATCTTTCTCGTATTCCCCTGCTTTCTTAGGAACCATCCATTCCGATCCATATTTTATCCTGAGATATTCTTCTGGTGGGTTTGGGACCAAAAATGTTTCCCCTAAAAAACTTATCTCTTTGGGTTCGGTGAACATTATCGAGGGGAACTTGATACCAGGATATACGTGAATTAGATTGTCAGCGATGCGAGCAAACTCGACACTTAATCTAATAAAATTCTTTATAGTCATTAATATTCTAGAATTTTTGGATTCAGTTGTTCCTACAAAATACCCGTTCTTTCTGAATGCCTCAGCAACAATATCGGCTGTTTCTTCAGTCGTATCACCCTCGCCAATGACCGAGAACAAATCCACATCATCATCCCACGCAATGAAACCTTTTTCTCGAATTGCTCCTAGACACGAGCCAGATCCTAAAAGAAATGGTACATTCAAATCAGCAAGAATCTGTTGTGCTTCTTTCAAATTACGTTCTCCAAAGATTGGATCCATTGGAGTGTTGTATTTTAGGCTGTAGTCAAGTGCTTTTTGATCAGATCCATTATTTTCGTCCATTTATTCGCTCCTAATCATTTTATAAATACTAGATGATAGGCGTAATTTATTATGTGAAATAATCTATTTCTGATCCAGCCTTCAACAGATCGTCGATAGTATCTATTTCAAACCACCTGTATTTTCCAACGTGGTGAGTCGCAAGTTGCAAAGTACCCTGTGCTACCAAATATGCTATGGCTGCTTCATAGAATTCATTAGTCAATCCTTCTTTGACCCAACTGTCCAGAGCTGGAATCATGTAGTCTTGCATAGTTACCTTGCTAAACGAGTATATGTTAACGGTCTTAAGTGCTCTGTTGTAATTGAAATCAGGGGGTTGTTGAGATTTTAATATCATTGAACTTACAAATTTGCGTTCCTCTAATACCACAGTACCATCCATGCCTGATCTGAAATCATCCACCACAAGTGAATCTCGATCGGCCGTATTTACAATATCTTCTAAAATATGTTTATCGAATAGAACATCACCTTCTATCAGAATTATGTCATCTTCTAAGTATTCTTTAGCACACCATAACGAATAGATATTATTGGTCTCCAAAAAATGATGGTTAGTTACATAATCAAGTTTTAAGTTCCCCAAAATATATCCATATTCTTGTTGTATGAGCTTTCCCATAAATCCCACGACTATGATACATGTCGTAATACCGAGACTTTCCAGTGCTTCGAGTTGATACTGTAATATTGGAACACCCTTTACATGTACCAAACATTTGGGCAAATTATCAGTTTTGGGTTTCAGTCTTGAACCTTGACCAGCAGCAAGTATTATTGCTTTCATATTAGTGTAATTTCACATTCCTTATAAATTTGTCATACCAAATCACATTAAAGAACCTTTAAAGCTTCTACAAGTTCTGTGTTTTCTTCTTGTGTCCTAGAAGCTATTCGTACAAAACTACTGTCTAATCCATTTTTTCGGCTACAATCATTGATTAGTATCGCGAATTTATCGAAGAGTTTGTCGGTCAAATCTGATGCAGTCCAACCAGATAAGGTTTTGCACAAAACAAAATTCCCTTCTGAGGGGTATGCATGTAGATATGATACGGAATCCAAGCCTCTGTATAGGGACTTTGTGGCTGCCTGTACGTCTACACATGACTGCAAAAACTCTTTGCGGTAGGAGCCCATTTGTTCAAGGAAAAACTGAGCCAGGGAATTTATGCTCCATATTGGGACGTCTTTTCTTAGGTTTGTTATAATTTCTCTATTGCTTGATACAGCGTATCCCAACCGTAAACCAGGTATGCCATAACTCTTCGATAGACTTTTTATTATCACTAAATTGGGAAAATCATTGATTCTATCCATAACAGAAGGATGAGATTCGATTCCTACAAAATCTATGAAGGATTCATCAACTATCACCAAGTCCAGAGCCCTCAATGATTCTAATATGAAATATACAGAATCTCTAGGTATGAACACTCCAGTGGGATTGTTTGGATTAATTATTAAGGCACTGTTGGCTCCGCTATTAGAAGCATAATGAATGAATTCTTCTATATTTAGTTGGTATTCTTCGTCCATTTGATACAAGCTAACTGCTTTACCTTGTATGTAAGCACGATTTATATATTCGTCGAAACTCGGAACAGGTATGGCTAAATTTTTGACATAACGGTTGATAAGTGCAGTTATAAGTTCGCTAGCTCCATTACCTATCACTAACTCTTCATGACTAAGATTCACATCTACTGATGCCAATGATGAAATATACCAGTTAGTGGAAGGATAAGACCTTACTAATTCTTCCAACCTCGTTCCCAGTGACTCAAAAAAAGTTGGAGGCGGAAAATACGGATTAACGAGGTAACTAAAATCTTTGACATCGAATTGCCAAAAACCACCGAATAGCGAAGACACATAGCGCCTTTTTTCTTGCATGTGATTCTCCTGAATTCAATTAAAACATAATAGGGTAAATCATGAGGCACTGATATTCTCTGAAATAGTATGAATGGATAGATGCTGTTTGATAAGTTATGCGTTTATTACATTGTACTCTAAACTTAAGCTTTACATACACAAAGCACTAAATAAGGCATATCCGTTAAGAATTACTTGCAAAAATGACATATCGGTTTGGAAAGTGGTGTAGATAATAAAGAGGCCTCTGTTATAATGCAGAGGCCTAGTTTGTGCCTAGCAAATGATTGGCATTGATAGACCCGAATTCTAAACTAGAACAATAAGGAACAATGAGAATGAGTACATTTGACGAAGTAAATCTTTTTATCAATAATGCTGCAGATCGACTTGGACTTGCTGACGGTCTAAGAGAAATGCTAATACGACCCTGGCGGGAATTGCATGTCCAGGTTCCTGTACGGATGGACAATAACCAAATTGAAGTATTTACAGGATTTCGAGTGCAACACAATGGTGCACGTGGTCCCTACAAAGGTGGTATTCGATATCATCCTGAGGCTGACATTGAAGAAGTGCGTGGATTAGCTTCCCTAATGACTTGGAAAACGGCTTTGGTTGACATTCCGTATGGAGGTGCCAAGGGTGGAGTGCAAGTCGACCCTAAACAACTGTCTGAAAACGAATTGAATAGACTTACCAGGAGATATACCCAGAGCATCGAACACTTAATTGCTCCTAACCGAGATATTCCTGCTCCGGACTTGGGAACAACAGCACAAACTATGGCTTGGATTATGGATGCTTATGGGCAACTGAACGGGCACTCACCAGCGATAGTCACAGGAAAGCCCGTCGAATTGGGAGGTTCTCTTGGTAGAGAAGCAGCGACTGGTCAAGGAGTAGCATATATTCTCCATGAAGCTTCCAAGGATATGGGCTTTGACATGATTGGATCCAAGATTGTCATTCAGGGTTTTGGAAACGTTGGATCATGGACGGCTAGACTTATGTACAGCAATGGATGCAAAATCGTAGGAGTTAGTGGTGTGGAAGGTGGGGTATACAATGCAGACGGATTAGATATTCCAGGGCTAGTGGAATATCATAAGATAAATGGTAAAGTTGCGGGTTTCACTGGGGGCACACAAATTTCCAACAGCGAACTACTGGAACTGGATTGTGATGTATTGGTTCCAGCTGCGATAGACAATGTGATTACTGAAGACAACGCGACTCATATTAAATCCCCCTTGATATTAGAGGCGGCTAATCACCCTATAACTCCTAATGCTGATAGTATCCTGACAGAGCGAGGAATCACTGTTTTGCCAGATATTCTGGTAAATGCTGGTGGTGTTATCGTGTCTTACTTTGAATGGACACAAAACATCCAAGGATTCCATTGGGAAGAAAGCCGTGTCAACGAAGAGCTCAACAAGATTTTGATCAAAGCTTACCGTGAGGTGAGATCTCGAGCTATTAACGAGAGTATTACTCATCGGCAGGCCTCATTCGAGTTAGCAGTAAAACGTGTAGCTAGGGTAGTCGAACTCCGAGGATTCGTGTAGGAAGCTAATATATAAGGAAGGGCACAGTGAGTGAAGAAATCAAAGGTCAGTTAGATTCCATGGATGCGACTCGTAGAGCTATTATAACGTTGATTCAAGATTTAGATGAACATTGTTTAAATTGGAACCCTCTACCTGGAGAAGTAAACTCCATATACTCAATTGTTGCACACCTATGTGTATCCGAACAGGGCATCATACATGGGAGAGCCGGAGGATTAGAATCCGAACGCCAAATAGGGAAAGAGCAGGTGGAGGGCTCTCTTGCAACTAGTGGGGATAATCCAAAAACTCTTATAGATATGATAGAGAAAGTTGGACAACAAACCAGAGAAGTATTGGGATTGTTGAACGATGACAAGCTTGGAGAGCTAATCGACGATGGAATCGGTAGGCCCCGTAGTGCAAGATGGTGGATACACTTAAACATGAGACACATGTCTGATCACCTTGGGCATATAGAAATAACCAAACAGTTTTATGAAACAAGGATTGCTTGACCTAATTGGAGGTTTCATTCTGATAAGCTAGTATAAACAAATGATATATAAACGGAGTTGATTATGCCTACGATAAAAACAAACGGTGCCACAATATACTACGAGGATACTGGTGCTGGTATCCCTATTGTTTTTGCTCATGGTGGAGGCGGTAACCATATGAGTTGGTATCAACAGGTACCATATTTCTCTAAAGAATACCGATGTATTACTTTTGACCAACGCTCCTTTGGACAAAGCATAGATGAAAGTAAGGAATTCGCAGATGCTTTCCAACGTGACATGGAAGAACTTCTAAATGGTTTAAACATAGATAAAGCATTCCTAGTAGCTCAATCAATGGGCGGTTATTCATGTATGCCATTTGCCATCAGAAATCCTGAGAGAGTAATCAAGTTAGTAATGTCTGATACCTTTGCAGGCCTAAGTTCCCCATCTGTCACTGAGGCAATGAGAAAACACCTTGCTGTAGAGAACACGGACAGGCAGGGTACGCACAAAGTCTTTAGAGAGGGTAACCCTGCTGGCCAATTCCTATATGAACAAATTCGTGGCATGAACCCTCCCAGAATTCCCGAAAGAGATATTTGGGATACTATAGAATCTTGGGTATCTCCATTGGAGATAGAGAATTCGACTGTTCCTGTGTTGTATATTGTTGGTGAAGAGGATGAAGTTGTCCCAATATCCGTCATACAGGAAGCTCATAAAGTTACGCCAAATTCTAGTGTCGCTGTCGTATCAGAGGCTGGTCATTCAGTCTATTTTGAAAAGCCTGATATATTCAATTACATAGTAGACCAGTTCTTCAAACAATGATGGGATATCTTATTAAAAATTGATTAACCGAATGCGTGAGCACTGCTGATAATGGCATTTTGGGGATTCTTCTAAAGGTCATTCAGTTTTCTTAGATTAAGAAAACTGATTACCATGCCAATACTTAAAGCACTGGAAGCACCAGCAGCTATACCAACTCCTGTTGTTATAGCTGTACCCATAACAACACCAACGACAACACCCACCAATCCCCCAACGATAATACCTTTGAGAATTGCAATTTGTGTCTTATAGAACAGTTCCTTCATGCATATATAATACTACAAGACCTAAGTTTTCTGACAAACCTGTGGTTTAGTGGAAAGAAGAGTCCGCTCATAAGGACAGACTCTTCTTTTTGTGTTTAGCTTTATGTTGGAGTTATTATATGTAGATATGTACAATTTTATATTTATGAGACATATTAACCTATGTAAATGTATGTCAATTGGCATTGGTGTATGCAGACACTCAGGGTTTTACAATTATCCATTTTTCAATAAGGCTTTCAAACTTCCAGGCTGGGGAACCAACAGTCCACTCTCGTGACACCCTCACTGGAACAGAATGATGATCAATTATCGAACCTATAGAGGATTAATCGGAATATGATGTTGTGGTATTTTCTAGACTGTCAATTAACTCTATATGCCCATTGTGCTCTTTGATTGCCTCATAATTACAACCTGGAAAAGCCATATTTTCTTCATCATACGTAGAATATGCCCCTGACCAATCTTCGAAACTGGCCATAAGTTCTTGAATGCTATCAATGAAATGCTGCTCAATTTCTTGGTCCAAATGCAAAGTGGGACAATGATTTAGGACTCCTTCATAGTTTTTTATATACTCGAATACCATTAACTCAGTCCGCCCGTTGATATCTGTATCTTGATGCCCAGACCAATTCCCTACATAACCTATCGCCTCTCCTGCCACTACAGGTGTATATTCGGATACTAACTTGCCCCCTATTCTAAGCGGCAGGTCACAAGGTGATACTGGCTTTGACGTTCTGTCACAATCTATGCTAGTAATATGATCAATACCGAAGCGCAATTTTGAATTGAGGGTTTTCGTTATATGAATCTCCCAATCGCCTTCAAATGGCTGCCATTCTACGTAGGATATGAACCCACTAATTGGGGCCAATAAAATACTTTCTGCCGGTAGCTTGAATTCAAAAGTTGGATTCCACATTACTGATCCTTTGTCACCACTAGGAAGTGCATTTCCGAATTCCCTAAACACTGGTCCAGTGAGCCTTGCATCATATTTCAGACTACCGAAGGTTGATGCATCTGGTTCATACGGACCCAATTTTTCTATTGCTAGATTCTGCATTTTATCCAATGCCTGTATTTCCATGGAGGCATCGCGTCCGTCTGTAGAACTAGGTGTTGCAGTAGGTAGGCTGTTCTGAATTAACTCTGGAGTTTCCGTAGGCATAAGAATAGGAGATTGTGGTAAACTTTTTTCATCAACTTGAATATGATTAGCCTCTGTACAAGCCATCAGGAGTACTATAATCGAAACTAGAATAAGCTTGCAGAACCTATAAACGATATCACTATTACAAGCGCTCATAACCTCAACCTAGGATATCACATACATATCCAACCAACCATGCAGAAGAATTACATACATCAAGGACTTCGCATTAAAACGTCAGCCAAAATAACCCTGGTTCCGACAAAATGGTGCTACCATTTCAAAAATAAAAGCCCTGAGCATCACGCTCTAGTCTTAATTACTATATAATAAAACTACACCCATGCCGTCCACGATCAACTTATTTGGGACCAATTGGGCTCAATATGGGGCACATGGGTGTTATTTAATCATGACAACTCTTACACCAGTTTCCTATAATTTGCCATCCCAGTATCTGGTTACGTGATGATATAATTAGGTAATGTACACCAATGCCGATTACCACGATGGTACAGTATGTTACAGATAACCCTCTGTTTAGCTACAGAATGTTACATGGAGATGCATAGTGAAACAGGCCAACCTATAATTTGCAAGCAGGGGTTCATGGGTTCGAATCCCCTCAGTTCTACCAATTTTTAGATGCGAAAAAACCCTGGCACTATGCGAGCGGGATTCTGATCATACTTCTATACTAGTTTCTACTCCATTTTGTAGAATAAGTAGGTTACTTTACAGGGCCGAAAAGGCAAGAAACTTCCGAATAGCTGCCTCAAACTCCTCCGGTTTATCCTGCACTATTATGTGTCCGGCGTCCCCTATGGTGACAATCTGTATGTCTGGGAGTATCTCGCAAAACCTATCCTGCTGGTCCTTACCCACTATGTTGCTCTCAGTGCCAATCATGAGCAGAAATTTAGAAGTGATCTTTTCGACGTAGTGCCACAGTTCCAGTGGGACGAAGTCTCGCTGAATGGCAGGATCTCTCTTCAGACCTAGCTTCCCATTAGGACACAGTTTCACAGAGTGATGGGCATTGTGAAGGAAAACTTCGTAAGGAGTACGTTGGTTTTGTCCTTGATATTGCTTAGCCCACTCTCCAACAGTATCGAGTTCAGGGTCGCCAACAGCTATCCTGTTGGCGAAACCTTGTGCAATCGAAGCTGGCCTGACTGCCCCAACATCCTCCATGATGAGGTGAGTTACCTTCTTTGGATGCTGCGCAGCGTATACTAGGGCAACACGTCCACCGGTGGAACCGCCCAGCATGACTATGTTATTTAGCCCTAACTGGTCTACCAGAACCTCGACATCGGAGGCGTAATGTTCCGTGGTGTACTTGCCCTCGCCAGCCCAGCTGCTGTCACCGTGCCCTCGCATGTCCATCGCCAGTACGAAATAGTCTTGGCTCATGTTTCGAGCAAAGTTGTCCCATACGTGGGCTTGGCTACTAATATGATGAAGCAAAATCATAGGAGGGTTGCTGGAGTCTCCCCACTCAAGATAGTGGATCTTCAGGCCTTCCGAGTTGAAGTGTCGATCTTTTGGAAGCGGACTGTTCATTTCTATTCCTGATAGAACAAGTGCTGACATAGCTTACACCTAGTGATTTGCTTGGTATGTCATTATACGACTTGCGACCAATTAGAGGATAAAGGCTCTCATAATAGCTAGATTATAGCACCAACCTTTTGATGACAGCTTACGCCTGATAACCACATAAACCTATGTGTAACCTATGTGTAACATAGGGGTGCTGAACTATAAACACAATCTACTGGTGATCTTGGTGTGATTTACTCAATAATTACTCTATCTTACCAAGTAAAGATAAGTAGTAACTTACCAGTAAGAATCAGATCATATAATTCAATAACCAAATGTGGGGGTATGTGTTATGAATAGTAAGATAGTTTTTACGGAATATTCTTGCTAGGGCAGGTCTAGTATGGACACCTAATGGGCCTGGTCTCGCCGACCAGTTTCTGGTAGGAATATGCCAGCAACCACTAGAGTCAGCGGCATTAAGGCCAATATGCAGAATGCAGGAATATAGGAGCCCATAGCATCGGTAAGTGAACCGACAAATATAGGTGATATTACCCCGGCGAAATTGCCCATTGTTAATATTGTTGCTGTGACTATAGCAACTTGGCTTATACCAACGCCTGGTAATTCCATTGGAATTGTCAGGGCCGCTATTATGAATATGCTAAATGTGGCACCCAGGCCCATCACACAAATTGTGACTATAATGTCATTTTCCAATAGGAATGCCCCGAGTGCTAATAGTGGCAATATTAATCCTGAAAATATCAGCATTGGTTTACGTCTGCCTAGTTTGGATTGTAGTAGTCCACTTAGTGGATTTGAGAGCCCTGCTACTAAAGGCATCATAGCCACTAGCGACGCAGCTTGTTCGGGTGTCATTCCTCTGGTTTCGCTGTAGTAAGCTGGTAACCAAGAACTGAATCCTATAAAGACCGCAAATGCACCGCCCATACCTAGTGCAAGTAACAGAGTGTTGCGGTTGACCATAAGCGGGATATTGTCCCTAATGGATAACGTAGGTTCTGAGTTTGCAGTGGTTTCTTTACTACTACCTCCAATAAGCCATATGAATGTGCCTGCCAACGGTATCAATCCGAAGGAGAACAGGGTCATGTTCCATCCAATTATGTTTGATAGAGGCACTGCAATGAGTACTCCGGCTGATACGCCCAATGCACGACCACATTCGTTGATGCCATTCAATAAAGGAAGCTCATTTGGTTTGAACCATTCCACTATTATTGCGCTTGTGGCGGGTATGGTTATTGCTACACCCATACCAAATATAAGTCTAACTACCACCAGAAAAAGGAAAGAATCTATAAATGGCGTCAATAAGTGTGCTGACATGAGGAATCCGGCCAATGTCATAGCCCTTCTGGATCCTATCTTTGCTATCAACAACCCGCCAGGCAATAGGGATATGGTTATCACGATTATTGTCGCAGACACCAAAAGGCTGACTGAGCTTCTGCCGATATCGTACTCACCCATAATTACTGTAAATAATGGGGTAGGTGACATGAAGTTCAAGCCCATACCAACTTGTAGGAGCATTAGCATAGACTGGATCATCCAGCGTTGAGAGGTATATTGTTGTTGTTGCATATACTCTGTTTTCTTTTTAGCTGAAGAGTCTAGAACTCTTGCCCCCCTGCTTGCAAATTATCTGTGGCACTATATCACATAGTATCTACATGTAACATTTCGTAGCTAGAAATGGGGTCACCTGTAACATACTGTAACATCTTGGTAATCGGTATGGTGTCCTAGTGTAATAAAAGATACCTCTGTTATAAAGTGGAGGGCTTATTTGTGCCTAGAATTATGGTGGGCAGTGACAGACTCGAACTGTCTACCTTTTGCGTGTGAATTAAGTGCTACGATGTAAGTCCACGTAAGCCACTATTAAATCTACGACTAGAATCTACATGGTTAGTTAACCTATGTAAATCTATGTCAATTGGTGTTGGTGTCCATTACCTGAACTGGTGGACAATCCCCATCACTCATTTCATGTTGTGCTACCCCAAGGTTTTGGGATAACAGCCTTTAGGTTTTAGACAGATAATGCTAACGCTGTGCTCCTGGGAATCTAAACAACCTACAGGTTACCTAATATTGAGGGAATTAATTAATATATGAGGTGTTGTTTGATAAGCTCTAGCAATTTAGCAGATGATTGTTGTGCTGCACTATCATTTCGTCCATAGATAGCACCCGAGTGTTCACACTCTTTTTTGTATTCTTTATATAACGGATCTGAGCTGAAATCCCAGTCCTTATAATCATCAAATTCAATTCTCATATCATCCAGTCTCCATGACCTTTTGTAGTCTTTGTCAATCCAGTAATAACACTTGTCAGTAACATACCATGAATAATCGTTTTTTTTAGGTGGTGGTGAATCCCACCAAGGGTCATCGAAGTTATGATATGCACCAGGATAGACGTCAATCGACACATTGTAACCTAGATTATTAAAACTGCTTGTCATTTCACTACAATGGTTTGGTGGAACAGAATCTAGTTCCCCTTGAAAAATGTGAAGTTTATTTATTGAATATTTTGGGTCGTCAAACTGTCTGCAAAACATATAAAAAGGTGCCCTTAAAGCAAAGTCAACACCATCACCTACTATTGATTTTCTAATTAAGTCTAAGCCACTAAAGAGGGCAACTTGACCACCCCAACTAAAACCAGTAATACCAATTTTATCTCCGTAAACTTTTGGATGGGTTTGTAAAAATTTTAGTGCATGCAGGGCATCGGCTGCCCCCATCCAAGGAGTTAGTTTTAAATAATTATTTCTAGCAATCGGATTGTCTTCACTCAATCCCCTGGGTGAACAGTTGTCTATTTCAAGTGTGGCCACACCTTGGTTTTTAATATCAAAACCATAGGTAGCCTCTCTATTACCATAACCACAGCCTGAATTAACAATCATCATCATTACTGGGTATTTTTCTTGATCACCTTCGGGGAATGTAAGTAATCCCGGAATGGTATATTTTTTGTCATTTTCAACTCCATCAACGTAATCTAAGGGATATTTTGGTGAATACGAATCAAAGAATATTTCTTCAGTTCTATATAACTTCCCTTTGCAAGAATCCAACTCATCAATCAAGTCCATAGTGTTATAGGTAACTAAATTTGCTTCCCAATTAGAGATATTTTCGAGAGCCTTACTTTCTATAGTAATTTTTTGTTTAGAGACCTTGAATGATTGAATTTTATGCCCACCTCCTGACCAATCTATCCAAAATCTTCCACGTCCAGGATAGTAATGATTTCCTGCTTTTATAGCTCCTTTACTAACAGTGAAATCAATCTTGCCAGAGAGTTTACCGTTACCAAGTTTGTACTCGCCTCCTCCCCATTGCTCCTTATCCGCATTACAAACTACTATTCCGCGCCATCTTCCATCTATAGTTGGTTCTGGGATTTCAATATCAACAGTAACTGTTGGTGTAGGAATAGTCGTAGCTGGCGGTTCAGGGTTTGGCGTATTAGTAGGTGAAGGAACTGGGGTGTAAGTTGGGTATGGTGTAGGCGTTGGATACGGAGTGCTAGATGTATTTGAGGTACAACTTGATACCAACATAATTGTTAGTAACACCAACGCCATCGACCGCATATTGATCTCCATGTGAATATAATACTACTACATGGCTCTATTCTTTCTCATATAGGCCAGCATAAGGCTTAGGTCTTCAGTGCTATAATCACATCATGATAACTCCTGAAATGTTCAAATGTTCGCGGACCTTAGTCAACAAGGATTTGCAGAAACTGATTTTGGAACGAAATCCAGACAAGCTTTCTTAGACCTACTTACCAAAAATTAGTTGGACACATTGGCATGGGAACGGTCATTTGATTGGTGTGGTACTAACTGGGAGCAGAAAGAGATGGCTCGCATCGAGGGTATATTGAAAAGAAGAACTCAACCTTCTACGAAGAAGCCAAATCTCTGGACGCGAATACTCGATTATTTCTTTTCCTAGGCAGTATCTCCTGACACAAGGCGATATTTTCCGCATACCTTAGTACTATAGGTAGACGTATCGGGAAGGGAAGTCGGTCTACCATATGCCAACTTTAACCCCCCTTTTCCCACAACTTTGTGTCCTAAACTGTGACTCTGCCAATAAAAGAGCCACCTCAACTTAACGAGATGGCTTCTTTTGTGCCTAGATTATGGTGGGCAGTGACAGACTCGAACTGTCGACCTCTTGCGTGTGAAACATGTTAACCGACATTCCTAGACATTTCCTCAAGTTCCAATTCTATCATTCATAGGCACAGTACTGAACCTACACATTCCCTGAGGTTCCTCCGCCTCTGTGTGTCCCAAAGTGTGTCCCTCAAATAACTAGGTAGGTGTTCGATGTGCTTTATACGCACCGCAATCCCGACATACATGGTCTTGTTGTGGTGGTGCTGACACAATCCAGTAATGCCCCTGTTTAGTAATGGGGCATAAGGCATCTAGTTTGGCTTGTTCTGATGCTGTCTTACAATCGTCATGGTTTGTCATGGTTTGTTCTAATATAACCTCAAGGTTTTAGAATAACAACCTTAAGGGTTCTGTGCCGCAACATTCTGACTAGTGGTATGATTGCTGAGAAATGCGCAGCTTGCATACAGAGCCACCCAATCTTGCTGAACCCATAGCATCCCCACACAATAGCCCTAAAAGCGTTGAGCGCTACGATGTTGTCATTGTTGGAGCGGGGGCAGCTGGCCTTATGTGCGCCATCGAAGCAGGAAATCGGGGGCGCAGGGTCCTGGTGCTGGAGCACGCCAACAAGGTCGGCAAGAAGATACTTATTTCCGGAGGCGGGCGCTGCAATTTCACGAACCTCTACGCTACGCCAGACAACTACGAGTCTCAAAACAAAACCTTCTGTGTCTCAGCCCTGAGCCGGTACACATCTCAGGAGTTCATTGCTTTGGTGGAAAAGCATAGCATTGCGTACCACGAAAAGAAGCTTGGGCAGCTTTTCTGCGACGATTCCGCCGAGGAGATCGTGCGCATGCTGCTGGACGAGGCAGAATCGGCCAATGTGACGATTCGACTGCTGAGTAAAGTTATCAGCAGTCGGCACGCCGACTGCTTCCTGATAGAGACGAATATGGGGTTTGTAGAGGCTGACTCCCTAGTGATGGCTACTGGAGGACTGTCCATCCCACAAATGGGTGCTACTGGTGTTGCCTATGCGCTTGCCCGGCAGTTTGGTCTTAATGTCGTGCCGACGCATGCTGGCCTGGTCCCGTTCACCACCAGCGGTCGGGCCCTTGAATTTTGTGGAAGGCTGGCAGGAGTCTCCATTCCTTGCATCACTAGGTGTGGAGGTGCCAGATTTGCTGAGAACCTGTTATTTACCCATAAGGGCCTTAGCGGTCCTTCTATGCTTCAAATATCCTCTTACTGGCGAGGGGGCGAGCAGGTGCATACTGACATGCTACCTGGCATTGATCTGCTTACCCATCTGAAAGAGCAACGGGCCGTCAGGCCAAGAGCGAAGTTACAGACCATCCTCTCCGCGCTGCTACCAAGAAGATTCGTAGAGGCTATGGGTGAGACATCAATTCCCAACCTGGACATGGCCCAGCTTTCGACCAAGGCCCTCAGTGCCGTTGCTCACACGCTAAAGGATTGGATAATCTCGCCCAGCGGGACGGAAGGCTACCGTAAGGCGGAGGTCACGCTCGGCGGCGTGGACACCGCCGGTCTCTCGTCCAAGACCATGGGTTCTTTGGCAGTGCCCGGCCTGTTCTTCATCGGTGAAGCGGTGGACGTGACGGGACCCCTGGGTGGCTATAACTTCCAGTGGGCCTGGGCATCCGGATACGCTGCCGGTCAGTACGTGTGACAAGCCTGCCCCATCGACAAATAACCACGACAAACAACCAAGCCTTGGAGCCGACCGTAGATAACCCTAGGGATTGTGTACGTTTTATGGCCGCAGTTTTCCTGACCATATGTTTCCTGACACAAGGCGATAATTTCCGATACCTTATATAGGGTATACCTACCATTCAAGGAGGGAAGTCGGGTGTTACTTTAAGCACAATCCCGACCCCCGTTGGTGTACAAATAGGTGTACACGGACAGAATCTTAAAGTCCTGATATAATACATAGGTAGCTTTCAGGCACGAAAACAGTGTTATGGGCGGTTAGCTCAGTTGGTTAGAGTGCTTGCTTCACACGCAAGAGGTCGACAGTTCGAGTCTGTCACTGCCCACCATAATCCAGGCACAAATTAGGCTTATGCCGACATGTGAACACTGCTGGATTTTCTATCTACACCAATTTCTACACCAATAGGGGTAGCCTTGGCACTTTAAAGTGCTACCAGACCTCCCCTTTTGATGGTAAGTATACATACTATAGGTATCGGCAATTATCCAACCTTCTGTTTGGACTGAATATGAATGAAATGGTGTAAACTAACACTAACGCTTAGTTGGAATCACTCAGATATATTTCAGGGGACTACCATATTATGTCTAATTTCGACGAACTTATTGCACAGCTAAACTTAGACTATCCAAATGAGCAATCACGAGGCAAAGCATTCGAGCGAGTTTGTAAGTGGTTTCTCTCTCAAGATCCCTACTATCGACAAGAATTCTCCAATGTTTGGCTTTGCAAGCAGGGGGTTAGGGGGCTTCTGCTACACCTATAACACAACTTTCGCATATTGATTGTGGGATTATTTTCCATTTCATAAGGTAGCTGAATACGAAACAACCTGCACAGAATCCTACTATGGATTCTAACATTGCAAATAGAACTAAAATCGTTAACGTAATCTGAAATACTAATATAAAATCAAGTATAAGCATAACGAAAGCAGTTGTTGAAAAAATCAGCCCAATAGTTTGTGCAAAGCGCTTGGGAGGTCCTGCTACCAATTTAGTAGGGTTGCCTAATGCAGGCACAATTACTCTCGTTGCAAGCAGGCCAATGGGACTCAAAGTTGGACCAGTCGCGACTCTTGCGAGAAATCCGTACAATAAGAATCCTGCGACGAATTGATTTTCAGTTACAATTGTCACAATTGTCACAATTGCAACCATTCCTGCAACAAACCTAGCCGAGAATTCGTTTACTGGATTTGGAAAACTAAACACATTATTGATAGTGTTCATGGTTAATGTTCCTATTCATTTCAATAATTTGTGATGTATTTTGATTCGAAGTTGCCATGAAAATCCCAGACTTGGAAGAATCATTCAAGCTTCGCTTGCTGGTGGCGGTCTCATGGATCGGAGCCCGATCCATGAGACCGCCATTTGCGCGTCAAACATTCTTATCTTAGTATCACTTCCAGACCGTGCGGGTCGGAAGCTGAGACTTCCGATCCATCTTTAAGAGTAACCATCCTGTCTGGGTCTTCCATTGATGCGAGGTCCTCCTCTTCCCAACTGGAACTCTTGCAATCATCGCTGATGGTCAGAACAGCCACCCCTGGTGTCCGATCGACGTTCTCAAGGGAGCCTATAGCCGACAGCGGTTTAGCACCCCGCAAAGCAATAAACATCTTGTTGCCCACGATGTGTGCTACGTCAGGCTTTGGATCGGGGCTGAAGGACGAGGCCATCGACTGCGTGGCCACAACCTTGTTAGTCTGGAGGTCTACGAAGTTGATGTCATTACTTACCCGCATACTGGTTATTGCAAATATGCCGCCCTTTTGATCAATACAGGTAACCGCACCATGGGTGTCCTCGCCCGGGAGTTCAATCTGTACTGGGTTCGGGAATACTCCTTCCACAGCTTTACTAGTATCAAAGGTATAGAGGAAATCATCTCCTCCTTTAGCTCCACTTTCACCATTGGTCATTATCTTATTAAAAGGCAAACGAGATACACCACAACCGATGCCTGGAACGGTGTCCTTGTCATAGACTTTCACAACAGTCATAGGTATGGTTCCGTTTGCAGAGCCCACGTCTACTACCAATAAACCTCCACCAGCTAAAGTTATGTAGGCGAATTTACTGTCACGAGTGAACTCGTGACAGATTGGGCGCGCCACCGCAGTTCCTAATTCATTGGTGAACTGGTCCAATGCTAAAGTCCCTACTAATTTGTAATCGTCACTCGTGTAGTTAGTCTGGATTTTATGCAG
>Ga0115002_10002867_pt1 | contig 22055 bp, 15 predicted proteins | sample ArcticOcean_MG_C_8_FD_89576 | JGI IMG/M metagenome (GOLD analysis project Ga0115002, IMG submission 89576) | Marine microbial communities from western Arctic Ocean - ArcticOcean_MG_CB11_86 | ecosystem: Environmental > Aquatic > Marine > Oceanic | place: Arctic Ocean: Canada Basin | collected... | reverse complement strand
CTCCAGAGACGATAAAACCATCACCTTGGTTCCTTAGAATGCCCCAACTTCTTGGACCGCCGGGGCCTCAAAGCCTAACATAGGAAGTGGTACCACATCTGGGGGCACGTCACATTAAAACAGTGTAAATCCGTCGCCAAGTACGTCAAAACAACGAAGTTTCCCCCAGAAGTTCGCTATTTCAACGAAAATGGGGGGTCCCAGAAGAAGCTTTGGGAGCAGGAGGTCCCCGGTTCGAATCCGGGCGCCCCGACTGATGGAAGATGATGCCCTGCAATCACTTCAGTGGTTGTGGTGCTTCATCACCATTCTGGCTTAGGACCATAAGTACCCGATAAGTACCCGCTTTCGAGCCGTACTCGCGGGCGCGTTGTGTTCTGGGTCGGTGTGTCAGGGGCTTGGGATTGAAGTCACAACCTGCGTACGCGAGCTATGAACACCGCCCGGCGGACCTTCCCAGGCACCCTGAAGATGTCTACAGGAACGCCGGATGCGTCAGTTGGGGCGATTGGCTGGGCACGGGGTCCGTCGGCCCTGGAAAGCGTGCGTGGCGCGCCTTTCCGGAAGCGCGTCGGTTCGCCCACGCACTCGGGCCGCAATCGAAAGAGCAGTGGCAGGAGCTTTATGAAAGCGGAAGACTACCGGCGGATATTCCGGCTGGCCCCCACACAGTTTACCGAGACAAGGGCTGGGTGAGTTGGCCCGATTGGCTGGGTAAGAAGTGGCGTGGCTTTCCAGAAGCGCGTCGGTTCGTCCACGCGCTCGGGCTACGGTAGACGGATGCAGAGGTTCAAGCTGAAGGCCGCCGATTAGTCCGAGTGGCCTCTTAGAGAGATTGCGTCGACTCTGCGGGTGAAGCGCCGACAGATTCCGGGTTTCCCCAATGCAGCCAGTGTTGACCTACGCTGTCGTCATCGCTTCCTAGCTCCCCGTCTCCAGACGGAAGCCCGTTCAACTGCAGGATGTAGGTGAGCACGTCCGTAACCTGCTCGCGGGGAAGAGAGTAGGGCGGGGCATCGCCTGGCATCCGCTCGTAGATGAAGAACCAGAAGCGGTACACCGATTCGCCCTCCCAGCGGGCGAGAAACAGTTCGTCTTGCCAGTCCTCCGGTTTGTGACACGCGGAGCAGGTGTTCTCAAAGACCTGGCGGCCGCGCTGGGCCTGGGCAGCGGTGTAGATGCCCTCCAGGGTGTTGGGCTCCCTGAGCTCCACCGTCGCCCCACTGGGAGTCGGAGAGTCCACGGCAGCCGGGGCCTCGCTTGCGCCCGCGCCCGGTGGGGATCCGCTCTGGCACGCCACCAGGAGCAAGGCCATGGCGGCGAGGAGGCCGCGTGCATCTCGGAGACGGTGTTCAAGCATGAAAGGCCCTCGTTAGGCTCGACGTGAGAAAGGATAGAGCTAGGATAGGCAGCGGGAAGATCACCCTCAAGAGGTGAGGGTCTGTCGTAGTTCAGTTCGTGGCTCTGGTGGCGATTGGCAGTTTGATCGATGGGATGGCACGCTAGTGTCGCGGGTTTTTTCTTGCGCCCGCCGGCCCGCTCTCGGATGTTGACCTCGGTCTGATCTTCCCATGCCGAGGACATCGCCCATGTCCGATGCCGTCGCTCGTCTGAACGCAGCCCTTGAAGGCCGCTACGCCATCGAGCGTGAGCTAGGCGAAGGCGGCATGGCCACGGTGTCCTGTTCCAAAACTCGATCGACCGATCATGCGGCTGTTCGGTAGTAATGGCTCAGGATCCCTCCGAGCCGTTCGTGTCGGGCGACCGGCCCTGAGGCGAGTTTTGGAACCCCGTCGATGAGCCGATTGCCGATGCCCTGGTGGCACCGCTCAACGTGATAATGCTCCACGTAGCTGGCGATCGCTCGCCGCAGGTGTCGTTCACCGAGCATGACCATCCGGTCGAGGCACTCTGACTTGATCGATAGGACGAAGCGCTCCGCGTAGGCGTTCAGATTCGGGCTTTTCGGAGGTAATCGGACCGGCGCCACGCCTGCGTACCCGAGGATTTCGTGAAAGCCACGTGTATAGAGCGGGTCGCGGTCATGGATGAGAAATCGCTTGCCTTTGAAGAAGCCGCTTAAGTCGTCGACCAGGTTCCGGGCCACCTGTCGCATCCATAGCCCATTGGGAACCGGAACGATTCCGGCGATCTCCACGCGCCTGGTCGACAGATCAATCACGAAGAACACCAGGTAGCGAACCAACCCGATGCTCGTCCACACCTCGACCGTGAAGAAATCGGCCGCCGCGATCGCTTCCCAATGAGCCCTCAGAAACTTCGACCAGGGCATGTGCGGCAACCGCTCGGGGGCGGGTCCGATCCCTCGCTCTTTCAGAATCCGCCGCACCGTGGATCGCGAGACCCGATGCTCCAGCTTCGAGAGTTCTCCGACGATTCGCGTGTAGCCCCAGCCCTCGTTCTCACTCGCCATACGCACGACCAGTGCACGGATCTCATTCCCGACGGGCGGTCGTCCAGACCGTCGCATCGCACTCCCGTCATACTTTCTCGCGATAAGCTCCCGATGCCAACGCAGAATCGTGTCCGGTGTCACGATCGGTTCGAATTCTCTCAGCACTCGCCGTCCGAGCGCATGGCCCTTCTCGGCCAGTCTCCTCCGCTGATCATCGCTGAAGCGCAGACGCTTGTGGCCGTGCAACTCGCGCAGGACTCGGTTCTCTTCCTTCAGGTAGGCATGGACGGCTCGGTGCTGTTCGTTCACCTAGCCGGCGAGCATCATCACGAACATCTGTAAAGGTGTGCTCAATATCCCTCAACTCGTCGGTTTCAAAAATGCGCCATGTCGACCGAGAATGACGTCGAGGAGACAACCTAACTCCTGCAAACTCGCCAACTAACGATGGGCTGGGTTTTGGAACAGGACGGGGTGGAGCGGGGCAGCGCGACAGCGTTAAGGTCCTTTCAGGATGCCTCGTTCGACGCGGCGCTGTTCCTCGGCCCCCTTTACCACCTCAAGTCCGAGTCGGACCGGGCCAAGGCTGTGTCCGAGGCACTTCGTATCCTTCGTCCAGGGGGTGTGCTTTCTAGTGCCTTCCTATCCCGGTACTCGGTTGTGCGGTACGCGGCAAAGACTCGCCCGGAGCAGTTCACGGATGATCCGCATCGGATCGAATCCATTCTGGATAAGGGTCACGGCGATTCAGAGAATTCCGATGATGACGACGACAATAAGAAGTTCGATTAAAGTGAAGCCGTTTTTCTTCGACATCTTCGTAACCTGCGCTCGCGGCGTCTGACCGGGGGGCGGTTTTCTAATTAAAATGTGACCTCGGTTCGGTACGGTGCATAAGCCGAAACTCAGAAGCGAAAGAAACGTGTGAACTTGATCGCGAGCCCCCGATTCACCAACCGCGAGAAGCCCCGGCCGGTCGTAGCGCGTCCGTCGGTGTAGACCACGAAGAGGTCACTACCCGGCTCGAACTCCCATCGCCACCGGACATTGGTCTCGAGGGCCTCGGTGCTGGAGTTGTACTGCATGAGGGCCCCGACGTACATCCGCGGCGTGACCGTCAGCGTGGGCCGGACACCATAAAGTGCGACGCGCGCCTTCCCCCTGGGCAGCGTTATCCAGTCGAACGATACCCGTGGCTCCACGGAAAACCGCGAACTGAACTCGACGCGTCCGACGTAGGCGATCCCCGTGCGTTGACCGTTGAAAAAATCTCCCCACGTCAGGTTCGCTCTGCCACTCACCTGGCGGTGGGAGCCGAGCTGAATGCCGACGGCGGCTTCGTTGAAGCGATGTTGTCCCTCCGGAACGGCGAGGCCGTCCGCGACCTCGAACGGCTCTGTCAGGAACTCCAGATTCCTGCTGAAATCGAGTGACAGCAGATCGCTGCTATTGAACTCGAGGCTGAAGTTTCCCGTTTCCTTGCGGGTCTCCAGGACGTCCGCCTCGTTCACGAATCGGTCCAGACCGGCCTCCCAGCTCAGCTTACGCACGTACCGGTTCGCCGCCGGTCGTGGACTGAATCGAGCCGACGCGAACGTTCGCCGGAAGTCGTCTCGGAGGAGGAAGCCCACCTCCGGATCGAAGGCGTCGCCGACCTTCAGAAGCTCGGCCTGGAGGCCGTACCGGTCGGAGTCGTATTGGAGCTGGGCTCGATAACTGTCTTTGTCGCCAAGGGTCTCGCTACCGGGCCCGCCACCGCTGCCACCGGCTCCGGTCGTGGAAGAGCGGGCATAGAAGCCATTGATCTGCATGTTGTCGTAGAACAGAAGGTTGGCGTCGGCGCCGTAGACGAGGTTGGAGCCCTCACCGAGGAACTCGGGCCTTCGGTTCGTAAGGATCATGCCGACGCTGCTTCTGCGCAGCACGTCACTCTTGATGCGGACGACGGAGAAGTTCGTCGCCCGGGCGTCCCCGACCTCGGCATCCTCCGTCTGGATGTTGAGCAGACCCATCGACACGGGCCCGACCCGGCCCATGACACGCCCCCCCTGTTGGATAGGCACGGGCGTGCCGTCGCTGATGCCGATGCGGCGGCTGAAGAAGATGTAGGGAAGGGGACCGTTGACCCGGCGAAGGCCGCCGCCCCCGGAGCCTGCGAAGTCGAACACCCCCTGGCCCTCGAGGAAGAACTCCCGCTTTTCAGGAAGGAACAAGCTGAAGCGGGTCAGGTTTACTTGCCCTTCATCGATCTCGACCTGCGCGAAGTCGGTGTTATAGGTAAGATCGAACGTCATGCTGCTGGTGATGCCGTACCTGGCGTCGATGCCGACGTCCGCGCTCACGTCATTCGAGACCCCGGCCGGCCGGTTCGTCGTAAGGTCCGAAATCGCGTAGGGCCGCAGTTCGATGTTGCGGGAGCCATCGGGCGCTTCGATGCCGACGAGCGTGGCGGCCGATGCCATCCTCATGCCGCCGCCGGCGTTGTCCGGCACGGGTGACAACAACGACTGCTCGTTTTTAGAACGCACGACGCGCATGACGTTGAATCCCCAGAGCTGCACCGCCTCCGAGTTGTACCGCAACGACTTGAAGGGAATCGCCATCTCGGCTGTCCAACCCTCGTCATCACGGCGGCTCTTTACGTCCCAGACCGTATTCCAGTCGTAGTTCGTCGTGCTCTCGTTGAGGACCAAAGCGTCCCGGATGCCGCCCAAAGGGTTGGTCTGGAAGAAGAACGCACTTCTCCGATCGAGGAAGGTGTCGAGGAGCACGATGATGTTGTCATTGAGCCATATGTTCTGATTGTCGCGCCGCATTTCGTTCGCGACCATTTGGTCTGGCCTGCTATCCCAAGCGCGCAGCGCCACGTAGACATTGTCCGAATCGAAGGAGATCCAGACTTGGGTGTCTTCAGTTGCTGGCTCTCCGTTGACGGGGTATTGCTGAACGAAGCTGGAGGCGGGCGTGAGGGTACGGTAGACCTCCTCATCGAGGACTCCATCGAGCACGGGCGGCCGCTCCACACGCACGGCACGGACCGTCATGCGCCCGTCCGCGTCGCGGCCGACGGTTGGGGGAGCCTCCTGAATGGCACGGTCGTCGACCGACCCCAAGGTCTGAGACATCACGGCTGCCGGGGCTATGGTCATCCCCCAAAAAACGAGCAGCAGTAGAACAGCCAACCGTGCGAGATACGGTGCGAGAGAAGGAAAGGGCCTACCGAACGGGTTCAAATCATTCATCCAAGAAGTCCGACTCCGCCTCGGGGGTGCCACCGCCTCTGACCAAAGAGATGCGGAAGGCACCGGGTCAGGTCAATACGGGGGACGTGCCAATAGCCGTGAGCGCCTGGAACGTCGGCCGATAGCCGGGCGCCTGGAACGTCGGCCCGCGGCCGGACGCTTGCAACGCCGGTGTGTCTGTGCGACCCTGCACCTCGGACGTGGGCGACGGAAACGGGGCGGCCCCTCCCGTCGCGAAGCACGCACCGTAATGGTTGGTGAGCAAACCCCGACTCGCCCCCTGGAGCGAAGATATGTACGAAAAAGCCGTGGTAATCTCGGTGGTGCTGATACTCCTCTGTGCGCCCGCGCCCGCGTTCGCGCAAAGCGCGCCGATGATGGATGAGGTCGAGCCAGCCTTCTTCGAGGGGATGTCCTTCCGATGGGTGGGTCCGGCCCAAGGCGGAAGGGTGACCGCGGTCACCGGCGTACCGTCCCAGCCTCGGACCTTCTACATGGGCGTGGCTTCCGGCGGCCTGTGGCGCACGATGGATGGAGGTGGCAGCTGGGAGCCGCTCACGGACGGACAGGTACCGGTGGGCTCGAGCGGAGCCATCGCGGTTGCCGACTCCGACCCCGACATCATCTACTACGGTACCGGCTCGGACGGCCTGCGTAGCAACGTTTCCACGGGACGGGGTGTGTACAAGACGACGGACGGCGGTGAGACCTGGTCTTTCTCGGGGCTGTACGACGTGGGTCAGATCGGTGCCGTGAGGATCCACCCCACCGATCCCAACACCGTTTGGGTAGCCGCGAACGGTGACGCCTTCAAGCCGAGCCCGGATCGCGGCATTTATAAGACCATCGACGGCGGCCGTACGTGGCGAAACACGCTGTTCGTTTCAGACAGCACGGGTGCGATGGACGTGGAGATCCAGCCCGGGAATCCCGACGTCGTGTACGCTTGGATGAACCGTATCGAGCGTAAGCCTTGGACGATCATCAGCGGTTCGCGTGAAGGTGGCTTTTACAAAAGCACGGACGGCGGGGAGAGCTTCGACCATATCACGAACGGCCTGCCCAACGAGCTGATCGGCAAGGCCAACATGGGTGTGACCGCCGCGAATCCTGAGCGGATCTATGCGCTTGTCGAAGCGAAGCCAGGGGGCGGGTTGTATCGCTCCGATAACGCCGGTCGGAGTTGGAGGCTGGTCAACGACGACGGTGCGATGATTCAGCGGCCGTTCTACTACACGACGCTCGGCACCGATCCGACCAACGCCAACGTCGTCTACACCGGGGCGGAAAGTTTCTTCAGATCGAGCAACGGCGGTCGCACGATGACCAGAGTGCCCACGCCGCACGGCGACAATCACGACATCTGGGTCAGCCCGAACGACGGGAACGTGATGGTCCAGGCGAATGACGGCGGGGCCAACGTTTCGTACGACGGCGGACGGACCTGGACCACGCAGTACAACCAGCCGACTTCGGAGATCTACGGCCTTCACACGGACGACCGATTTCCGTATCGGCTGTACGGTGCGCAGCAGGACGCCAACAGCACACACATTATTTCGAGTGTCGCCAGCGGGGGGGAGCGCAACGTCGACTGGTGGACGGGGCCAGGGTGCGAGACTGGGCCCGTCGTGCCGCACCCCACCTACCCGAACATCATCTACGGTTCGTGCAAAGGTCAGTTCGTGGTCCTCGACCAGGAAACGGGGCAGTCGAAGCCGTACTGGATCGGCGCACAGTCGCTTTACGGAAACGCGGCCCGGGACCTGATCCTGCGCTTTCAGCGTGTTTCACCGATGGAGCTGTCGCCGCACGATCCGAGCGTCATCTACTACGGGTCGCAACATCTCCACCGCTCGCGCGACATGGGCGTCACGTGGGAGACGATGTCGCCGGATCTCACGGCATTTCCTCCGCATGGCCAGGGCGTGAGCGGGGGACCGATCACGCGAGACGTCACGGGTGAGGAGTTCTACAGCACGTTATACGCGATCGAGGAGTCACCGCACGAGCCGGGCGTCATCTGGACGGGCTCCAACGACGGTCCGTTCCACATCACTCGAGACGATGGGGCCACGTGGACCGACGTGACTCCGGCGGACCTTCCGGAGGGGGGTCGTGTGGCGTGGATCGACGCGTCGCCCCACCGGGCGGGCTCGGCGTATTATGCGGTCTACCGGTACCTGCTCGGCGACTACGCTCCGTACATCTACCGGACCGACGACTACGGCGAGAGTTGGACGCGCCTCACCTCAGGCGACAACGGGATTCCGGCGGACTGGCCGACGAGGGTCGTACGCGAGGACCCGGATCGCGAGGGGCTGCTTTACGCGGGCACGGAGTTCGGCCTCTTTATCTCGTTCGACAACGGAAGCCACTGGCAGCCGTTCCAGCTGAACATGGCAAACGTTCCGATCAACGACATCCAGTTGAAAAACCAAGATCTGATCATCGCCACGCAGGGTCGCGCGATTCGGATTCTCGACAACGTATCGGCTCTACACCAAATCACGTCCGAGACGAGCCTCTCGGAGGTCCATTTGTTTGAGCCCCGGGACGGATATCGGACAGCGACAGCGTCTCATCTACTCGGCCCCAACATCGATTACTATCTGCCGAACGGCGCCTCCGGCACCGTAACGCTCGACATCATCGACCCGGCGGGCAGCATGGTGAACTCGTACCGTAGCAGCGCCCGGGCGGCGAGGGGCGGCAACGGACGACGTCGGGGGGACCCGTCACCCACGGTGACGAACAGGGCGGGGTTCAACCGGATGGTGTGGGACGTTCGGGATGCCGAGGGGCTGTCCGTCCCGCCCGGATCGTACCAGGCTCGACTGACCGTCGATGGTCGGCCCCAAGCGCAACCCTTCAGCGTCCTCATCGATCCACGGGTCGAAGCGGGCGGTGTAACCGTCGAAGACCTCAGCGAGCAGTACGAACACAACAAGAAGATGAACGTAATGATGGCCGAGGTGGACGCGTTGATCGACCGGGTCGAAGCCGCGCAGGGAAGTGGCGACGTCGGACTACAAGCTCGTATTGCTCCCATGGCCGAGAAGCTCATCACCGGCCCGGTCCGGTATAGCAGTCCGGGGCTCGAAGATCACGTCGCGTACCTTCGTAGCATGACCACGCGAGTCGATATGAAAATCGGTCGTGACGCGATCGCCCGACACGAGGTGTTGCGCACGGAATTGGATGAAATCACCCGCGAGGTGAACGCGATTCTGGGGGCCGGTCGCTGAACTGGGGGCGGTCCCCTGTGCCTTACCCGTACTGCCGAATTGTCGAAGCGTAACCGTAAACCGTATCACTGGTACGTAAGAGCCGAAACCAGATCCACCTTGGTAGCCCTTCGTGCGGGAACGACGCACGCGACGAGCCCCACCACGCCCAAGGTCACGGCGACGGCCGTCATCACCCGAATGTCCGTCGACTGGATCCCGAAGAGCAGCGATTGGAGCAGGCCGGTGACTCCCAGCGCCGTGACCACACCCAGGACGAGCCCAAGGCCGATGACCTTGAATCCTTGGCTCACCACCAAACGGAAGACGTCTTCCGGGGTGCTGCCCATGGCCAGCCTGATGCCCAACTCTCGCGTACGTTGTGCCACCGAGTAGGCCAGCGCCCCGTAGATCCCCACCGCGGCCAGGAAGTGCGACACCCGCGAAGACCAGCAGAAGCATCAGCGGAATCCGACGGGAAACCAGAGAGTCGGCGATCCTGTCGTCCATACTCTGAACGTCGAAGAGCGGCATTTCGGGGGTGATACGGCTCAGAACCTGACGCACGCTTGGTGTGACCTGTTCCGCGGCGATGGCCGTTCGGGCCACGAGGTGCAAAAAGGACATCGGATTTTGCTGGTACGTGAAGTAGTAGGACCCTGAGTGCTCCGCATCGGACTGGGTGAGGTCGTTCTGTTTGATGTTCTCGACGACGCCTATCACGGTGAAAATTTGACTCGCCGGGATGCTATCCGTACCCGGCACAACGCCCCAAACCATGCGCTCTCCCAACGGACTCGACTCGGGCCAGTAGCGACGGGCGAGCCACTCATCGAGGATGATGACGTTGGTTCGATCCGGGGTGTCCGACTCGTTGAAGACCCGTCCCTCCAGCAGCCGGATTCCCAACGCATCGAAGTATTCGGGGCCCACCCGCGTCTGGTACGGGGAAAGGATCGACTCTCCGGGCTCTGGCACGTAGTCCTCGGGGAAGATGACGCTTGAGGAGTTGTTTGCGCTGTTGAAAGGAAGTTGGCTGGTCGCGCTGGCAGCCTGCACGCCGGGGAGCGCTTGTATCTCTCTCAGAAGTTCTGATGTGAACTGCCGGCGGGCGTCCTCGTCGGGGTACTGCGATTCGGGCAGAGACATCGAAGCCGTAAAAACCCCGCGCGGTTGAAAGCCGGGAGCTACGGCGAGCGCCGAACGGAAGCTCATGAACATGAGACCGGCGCCGATCAGCATCACGAACGCGAGGCCGACCTGTCCCGAGACCAGGAAGCTGCGCAGTAGGACGGCCTTCTTGCTGGCCGTTCCCGTCCGGCTCTCGCCACGGAACACCGCACTGAGGTCGCTCCGCATCACGTGCGCCACGGGAATAATACCGAACAGACCGCTCGCCCCGAGCGCCAGGACCGCTGTAAAGAGTAGAACTGTGCCGTTTAGCGAAATTTCGCTACCCCTCGGGAGCAAATCGACGCCCATCGTTGCGAGCAGACGAAGGCCGAGCGCCCCCGCTCCAATCCCCAGACCACTCCCAATGACGCCCAGGACGGCCGCGTCGGTAAGGACTTGCCGTGCCACCCTGGCCCGCCCGGCTCCCAGCGCCAGCTTGGTCGCGACTTCGCTCATTCGCGCTTGAGAGCGAGCCATCATCAGGTTGGCGATGTTCACGCATCCGATGAGGAGAACGAAGACCACACCCGCCCACAGCATATAGAGTGTGGCTCGAACATCACGGACCAGGTCGTCCTGTGTCGCCGCGATCTGGGTGCTGTACTGAGCATCGGCCAGCAGTCGAGCGGCGTTGGGCTCCGACCACTCTTCTATGAGTGCAGTGTTCAGCGCCTGGTTTTGTGCTCGAGCTTGTTCGATGGTTGCGCCGGGGCGCAGCCGCGCCAGGAGCTGGAAGTTGTTGCTGTGCCAATTCTCGAGGCTCCCCTGCTCTTCGGTGAAGGGGATGGGAAGGAGCAGGCGCATGTCCTCACGGCCCACCACCCGGAAGTCCTCGGGCAGCACCCCCACCACGGTAAACGGCTGACCATCGACCCTGAGCTCGCGGCCCAAAACGTCCGGATTCTCCCCGAAGTACTCCTGCCAATAACCGTGAGTAAGAATCACACTCTGATGGTTCCCGACGTCCATCTCCTCCTCGGTGAACCCGCGCCCGAGCGCAGGATCGACACCGAGCAGCCCTAGGAAGGACGGGGTCACGCGCAGGCTCGAAACCCGCTCCGTGCTCCCGGCCTCACCCACCGTATTCCCGAAGCCTTGATATGCCGCCACCTCCTCGAACGCCTCAATCCGCTCCCGGCGAAAGAAGAAGTCCGTCGAGCCGCGCTCCACACCCGCGCCGGGATAGCTGTTGTTGATGGTGACGAGCCGGTCGGGTTGGTAAAACGGAAGAGGTTGGAGTAGGACCGTCTGGATGTCACTGAAGATGGTGACGTTTGCTCCGATGCATACGGCCAACGTCAGGAGGACGGTCGCGCTGAACGTCCTCTCTTTGACGACGCGTTTGAGGCTTAGGCGTACATCTCGGAAAAGTGTTTCCATGGGTGGCTTCCGTCGGTGAGGGCGTCTGCTGACCACCGACGGGGGGGCGGGCCTTGGAGTTTCAAATCAACCCGGAGCCCGGGCCTTCAGTCTAAAGCCCGTGGCGTCACTTCGAGCGTGTGGCGGACATCTCTGAGATGGCTCGGTCCAAGGCGAGACGTACGGAGTACTGGCCTTGGAGCTTCAAGAGGACCATGAAGAGTCGGGTGGTAAGATATTGGGCTGCCGGCATTTGGACCCCACACTTTCCGTGCCCGGATTTGGCTGAGCACCGTGCTTTTCGCCCCACGCCCGCCTCTGTGCGGACCAGGAGGAAGCAAACGGGCCGCCAGTTCATCCTGATCTCGCAAGATCAGGATGAACTGGCGGCCCGGCCGGCTTCTTGATCCCAAGGATCAAGGAAGCCCCGAAGCTCTGCGTCACCGCCTTTCGGTGGCTTTGCTCTGAGCAGCGTGATGCAACATCGGCGACACCGATGCGTCCAAGTCGATCCTAGGCCTGAGTCATAGAGTGCGCAAGCAATCAAGCCGGAGATCGATGCTCATCAGAGCCGGAACAGCCGATTGACCTTGATCACGAACCCCCGGGTCGAAAGCTCGGACCACCGGTCGAGCACGTCGGAGTCGCGGTCCTCCGTGTACACGATGAAGAGTTCGCTGCCCGGGGCCCACTCCCACCGCAACCGCACGTTGGTGCTGAAGGTGTCGCTTCCCGCGTTGTACTGAACGAGTCCGCTCAAGAACGACCGGGGACTCAAGCTGTAGGTGACACGGGTGCGTGCAACGTGTTGGTTGAAGTCACCCTTGAAGCTCTGTTGGTCGGGCAGGTCGATCCAGTTGAATTCGATGCTGGGCTCTATGGACAGCTGAGGGAGGACCTCCACTCGAGCCCCGGAGATGCCCGCCGAGATGACGTTTCCCGTGTAGAAGCTGCCCGCTGTCACCGAAACGTTGCCCGACGCCCGGCGATGGGGGCCGAACGCGTAGGACACGCCGACATCGGAGAAGGAGTAGCGGCCGCTCGGCATTATCGCGCCTGAGATGTTGGTGTCCTCCGCCAACCTCTCGAAGACGTCCGTGTAGATGATGGTCAGCCAATCGCTGTTCTCGAACTCGACTTCGACGCGGCCCAGTCGGGTCCCGCTCTCCTTGAACCCGAACTCCTCGTTGTCGATGTTGCCGAGGGCCCCCGCAAAGTTGATCCGACGGACCTCGGGCATGGATGGCACCCGGGGACTGAAGCGCCCGAACAGATTGCTCTCACGGAAGTTGGTCCTCCGCAGGAATCCGACCTCCGGGTTGAAGCCCTTGCCGACCAGAACCTGATCGGCGGACACACTCCACACCTCGCCCCGGTAGCCCACCCGGGCCCGGTAGCTCTCGTCTTTGCCCGCGAGCCCGTCTGTCTTGCTCTTCGCGTAGTAGCCGAACGCTTGAAAGTCCCCGAAGAAGTTGAAGTTGCCGTCGACCCCGTACGCCTGGTTGGAACCCTGCCCCGTTGCGACGGAGTTTGAGCGGTCCTCGAACATGGCGCCGATGGAGCTTCGCGCGAATACGTCCCGACGAACCCTCAGCACGGTGAAGGTCGTGGCTTCGGCGCCGACCGACGGTTCGTCGCCGGTCCGCATGCCGACCGCTCCGACATCGAACGAACCGAGCTTCCCGGTGAGACGCCCCCCCGCCTGAATCGGCACGGGCTCCCCACCCTGAAGCCCCATCCGTCGGCTGTAGAACATCGTGGGGGCGTTGACACTTCGACCCCCACGCCCCCGGCCCGAGGCGCTGATGCTCGAAGTTCCCGGCGGACCACCGCCACCGGCCGTTCCAACCCTGCCACCGTTGCCAAACTCGAAAATCCCCTGACCCTCCAGAAAAAATTCTCTCTTTTCTGGGAAAAAGAGGCTGAAGCGGGTGAGGTTCACCTGCTGCTCGTCCACCTCGACTTGCGCGAAGTCGGTGTTGATCGTGACGTCCGCGGTCAGGTTCTCGGTGATCCCGTACTTGACGTCCAGCCCGGCGTCGGCGTGCCCGTCGTTCGAGAGCTGGGGATCCGCGGTCAGATCCGTCTTGAGGCCGGAAATCGCATAGGGCTTGATCTCCAGGTTCTTACTGGGCGGCGGCGGCTCGATTCCGACGAGAGTCGGGTACATCGAGACGCGAATCGCTGCTTGAGCTCCGTTCCTGACCACGGACAGGGGAAGGTCCGTAAGGTGACTCCACTCGTTCTTTCGAACGACGTAGCGCCGCATCTGGATCCCCCAGACCTGGTCCCTCCCGGCGCGATACCGCAGCGACCTGAAGGGGATCGCCATTTCGACGGTCCATCCGCCATCGAAGCGACCGGTCCGGATCTGCGTGATGGGATTCCAATCGTTGTTGAGGTCGTTTTCGTTCGTGATCTGCTGGTCGGAGAAACCGCCCAGCGGGTTGACGAAGAAGCCAACACTGTTTCTACGGTCGTAGTAGGTGTCCAAAAAGACGCCGAACTGGTCATTCGCCTCGATCGACGGTGAGTCCCGGCGCATCTCGTTCGCGACCCAAGCGCTCTCGGGGGCGGAGGCCCAAACCCGGGCCGACACATACACGTTCGCGTCGTCGAAGCCGATCCATGCCTCGGTACGCTCGGTTGGGGCCTCGCCTTCATTGGGGAGGTTCTGAACGAAGTCCGAGATGGGAGCCGTGTCCGTGTAGAACGGCTCGTCCAGCTCGCCATCGATGCTGAGTGGCGCCGCGGTCCGAACGGCCCGAAGCGTAGCGCGGCCCTGGTCATCACGATTGATGACGGATGGGGCCGTGGGAGGTGGAGGGCCCTCGATCGTGATCGGACTCGCCTCGGAAGCTTCGGTCACCTGCGCGGCGACGTCGGCGGAGCGGGCGAGAAGGATGAACGCCGCGAAAAAAAAGGCCACCCCGCGAGGAGGAGCCAACGAACGACCGGCGTTCGAGTGGCGGTTACTCTGCGGCGTAAGGGGGGCTGAAGATATCACTGAAGTGCGAAGGGGCGGGAGCGAATCTCGTCTTAATGTGTGGCAGAATCATCAGCCTGCGGGAGCCCGAGGTCAACGGTGGCGGTGCTCCGCGCGCCGCCGTCACCACCGGAGGGGGTCCGACTCTCGCCTGAATCGCGATCATCCCCTAGGTCGATGAATCAGTATCGCGGGGTTCAACGATCCGGGGCGACGGCGCGAATGCTTTCTATCGGGGGCGTTTGCCGAAGCGTCTCCGCCGAGGCCGTCCGCCCACTTCGGTGCTCCGTTCGTCGGTCTGTCCGGTTGCGCTCTTCGCACGGGTCGCGGTCGTAGTGTTGCCACGGTTCTCGGCGCTGCCACGGGCGTGCGTCTTGCGATGGGCCTCGGTTTTGCCGCGGGTCTCTCTTTTAGCGTGGGTCACTGGACTCCGCTCCCGAGGTGGTGTAGCGGGGGTCACATTATAAAAGAATCCGTCGAGTAGAACCCGCGGAATCGTCAATCCAAGAGATCTCTCGATGCGCCCGAAGTCGGCCTCGCTCTCCGGAGCGAGCAAGGTGAAGGCCTCACCGGTGGCATCGGCGCGTGCCGTGCGACCGACCCGATGGATATAGTCCTCCGGAGCCGCGGGGACATCGAAGTTTACCACATGCCCTAGAGCTTGGACGTCGATGCCTCGGGCGGCGATGTCCGTTGCCACCAGCACTCGATACTTTCCGGCCTTGAATCCCGCCAGCGCCTTCGTGCGCTGAGGCTGGGAGCGGTTGCCGTGGATCCGCTCGGAGTAGATTCCGTTGCGGTTGAGAAGCTTGGTCAAACTGTCCGCCCGGTGCTTGGTTCGGGTGAACACCAGCGCGTCGTTGATGTGGCCCTTCCTGAGGAGCTCCACCAGCAACGCTCCTCGCTGGCTTGACGGGACGGGGTAGGCGGTGTGAACCACCCCCTCGGCCGGCGCGGCTTTGATCTGAAGCGCGATCTTTGCCGGCTCACGTAGGATCTCCTGCGTCAGCTTCTCGATCGCGCCGGGCATCGTGGCGCTGAAGAAAAACGTCTGTTTCGGCTTAGGGATGTGGCGGAGCACGCGCCGAATGTCGGGCAGGAACCCCATGTCGAGCATCCGGTCGGCTTCGTCGAGGACCAGATACTCCAGGCCCGAAAGAGCGGCATACCCGTGCTGGAAGTGGTCGAGAAGCCGGCCCGGGGTGGCGATGATGACTTCAGCTCCACGCCGAAACGCTGTGACTTGAGGACCCATGGGCACGCCGCCGTGCACGGCGGCGGCCTTGAGACCGGTGTATTGGGCCAGCCCGTTGAGGTCGTCGCGGATCTGGAGCGCGAGCTCACGGGTGGGTGCCAGGACCAGCGCGCGGCTCGTGCCCCGTGGGCGGTCGATCAACTGGTGCAATATGGGCAGAAGGAAAGCGGCGGTCTTACCGCTGCCCGTAGCCGCGCATGCGAGGACGTCTCGGCCTTCGAGCGCACGGGGGATGGCTTCCGATTGGATGGGGGTGGGGCGTACGAAGCCCAACTTGTCGACGCCTCTGAGAAGGGTCGGGTGCAGACTGAGTGCTGAAAAGGGCAAAAGTTGTCCGTTGCTGAGTGCCCAGCAGGCGAGCCGGGACATCCGGGTCGATGAGCTGGTGCAGAGTACTGTGTGAGGGTGCGTCCTCAGAACCGATGGCCTGAGGTGCGGGATCCCGCAGTACGAAAGGTAGTGGAACACGGCCGCCGGTGTGAGCCCTTGGTAACTTGCGGCTTGCCTGTCCGCCTCTCAGGTTAACACGAAGGTGAGGCTGGCAGGGTGGTTTTGACTCGTGCTCGGGTCCTCCTGACACGCCCGATACAAAGAGGAGAGGAAGATGGAAACGACCGGCACCGGCGCACAGCGACAAACGGATGACGCCGCCCAAATCAAAGCGACGATCGAACCTTGGAACCGTGCCTGCCTCGACCGAGACTGGGACTAGCTGCTGGCGATGTGCACAGAGGACGTGGTTTTCAGCGGTCCAGGAGGCCCTAGGGTCTCCGGCGAAGCGCTTCGGACTCGGCTCGATAACTTTCCCGTCCAGACGTCGATGACCTTCGACTTCGATCGCATCGAGGTCGGTGGCGATCTCGCGGCCGTCTACGGCTCGGGGATCATGACCCTCCAGGTGGAGGAGGACGAGGTGCCCATGTACTTCGATTTCGTCGACATCCTTCGTAAGGATCAAAGCGGAAACTGGCTGTACTCGTCGGTCATTTTTAATGATAAGGACGTGCCCGACTGACGATTCGGGGGGGAAGGGCAGTGACACCAACAGATCCACCGTGTGGTCGGGACGCTCTGCTCGCCCAATTTGGCCACATCGATATTTACGTGTTCGACCAGATTCTGCGTGGTCACATCACACCACAAATGCGGGTGCTGGACGCGGGCTGCGGAACCGGCCGGAATTCGGAGTACCTGATGAGGTGCGGCGCCGATGTGTTCGGCATCGACGCCGACCCGAGTCAAATCGAGCGGATCCGCGCGGCGGCGGAGGCGCGTGCGCCGAGGCTACCCGCGAGCAACTTCGGAGTCGGTCGGCTCACCGATCTGCCATTTCCTGAGGCGTACTTCGACGCGGTGATCTGCAGCGCGGTTTTGCACTTCGCTGAAGACACACCCGAGTTCGAGGGCATGGTCGCGGAGATGTGGCGTGTCCTGGGCCCGGGCGGAGTTTTCTTTGCTCGTCTCGCCTCCACGATCGGGGTCGAGGATCGCGTCACCCATCTTCGCGATCGTTGGCACCACCTGCCCGACGGGAGTGATCGATTCCTCGTCGACGAAGCGTACCTCCTAGGGATCTCATCAGACCTTGGGGGCGAACTCATGGATCCACTGAAGACCACCGTCGTGCAGAACATGCGGGCGATGACGACGTGGGTGCTCCGAAAAACATGAACAGATAAAAAAAGTGAGAGCAGGCTTCGACCAGCCCTGCTCCCACTTCGTTTTTCTGCCTCCAGAAGTTCGAGCTGGAGCCTACGGCATCAACGAGACCTGCCCGCGGATTTCACCTCCGCCGAATCCGGCGGTGTGGATGTTGACGTAAGAGTTTCCGTTCCCCATCAAAACCACGAGCGAATCGAGTGAAATCCTTGGTCGCGTGGCCGCGCCGGCAGCGACGACTCCGGTAAAAGCTGCGCCCGTTTTGCAGGCAGGCGCATCGTCCGCCGTGTTTCCACAGAGGCTTTGAATGACGCTCCCACCAACACCCACGGCAGCGGGACCGTGAATATGAATCGCTGTGACGTCACTAATGCCCGTGACGTCGACGCTGAACAACAGCGTCGGCCCAACCACCGAGAAGGTTGCGGTGCCAGTTGCCGTGCTTCCGGTGCCGCCTACGACCTGGGCCTCGTCTAGGGAGGCCGTGTAGTTCTGGATGCTCGGCGGCCCTGCCGGCCCCGTTGCTCAGTCGGCCCCCGCCGCCCCGCCTGCTCCAGCCGGTCCGGTGGGTCCGGCGTCGCCCGTGCAGGAGAAGAAGAAGAGAGTGACAAAGAGTGCTGCGGATCTAACGACGTACGGTTTCATGAGAACTCCTCGGTTGGGTGGTAAAGAAACCCGCTTGATCGGGTCCCTTTGTAATACAGCCGCGGAGGTTTAGGAGAAACTAAACTAAGTATCTGGGAACCGGGATAGTGGGGACCGAGCTAGTCCCAAAAATGGTCGGTCATCCCTGAGATATCGAATTGACGGGTAAACTTGATGACGAAAATACGCTCCGCCGGCTCGAGCGCGCGGCGTGGGTAGAGTCCCGACACTCCGTCGATGTCCATCTCTTGCCGTTCGTTGTATACGAGGTACAGCCCGGTCCCTGCGGTAGTGAGCCAACCGAGGCGCAAGTTGCCGGACCAGATTCCGGTCTGATCGGTGTGTTGGATCTGCGACTGCAAGAAGATGCTCGGACTGAAGGCGTATTGCAGGTTCAGACGGGTCAACGTCGTGTTGTAGTTGCCCTGCGGCAGGCGGATCCTGTTGTGCGCAACGGTCACGCCACCCGTGAACGTGTCTCCCTGGCGAAGGTTGACTCCGAGGCTGCCACCCCAACGGTTGCCGCTCAAGTAGCTCCCGAGGTCGAAACGGCCGTTCAGTGAGACCGGGGCCGACGTGTTCGTACGGAGGTTGCCGTACGAGGCCCAGCCCGAGTACTGACCGGCGGGCACGACGATGTCCGTGCCCCGGATCGCGAAGGGCACGGTGAGACCGTCGTAGATTCGCTGGAACGCGGGAGAGAACTGACTTCCGTTCTCGAATATGAACGAAGAATGGATGTGCCTGAAGTCCACCAACTTGAATCCGTCGAAGTCGTGGGCCCACGTCCGGCGAAGGTGGGTACGGATTTCCCTCAGCCATGAAATCGCGGGGCGATGGGTGCGCTCAAGGCGCAGGCTCCCCTCCCTGAATCCGCGAAACGGAATAAAACCCATGGCCGGGTTGAAGTTGTCACCGAGCTGATCGTAGTAACCCCTGAAGTACCAATTCGGGGTCTGGTACTCGGTCAAGAAGTTGAGGATCTCCTCTCCGCCTTCGACCCCCGGCTCGTCCGTGACTCCCGCCAGCCCGTTGAACGTCCAGGTCTCACCGATCCCGAGTCGGCCGTCTACTCCATATGTCCGGTTGAATGCACCAGGTGTGTCTCGAGAAACCCGCGACGTAAAGATGCCCCCGACTCGCGATCGGTTGGGAAGTTCCCGGGCGACGCGCGCTACGCTCCAACCCGTCGACTCCTGGACGGTTGCGAGGCCCTCGGTCTGCATATGCAGAAGTCCGACGTCGAAGCCTCCGGCTCTGCCCGAGACGCGGCCGCCGAAATCGATCGGCACCTCCCCGCCCGACGCCACACCGATCCGGCGGCTGTGGAAAAGAGCGGTACGGCCGGAGGTACGGCCGGGTAGGAACCCCAGTCCGACCGAGAAAAGATCCGCGTTCTCGAGAAAGAACGGTCGTTTTTCGGGGAAGAAGAGGCTGAAGCGCGTAAGGTCCACCTGCTGCGCGTCCGCTTCCACCTGTGCGAAGTCCGTGTTCAGGGTCAGATCGAGGGCGAGGCTTTGCGTGATACCGATCTTGGCGTCCCCCCCCGCCTCAAACGGGTAGGTCGTGTTGGCATCCAGCCTGGGAACGCGCTGTGCAGCGCTGAGGGCATACGGGGTTACCGTCGCGACTCTGCGCGCGGGCGGTTGTAGGCCCGAGAGCACGCCCGCTTCCGTAAGCCGGAAGAAGCCCCACTGCCGCGGTACAGGGGACCACACGACCTGTTCGTTCTTTCGCCTGATGTAGCGCGTGATGTTCAGCCCCCACAGCTGCTCGTCGCCGGAGGCGTGACGAAGCGTCGAAAACGGGATCCGCATCTCCGCGAACCACCCCTCATCGCTCTGGGTGGTGGCCACCGTCCAGCTGCCGTCCCAGTTCGTGTTGGCGCCGCTTTCTCCACGCACCTGCGCGTCGTATTCGATGCTGCCCGGATTCGTCCCAAAAACAAAGCCGCTTTGCTGATCGTGGTAGGTGTCGAAGACCACCATGAAGCCGTCCGCGTCACCCAGATTCGTGTCTCGTCGCCGCTCCCCGACGATGATGCCTTCGGGCTCGCGATCATAGAGCCAAGCACCAACGTAGATCGCGTCCTCGTCGAAGAGAATCCGAACTTCGGTTTTCTCCGAAGCCGCCGCCCCCTCGACGGGCTCGTACTGGACAAAGTCGGTCATGGGCCGGGCCGACGCCCACGCCGCTTCGTCGAGTAGCCCATCGACGGTGGGCCCCGTGTCCACGCGTATCGCTGCGCCCGATCGGAGGGCACGCGTCGTCGGTTCGACCGGCCCGTCTTGCGACTGGGCTGCTCCAGATGCCGGCACCAGGATGGCCAGGACCGTAGCCGCCCGGCGTCCGGCGAAGTGTAAGGATCGCCGTAACGATCCGGAATCCATCATCAGCTTAGGGCTCGCCGAGCCGGAACACGTAGAGAGCGTTGGCCTGCGGACGACTCACGAACTCGGTGGCCAAGAAGGTCGCGACGCGCCAGGGACTTCCACCCTCACGCGCCGCGGTCATCGCGAGGTACTGCACGCCGTCCACTTCGAAGGTCATCGAAAAGCCTTGAGCCGACGTACCCACCCGGGTCTGCCAGAGCACGTCTCCCGTCTCGATGTCGAACGCCTTGAACCACCGGTCGTAACTTCCCGCGAACGCGAGGCCACCCGCCGTGGTCAAGGCCGCTGTGAGGAAAGGGGCCCGCTGCTCGACACTCCACACCTCTTCCATCGTCTCCGCATCGAAGGCCGCGAGTTTGCCGAAATTTCCGTTCGTGCCGGGCATCTCCATCCACGCCCGATCGCCCCCGTTACCACCGCCACCCGCTTCCAGGACCACTTCGCGTGCGGTCATCTCCATGCAGCTTTGGCTCAGCGGAATGACGATGAGGCCAGCGTCGGGCGAATAACTGGTCGCCTGCCAGTTGTGTCCACCGGCCGTGGAGGGGCACACGGAAACCCAGTCGCCGATGCCGGCGTTCGCGATATCGTCGCGGTACTGGACGGCCCCCGTTTCGGCGTTGATCGTAAGAATGTTCTGGTACACCGTCTCCTTCATCCCCAGGAACCGTCCGTCGCGCCGGTCGAGCTTCCAGAGAACACCATGTTTTCCGATCGCCAAAAGAGACGGTACGCCATTGATGTCCGCGAGGACCTGCTCGAATCCCTCGTCCATGTCCAACGACTCGCCCGGTACGTGCTGGCGGTACCACTCGATACGTCCCGTCTCGACATCCAGCGCCAGCGTCGAATTGGCGTAAAGCGTCGAATCGGCGGTGGTGAGTCCCCGGCTGACGGCCACCCACGGTTTCGCTTGCGCCGTACCGATATAAACCAGGCCCAGATCCGGATCCCAACTCGCGCCGTTCCATAGATCCGCGCCCGCGCGGAGCTCAAAAGGAAGGCCGCCCCAAGTGTCTCCGCCCGGCTCACCGGGCCGGTTGATGACCTCGGTCTGCCAAAGCAACTCACCGTTTCTGACATCGTGCGCGCTAACGAAGCATTTTTGTTCGATGAACCTGCTGCAACCGTTGACGCCGTTGATCACCTTCCCGTCGGCGATGATCGGTCCCGCGGTGTTACCGAACCCCATCCGCGGAGTCTCCCAGCGGACCACCCCCGTGCGTGCCTCCAACGCAACGATCGCGCCGTCCGGCGTCGCAACGAGAACCATGTCCTCCGACAGCGCAACACTCTGCACGCGGTCGCCGGCCCGGGCTTCCTTTCTGCGGTACTCCCAAAGAAGGGTGCCGTCGATTGCATCGAGCGCCTGCACGAGCCCGCCAGCGGCCGTCAGGAAAAGAATGCCGTCCCTCTCGAGTGGTGCCGTCCGGTAGCGACTTCCATCCGGCAACGCCCAAACCCACGCAAGCTGGAGGCGGTGCACGTTCTCCCGATTGATCTGGGACAAGGCGCTGTAACCGTTCGATCCAGGTGAACCACGCCAGTGTAGCCAATCGCCGGCGGGGGGCGACACCAAATCCGCGTTCGACACGGGAGCGTACCGCTCGGCCGCCCGATACGTCTCCGTGATGCCCGCATCGGACTCGGATATCGTGCCCAAAAATTCCGGGGGAGCCTGGATGGTTTCTGGCGAACGG
>Ga0115002_10002865_pt1 | contig 22059 bp, 13 predicted proteins | sample ArcticOcean_MG_C_8_FD_89576 | JGI IMG/M metagenome (GOLD analysis project Ga0115002, IMG submission 89576) | Marine microbial communities from western Arctic Ocean - ArcticOcean_MG_CB11_86 | ecosystem: Environmental > Aquatic > Marine > Oceanic | place: Arctic Ocean: Canada Basin | collected... | reverse complement strand
GAAATTGCATTACAAGACCACCATGAGCGAGGCTACGCTACTATTCAGACGCTTGTCTATGGACCTATTTAATAGCGCATGGAGCATGGTTCATACGGACAAGAGGAGGTAGTTTTGTTATGGTCAATCGTTTTGGACTAAATTGGGCCATTTTTTCGGTGATAATTGTGGCTACATTATCTTCATTTTTATCCTCATCTGAGGTCACAGATTCAGCAACCATAACTCAATATGAAATTGAGATTTTAAACACCGAGACACATGATGACGAGGCCTTCACCCAAGGCTTCCTTTTTTACCAAGGAAAACTTTACGAGAGCACAGGAAGGAATGACCAATCAACTCTAAGGGAAGTTAACTTGCAAGGAGATGTTCTGCGTTCAGTGAACCTAAGTAGTGAGGAGTTTGGCGAAGGTTTAGCGGTACACAATAATACTCTAGTTCAACTTACTTGGAAGAGCGGTGTAGCCCATATATGGGATATTGAAACATTGGCTCTAGTTGGTAATTTTTCCTATCAAGACGAGGGTTGGGGGATTTGTTCTAATGGAGTAAATTTGGTAATGAGTAATGGCACAAGTGACTTGACCATACGAAACCCTGAGAATTTTTCTGTGATTCAAACGGTTTCAGTCACTTTCAATGGTTCACCTCTAACGGAATTAAATGAATTGGAATGCGTTGGAGATTTAGTTTATGCAAATGTTTGGCGTTCGGAATCAATTTTCATAATCAATATGACATCAGGGAATGTTGTTGGTACAATAGATGCAAGTTCACTATTCCCTGAACCATCCCCTGGGGTTCTCAATGGAATTGCGTATGATTCAGGAAATGACACATTTTGGCTAACTGGTAAAAACTGGCCTATCATGCACCAAGTAATTTTCCAGCCAATTGTTGATAATAACAGTGAAAATATCAGCGAAGAAGGTGGGGGTAATGATGGATTAGATGGTAAAACCCCTGAATTTAAATTACCATCAACCGTTGAAGAATTTTTATTAGTTTTCATTTCTGCATTTTTTGCTCTGCTGACCTATATTCTGTGGGGAAACGGCTTTTTTTCATTAACTAAGAGCCGAGGGGTTGACAACCCCCCTGCGGCCACGATGTATCACGGTGAACAAGAATGAGCGATGATGAGGAGCGAGAGGAGCGCCTCAAATCCCTACGCACTAGGGTTCGCGATGAACTCGTAGAGGGAGGCGTCTTAGAAGTTGATGATGAGGTTGAATTAGAATTTGACGCTGATGAAGATGTCACTACTCTTTCTGATCGCATAGCAAGGCGCCGCCGTAGGATGAAAAGAACGAAGGCGGCTCGTCGCAAACAAGCACTTTTGGATGTAAGAAAAGGCGGGGACCCAGCAGTCGTAAGATTACCTGCAGCCTTGAGAAATCGTTCTGATGAAAGCTGGGTGATGAATCTTGCAGTATTATTAATCATTGTTGGCAGTGTTATTGGTGCAGCAAGCGGTGCGTTGCTAATTAGCGCAGATCCTAGAGATTTGGTTTCAAGTTCAATGTTTTCTCGTACTGATGATGCAGAAGTGCATGGCTTAGTATTGAGTGAATTAGATAGTGTAAACAACACCGGTGGCGACGCTATTGAAGGTGTTGACATTGAGTTGATAAGACTTTCAGATGATAATTCAGAAGGACGTACTGAGACTAATTCAGAGGGCCGATTCACTATTTCGGCGGTGGCTAGAGAAGCGATGTTACTCAGGGTGAGAATGGATGGATATGTTACTATTGAGCGCACCATCTCGCCAGGTGAAATTCCCGATTTAACTCTAACATTGATTGAGGGCGAAGGTGTTGATTCAGCAGATTTGCGAGAACCTAGTAATCTTGCTTCCGCAGTGCAATTATCAACTACAATAGCAGTGTTCACCCTGATTTCAGCGGCAATAGGAATAGTTGGTGGATTTGAGGCACGTCGCGGCCTGAGGTATCGCAGAACCCAGTGGATATGTGGTATCGGCCTCTTTAGTCGCGGTGGAATCTTCTTTGGACCATTGCTTATCCTACTTGGAATGGCATTACTCATGTTAACCAAGAGTCAGTTTGCTGACCAAGAATAACGATAAATTTCGTTGTTACTTTCTTGTCAGATGTTTCAAAGTACGCTCCTTTCTCACGCAAGTTTATTCATCACGGCGACTGTCATGGGGTGTAGGCGTTGCCATGTATCTCATCACCATTGAAGGAGGCGATGGCAGTGGCAAGGGAATTGCTACAAAAATGCTTGAAGAAATTTTGTTAGAAGAGTTCACATTCTCAGGCATCTGGGTAACTGGAGAGCCTCGTCGAGACCACCCATTAGGAAAACTCGCCGTGGATTCCGTACGTACCGGTGAAGCAGGACCTGTAAAGGAGGCTAGTTTGTTTGCTGCTGATCGCCTTGACCACTCTCACGCTTGGATTCTCCCTAGACTCAATCAGGGCAAGGCAGTTATTTCAGAACGAAATGTACATTCTTCTCTAGTTTATCAAGGAATTGTGGGGGAAATCGGCCTCTCTGAGGTGGCTCGTCTAAACAGTGCAGCATGTATTCCAGACCTTTGTTTGTGGGTGGATTGTGACCCTATCCTCGCACTTCGCAGAATCACTCATGGTACTCTAAGAGAAGCGGTGTTAGATAAACAGGAATATTTTGAAACTAATGAATTACAACAGAAAATTAGGGTAGGATATGCATCACTTCTTGGTGGTGAAGTGCCAATGCCAAAACCCTTCAACAAAGGGGCTGTAGTTGGGCCAATACTCAATGACGGTACCAAAGCAGACCTGCGACTCAAGATACAGAAAGAGGTTCGGAAATTCTTACACCGGCATCCAATTCCTCTCAACATTGAGGCTGAAGATGTTGAACAAGTAATGCTAGAAAAAGCACTCAAGGGAGAGCGCGGACAAACAACTCTCAAAGTGCTTGACACATCGCCTAAACGTAGCAGTAAGAACTGGCTTCATGGGGAAAAACCGTGGCAAGTTATGAAACATGCCAATTCACTATACCAAGAAGCATATGGTGAAATCCCTGATGATCAAGCTAAGAATATCCCCAAGACTCCAATTAGTCACACGGTTATTTCGGTTATAGGCACACTTTCACTACTTCCGGGTGCTGAGGTAACTAGTCTCAGAAAATGGTTCGGCCCCGTCAGGGTCGTCAGTTCTCGACATACTCACCGGATGCTGAAGTTTTTCCACGAACAATCTGGCTGGGTTAGGACTCATAAACCACTCAAAGGAAAGGATGCCGCACGCTCCGAACTACGGGCAGAATGGCAAGCATTCGGTCGGTTAGGACTGGTGATTTGGCCACTGAAGCAAGAGTTTGCAAAATGGCTTGAGGTAAATCCTGAAGGTCAATGGCGAAATTCATTGTCAGCAATTGTCGGAAAGAAACCCTCTGCTGAAATGATTCAGGCAATGGAGAAGTGTGTTGGAAGATTAGCAGTTCTTGGTTCAGGTATGATGGATGTTGCTCCCCCTTCAAATGTTGAGGAGTTCAGGAAATGGTGGCGTCAAGGTCCATCTTGAATCTGGTTTCACTCTTCACTATCTTCGGCGGTTGTATCCGTCTCGGTTTGAGTTGCAATTTCTGATATATCGTCATCTGTTGTTTCAACCGATGGTACTAGACGCGCATTGGCTGGTAAGATGACTCTTCCAGCGTCAAATTCGAACGGTTTTGGATTAGCAGCAAAAACTCCAGCGAATAACAATCCAACTCCAATCCCCATCGGGAATCCGGTAATTAACCGCTTGAGATGTGTTGACTCATAGCCGCTAATTGCTTGAATACCGCCGTCAAGCGCAGTAGGCAGTAATAGCGATGCAATACCACCAAAGGCTAGTAAAAATCGTCGGTCATTAAAGTAAAATGGTTCTACCTTTTCATCAGGTAAAACTGAGATAATTGAATCTCTAATGGTCCAACGGTTGAGGCCACGTGTGCGGAATATCAACCCGCCAATAAAAATCCCAGCAAAAATCCCAATGTCCCGTGTACATACGGCCATTTGATTTTCATTTATTACCCAAGATCTCTCGTGTTTCTGGTGGCAATTTAGGTCACCAAATCCATACACGAAAGCGCTGAAAATATCTAACTCGCTCCATGCAAATTTACCACCGTGTTGAGATTGATCATGCCCCATGCTGCCTTCTTCAGAATGGGGTTCATTCCCCCAATCTCCCCATGAGGCGTCTTTCCAAACATAATCTAGGGCATTTGCTCTGCCAGATAGTTCAGGTACACTTCCTGTTGGCAGAAGTGCTGGGACGAGGAAAGCAGCGATTAGATATCCCAGTGAGAGACCTATCACCCAATTAGAAATATTAATTTCACGACGGCGGTCAGGAAGTCCGTTTTCGCCCACCATTGAATATTGGCGCGTGAACCTACATCTTCATCCTTTTGACGCCGCAACCCATAACACAAGGAAGCCCAAGCGATTTACATGGTAGAGGTGACGTTTCGCGATCTTTTCTCTATCAGCATCGTGATGGGGATCATGGCTGGTACTATGGCGACCATGTTAGGATACTTCAGCGCTGGAATGGAAGGTGACCCTATGGCTAGCGTGAAATTTGGTGCATATGTTGGGTCTGCTGTAACCACATTGACACTAATTTATGGGGGTTGGCGCCTAATTGAATTGAAGCGTGGTATAGGAAACAAAGTTCAAGTGGATAAGGTAGCCCAATTAAGGGAATTATTAGTCCCTATGGAAGCCTATGCTGCTGGGTTGCCGTGGTCATCAGAAAAGGCGTGGAGAATTTCAACCCACATTCGTCAAGAAAGAGGGACGCTAACTCTTGATCTCCACGAGATGGATTTACCAGGGAGTCGGCGAATACTAGATTTGATTATTGAAAACCGCCCAATGGTTGGTAGAATTAGAATTATAACTGGGCGGGGAAAAAATAGTCCAGACCGTCCAGTACTGCGGCCGATGGTCAATGAAAGGTTAACCCCAATCGCGCGGGCTCTTGATTGGCAGATTCTTGCCAAAGCTGGTTCGATAACGCTTCGTCCACTAGGGAAACGCCCGACAGTGAAAGTGTGGCTAGTGAGGTTCCTATTTTTGGTAGGTCCATTTTCTATTGCGCTTGCACTCTCGTTTGAAGAGTTAGCAGGCACTGGTGCCCGCGAGCAAGGGCGAATTTTTGGTACTGCTGCCGGCCTCGTTTTAACAGGGCTACTCGCATCATATCGCAATCGAGTATGATGCACTCAATCCTGATATTTTCTTGTGCGAATCAACGCCGTAATTACTAGTATAACAACCAAAAGCAATCCGAGTTGTACAATAGAATTTCCGAATAAATCAGCGACACTCGCTGTATCAGTAGATTGGTTATTAGATTCATTCGGGTTATTTCCGTCATCAGGTCTTTCTTCATCGGGAAGTGGAGACGCAGCGTCCTCCTCCTCAATGAAGAAGTCCACACTAGAAGAGTTCGTATTTCCAGAAGCATCGGAGATGTTGATGGTTAGTGTGTAGGTCTGCAGTGCCGGCAGATCTGGATACGGTACAATCGTCATTTCGTGATTCTTACGCAAGGCAACATTGTCTCCTACAAATGTCTGGCCTTCAACCTCAATTGATTCCGTAGCATCCTCACTAGTGTACCAAGTTACCTTTAACGAGCCTCCCTCAATGACTTCTACCATCAAATTGAGTATCTCTGGAGGTATTGAGTCAACTTCAGAACTAGTGTTGAAAGAAAGGTTAGCAGGGGTGACACCGTCTATCACGATTGAGCAATTGTATGAGGTATCAAATGCTAATCCTGTCAGCTCAATCGTGTGGGTAAGTCCTTCTCCTTGTTCAAAGAATGTTAGGTTTGCACATGTCACATTAGCTCCTTGCTGACGTGTAGTAGACCACTCCAAAATTGCACTAGTTGCGGTAGTACTCACTACTTTTGCACCATACACTTGCTGGGCCACTTCAGGAATTTCTATGCCGGTTAAAACTGCATATTCTTGCGCCTCTACATTGTATGCCCCAAGCATTGCCGCTTGGTCAGGTGAGTTAGTATCGGCTGAGTCAAAAACGATTTCAAGAACATTTGGGTCGTAATCAATCCCATCTAATTCGCTCGGGTCATCCCCCCCACCTAGCCTCCATGTCTTTGCATTTGCATCAACATCTCTCCATTTACCTGGGCCGAATCCATCTTGGGAACCAGCAACGATTACGAATCTGTAATCAGGGATGTCCGAGCCTATCACTGATTTTGATACAGTGATTGTGATTTTGTTTGAATCGCTGTTTCCACTTACTTCAATTCCTTTAGCAGATGTTTCTCCAGTTTGGGCATTTACCGACTTAACCGCTCCTGGCTCACCAGTTGCTGATATCGCAACTTCCCAAGCCCAATCTGAGTGGATAACCGCATTAGCACCTTGTAGCATATCGGTTTCACCCCACATCGTATCTCCTTGGTCAACATAGATCTGCACAATTTGGTGACTGAAACCGTTTGAGAGACTCCAAAAATCAGTTATTTCTCCAAAAGTCAATTCAAAACGTGCATTCCAAGCACTTTGACTCACTTTTAGATGGGTTACATCAAACAGTCCGGCCCCTGGTGCAAAATCACTAGCAAGTGGATAGGTGTAATCACCATTTCCAGTATCATCTCCTACATTATCGTCAATATCGAGAAGAGTCACCCACTGCTCTAAGTCAGGTAGTATCATTTCAGCAGGTGCTGGGGGTGCCATCTCTGAATCAATTCCATCTCCGTATGATAGCGAATTCACTTCTGATGTCACAACCTTAACGCGAGTTGAATATCTCGGCGCGAGTCCTAATTCAGACCATGGTATTCGGAATTCATAGACCTCTTCAGCGGCGGTATCGCCTAGGTTTGATGTGCCAGAAAGAGACCACTGTTCATTATCACCAATCTTTCCTTGAGCATCAAATAAGTTCCATTTTCCTTTCCCATCTGCTCGCAACTGGTTGAAGTCAAATGAAATCATTTTCTTTGCTGGGAATCCCAAAATCTCATTACCATAATAAGTTCTAAAATTAGTTTCAACCTCGTTGAAATTGATTGCATTTGGTTGCATAAAATAAATTGATAAATCTGGAGCCCAGTCTAAGTCAACAACTTCAAAGAAGTCTGGAGTGGACTCCATATCAACTCTCACATAAACATTAGATGTATCATACCCAAGATAAAATGAGTCAATATCTAGGGTGCCGCCATCAACACTAGATGCATCGTATTTAGCCGCACCATCCCATTCACCTGGAAGTGCGATTCCGTCTATCATCGGCTCAATTACCCCAGTATAGGGTAGGGTGGGTACTGCAGGGTTAGTCCACAAGTCTTGCAAGTATGGGGGTAACTCAAGCCCAATTGCTCGATAAATATTGGATAGATGCACTTTGAACAGTGTGTCCCACAATTCGTCGTACCCACTATCTTGGTCCAATCCGTACCACCAAAACCAGTCACTTCCCTCTGCTATGTAGAGAGATTCCCATGCCGCACTGAGCCCGGAATGAGTAGGGTTAGTATCCTCAAATGCAAGCAATGCCTGGCGCGCTTCGATAAGGCGTTGCCAGCCTAAACTCTCTTCTGCTTCACCGGCCCAAGTGGAAAGAGTTCCATCTATCCACGAGCCAGTACCTATTGTTTCAATTCGGGGGAGTGTGAGATTCTTTTCTAGGAATTCACTTGGGGTTGTGGTTACTATTGAAGGATGGCTGGCAAGCCTCCCATACCATTCGTCCATGAATGGTCGCCCACCATCTTGGTGCTGGAATTCTGACATGAACATCCAGTTTTCACCATCAAGTGCCACGGTTAGAAGATGCTCGCTGGGGTCTTTACCTTCAGCAAGTAGTTGGGCCCGCACATTATCGATGTAGGCGATGAAATCTGAAACTGCGGCGGCTGGAGTCATTGATCCATATTGAAAGGCGATTCGGTCTGAAATAACGCGGTCACGGAAGATGACCGCAACTTCGCCTCCTCCTCCGGTACCGGTTGAGGTCCCATCATCTCCTAAGCCGGTTGCAATCCATGGGATTGCTAAATTAGATGCGATGCTGGTGTCTATGGTGGCGCCACCAGCAACAGTTGATTCCGCTAAATTGACTTCATCAGTTACCATCCACTGGATTCCAACATCAGAAACCGGTTGAACCATTGCTGGAGAAACCGCCTGTTCTGATGGCCACATTCCTGTTGGGCGGAATCCCAATTCCTGCTCAAACAAATCCATGCCGTTGACTAACTGGCTAGCAACATCATCAGGCCAAGAATCTTTGTCGACGCGAATACCATCTTCAAAAGTCCAGCCGTCCATCATCAACAATGGCATAATTGGATGGTAGTAAGGAGTAGTAGTCAATTCAACTTGGCCGCTCTGGGCCAGCGCAGAATACATCGGCAACACATTCGCCAAATGCTCTTGCTGGGTTGCCAAAACAAATGACAAATCAGCTGGTGTATAGTCACCATTCTGCTCATATAATGATTTTAGTGTCTGATTGAAATGAGCCGGTCGCCCGCTTGCAGTCGAATCCTCAATCGATTGATATTCACCTAACACATAGTCAGGAGAAAACTGGAACAAATACCAAAGCACTTGCAAGTCAAGATATTCCTGTGGTTCAAGCAGAGTATCATCCATGATAGTTGCTGGTTTTAGATTATGCATAGTCATGCCATAAATCTCTGAATAGCGGGCGGCAGAAGGAAATAGCCAGCCTAATTCAGGGTCAGAAGCAGACACATTGTAAATCCAGCCAGAATTCCAAAACGATTGAAATTGCATTGTGTGTAACTCTAGTGAGGTGGCATTTGGATAGTCCGTCACCGTCCCATTCACATCAACTGGCCAGTATCGCCGAGCAAAGTCAGTATGAACATCAGCAGTCCCGTCACGGTGGTATTCAACGAGTTGTTCAACAAAGGATGGCACCAAATTATAGGTCACTTTTGTGCCGGGGTGTTGGGCCAAAATACCAGGGGAATCAACGTATTCGGTCATCCCATGAACCCTTACCCAGGGCATCTCAATCATACCAGTTAACTTGTTTTTGTAGTATGGTTGATGCTGGTGGAAAACGATTGCTAAGTTCAGGGCATCGTCCATTTTTTCCACGGTTCCAGAAAAATCAACAACTGGAATGTGTCCAGGTGTTTGTTCAACTGTGCGGTCTGCAATCACATAGGCGTACGTGAAGGTTTCTGCACCATCATTGCTAGCGGGATTCTCTGGTGGGAATGAAGTCCACACATTTCCTTCATCCTGCCACTGCGACCAAACAATCACTGCTAGACTGGTGGGGGACCCAATGTTATTCCATGGTATGGAAATCTCTGTGTTTTTATTACCCGACCAGCCAACAAATGCTGAAACTCCAGTTTGGTCGGCTGCAACCCATGCTGAGCCATTGTAGGTTTGTAAAGAGAAATATGATGAATCCTCAATCACGACAGCAAAGTCTGCTCGAAACGGTAAGGTCTGTGAAAGAGACCACTCTTTTGATAGAGGGCTTCCGCCTTCTGTAGTATTCAGATAAATGAATAGGTCAGCCCCTTCATCCACACTTGCCCAATCAGTTTCTTGCCATGCAAAAAACAGATGACTATCATTCCATGTCATTCTGAAAGGTACCGACGAATTTGAATCAATATCTATCAGTGTGTCTGAGTCCCATTCCGATAGGTCACCATCAATGGTGATGTCATCAGGTGTAGCGGCGCTGCTGATGATGCCAAGCAGTGGAGTCATCACCAGTAGGAGTGAAATGAGTACTGAATGACGCTTCATAAGATTTGGCAGTTGGAGGCACATCAAAACATTATGGTAGCAACGGCCGTAGGCCGTTCATGCGACAAGCAGGTATTCTCTGTCATCTTACCTCGCTTCCGTCGCGAACTTTAGGGGAAGATGCCCACCAATTCTGTAGATTACTTGGCGACCTTGGTTGCACCGTATGGCAGATGTTGCCCCTTACACCTCCTGATGAGCACGGGTCACCATACGCATCGCATTCGGCATTTGCCGTTTGGGAAGGATTTCGTGACCACGAAATGCATTACCGCTTAGATTACGAATATGTAGAGGCGTGGTTCGAAAAAAATCTCCACTGGCTAGAGGACTATGCACTGTTTGAAGTTTTGAAACATCAGTTAGATGACTTGCCATGGACGCAGTGGCCAGCGCCCCTCCGAAACCGAGAACCAGAGGCTATTGAGGAGATTATGGATGAGTTGTCTGGATCAATACATAAGTGGATGGAAGAGCAATTCATCATCAATATCGATTGGAACCAACTACGCAACACCGCTGAGGAATGCGGGGTCAGCCTGTTCGGTGATTTACCGTTCTTTGTCGCCCACGACTCAGCGGATGTTTGGGCAAACCAACATTTGTTCAAACTAGAGGCTAGCGGGGCACCCTCGGTGGTCGCAGGAGTTCCGCCTGACTACTTCTCACCCGATGGGCAAAAGTGGGGTACAGTATTGTATGATTGGGATGCACACCGAGACGAAGATTTCGCCTGGTGGAAAGCACGCACAGCACGTATGTTCGAGATGTTCGACCTAGTTAGAATAGACCATTTTCGTGCCTTAGATTCAGCATGGGAAATCCCAGCCCATCACCCAACTGCCAAGAATGGCCAGTGGGTTCAAGGGCCGAAAACAGAACTTCTTGAGGCAATCCTTGAGGTTGCACCCGCGGGAAAAATAATTGCCGAAGATTTGGGAATCATTCCACAATCAGTTGTTGAATTGAGAAAGCAAAATGAGATATCCGGCATGGCAGTCTTGCACTTCGCCAATGATGATGTTGACAATCCGCACAATCCTGAGAACCATACTGAGGACATGGTAGTCTATACTGGGACTCACGACAATGATACCACAGTTGGCTGGGGGGGAAAACCTGTTAGGGATTTAATTCAGGAGGCCTTGAATTCACCCGCAACTCTCGCTATTATTCCTCTTCAAGATATTATGGGATTGGGTAGCGAAGCTAGAATGAATACGCCAGGCACTAAATCAGGGAATTGGACTTGGCAATTTCAATGGTCAGAAATAGATGAAGAAGCGATAAATTGGTTGCCCGAAATGATATCGGAGTCAAAGCGGAATCACAATCAGTTTGGTAGTTGAATTATTTGAAATGCAAAGGAGATATGATATGACTGATTTCAATCGGGTGTACTCATGGTAGTAGCATACTTCTCTGCAGAGATTGGGCTATGGTCTGACCTTCACACCTATTCTGGTGGGCTTGGAGTACTTGCAGGTGACCATGTAAAGTCAGCTGCTGATGGGGGTGTAGACCTAGTCGCTGTAACCCTACTTTATCGCGAGGGATACGGTAGGCAACACCTCGATGCTGAGGGGAATCAGTCTGAAACTTATCCCGAAATTGACCCTTCAGAACACCTTACAGATACAGGTATTGAATTGGCTTTGCCATTAGATGGCACCACTCTAAATGCGCGCGTCTGGGTTACTCAAGTAACTGGAATTAGTGGTCATGTGGTTCCTGTATATTTTATTGACACTAGGCATGACTTGAACAAACCTGAGCATGCCGCCTTAGGAAATCGACTTTATGGCGGTGATGATTCTACAAGACTACGGCAAGAATATCTGCTTGGTGTTGGGGGTATTAGAGTCCTAAAGGCCATTGGGGAGTGGCCGTTGAAAGGATTACATCTCAACGAAGGGCACTGTACATTTGCTGCTCTAGAGATGATATCTCAAGGATGGACTCTTGCTGAGTTGTCACGACGAACATTGTTTACAACTCATACCCCTGTTCCTGCAGGTCACGATCGATTTGCTTGGGAGGATGTAGAATATGTCATCGGCAATTTATTACCCGAAAATGTGCGTGCCATTGACGGGTGCCAAGAATCATGTTCAATGAGTCATCTTGCTATCGCTTTGGCAGGTCAAGTGAATGCTGTATCGAACCTAAATGCTTGGGTGGCTTCTACAATGTTTGAAGGAACGCACATTGAACCCATAACCAATGGGATTCATCACCTTACTTGGACCACTCCTCCTATGAAGGAAATCTTTGATGAGTATTTGCATGGTTGGCGTAATGACCCAGCAATCTTGGCACATGCGGGTAAAATACCGGATGCTGCTTTGATTTCAGCACGCCAAGAAGCGAGAGCAGTTTTACGTGACCTAGTGCATGTGAGCACAGGTGTTGAACTGCATGAAGATCGCTTGACAATTGGTTTTGCTCGGCGTTTTGCAACCTACAAAAGAGCAAATTTAGTGTTCAGTGATTTGGAGAGACTAAGAGCGATTGGAGCAGGCAAGATTCAATTTGTTTTCGCAGGTAAGGCCCACCCTAGAGACGAGGGTGGAAAACAACTAATTCGCGACATCTTTGCTGATGCTGAACAGGTTTCAGATGAGATACCAGTTGCATTTTTGGAGGATTATTCAATGGCTACCGGTCTTGCGATGACCGGTGGCGTGGATATTTGGTTGAACAACCCAGTTCGGCCAATGGAGGCTTCGGGTACCAGTGGGATGAAGGCGGCAATGAATGGGGTTCCGAACTTCTCAATTTTAGACGGGTGGTGGCCAGAAGCCTGTGAACATGGGGTAAATGGCTGGGCTATTGGAAAGGCTGAGGATGAGCGAGATGACCAGAGAGATGTAAATTCACTTTACTCAGTGTTAGAAAATGAAATCCTGCAGGCTTGGTCTGTTGGAGAGGAAAGATGGGCTCATCTCATGAGAGCAGCAATTGCGACAAGTGCTAGATTCACAGGCGCAAGAATGATTTCAGATTACGTTCATTTCTACGAATTATTCAGTCACGGCGACTCTGAGTGATGATTACAACAGCCCCGATTGCAAACACTATGAGTATAATCAATCCTATTGCCGCTCCAGTAAGGAAACTGAATCCACCCTGCGTTCTTTCAGGGTTATCGTTTACAGATGATTCACCCTCAACCTGCTCGCAGGGTTCACAATCGAGTGGACCTATTGAATCGCAGCCAATCGATACTGAAACCTCAACCGTTTCACCACAGCATGCGTCACAAGTTACCATCTCCTCCTCTTCGGGTGGTTCTTCCGTTTGGTTACCTGTTTGGTTACCTGTTTGGTTGCCGGTTTCATTTCCCGTTTCATTGCTGGAATTGTCATCAGAGCCAGGATTATTATATTCACATGTACCATCATCAACCTCTGCTAGGATATCAAAATTAATTGCTTCAGCATCGGTACAACCCTCTTGCGGTGGCTCCTCATATTCACATGTCCCATCATCAATTTCGGCAAGTGCATCATAGTTCGTAGCAGTTGAATCGGTGCAACCTTCTTGTGGTGGTTCTTGGTATTCACATGAGCCATCATCAATTTCAGCGAGCGGGTCAAAGTTTGTTGCACTAGCATCTGTGCACCCTTCAACAGGGGGTGTTGTGATGTTTTCATTTTCAGGGAAGAAGATAGCAACACTATGTGGAGGTAGAGTGAATTCGTGTTCATCACTCATCACAATGCCGTTTAGTGAATCGTTTGCAATCCAACCCAGTGACAGGTTGAATTCTGCGGATGTTGTGCCACGATTCATCGCAATCACCGCTTGGTCGGATTCAGTCGTCATCGACCAAGAAATCGTATCTGTTCCGTTGGATAAGGATGTGTATGTACCTCGGCGAAGTGCATCTGAATTCAGCCTCAATTGACCGATTGCACTGATATTTTCCATTATCGATTTTTCCTGTAAACTGTGATTGGATGTGTTACGCCACATATGGCGGTTGTCAGGGTCGGCACCACCAAATTCACCATATTCATCCCCTTGGTATATCATGGCTGAACCTGGCGTTGTAAGTAGCCACGTGTAAGCCTGTAAAGCCGCTTGGTAAGGTACGTCAATCCCCGGTTGACCTGGTAAGCCATCCTCAGCCCATTGATTCCAAGCATCCGATGTACCAGTATCTGCTCGGCTTGTGAATCGCGGTACATCATGACTGCCGACAAAAGGCACCATTATTGCACCTTCAACATACTGGTCCTGGCTTCGAGCAGTCCAGTAATCCAAATGCGCATAATCCATATTACCTGAGGTGAATACATTGTCTACTACCGCATGATAGAGAACAAAGTCAGCTTGCCCATCAAGTGCATTTGGCCCGATGTAATTGTTGATTGTACCATACTCATTGGCATTGTCATTCAAGTTGTGACCAGCCCATCCCATTGCTGTTTCACCTTTCAGATAATAATCAGTTCCAGCAGTTTCAAATCTCTCATTGATGCGTACTGCTAGATTAGTAATCGCAAGATCTTCAACATGCTTGACAGCATCTATTCGCCCACCATCAAGGTCAAATGTTTCCATCCACCACATCACGTCAGAAATGAATTGTTCACTAGCGTTCCTCTCACGCCAATTGACATCTGGCATATATGAACTGAACAAGCAGTCAAGGCGGTGTTCAGTCCAGTCACAATTTTCTGCACCACATAGACAACCTTGGTTGAACCACTCAGGGTTATCGGAGTAGTAGGGGTGGTCTTCGTGCACGTGATTTACGACAAAATCACCCATGATGCGAATTCCAGCATCATGTGCAACATCTACCAATTCATGCAACTCTACTTCTGTTCCTAATCGTGTATCAATTCCACGGGGTTGAACAGGCCAATATCCATGGTAGGCTGAAACTTCGTGTTGTCCATCTGAACTTGAGCCAGTGCCATTTGCTGCAGAGTTGAAAGGAGTCAACCATAGTGCATTGACTCCAAGGTTTGTGAAATGCCCGGAGCGAATCATCTGAGTAATGCCGGCGAAATCTCCGCCCATCCAATCAGCGCCTTGGGCAGCACCCGTTGAAAGTGGGTCATTTGTATTGTTACCATTGACAAAGCGATCGGTCATTATCATGTAAATGAGGGCATCTTCCCAAACGAAATCTGCTTGTGGCCCATTCCAAAATGGTAGTAACAAATCATCGGCTATATTTCCATCAATATCCTCTCCGTTGATATGTAGAGTATTCTTTCCATCAGGTAAGTTTGACATGTCAAGGCTCCATGTCCATTCCTGAGCGTCCCACGAACTGTTAGTCAGAGCAGATGGTGTATATCCTGGTGCACCACCGCTGGTTCCAGCATGCCAGTAGACAGTCAAATTTTGATCATTGATTTCATGAGTGAACATTGGGATTGAGGTATCAGGCACTCGGGCAATGCTATTCTCAAAGTCCTCGCAATAACCACGATATGGTTCAGCAGGGTCAAAAATCCAATTATTATCAATGATAAGTTTGTAGCAATACATACCGGGATTAAGACTGAGTCCAACACTCCAAGACCCGTTATTATCTACCAAATCTGTGCGGACTTGCCAATCATCCCATTCACCTGAAACTTCAACAGTTGTTGCTGAACCTACCCAAGTAAATTCAGTCATGTTTGAGCGTTGACGAACTGGATTTTCATCTGCAGTCGTAGTGCTCGGGAACGAGGCAATGACTAGTAGAATCACCAACAAAGTCGCCTTGCGCATTGAGTCTCACTCCTGTTGGAAGATATTGTTTGCTGTTTCAACTATTTCGTCTATATGCTTACACAAGAATCCCTTGACAAAATCGTTTGCCGGTTCATTGTAAGCGGTTAGCGGCGGTGCGTGCTGTTGTAATTCACCGCCATCCATTATTGCGATTCTATCCGCTAATGTCATCGCTTCAATTTGGTCATGTGTGACATAAATCGTTGTTGTCCCTAATTCATCGTGTAGGCGCCGGATTTCAGTCCGCATCTGATTTCTCAAATCAGCGTCAAGATTTGATAGAGGCTCATCCATTAGCAGAACTTTCGGGCGCCGGACCAATGCTCTGCCCAATGCTACACGTTGGCGCTGTCCACCAGACAATTCCTTTGGTTTCTTGTCAAGTTGTTCAGTCAATCCGAGTAAACTCGCCGCATCATCAATCCTTACTTGTATTTCGTCTTTAGAGAGTTTATCATCCCCTTTTGCCATCCTTAATCCAAAGGATAGATTTTCTGAAACAGTCATGTGTGGATAAAGTGCGTATCCTTGGAATACCATCCCCACATCACGAGCACCCGGCGCCAAGTCATTGACCACATTGCCGTCAATTGTTATTTGACCATCAGTGACATCCTCTAGACCAGCAAGCATTCTCAGACTAGTTGACTTACCACAGCCACTCGGCCCAACTAGGACCAAAAATTCACCATCATGAACGGTTAAATTCAATTTATTCACAGCGACAGTACCATCATCATATTTCTTCGTTACATTTTCGAATTTCACTTCGACCATTTCTTCACCCCTTTACTCCTCCAGCAGAAAGACCCTCTATCAGGAATCTTTGGAAAAGAATGAACAGCAAAACCACAGGTATACTGACTAAAATCGATGCCGCAGCGAAATCTCCCCACGCTTGACTGGTTGAAGAGATCATTGATGCAAGGCCTACTGGGAGTGTGTACATCTCGTTGGACGTGTTGAAGGTTAGAGCGAGGAGGAATTCGTTCCATGCCGCCAAAAATGAGAACAACGCGGTAACAGCAATAGCAGGTACAGAAAGAGGAAGGATGACTTTTCTAAACACTTGAGCTTGATTACATCCATCAAGAATAGCGGCTTCTTCTAATTCCTTAGGTATGGTGTCAAAGAAACCCTTCAACATCCAGACACAAAGAGGCAAGGCGGTAACTGAATATGCCAAAACCAAACCAAGCCAAGAGTTGAGAAGACCGAGTGATTTCATTACCAAAAAGTACGGTACTAAGATGATAATTCCAGGGAACATCTGAACCAAGAGGAAGGAGAACATTGCAGGTTCACGCCCACTAAACTTGAAGCGGCTGAAGGCATAACCAGCAGGGATTGCCAATGCAAGACCAAGTATTGTAGTCCCTACACTAACAATAATTGAATTACGCAACCAAATCCAGAATGATTCACCATGTAAAATTTTAGAGAAGTGTTCAGTACTAAATTGGTCAAACAAGGCGCTGCTCAGTGTATTTCCCGGAGAGAATGCAATATCAAGAATCCAAATGACAGGAATTAGGACCAATACAACAGCATGGAGTAAGATGATGTGAATCCCGAGAGCTGAAAGTTTCGGTGCGAGGTTCCGATTTCTTGCAAGGCCTTTAGCAGCAGTTTCAGTTGTCATCGTACCTTTTACCCAGGCAGAAACATGAGGTGATGAAATCCACCAAACTGTAATCGCCGCGGGAAGAAGAAGCCAGGCTCTAGCCCAGTAATCAAAGATGACTAGGTCAGATGTAGCCAAGCGTAGAATTGCTGAAATCATTGCAACACCAGCAACAAGAATAGCAAAATCACGTTTTGCACTTTCTTGTTTCTCAGGGAACATCATCAATAGAATTACTAGAATTGCAACATCAAGAATTGAAAGCATCGCGCCATCACCTGTTCGCAACCATTCTATCGGAATGATCGCAATATTTACGAAAATAGCCGTGATTATCCAACTCCGCAAGATAGAGAGTTCTACAGGCCGGTAGTGCTTTTTCGCCAAATCCTCACTCATACGACCGCCTCCGTTGCATTGGTTTGCCTCATGTAGACCACTGAGAATCCTAGTAACATCAAGAAGATGACAACAGACCATGCAGCAGCGACACCGTAAGCGCCATCTCTGAAGGCAATATCATACACATAAGTGATGAGAATATCTGTTGAACCAGGCTCACCAAAGTAGAGGTCAGGCCCACCATCAGTCATTAGATAGATGACATTGAACATGTTAAATGTCCAAATAAATCCAAGCAATGAAAGTGGGACCATAGCCGATTTTAAGTTCGGAAGAGTCAGATAACGAAACTTTGCCCAACTAGAGATGCCATCCAGTTCTGCCGCTTCATACATTTCTTGAGGTAGTGATTGCAATGCCCCACTAAGTGACATCATCATGAAAGGAACACCGAGCCAAATGTTGACCATTATTACAAGCGCTTTTGCGCCAGTAGGGTCGGCTAAGAAATTAAAATCAGTACCAAGAATATCGTTGACAAGTCCCGCCGGCTCAAGCATACCTCGCCACACTAGTACGGAGATGTACGATGGTATTGCCCAAGGCAAGAGAAGTATTGTGCGATAGGCAACCCTCCCCCTCACATGTTTGTTATTCAGGAGTATTGCTAGTAATAGGCCAAGTCCAATATGTGCGGTAACATTCACTACTGTCCAAATCAGTGTGAACAGAGTAACTCTGAGAAATCCTGATTCAGTAAAAACTTCAGCGAAATTTGCTAGACCGACCCACGCTTGTTCCCCTAAGTGAGTCTGGTCTGCATCAGTGAAAGAAAGCCAAATGCCATACAAAACCGGATAAAAAGTTAGAACTGCTAACGCTACAAGCGCTGGTGCGACATAAAAGTGGGCGAGTTTAGAACGAGTTTTCCCAGCCCGTGCATCACGCCAACGCAGGAATGAAAGAAGAGCGATGAGTGAAAAAACGATTGAACCGACAGCGAATAGAATTGGGGAGGTATCTGCTGGAGGCGGGATTTCATCTTGCACCTCGCTTGACATATTCATAGTCAATAAAGTGGAAGATTCAGACATTCCGTTAAGGCCTTCACCAATAACCAAAATATCATGCATTTTTCCTGGAATCATTCCTGTCAAGTTGCAGTTCCATTGACTTTCAGTGTTGAAACAATCAGCATTGTTGGGATATGTTGAATGTTCTTCACCATCAAAAGAAATGCGATACAAGTCGTATCCACTTTCATCAATGAATGAAATACTGATAGTTCGATAACCATCAACCAGTTGGGAGGCTTCTGCTTGTTGAGATTCTGCTAACAAATTAATCAATTCAGAATTTGCTCCACTCAATGCTTGTTGTGATGTTGAAGAGTCGGTGTACACCTGTTCAAAGGCTGTGCCGAGTGGACCATACACCAGAGCCATCCCTCTTGTTGTTGGCGCAGGTGTTCCAACTTGTGATTGGGCTAAAAACCCTGAAATAACCTCGTTTTCAGTAATTTGGGTGTCGGTGTATAACTCAATTGAAGTGGGCATTGTGTAAGTATCAAGAGCAAAATCGCGCTGCACAGATGGCGAGGATAGCCATAATGCGAGGTCAGTTGAAGCGACTTTCTGGCTACTCTGTTTTGTCACCGACCAACCTTTGTAAGTAACCAGTGGTGAACTTCGCAGTCCACTCTCCTCAACGATTGGCAGAAGTGACTGACCCACATTGAGACGGCTAGATTCGTATGTTGCCCAATTCCAAGGACCATCAACAATCATTGCTGCTTTGGAAGTAATAAATTGGGATTTCATTGATTCAATTTGTGTTCCAGTTGCAACAACACCGTGGTCTTTTTCCAAAGCAAATAACCAATCAACAGCTGCAGCAGAACCGTTGGAATCTAAAGTCGGATTTCCACTTTCATTAAACAGATGGCCACCAAAACCTTCCTGGAATGGGAACCACCAGTAGGCCACTTTAACAGGCAATGCGAGTCCTTTGACATCACTGTAAGTGAGGTTTTCAGCGGCTGAGAGAAGATCATCAGTAGTCCAAGTATCATCGGGATAGTCCAGTCCTTGAGCATCAAAAATTGCTTTATTATACAATAATGAAAGACAATCTTGGCTTGCTGGTATCCCTAGGAGAGATTCTCCGTAGTACATCCCGGTTACAGCACGCTGGTCAAACTGGTCAAGCTGATTAGGTGTTAAATGAGGCCGTAAATCTTCCAATAGTGGGTAACCATCCACCCTTACCTCTCCTATCTTACCGAGTTGGTCACTTGAAAGACGTACTAGGTCAGGTGCTTCTCCGCCTTGTGCGGCAGTCATGAAAAGTTGGTCCGCATTACCATATGGCACCATTGTTGATTCAACGGTAATGTGTGGGTTTGCTTGCTCAAAACCTTCAATAGCATCCAAATATGTCTCTTCTTCTTTACTCTCAGAAGCGAAGGTATACCAAACTGAGAGTGTGATTTGTGTCTCACTTCTAGCGCTTGTTAGTGAGTAATCGTTCAATTCTAAATGCACTTTGCCAGAATCCGATTCAACTCGAATATTATTCGTAATCGCCGCTAAACTTGCGATTAGCAGTAGGGCGGCGAGAAACAATGTGAGTCGGCGTTTGCTTGCCACAAAGAGGCCATACACGCCGCTACCCTATTGGAATTGCTGATAATATCCTGTTTTCATTTCACATCGCCCCATAGGGGCGAAAAATCTAGGGGAACCATGCGGAATAGTCATATTATTAATTATTAATTAAACAGGATAAACGGGGCACATCTCTATATTTGTCAAGAAATTATGTATCAGGATTATCAATTGTCTTTTACTTGGATATATTGTTTTTAATTTAACAAATGTAATTCATCAAGGAGTATTCACTTTCACACTTTCTCCACCCTTCCAATTCTCTAATATACCTGATGGAAAGGGATAGGGCACATGCAATTTGATATCGGCACTCTTGGGTCCAATGCTGCCGAGTTTTTGCAATTCCAAAAATCAGCATCAGTTAGCGATTTGAAGAAAACCCTCAGTAATTTCGGCCGGCTTGATGACACTGATCACCGCCGCGCGTTAACTGAGTTGACCCTCCACGATAATTCAGATATACGCATGCTGGCAATAAAAAATCTCGCAAAATACGCGGATGAAGAATTAAAGGAGGTTATCATGAATATTGTTAGAACCGATTCATCATCACTTGTTCGAAGGGAGGCTGTTTCAGCAATTGGAAGGATGAGGTCAGAATCTTGTGTTGAAGATTTAGTGACACTATTGCACGACCGCGATCCATCAGTTGTTATGCAAGCAATTAGGGGTCTACTTGTGTTTAAGAAAATTGATTCGGTCCGTGAAGAATTAATTCAAATTCAAAACCATCCCAATGAAATTATTAAAGAAGTAATTGAAATCGAACTACTATCAGGCAGGAAGCCATCGTCTAAGTCTCATTCCGCTGTAGATGTTCGTTTGAAAAATATCGTTGTAAACACAGATGTTTTACAGGCATTGGAAGTGATTGACCCCGAGTCAATTCATCTAACATTTACCTCCCCTCCATACTATAATGCAAAAGATTATTCAATTTACTCAAGTTATCAAGAATACCTTGATTTTCTAAGAAGTGTATTCATAGAAACGCATCGGGTTACGAAAGAGGGCCGATTCCTGGTTGTAAATACCAGTCCTGTGATTGCCTCAAGGTTTAGTAGATCCCACGCCAGCAAGCGGTATCCCATCCCCTTTGACCTCCATACGATATTAGTTTCAATGGGGTGGGAATTCATAGATGATATCGTGTGGCAAAAGCCTGAATATAGTGTGAAGGCTAGAAATAATGGTTTCCTACGACATAGGAAACCACTAGCTTACAAACCAAACCAAGTTACAGAAATGGTAATTGTTTACCGGAAGAAGACGAGTAAATTGATTGATTGGAATTTGAAGCAATATTCCAAGGAAATTCTTGAAGAGAGCAGGGTTTTGGATGGATATGAAACTTCAAACCTCTGGAAAATTAACCCTTCAAATGATTCGGTTCACACCGCTGTTTTCCCTAACGAACTCAGTGATAAAATAATCCAATACTACTCACTGGTTGGTGACCTTGTTTTTGACCCGTTTGGCGGGGCTGGAACGTTGGGATTATCTGCTGTTAGAAATAAAAGGAATTTCTTCCTAACCGAAATAGATGAAGATTATGTTAACAGGATGAGGGTTAGATTTTCTAAACTCGAGCCCCCAATATCTTCTGCTCAAATCATCGAACCCGTATTTTTGTCACTAGACGAATTCAAAGAATCGTTCGAAAATTAAGAAAGTGTTCTGCCCTTGCTTGTGATAGTTAGTGCGGAATTCGAAGTATTGCTAGACTTTTATCGATGAACTAACTGTGGCAGAGAAGTTCAATCTGCGCATCTTTTGGTCTTCGCTGCGTACCATCAAACCCAAAGTTTGCCATGGCGGCCTTTTGAACATTTTCCGGTGGATAGATGCTCGCGCCGGGAT
>Ga0115002_10002864_pt1 | contig 22061 bp, 21 predicted proteins | sample ArcticOcean_MG_C_8_FD_89576 | JGI IMG/M metagenome (GOLD analysis project Ga0115002, IMG submission 89576) | Marine microbial communities from western Arctic Ocean - ArcticOcean_MG_CB11_86 | ecosystem: Environmental > Aquatic > Marine > Oceanic | place: Arctic Ocean: Canada Basin | collected... | reverse complement strand
CCCCAGAGCGGATGAGCTTGTTTCGCGAGGAGGAGGAAATAGGCACTTCAGGCGATCAGCACCTTTGAATCTGGCGAGCGTGGGCGAGCGATCATGGCCTGCGGTACTGGCAAGACGCTGGTGCGGCTCTGGGCGCACGAGCAGCTGGAGAGCCACTGCACGCTGGTGCTGGTGCCGTCGCTGTTCCTTGTCGCACTTGACCGCTCGACGAACGCACGCGGTCTCGGACCACCGTCGAATCGGTACTCTTCACACGAGGGGTTCCTCATGTCAGCGGCTGGAGAGGCCCGACCTCATCACGGTTTCACTGCGTAGAACGAGTACGCGTGACATCAGCTGCGCTTCGGCGCGAACGACGATTCGCGCTGCTCGATCTGGTCGATGTGCATGCGGTAGTGACGGTAGACGCCGCGCAGCATCTGGATCACCGTGAGGTCGCCCCACCCCGTGTTGCGACCGATGCGCGAAAACGCCTCGTTAGGGATCGACTCGATCAGCGCGAGCGTCTCTTGGTGGCGCTCATCGAGCGCTTCAGTCAGCTCTTCGAGCGACCTCGGCTCTGACGGTGGCGGGAACGGATTTTCGCCCTCGACGCGCCGATACGTCGCCCACAGCTCAGCCAGATCGGGCTCATCTTCCTCAGCAGCGCGCTTCGCCATGCCGGCCCAGATGCTCTCGCCGAGAATCTGATGTTCAATCTGCTGCGATGGGGACCACTCACCGGGTTCTGGTGGTCGTCGCAGCTCGTCGTCAGAGCGCTTCTGCACGACCTCCAGCATCTCCGAGTGGTGGGCACGGAGTTTTTCAACGAGATCGGCACGCACGGACGGTCGTTCTGCTGTGGTCATCGTTCTCTCCCTCACAAGTCACCACGAAGTATGCACCGTTAGTGCAAACGTCGCATCCGATTCCCCGACTGGCAAGCAGGCCGCTCGGATTAGCGAAGCGGAAGCTGCTCCCCCCGTCGGGTACTCCTAACTCACCACCTCAGTGTCCGGCTGGTTCGACCATTCGTTGAACGAACCGGCGTAGTTCGCCGCCCGGTTGTAGCCGAGGATCTTCAGGACAAGCGCTGCGAGACCCGCGCGCGCACCGCCACCTCAGTAGGTGGCGACCGTCGATTCCGGCGTAATTCCTTTGCCCGACAGCAACGTCGTCAGTTCGGCCGCGGGCTTGATGGTCCCGTCATCGGCGTCGAACAGTTCGACGTAGTCGAGCAGGATCGCGCCCGGCATGTGTCCGAGTCGGGGCGGCGGATTCCACCCTGCCGCAGATCCATCAAATTCGCCTTCGCTGCGTACGTCCCAGAACAAGACGCTCCCGTCGGCCGCACCGGCCTTCGCCTCATCTAGCGAGCAAAAGAGAGCCTCCACTAGCAAGCCGTTGAACGTCCGCGCCTCGTGCGTGACAGCATCGACCGAGATCGGCAGCGCTTCCGTCGCCCACTTCGCCATGCCACCATCGAGGTAGCGGACATCCGAGTGGCCGTAGTACCGCAGCGCCCAAGCGATCATTCCCGCGAGCTGCGATGGCCCGCCCCCGTCGTACACCACTACTGGCGTCGATTCGTCGATCCCAAGTGCCCCGACGCGCTCGGCGAATCCCATCGCGAAATCAGGACCGATTGTCCCCAGTGAGAATCCGTTGATGTTGACGGCACCCGGAATGTGTCCGGCTGCGTAGTCCTTGCCCGACCGGGCATCGACGATCCGAACTGTCGGGTCGGACAGCCGCCTGACGAGCCAATTCGTGTCAGCCAACAACTCCGGATGAGCGTAGCCGCGCTCAGTCACTGGAATGTGCATGGTTTGCTCCGGTCGCCTCTGAATGGAGCACATACTATCAGCCAATCGATCGAACCAGATGCTGAGTCGGACTACTGCCAGCGCATCGAGTCTGGGGGCAAACGCCAATGACCGGAATGCGGCCTCTGCCCCAATATCGTAGGACGGAACAGATTCCTGTAAGGCGACCGCGTCACCGTGACGGAGTACACCGATGTCCTTGATCGCATACCACCCCCTGCGTCAATTCGTGGTCATAGCTGCCGTTTCCGTATTTCCCCCTGACTCTCTACTCCACGAGCACCCTCGCTCAGGAACCAGCAGGCAGTTTCATCGGTGGGTCACCCGCACCAGGTAATAGCTTCGCTGTCTACTCCGTCGGCACACCCTAGGGCCTGCCCGCCGCCGCGCCTAATACCACTTCCTTCTGGGTCACGGTCAACAGCCAACTCGCCGTCTCGCTCGCCTTCGTCAACCAGCCCTTCCTCGATTATTTCCTGGACGCTATCCCCAAACACACCGCGCATAGTCTTAACACCGACCCCGACCCCGATTCCTGTCTCGCGCATCGCCTTCGAAAGTACCCAGTATGGGGACTACGAGATCTTCGTGATTGATGCCGACGGCACCAACGTAGTCAGAACCAACCAGAAGGAATCTGAGTCCGACTGGCGTTAGTAGGCCGTCTCTCGGGGGCGCGATTGCACCACCTCTCCACACGCTGCTCATGCGCAGCGCTGTAGAACGTGGGAGATGAAACGACTCTCGGTCATTCTCGTTTACGATGATGACCAAGAGAGCGCCGGCGTGGCACGATCCGAGCGGGATGTCACCACCGCACACGGGATACTTTGCTGAAGCTCGACCTGAGGACCAAGGATGGCTGGTTTCGCCGGCCGCCTCTGCTCGGTAGCTCGTGCGAGCTACTGGCGCAACGCGCAGTCAGTTCGGTTCGATGAGCGAGACAAGAGCCACCCACACATGAACGACACAGCAGTGAGTGCACCCCGATTTTCCTGCACATTACGCCGCCCGGCTTCGCGCTACAGGTTCGCGATTGGCGCATCGCTACTCTTGCTAAATATCAGTATGGGCATGAGCTTCCTCGCCGTGGCACCACTTTTCCCATTGATCATCAACGATTTCTACATCGACCGCGCAACAGCGAGCCTGCTCGTCGGTGCGACCTCACTCGTCGTCGCGCTCGCGTTGGTGCCGGGCAGCATCATCGCAGCGAGGCTCGGCGCGAAGACGTCGCTTGCCTTTGGCGGCGGGCTAATCTCGGTGGTCGCACTCTCGCCCCTCGCAGACGGTTTTTTGGCGCTTCTGGCGACGCGCCTCGTGTTCGCCATCGGATCGGCGCTCGTACTCGGAGTCACTCCAACCGTCGTCATGCGCTGGTTCCCAGAGAACGAATTGCCGGCTGTTAACGGACTCAACATCTTCGGGCAAACTCTCGGCGTAACCTTCTCGATGTTCATGGCGCCAAGGCTCGCCGAGCCGCTGGGTTGGGCAGGCGCACTCTCCACGTTTGGCTGTATCGCGCTCGTCGCCACGGTGATCTGGTTGATCGTCGGGCGTGACCCGAGAGTTGTCCCAGGAACCACAGTGCGTCGGTTCGCGATGAGCGACCTACCGATGGTCCTGAAGGACCGCGCGACCATCTTGCTCGCGCTCGGAGCTGCTGGCGGCATCGGTACCTTCATTACGTTCAGTTCGTGGCTGCCAACGTTCTACACAGAGCAGTTCGGCTACTCGCTTGAGCGAGCCGGCTCGCTCGCGGCGCTGCTGTCGTTCTGTGCCATTCTCGGATCGCTCTTGGGTGCGACGCTGCCCGCCCGTTTCCCGCGACGACGGCCTTTCCTGATTGCCGCGGGGCTGCTTATCCCCGTCGCGGCACTCGGCTGCTTCACGTCGAGCAGTCCGGTGCTGCTCTACCCCAGCGTTGCATTGTTCGGCATCATTGGCGCAGTGTTCATGCCCGTAGTTTTCACGATCCCAATGGAGCTGCCGCACATGACACCAGAGCGCGTCGGTGTCGCGGTGGCAGCCGTCCTCAGCGTGGGGAATCTAAGCGGGTTCGTAGCGCCGCTGTTCGTTGGATTCCTCCGCGACCAGACGGGGGCGTTCTCACTCGGTCTTGGAGTGGTCGCGCTCTCCGGGTTCAGCCTAGCGCTCGCGGGCTACCTGATACCTGAGACGGGAGGCCGCCGTACTGGACTGCGACTGCTCGATGCAGCGGCCGGCGAGCCGATCTCCGCGGACGAGATGCTCTCGGAACAGTCATCAACGGCACCTTGAGCGTTAGCCAGCAGATGGCTATCCCGAGCAGCAGCGCATCGGAGACGCTGCACGGCGTCAGCTCGACCATCACCACTACCAACGTGTAATTGGCAATCTCAGCGACACGGCAGCGGTCAAATCGCTAATCGGGACTGGAAAATCCAATCCGATTAGCGATTTGACCGCCTATGCGCCAGATGCAGGTGATCTCAGCATCCGATCCCACGCATTTGCGGCCCGCGCGTAAGCGGTCGGCAATTCGTGTGCGTACTCACGCAACGTGGTTGTTATGTCGCTTGATTGATCAGCTCTGAAATCACCGTTCCCCAGACGCTACGTGCTAAATAATCACTCTGCTTCTGCTGTGCGAAGCGCCCGGCCAGCACTCACTAGCAACATCCCCACCAATACCAACGGTGGGATGAACATCGCCCAATTGCCGTAATTTTGTGAGTTCATGTAAATAGCAAGAATGACGAACACTACGGCCATTGATGCGCCGGTTATTGCCGCTATCTTATGGAACTCACGTCCCGCGAATACCAGTCCGTTCCCGATCATCATGAGTGACAGGCTCAGCCCAAATAAGGACAATGCACGCTCGTAAAACACGTCATGGCCCAGAACATTCCCGGCGCCCCAGCCGTCTTCAGCAAACAAAGTTGGGTTCAATACACCTAGTAACACGCCCATGATCGTGTGGCCTGCGGCAAAAATCCAATACCAGATCTTCGTATTCAAGAGTTTGTCGATCATTTATTAAGTTCTCCGCTATATCTGATTAGATCAGAATTTGCAGCACATTAACTCGACAACACAAAAGATGTCCAGCACGGATCACTGCTCGCCTCGCTTTAGGCTTCAAATACAGTCTCACCGTAGCGATTTATTTCTCTGATGGTTACGCCTACAGCGATTACGTCATCTTCGAATGGCCCAGGTTGACCACTGGATTCAAGCCCGCCTTTGCCTCAATTGTCGTCGAGGCACGTAGTGGTCGAGAAGTCGATGAGGACGTTGGAGATTTGCTGCTCCTGGAAGTGTTCTGCAATGAACTCAGTTCGGATATCTGAGGGCAGGTCACGGATCTCTACGAAGTCGTACTGAGCGAGCAATTCGGACCGAGCCTTGACCAGATCAAGATAGGTCGCTGCCGCTTCTCGGTATTCGACTGGTGCAAGATCAAGAATTTGTTCTGTCCAGGAAATTCGACGAACCCACTCCTTTGCCGATTGGAGAGAACCGCCTGACTCATCGATTTCGTTACGAATGCCCTTCCACAGGAGGCAATATTCGTAAAGATCGTCATCTACCGAGGAGGCCGCTATTGCGGTTGGCGCCTGAGTTGCTGGCACTGCAGTGGCTGTTGCGCTAGATGTCGTGGCCTCAGGATTAGCGCCACTACGACCACAGCCAACAATGGTAAAGACGAGCAGTGTTACCAGCAGAAGTAGCGGTTTCATAAAACTAACTCTGAGGGATTGAAATTTCGTGTAAATAGCCCTATTCGTAGAATAGTTGAAGATAATCCGGTCGCGTAGGGTTGTTTTGAAAACCAAGGTGACGACTGTGCCGTTTAAACCGCTTTCGATTAGATGGTGGCTAGAAGATCGATCAACGGGAAAACTAGTAGTAGCTCAGAAACCCAATCTAATTTTGGGCTTTTGCATAGCTGGCCTAGCGGCCAATTTCTTCTTGCCAGGTGTGACAGCACTCTTCATAATCGGCAAGATTTTTTGGTTGACCTTCGCAGCAGATGAACTGTTTCGAGGAATCAACCCTGTGCGCAGGTTCTTGGGGGTATCCGTGGCGATATTCACTATCTTTGCCTAAACAGCAACTAGAAGTAGCGGCAGCAGCTCGACTGCTGCTGAGTTACGCCGGCGGCCCGCCGCCACCAGCAGCCGACCCTGACCGCCTCGATGCGTAAAATGGTACCGAACGCACGCGAAGAGTTGGCCAAATTTGCCAACTAACTCCCCGGCACCGCAATGACCTCCACCTGCTGTCCTTGAGTCGCGCTGCGTAGCGAACCCCACCCCACCGCTCGTCCTGGCCCCCGCGTAACATCGCCCCCAGAGAGCAGAGAGCACAGCGCACATGCGCTAAAGCTTCCCAAACAGAGGGTCGATGGTTCGAACTCCTTCTCCCGCTCCAAGCAAAACCACCCTATCTATGGCCCGCTTCAGTGCAGACCATCTGCATGTCCGGATTCGTAGACCATCTTCTTGCTGCGCAGGGCAACCACTGCTCTCTCAGAGCCCACGACAATAGCATCGTGCGCGGCCCGAGTAGTTGCCCGTCGAGCCTATTGCCTGCGGTTACTCAACGTGACAGAGGGTCGCTGTTAGCGGCGCCTCAAGCTGCCAGCGAGGAACAGGCTCAGCACCGCAAATCCGACCAGCATTGTGCCGCTAATCGTGAGAGCTGCTGAAACAGATGTGGTGCTGGCCAGTGCTCCGACGGCAACCGGTCCAATCCAACCCCAGCCGATCGCGAAATTCCATCCTCCGAGCGCCCGCCCGCGGAGCTCATTCGGGACGCTGTCCTGAAGCATCATCCATTCGAGGGCGTCGACCATCGCTGCTGACCCGCCGATGCCAGCGACGGCGAGTACGGACAGCCAGAATAACGTCGAGTTCCCGAGCACGACGACCAAGGCCCCGAAGAGCGCAAAGACGCCGATTAGCATTAACCCCCTGGGCAACCGGTCTGCAGTGAAGACGAGGAACAGGGTGCCCAGGGCCGCACCCACCGAGACTGCGGCGGTGAGTACGCCTAGGCGTTCGGGTCCAACTTTCAGGACTCGTTCGGCCACGGCCGGGAGCAGACCGTTGAAGGAGAACCCGAAGATCTCGACGACAATCATCATGCCCAGCAGCAACCGAATCATCGGAGTCCGAAAGATCAGCCTCAACCCCTCGGCGACGTCGGCCGCGAACCCTGTCTGACTGCGCGCGATGCGTCGTCGAGGACGGACGCGATTGAACATGACAGCGGCACCGACTAGGGGAACAGCGCCAGCGAGAAAGGTGGGTGCCGGGCCAAGCCAGCCGATGAGCAATCCGCCGCTCAAGGCGCCTAGGACTCCGATCGTTCGCTGTCCGAACGAGGTGAGGCTGATCGCATTACCGAGACGTTTCGAACCAACGATCTCGGCCTGCAGCGGTTGGAGCGATGTATTCTGGAACGCGATCGTCGAGCCAGAGATCGTCACCAGCGTCAGCAGCATCGGAATGGTGGCGACATCGACGAAAACCACCAATGCCATCAGCACTGCCGCCACGGACCGCGCAAGCGCGGTCGCGATCAGCACACGCTCGCGGGGCAGTCGATCTGAGACTGCCCCGCCAATCGGTCCGAGAATCAGATTCGGGATCAGGCGGATAGCAAAGGAGAGCGCGGTGAGAAACACCGATCCAGTCTCGTTCAGAACGAACCAGCCGACCGCGAGCCGTTCCGTCCACATCCCGAGGCCGAAGAGTACGGCGCCTGACCAGACCATGCGAAAGTCGCGCTCGTTAAAGGACGAGAGAATTCCGGGTGGCGCGTCGTCGCCTACATCCTCAGTCGCCGTGCTCATCGCGTAATCCGACCCAGGCTCTAGATCCAGCATGCAATTGTGCGTGCACCGCTGCGGTTACCTGCTGGAGCCCAGCCTGCCAGGCGTGCAGCGGAATGAGGTAGCCGCGATTCATTCTCTGAATTCTACAGCGCCGCTCAGGGGCAGCGTGTAGCGGTCATCGGTAGTGGGCAGCTAGTCGGTAAGCTTGGCCAATTGTGCGAGTGTGCTCGCTACCATTATACCGCTCACCCTGCGGGATTAGGCCCAGACCGCGCTTTCCACCGATTGGACCTGAGCCGTGCTGAGTAGCGAGCCACGCCCCCTCCCTCTTCCCGGCTCCCGAGTACTATAGCCCCCACATGGCGACACTCGACTAACTGATTCAGGCGATCTCGGTTGAAGCGCCACCGCGGCAAAAAAATCGGTCATGATCGCGATGAAGCGAGCATTGTGTGATGGCTCCAGCAGATGGATCAGCTCGTGTACGAGGAGGTATTCGAAGCATTCTCTGGTTTTTTTTTGGCCAGTTCGGTGTTGAGTCGAATGCTCGCTGATCGTGGGTTATAGCTTCTCCATTTCGTCTTCATCTGCCGGGCAAAGAGTCGCTCTACAATCACTCCCCTTCTTACAGACTCTGGGATTGGAGCGGTACGACTAGCGGGCGTGGCGGCCGAGCAAACAGTACCAGTACCGCGGCTGCAGCGAAGCCAACCAGTCCGACCATCCACACTTGCGAAGGCGTCATCGGACCGTCGAGCAGATAGCCGAAGAGCGGCGCCCCGGCACTCGCCGCCATGATCGAAACGGGCAGCACAATCCCTCGGATCGCGCCCAGATGCTGACGGCCGAAGTAGTTCGGCCAGATCAGGCTGTTGAGCGTGATCCAACCACCAGCGGAAATCCCCCAGGTCGCGTTGTGGGCCAGAATCGTCCACGCCTGCCCCGTTGACACGATCAGCGGGACCATTGAAAGGGCCATTCCAGTAAGCCCGATGAATCCTAGGTAGCGGATCGGCATCCGATCCGCGATCACCCCGAAAACAAGCACGGAAAAGACCACGCAGAGCGGGTCCAGTGCCGTGCCCAGCCCCACTAGCACAGGCGGCATCCCCGTGCCCTGCCAGAAGTCGACTCGGTAGACCAGCGTCCCCATCAACGATATCCCCGACAACGTCATCGCAATCAGCATGAACCACAGCGCAGGCGTACGGAGCGCCTGTCGCACCGTCCAGTTCTGCACCGTGGTCAGGCGGGCCATACGAGGATTGAGCACTGCCATCTCGTCCGGACGAGTCGCCGCGCCGTCTGGGAACAGGCCCATGTCTTCTGGTGCGCGACGGATGAAGAGGATGCTCACCGGCATGACGACGCCCGCGACAATCGTTCCGAAAATCATCGTCGTGCTTCGCCAGCCCACCACTTCAATTAGCCACTGTGTGAGCGGGATCGTGAAGATCGTGCCCAGAGCCATCCCGGTGGTGGCAATTGAGAGAGCCCGCCCTCTGTGCGCGACGAACCACTTCGCCAGTGGCACCTGCGTTAGTAGTTGCCCGACTGGCCCGCCGAATCCGGCCAGGCCGGAAAACGCGAAGATCACGTAGACAAACCAAAGGCTGTGCAATCCGCCCAAGATTACCAGCGATATGCCGCCAATCGCCCCGCACACCGCGCCCAGCCACCTGGCGCCATGCCGGTCAAGCAGCATGCCGTACAGCGGGCCGGTCAGGCCCGCGAAGATCATCCGCAGAGTCAGAGCCCAGCTCAGTGCGCTCTTCGGCACGTCCAGATCGGCGCTGATCGGTCCGATCAGGAATGAGAAGACCACGGCGTTGAGCGGGGAGACGGTGATATTAATCACCAGCGACGCGCCAACCATTATCCAGCCGTAGAAGACACGCGGAAAAAATCTCTGCATGCTCGCTCCAGCTCTGCGACTCACGAGATTTCGGGGCAGATCGGCTGTGGCTACCACACGCCCGTTGCACGATGGTACTTGCGAAGGCGATGCGTTTGCCGTCTGGCGACCACGCCGGATCCCACTCCATTGCACGGGAATCGGTAAGGGACTGCCGACGATCATTCACCTAGACTGTCGATTAAGCACTTAGGAGGCGATAGTTCAAACCATGGAAGACACGAAATACAACGAACTCACAGCACAGGAGAGTTACGTCATCGAGACGAAGGGCACCGAACCCCCCTTCAGTGGCGAGTACGATGATTTCTACGCGACCGGCACCTACGTTTGCCGTCGCTGTGACGCTCCGCTCTACCGGTCAGAGGACAAGTTCGATGCTCACTGCGGCTGGCCGGCCTTCGATGACGAGGTTGCCGGTGCAGTGAACCGCTTACCTGACCACGACGGACACCGTATCGAGGTTGAATGCGCTCACTGCAGTGGTCACCTCGGTCACGTCTTTCTTGGCGAAAGACTCACCGCGAAAGACACTCGACACTGCATCAACTCCTTGTCGATGAAGTTCATCCCGTCGAAGTAGCTCCACGACCAGCACCGCCTTACTCCATCGGATCCGCCCAACAGCAATATGCGGCGATGCTGCTGCGTTTCTAGTCCTGAGGTGTGACAACAGAGACCGGTCGCGTACCAACGCGGCAACCAGAGCACGCTGTCTGCTGAGCTCGCCACATGCCTTGAGGCAATCCGCTTCGTGTGTGATGTGCTTCCTAGGACCTAAGCATTCAAGGGGTACGGGGGGCTGGAAATTAACCGCCTAACTGACCGCCTATGACCACCAAAGTGACCGTCTGACGCAGCGACTCGTAGCAACACCGAGCGGCTAAAAGGCTTAGTTTTAGTCGTTTTAGCGATTCGTAGCGACGGATAATGATGGCTTGTACTGAGTTCGATTTTCCTCCATCTCCACCAGATTTCGATAGAAAGACCCGCCGAGAGCTCGTTTTTGTGTCTCGCTCTGTACACGAGACGGAGCAGTTCGGTAGTTCATGGTCGTGATTTCCTTAGAGGTACTCACCCCCTGCTGATATCTTCTACTATTCGCTATATATTAGAACATTAGTTCTGTACTATGGCCGATACCTCTCGGCGGGAGTGCACATGATGATCGCCTGTCTACTCGTCCCCTCCCTCGCTCTCACCACGGAACTGGTGAGCCGCCCTCACCTGTCCGGCCACCCTGTTGCGCTTGCCGACGAGCGTGGGCTTCGAGTTTTCGAACTCACTTCCGAGGCGGCCCAGCGTGGAGTTCGCGCCAGCATGCTTCTCCGCTAAGCCATCCGCCTCTGCCCCAGCCTCGCCGTCCTTGGGCAGCACCCCGCGCGCGTAACGAGGGCAGCCGAGCAGCTCGTCGACTCCGTTGCCGCTGTCAGTCCCCTCGTCGAGCCTGTCGAGACTGGCCTTGTCCTCGCCAATCTGACCGGTCTGGATGGTCTCTACCCCAAGCCCATCGCCCTCGAACTCGCCCTGCTCAACGCCGTACCCTCTGCACTCGGAGCACGCCTCGGCATCGCCCACCAGCGCTTCACCGCGATCGCCGCCGCCCATTCCGCACTACCGCTCGATACTGTCCGTGTGGCACCCGATGACAGCGCCGCCTTCCTGGCCAATCGTCCCGCCGCGCTGCTGCCACTTCCCGAAGCCGCACTCTGGCAGCTTCGTCTTTTAGGTATCGACACCATCGGCCAGTACGCCGAACTTCCGAGGCACGCCGCCGCTGCCCAGTTCGGTGCTCCGGGCGACCTCGCTTGGCTTTCTGCGCACGCGCTCGATCCTACTCCTGTCCGCCCCAGACTCTTCGAGCGCGAGCGAGTGATCGAGAGATCTCGGTCGGAGCCGCCAATCGTCAGTCGCGAAACCATGGCACTCCACGCCCGCCAGCTCCTCCAGCGTGCTCTCAGGCACCCCCGTGCCTCCCGTCGCTTCGTTCGCCAACTCCGCCTCCGCGTCGTCACCGAAGACGACCGTCTCTGGGAACGCACCCAGACTCTCCGCGAGCCCACCGGTGACCGCGACCGCCTCTGGATCGTCATCCAAACCATGATCGAATACGCCGAATTCCCAGGCCTGATTGCCGAAATGGAGCTGGAAATCAGCGGCCTCACCGCGGAAGAGGCCCGCCAGTCTGGCCTCTTCATTGACCACGCCCGTCGTCGTGAACAGCTCGACGAAATGGTGCGACAGCTCAAAACCCGCTTCGGTCGCTCGCCCATGACTCAGATAGTGGAGGTAGAACCATGGAGCAGACTGCCAGAACGCCGCTACGCGCTGATGGACTACGACCCCTAGGCCTACCCCACCCGATCGACGTCCAGCTCACCCCTGCCGGTCTCCCTCATCGTCTCCGTGCTGCGCCGCGCCTTGGGCTACCGATGCGTACCCCACGTCCGATATCGCGCCCGGACGTTCGTGGCGTCCGGGCGGCCATCAGCAGTACTGCCGGTGACCCTCCCACCACGGGACAGATTTCCGAGGTGATCGATATCTCAGAGATCTGGCGCATCACTGAGGAGTGGTGGCGCGACACTACGATCCGCCGCACTTATTTCCGTCTCGTCCTCGACGATGGCCGCCCGCTCACCATCTTCCACGACAAACGCGAACCTTCCGAAGGTGGTATTGGCGTTCTCGGAGCCTGGTTCGAGCAGCGCTACTAATGCGATCCACCGACTCATTCCCTCATGGCGACTTCGGTGACTGGTCTGAGTGCCTCTCCAATGACCATTTTTGTGGGTCCGTCGAGCACGGCCCGCGTCACAAGCCACCTAGCATGAAGGACTTCGAGTCGCATCGCATCGAGGTGGGAGTCCAGCTCGATTACGATTCCTCACGCTCCCCTGTCACCCCCGACGCCTCCGCACCAATCGAGCTACTGGACGACGCTCTCTACGTCGAGCTTCATCTTCACTCCAATTATTCACTGCTCGAGGGCGCTTCCACCATCGAAGAGCTTGTCTGGACCGCGAGTGAGCAGGGCCATCGCGCGCTCGCCCTCTCCGACCACAATGGCATGTACGGCTCCATGGAATTCGCGCGCGCTGCCAAGGAAGTCGGCCTCCGTCCCATCACCGCCCTCGAGCTCACGATCACCGGCACTGGCGACGAACCATCGAGGTCGAGCGAATCCCTCGAGGATGAGCGCCACCATGTCACCCTCCTCGCCCAATCCCGCGAGGGTTACAAAAATCTCTGTCGCCTCTCCAGCCTCGCCTTCGGTCTCCAGCAGACTTCCGATGCGGACAAAAAATCTCATCGTCTCGACCCCCGTCTACCAATCGAGGAACTATCCAACCACGCCGCCGGCCTCATCCTCCTCACTGGCTGCCGAGATGGTCTCGTCCCTCGACTCGTCGATGCGCACCACACCGTCGAGGCCGAAATTACCCTCCGTCGTTTCGTCCATTGGTTCGGTGTCGATAACGTCTTTGTCGAGCTGCAAGACAACCTTGTCTTCGGCGACCGCCCTCGCAATCGTGCCCTCGTGCAACTCGCCGAACGAGTCGGCATCGGTGTCGTCGGCACCGGAAACGTCCACTATCACCACCCAGACCGCCACCGACTCCAGGACGTCATGGTCGCCATCCGCCACCGAAAGACCCTCGACGAATCACATCGTGAACGACGCCCCAACGCCGAGTTCTACCTCCGTACGCCGGAGCAGCAAGCGCGACGTTTCGAGGCATATCACCCGGATGCAGCCGCCAACTCCGTACGCATCGCCCGCCGCTGCACCTTCGACCTCACCGAGGATCTCGGCTACCAGTTACCCTCGCCGACTAGTTCGACTGGCGGTTCCTCCGAAGATGAACTGGCCATGATCTGCCACCGTCGCCTCGGCGACCGCTACGCCACCGCCCCGTTCGCCGACCGCGAAGCTGCCGAAGAACGACTCGAGAAAGAACTCCGTCTGATCGGCAAGAACGGCCTCGCCGGCTTCTTCCTCATCTACCACCAAATCTTCCAGCTCGCCTCGCAAGTCGCCGATGAGGTCCGCGGCCGCAGCGAGGCACGCCTGCTTGCCAACATCCCACCCGGTCGTGGTCGTGGCTCCTCTGTCGCCTCGATCGTCTGCTACCTAATCGGCCTCTCACACATCGATCCGATCAAAAACAACCTCCCGATCGATCGATTCCTCAACGAGGAGATGCAAACCTTCCCAGACATCGACCTCGACTTCGCACGCGACATCCGACGTGAGCTGATCGAGCGTGTCTACCAAGTCTGGGGCAAAGAGCACGCCGCCCTCGTCGCCATCTTTCCCACTTACCGCATGCGCAGTGCCATCCGTGACGTCGGCAAAGCGCTTGGCCTCCCTGCCGCTGAACTTAACCAACTCTCGAAGCGCGCCAGTCCTCACGAGGGCGTAGAGAAACTTCCCGAGGAACTGGTCCGTCACCCCGAATTCGCCGACCGCGTAGACTCCCGCCCTTGGCAAAATTTGATCATGCTCGCGCAGGAATTGGCGGGATTCCCGAGGCACATTTCCCAACACGTCGGCGGCATGATCATCTCATCGGAGCCGCTCATCGACTTCGTCCCCTGCCAGCCCGCCGCTTGGCCGAACCGCTACCTCTGCCACTGGGACAAAGACAGTGTCGCCGACGCCCGCATGGTCAAAATCGACTTCCTTGCCCTCGGCATGCTCTCCGCCGTCGAAGAGACCATCGATCTCATCGCCGAACAGGGCCACCGACCCATCGACCTCTCCCGAATCGACTTCGATGACCCCGCCGTCTACGACGACATTTGCCGAGGTGACACCGTCGGAGTCTTCCAGATCGAATCCCGCGCCCAGATTGCGATGCTTCCGAGGACACAGCCCCGCAACCTCGATGACCTCACCATCCAGGTTTCGATCGTCCGCCCCGGACCGATCATCGGCGGCGCCGTTAATCCCTACGTCCGCGAGCGCGAGAAGCAGCGGCGCCTCGGCGACGTCTACCGCCCCCCCTCGGTTCACGCTTGCGTCGATGACATACTCGGCGAAACGCTCGGAGTTGTCCTTTTTCAAGAGCAGGTCATCCAGGTCGCCCGTCAGATGGGCGGCTTCACCGCAGCCGCCGCAGAGCAGTTCCGGCGCGCCATGAGTCGCAAGCGCTCACTCGATGCCATGCAGCGCCACGAGCAGAACTTCATGGTCGGAGCCGCTGAACGAGGAGTGCCACCCGCCACCGCCCAGCGCATGTTCCAGAACCTGCTCGGTTTCGCGGAATTCGGCTTTCCAAAAAGCCACGGTGCCGCCTTCGGGCTGCTCTCCTACCAGACCACTTGGCTCCGCAAATACCACCCCACGCCCATGTTCTGCGCCCTCTTCAACAACCAGCCCATGGGCTTCTACCCACCCCATGTCCTCACCAACGACGCCAAGCGCCACCAGATCGAGGTCCGCCGACCCGACATCAATCGCAGCGACGTTTGCTGCACCGTCGAACCATCTGAGACGGGACACGGCACGGTTCGAGTCGGCCTCGGTTACGTCAAAGGCGTCGGAAAAGTTGGATCGCAGCGAATCGAGGATGAGCGTGACCTCGGTGGGCCATTCCGCTCGCTCTTCGATTTTGTCCAGCGTACTGGCCTCGGGCGTGAGCCGATCCAGAATCTGATTCGCATCGGTGCCTTCGACGAATTCGGTCTCAATCGACGTGAGCTAATTTGGCAGCTTGGCCTCTTCTGGGGCGGTCTGCAGAAGTCACTCTCCAGCGGCCGGCTCAAAACCAAGCCCGATCGCCAACTTGCGCTCCCCCTCGCCACCACCCAGGACCAGGTCGCCCTCACCGACTTTAACGACTACCAGCGCATGACTATCGATTACGAACTCCTCTCACTTTCCCCGGACCAGCACCCCATGCAATTCCTCCGCCCCACCCTCGGAGATGGAGTCTCCAGCAGCCTTCATCTCCACGCCATGAAGGGCGGCGAACACGTCGAAATTGCCGGACTCGTCGTCTGTCGCCAGCGCCCCATGACCGCAAAGGGCATCATATTTCTGCTGCTCGAAGACGAATTCGGCCTAATCAACATCCTCGTCAGCAAGGAAATCTCCGAACGCTTCCGAGACCAGATCCGCACCGAACCCTTCATCCGTGTCCGCGGCACTCTCGAACATCGCGCCGGTGAACAACGCACGCTCGTCGCCACCCGCCTCGCCGCGCTGGTACCGAAAGAGGTATTCAAGACGCCGGAAGGAAAATCTTGGGGGTAGCTCGGATTACCAGCCACGGCGCACGCTCTACTGAAACGCAGGCATGATTTCTGCAGCGAAGAGTCGGAGGTCCGCCAGCGAAGCGCCGGTAAACAGCACCTGCTCCACATCGCCAGCCTGCAGCGTTCGCAAGCGTTCGATGCACTTATCAAGGGTGCCGACGATGGCACTGGATTCGGCAGTATCCCGGCGGGCATCGGGGGCGGAGTAGAAGGGATTGGCTGGCTGGCCATCGGTGGTGACAACAGCAGACGAGTCAGTGAGCGTGGTAAGGGAGGCCATGTGGCGTTCGAGTTGGTGGTTGCGATCGGCCTTGGAACGGGAAATGCGTAGTGCGCGATTGACAGCGATGTCGGTGGGCGCGTACGCGAGGCCGGCGGCTTCGCGAGCGGCGCGGTAGGTGGCAACTCGTTGTGCAATGAGGTCGAAGGTCCCGACTTGATCGAGGAGGAGTCGGTAGCACTCGCGAGCGGCGAGTTCGATCGAGGCTAGGCTGCCGGCGCCGAGCCAGAGTGGTGGGTGTGGCTGTTGGACATGGCGCGGCTCGATGATGACTTCTGCGAAGTTCCAGAAACGGCCACTGTGAGAGAAGCGGTTTTCCGTGGTCCAGGCGAGACGGAGGATGGTCATCGTTTCGTCGAATCGCGCCTGTGCCTCCTCGGGGCGATGCCGAAACCGGTGAATTCATAGTCGCGGTAGCCGCGACCGACATCAAGATCGAGGCGCCCGTTAGAGAGCACATCGAGGGTGGCAGCCTGTCCGGCAAGCAACAGTGGTGTGCCATGGGACGACGACGACGGCGGTGCCAAGGCGGATGGTAGAGGTTCTTGCGGCGAGGTAGTTGAGGATATTGAGGGCAGCAGACGGCTGTCCCCGACCGGTAAAGTGGTGTTCGACCATGCAGAGGCCGTCGAAGCCGAGTTGCTCCGCCTCGACGATCGAATCTGTGTATCCGCGGTAGGCGGTCTGGTCGTCGGAGCCCCAGTCGTCGCCGCGCGATGGTCCGCCGAAAAGTCCGAATCTCATCGCGGTGAGCTCATGCGCGCGACTCTACGCAGATTCGTGGGGGGCAGCGAGATCGGAAGATCATGTCGCTTGACTAGCGACTAGCCCCCTGCTCCAGCAACGGCAACTGGCTCGCCATTATGAGAGGCGCTGACGAGGCGGCGCTCGATCAGTTCGATGTGGCGTGGAGTGCCGGGGTTTGGCGAGCCATCGGTGTGGCCGAGAATCAGGATCTCGGCGTGGAGGCGATCACGCTCCAGATCGAGCAGCGCGACGGTGCCCAGACGGGTCTCTTTGTGGTGAAGCAAGTTGGGGCTGCCAGAGTTGATGAGCACTACACCATCACGGTATTCGAGGCGCTCGACGTGGGTGTCTCCGGCGATCACGATGTCTGGCATGAACCCGGCGAAGTCCCGGGCGATAATCTCAGACATCGGACGATCTTCGCGGCGCAAGTCGTGCGCCATCGCGATCGACCAGCCCTCAATCTCTAGGATTTGTCGGTCTTCGACTCGCGGATCATCGAAAACGTCGTGGTTGCCGCGGGCGGCACGGATGGGGGCAAACTGCTCCATCCAATCAAGCACGGAAGGACGCGAGATGTCGCCGCCGTGGAGGATTAATTCGACTCCAGCGAGGAATTCGCCCACCTCGGGACCCAATTCGTCGAGCGAATGAATGAGTGAGGGCAGATGTGTGTCGCTGATAAGGCCGATTCGCATCAGCACACCGTAGCTGCGAGCCCGTGGACCGTCGAATCACCCAAACTCATCTCGCGCCGGAACGGCGTTGGTGCCGCTATTGGCCAACTCGAAGACGGCCCAGCAGCTCACTGCGTCGATACAATTTTAGTAGTCAGAACGTAACTGTTGTGAGTCGCGGGAGGGGAAGACGGCGCGGGCCAAGTCGTTCACCTCGACGCAGCTCACGCGTACAGTGACTCAGGCAGTATTTGTTCAACCCGTGCCCGGTGGAGGTGAACCATGGTTTCCGAGTTGTTCGACGCGAGTCGCTGGAGTGAAGTCGAAGGATTCAAATTCACGGACATCACCTACCACCGCGCCGTCGATCAAGGCACTGTCCGTGTCGCGTTCGATCGTCCCGAGATCCGTAATGCCTTCCGTCCTCACACGGTCGACGAGTTGTACACGGCCCTCGATCACGCGCGCATGACCACAGATGTTGGCACCATCCTCATCACCGGCAATGGGCCGTCTCCCAAGGACGGCATCTGGGCATTCTGCTCCGGTGGCGACCAGCGCATCCGAGGAAAGGATGGCTACAAGTACGCCGAGGGTGAAACCTCCGAGGGCATCGACCCGGCGAAGGTGGGACGACTGCACATCCTCGAGGTCCAGAGGCTGATCCGCTTCATGCCCAAGGTGGTAATCGCTGTGGTGCCAGGCTGGGCTGCCGGCGGCGGACACAGCCTGCACGTGGTTTGCGACCTCACACTCGCTTCGAAAGAGCACGCCGTCTTCAAGCAAACGGATGCCGACGTCGCCAGTTTCGATGCCGGCTTCGGTAGCGCCTACCTCGCGCGACAGGTGGGGCAGAAGCGTGCGCGTGAGATTTTCTTCTTGGGCGCCGACTACAGCGCGGACGATGCCGAGGCTTGGGGCGCGATCAACCGATCCGTCACTCACTCTGACCTCGAAAACGTCGCGCTGGACTGGGCAAAGACGATCAACGCGAAGAGCCCCACGGCGCAACGGATGCTGAAGTTTGCGTTCAACATGATCGACGATGGTCTGATCGGGCAGCAGATATTCGCGGGCGAGGCGACTCGCCTCGGCTATGCGACCGACGAGGCTCAGGAGGGGCGCGACGCGTTCCTAGAGAAACGGGACAAGGACTTCAGCGGATTCCCGTACCACTTCTAAGCAGAATGGATCACATCAGGCTTTATCCACGTCCTGACAGTTGAGTCTGATCACGCGTGTCGGTCTATCGAAGACTTCGAGTTCCTCGACCGGGGCGATCGGGAATCGTTTCCCGATCGCCCGAGCACAGACCGTCTCTTGACACGCAGATGTGCACCGCCGACGCGTTGTCACAGAGTCACGCCGCAAATTGCACCGTCGCCCCCAAACAGATCTCCATGCTCCGTCACAAGTTCGCCTGCACCAATGCCGATTCGCACTCCGAAGCGGCCATCATCATCGGGCGCTTCAGCGTCGTGCGATTGAATCCCTTGCTGCACAGCGATCGAGCAGTCGAACTCATCCGTGACAGACGAGAACGACGACATGATACCGCCACCAGCGCGATTCATTTCGGCGACGCGATGCCCACCGAGCTCGATGGAGCCCTTCATGTCAGTTGATATGATCGCGTGGAATGCGAGTCGCGAGTCGCCTAGCTCGGTCGGATCGACGATGCGTCCGAAGGACATCTCCACGGTGCCGCGAACGACTGGAGTGATGTCGCTGGCAGTGAGGCCGTGAGAGGCCTCATGTCCCGCCCGCCCCTGCGTCTCATCAGGAGCATCGATCAGGCAGAATACCGAGCTGCGGTCATAGTCGAACCAGTACGACACGTACTTGACGTCGTGCATCTCAAGGTCGCTCAGATGTGCGACCACAACATCCTCGACCGTCGCATCAGACAGATCGTGTCGGTCCATGCAGTAGGGCATCGTCTCATCGATGGTCCTCGATACTCCGCAGGGCGGCTCCTACCCCGCCGCGAAGCGGTTGTACGTCGGCGTCACCAAGATCTCGTTCAGTGTGACGTGCGGCGGCTGCTGAGCGACGAAGAGGATTAGGTCACCGAGATCCTCCTGCTGCAGAATCCGCGCCTTATCTTCGTCGCTCACCGGCACCGGTCGGTTGTCGAGGATCGGGGTGGCCACCTCGCCCGGACAGATCGCCGTCGCCCGAATCCCGTTGTTTCGCTCCTCGACCAGCAGACTCGCATTCATCGCGTTCATCGCATGCTTTGCCGAGGCGTATGCAGGACCGGTCAGCGCACTCACTCCCTTCGCCGCCATCGAGGAAACGTTGATGACTAGTCCACCTCCTTGCTCGCGCATCATTGGCAGCACTGCGTGACAGCAGTAAAACGCGCCATCGAGGTCGATTCCAATCACCTGGTCCCAGCCATCGACCGACACATTCGACCAGTTCCGTTCTTTCACGTTGATCCCAGCGCTCAACACCGCGATGTCGATCCGACCGAAGCGCTGTTTGATTCGCCCGACGACAGCTGCGACGTCCGCCTGATTCGATACATCGAGCGGCTCGACCATCACCTCTCCACCAGCGGCCGTGATCTGGGCCGCGACCGCTTCGAGCGGATCGACTCGCCGGCCAGAGAGCACGACCTTGCAGCCGGCCTCGGCCAGCTTCAATGCGCCGGACTCGCCGATACCAGTACCTGCGCCGGTCACCCACGCGACCTGTCCTGTGATGTCCTGCATGACAAGTTCCTTTCGTCGATCTCTATGTTACATCCGCCGCGCTGCGCTCCACTGAGAAAGCGCTGAACCCACGAGCACCAGCGCCAGCCCTGCGAATAGCGTGGTGCTGAGCGCCTCGCCAAGCACGACGTTCGCCAGCAGCACGCCCCAGACCGGCGTGGTTAGCGAGATCGCTGTCACACCGGAGGGTAGATAATGCTTCAAGAGCCACATATTGCCAATGAAGCCGAATCCAGCGATCACACCGCCCTGATAGAGGATAGACATCACCAGCCGTTGGCTGACAACCCAGGTGTCCCGTTCCAACACCAGACCAGCGATGAGGAAGAAAGCGACGCCGACCACTGTCTGTGTCAGCAGCAACTTCGGCAACGCGACCGATTGCGCGGTCAGCGACGTGTACACCTGTCGCGCTGCGAGCAACACTGCCGACCCAAGCATGAGCATGTCACCCAGCAGCGTCCCCTCGGAGCTGCCGAGGCTTTGTGAGAAGACGACAACCACGCCTCCGTAGGCCACCAGCGTGCCGATGGTACGGACGGGTGACATGCGGTCGCCCGGCACGACGAAATGCGAGATTACCCCGGTCCAGAGCGGGAACGTGGTGTTAATAACGACTGCATGCGAGGCGGTGGTGTGGTCCTGACCTATGTTCATGAACGCGATTTGGGTGACGAATAGGAGTGCCAGCCAGCCGAGCGGCCGCAGCTCCGAACGCGTGGGGCGAATTGGCTGTTTCGTCCAGAGTGCCCAGATGATGGTGATCAGGCCACCGACCACGAAGCGCATCCACGCTAGGCGCAGCGGCGGGGCGTCGTTCAGACCCGCCTTGATCGCGACGGCGTTGCCGCCCCAGAGCGCGGCGAGGAATGCCGCGAAACCGGTCGCCGACGGCGTGAGCTGCTGCGGCCCTTCGGCCTCGTCACCACCGTCCGAGTTAGGAAGCGCCGCAATTAGTCGCGCCGCTGCCCCAACTTTCTCTATAGGTGCAGTAGTTTCCTCAGCCGTGCCAGTCATCGGTTAGCGCGATCCGGGGACGACGCCGCGAACCGCGGTCTCCACGCGGTAGACGCTCGTCTGTGCCGTCAGGAACAGCGACGAGAAGTCGGCACCTCCGAACGTGAGGTTCGCCGCGTGCTCGGCTGTCTCGAACTGACCGAGGACGGTGCCGTTAGCCTCAATCACCCAGACGCCGCCAGCACCAGTGGTCCAGAGGCGGCCGTCTTCGTCGATTTTCATGCCGTCCGGCACCCCGGTCCGGTCATCGTCTCGCATGTCGACGAACAGATCTCCACCGCTCAGCGTGCCGTCTGGTGCCACCTTGAACTGGCGGATGATCTTGTCTTGCGAGTCGCCGACGTATAGCACTGACTCGTCCCTTGTAAACGCTAGCCCGTTCGGCTGCGTGAACTCGTCGTTGAGCAATTCGGCGGTATCGCCGCCCGGCGCAACACGGTAGACACCCTGGAATGCCAATTCCTGTACCGCACCCGGAACACCAAACGGTTCACGTCCGAGCCGAGCGGGAAGCAGTCCATACGTTGGGTCGGTGAAGTAGATAGCACCGGAGCTGTGGACCACGACGTCGTTAGGGCTATTAAAAAGTGATCCGTCGTAGCGCTCGACCACCGACTCCATCGAGGCGTCGTAGATACCTCGAGAGATGCGCCGGCCGGAGTGTTCGCAGACGATCAGTGCTCCTGAGGAATCGAGCGTCATGCCGTTCGAGTTCCCATTCGGTTCGCGATACACCTCGGCGGTGTCGGTCTCCGGCCGCCAGCGGTGGGTGCGACTACCTGGAATGTCGCTGAACAGCAAGCAGTTGT